>Ga0070708_100003748_pt1 | contig 11927 bp, 11 predicted proteins | sample KBSK5503metaG_FD_65469 | JGI IMG/M metagenome (GOLD analysis project Ga0070708, IMG submission 65469) | Corn, switchgrass and miscanthus rhizosphere microbial communities from Kellogg Biological Station, Michigan, USA - KBS K5-50-3 metaG | ecosystem: Host-associated > Plants > Roots >...
GCGCGCGCCGTCATCTTCTTTCTCTCCGATGACGCGGCGTACGTCACCGGGCAGACCATCAGCGTCGACGGCGGCCACTGGATGCTCGGCTGAAGTTCGAGCTGAGACACTGCCGAGGAGTCGCAGGCGACGAGAGTGGCGAGACGAGGGCTGAATGAAGTTCACCGCGAAAGGAGATGTGCTATAAGCGTCTGCGGGCGAAACGACCCGCGCTCTGCACGGGATGCGACCGGTCGACCCTGACACTCCAACCGCCAAAGGAGGCTCATCGATGATCCGCGTACTTCGTCACGTCGGAGTTGCTCTGGTGTTCCTCGCCATCGCCGCCAGTCCTCTCGTCGCCGTGGCCCAGGCTCCGGCCCCGCCGCCGCCCTATGGGGCGCCGATCACATTCGCCCAGGCCCAGAAGGCGATGGCGGCGGCGCACGCTGAGGCCACGAAGAACAGCTGGAACGTGGTCATCGCCATCGTCGACAGTGGCGGGCATCTCGTCTTGCTCCAGCGCCTTGACAACACGCAGTACGGCAGCATCGACGTCGCCAAGGGCAAGGCCACGACCGCGGTGAGCTTCCGTCGGCCCACCAAGGCCCTCGAGGACGTCATCACCGGGGGCGGCGCCGGGCTTCGCATCTTGAAGCTGGAAGGAGCAACGCCGCTCGAGGGTGGCGTCCCCATCGTGGTCGACGGCAAGATCATCGGCGGCATCGGCGTGTCGGGGGTGCTCTCCTCCCAGGACGCGCAGACGGCCAGGGCAGGCGCCGACGCCCTGAAGTAAGCGCTCGTCATTGCGGCATCGAGGCCGCGGAGGGCCCTCATGCAACCCATCACGCGCTGGCGCGGTCAGGCTCAGGGGCGCAACCGCATGGCGGCCTATCAGGACCTGATCTGGACCGTGGCAACGTACGATGACCGCTCCGCGGATATCCAGGAGCAGACACGCCGCGCCCTCGCGGTGATCGATAAGAACCTCGCCGAGGCCGGGACGGACAAGACGCGCCTGGTCTCGGCGCAGGTTTTCCTGGCCGACATGACGACCAAGCCCCGGTTCGATGACGTGTGGAACGAGTGGATGGGTCCCGATCCCGATCACTGGCCTCAGCGAGCATGCGTGGGCGCCACCCTCGCCGGCCACTGTCTGGTCGAGATCATCGTGGTGGCCGCGACAAGGTAAGAGGAGCAACAAGGAGGACATGCCCATGGACGCCAATGCTGCCGTGCTGTACGAGGTGAACAAGCCCCTGGTGATCGAGGACGTGGAGGTGCTGGAGCCCGGTCCCCACGAGGTGCGCGTCCGCTGGGCGGCCAACGGCGTCTGCCACAGCGACCTCCACGTGATGACGGGCGACTACCCTCACCCGCTCCCCGTCGTCCTCGGCCACGAGGCGGCCGGCGTGGTCGAGAAGATCGGGGCGGGCGTGGAGAGCGTCAAGCCCGGCGATCACGTGTGCTCGAGCTACATCCCCTCCTGCGGGAAATGCTGGTACTGCATCGGCGGCCAGCCGACCATGTGCGCGCTCCGCGACAAGCCGCGGTGGTTCATGCTCGACGGCACGTCGCGCTTCCGCAAGAATGGGCAACCGCTCCACCACTTCCTCCAGGTCTCCGGCTACGCCACGCACTCCGTCCTCCTCGAGGAAAGCGTCATCCCCATCCGGAAGGACGCGCCCCTCGACCTCGCGTGCCTCGTGAGCTGCGGCGTGCTCGCGGGCGCCGGCCCCGTGTTCAACCGCGCCAAGGTGCCGCCGGGAGCCAGCGTGGCCGTGTTCGGCTGCGGCGGGGTCGGGCTCAACACCATCCAGGCGGCGCGGATGGTGGGGGCGGGCAAGATCATCGCCGTCGACGTGAATCCCCAGAAGCTCACGTGGGCGGAGGAGTTCGGGGCGACCCACGTGGTGGATGCCTCGAAAGAGGATCCCGTTGCGCGCGTGCAGGCCATCGGCGGCATCGGCGGCGTGGACTTCGCCTTCGAGGTCGTGGGCACGCAGAAGACCATCGAGCAGGCCCTCGCCTCCACTCACCGGGGCGGCATGTGCGTGATCGTGGGCGTCAGCCCGGCCGGCACGCGCCTGTCCATCGACCCCGGCATGCTCCTCCAGCAGCGCGTGCTCACGGGGTCGTCCTTCGGAGCAGGGCACCAGCGCACCGACGTGCCGCTCCTCATCGATCTCTTCATGGCCGGCAAGTACCAGCTCAAGGAGCTGGTATCGCGTCGCCTTCCCCTGAAGGAGCTGAACCACGCCTTCGACCTCATGAAGCAGGGCGAGGTCAAGCGGAGCGTCATCGTCTACGAGTAGCGCGTAGGAGGAGGTCGGGAAGGTCGTCCATCGAGGAGAAGACACCGCCCCGGGCCTCTGCGAGAAGCTGTCGGGGCGTGAGGCGGGCGAAGCCGAAGGCGGTCATGCCGGCCGCGTTGGCCGCCTCGACGCCGAGGGGGCTGTCCTCGACGATGGCGCAGCGGGCGGGCGTCACGCCCAGGCTGCGCGCGGCGTGCAAGAACAGATCGGGGGCGGGCTTACCCCGCGCGACGTCCTGGGCGCTGAAGATCCTCCCCTCGAAGCGCGCGAGCAGACCCGTGGCCGCGAGGGCCCGCCGGATCCGCTCGTGAGTGCCGCTCGAGGCCACGCAGGTCGGAAGGGCGATCCGCTCGAGCGCGCGCTCCACGCCGGGCACGGCCGTCAGCCTGGTGGCGAAGACCTCGAAGAGGCGCGCGTGATAGCGGTCCTCGAGGTCGCTGGGCAAGGCGCGGCCGAGCCGGGCTTCCAGGAGCTGGCGGATGGTCGTCATCGAGCGCCCAATGAACTCCGCCATGCATTCCTCACGCGTCATCCCGAGCTCGACGCCCGTTTCGTTCAGCAGCTCTGAAAGGATCTGGTTCGCGTGCCCCTCGCTGTCGACGAGGACGCCGTCGTTGTCGAAGATCACGAGATCGAAGCGGCTCACCGATCGGCGCCTCGGCGAGCGCCGAGAGCGAGCTCGGCGTCGATCAACGCCCCTTGAACACGGGCGCCCGCTTCTCCACGAAGGCGCGGATGCCCTCCGTCGCGTCTTCCGTCTCGAAGCAGATGTTCTGGGCCATCGTCTCCATGTGAAGCGCCCCCTGCAGATCGAGGTCCGCGTTGGCGTAGAGCGATCGCTTGGCGAGCCGGATGGCCACGGGCGGACCCGCCGCGATGCGGCGCGCGAGATCGTGGGCGGTGGGCAGGAGCTCTTCCGGCGGCACCACCTGGCTCACGAGGCCGAGGCGGAGCGCCTCCGCCGCGTCGATCAGATCTCCCGTGAAGATCATCTCGCAGGCCTTGGCCATCCCGACCACGCGGGGCAGGAAATACGTGCCGCCCCAGTCCGGGTGCAGGCCGCGCTTGACGAAGGCCTGGGCGAACTTCGCCTCCGTCGAGGCGATGCGGAGGTCGCAGCCCAGCGCGAGGTTCATGCCCGCCCCCGCCGCCGCGCCGTTGACGGCGGCGATGATGGGCTGGGGCGCCTCGCGCATGGCGAAGAGCGTGCGGTCACGGCCCGGCGCGATCTTCTCGATGAGGGGCCGCTCGCGTGTTCCTGCCTTGGCCTCGCTCATCGCCTTCACGTCTCCGCCCGCGCAAAAGCCCTTCCCGGCGCCCGTGATGACCATCACCCTCACCTCGGGATCGGCGCTCGCCCGGGTCACGGCATCGAAGAGGTCCTCCCTCAGGGTGCCGCCGAGGGCGTTGAGGCGCTCCGGGCGGTTCAGGGTCAGGGTGGCGACCCGGTCCTTCACCTCGTAGATCAGGCATTCATAAGTCATGCGCGCGACTCCTTGGCGGCGGGCGGCCACGGAATCCCCATGGCGTCGAGGCGCCGCAACCGGTCCTGGCCGAGCGTCCGATCCCACGACTCCGCGAGCGCTTCCGCCGTCCACTCCTCCGCCCGGGTCGCCGTCCGCAGGGGGGCGGGGTGCGAGAACACCGTCACCTCGGTGCCCCGCACGCCGATGATCTGCCCCGTGATGTGCGCGGCGCGGTCGCTCGCCAGAAACGTCACCACGGGCGCGATCGCTTCCGGCGGGGTGGCCGTGGCCATCCCCCGCCGCTCGCTCGGCAGCCGCTGGGTCATCCGAGTGTCCGCGGTGGGCGAGATCGCGTTGCACCGCACGCCGTACTTCGCCATGGCGAGCGCGGTGGAGCGCATGAGCCCCACGATGCCTTCCTTGGCCGCGGAGTAGTTCGGCTGCCCGGGACTGCCCTCGAGGCCGGCCGTCGACGTGAAGGTCACGATGCTGCCCGCCTTCTTCTCGCGCATGTGCGCGGTGGCCGGCCGCATCACGGTGAAGTGGCCCTTGAGGTGGACGGCGACCACGGCGTCCCACTCCTCCTCTGTCATGTTGAAGATCATGCGCTCGCGCAGGATCCCCGCGCAGCACACGACGATGTCGAGACCGCCGAGCTCACGCAGGGCCAGCTCGACGACGCCCCGGCCTCCCGCCATGGTCGCCACGCTCTCGGGGCTGGCGAGGGCCTTGCCGCCCTTCGAGGTGATCTCGCTCACCACCTGGTTCGCGGGCTCGCTGGAAGGCTCGCTGCCGTCGACGCTCACGCCGTAGTCGTTGACCACGACGCGCGCGCCCGCCGCGGCCAGGCCCAGCGACACCGCGCGGCCTATTCCCGTTCCGCCCCCCGTCACCACCGCCACCTTGCCGTCGAGCAGACCCATCGCTCTCACCTCCGGCCGTCCATATTACTTCGAGTGCGCCGTCCCTGCTCGCTCCACCGGAAGAGTCCTCGGCGCGCCCACGGTTGACCCCACCCATCCCGTCCGGTAGGGTGTCTGCCAGCCCTCGTGTCCCCGAGACATCCAATCGAGCTTTCCACGACACCGGCGTCGTCACCCTCGTGACCTGGTTCCCACTCTCGCTGGGCGCGGCCCTGACCCAGGCCGCTCAGTTCGCCGTCATCAAGGGACGCGGACGGGTGATCCCGGCGCTCGTCATCGTGGCCTGGGGTCAGCTCCTGTCGGCCCTCGCATGGCTGGCCTTCTTCCTCTTCACCGGCGCTCGCTTCGCGGCTCCGCTCTGGGTCTGGCCCGCCATCATCGCGTCGGCGGTCCTGGCCATCAGCATGAACGCGCTCCTGGCCCGCGCCAGCGCGCGCGGCGACATCTCGATCGTGGGGCCCATGCTCGCCCTGAGTCCCGTGTTCACCCTGCTCCCGGATGCCCTGCTCAGCGGCACGCTGCCGAGCGCCCTCGGGTGGCTCGGGCTCGGGCTCACGCTGGTGGGGACGGTGAGCCTCTCCGGCGGCTCGAGCTGGCCGGAACGGCTCCGCACCCTGCTCGCGCGGCGGGACGCGCTCGACGCCCTCGGGGCGGCCGTCCTCCTCGGCATGCTCGGCGCCGTGGACCGCTGGGCGGCCACGGGTATCGGACCGCCCAGCTATCTCCTGTGCTCGCACGGCACCTCGGGGATCTTGAGCACGTTGCTCGCCATCGCCATCGTCCCGCGGGATCTCGCGCGGAGCGCCGCGCCGGGCAACCTGATCACGCTCCTCGCCTACGGTCTCCTGGGCGTGACGGGGACCGGCATGCAGACCACCGCCCTGACCATGGCGCCCGCGTCCTACGTCAACGCCATCCGCCGACTCTCGGCAGTCCTGTCGGTGGTGCTGGGGCGCGCCCTCTTCGGCGAGCCCGATCTGCGGCGTCGCCTCGTCTCCGCGCTCCTCGCCTCGGCAGGGGCGGCCTGTCTCCTTCTCGCGCGCTGATCCCGAGGTGGCTCGGCACCTCGCTGGAAAGGACGATCTCCTCTTTTCGCTCGCCCAGATGGACGGGCAGGGCCGCGGAGAAGGGCGCGCTCGTGTACGGGTGACCGCCCAGACTGGGACCGAGCCGCGTTGTCCTGCGGAGGCCATTGAAACAAGGGCGGGCTAGGCCGCGGTGTAGCCTCCGTCCACGGGCAGGGCGACCCCGGTGACGAAACCAGCCTCGTCGCTCGCCAGATACAGAATTGCCGCCGCGATGTCTTCGGGCTGGCCGAAGCGGCCCAGGGGATGGCGCTCCCGCATGGGTTGCAGCCAGGTCGGATCGGTCATGAAAGCCTTGGTCATGGGCGTCTCGATGACGCCCGGGCACACGCAGTTCACGCGGACCTTCGGCGCCCACGTCAGCGCCATCGTCCGCGTCAGGTTGACCACCCCGCCCTTCGAGGCCGCGTACGCGGGCGAGAGAGAGCCCCCCACCAGGCCATAGATGGAGGCGAGATTCGTGATCGAACCGTGACCGCTGGCGGCCAGCGCGGCGAGGGCCGCCCGCGAGGCAAGGTAGGTGCCGCTGAGATTCACGTCGAGCACGCGTGTCCATTCCTCGAGGGGCGGCGTGGCGTCCCGCCGCTTCCCGCTCACGCCCGCGGAGTTCACGAGCGTGGTCAGCCGTCCGAAGCGATCGAGCGTCGTCTGGACCATCAGGGCGCAGCCGCGCTCGTCGGTCACGTCCACGCCGAGCTCGACGGCCTCCCCGCCCCCCTCGGCGACCGCCTTGGCCGTGGCCTGCGCCGCTTCTCGCGCCCGATCCACGCACATCACACGGGCGCCCTCCGTGGCGAAGCGCAGCGCGGTGGCGCGCCCGATCCCCGAGCCCGCCCCCGTCACGATCGCCACCTTGTCCCTCATCCGCATGGCGGCCATTGCCTCCCTGCCCTATCCGCAGTCCTTGGCCAGCTCAACCCTCGCCCACCTCACCTCTCCTCGTTTCTGCCCGCCCCGACTGGCTAGCCCTTCTCGATGATGTAGATGTGGCGCATCATATCGACGTAGATATTGCCGTCGATCACGTTCTGTCCCTGCTTGTTCTTCTCGATGCCCTTGACCCAGGGCTTGGCGGCGGCGAAACGAGCGACCCACGCCACCGGCACATACCCCACGTCCGTCTGCATGATCTCCTCGGCCTTCTTGTAGTGCTCGAGGCGCATTTTCGGGTCGCGCGTGTCCCGGCCGGCCTCCAGCTCCTTGTCGAAGGCCTCGTTGGCCCAGGCCTGGCGCTTGCCCGTGGTCTTCTTGCCGTAGAAGGTGTCGAAGTACTCGTTGTGCGGGTCCGGATAGTCCATGAACCAGCGGATCCACACGAACTGCAGATCCTGCTTCCAGAGCCGCTCGCGGAACACGCGCTGCTCCAGCACCTCGAGCTCGGTCTTCATGTTGAGGCTGTCGAGCAGCACCGCCTGCACCGCCTCCGCGAGCGGCTTGGAGCCCAGCCCCTCGTCGCGCATGGACAGGGCGATGCGGGGCCAGTTCTTGCCGCCCTCGAAGGGGGTGCCCTTGAGCTGCTCGAGGGCGGCCTTCTTGTCGTACCGCTGGATGGCCTTGATCTTCGGATCGTCCACGGCGCCGGGGAAGCCCGGGGGAATCATGGACCAGGCAGGAATGGTGAGGCCCTGGCTGACCTTGACCACGTTCTCGCGGTCGATGGCGTGCGCCACTGCGCGGCGAACCTTGAGGTTGTCGAAGGGCGGCTTGGTCACCTGAGGCAGCAGGTACCACGTGCCCGGATACGGGTACGCGAACACGTCCTTCTGCATGCGCGGGTCGCTCTGCAGCTTCTTCAGGTCTCCCGGCTGGAGCCAGGTCAGGTCGAGCTCGTTATTCTCGTAGGGAAGTGCGCCGGCCTGCACGGGGATGATGGGTATGATCGCCTTCTCCACGTGCACGTCCTTGGCGCCGAAGAAGTACGGGTTCTTTCTCAGAACCATCTGCTTGTTGTGCTCCCACTGCTCGAGCACGAAGGGTCCATTGGTGACGATATTGCCGGCCTCGGTCCACTTGTCGCCGTGCTTCTCGACGGCACCCCGGTGCGCGGGGAGCGCGGCAAGATAGGCAGCCAGCACGGGGAAATAGCCACGCGGTCCCTCGAGGGTGACCTCGAGCGTCCAGTCGTCCTTGGCCTTGACCCCGACCTCATCGCGGTTCGTCACCTGCTTTTTGTTGAAGGCCTCGCCATTCTTGATGTCGTAGAGGAAGGCGGCGTAGGGCGCCTTGCTCTCGGGATCGAGCTGGCGCTTCCAGGACCATTCGAAGTCGCGGGCGCTCACCGGCGAGTTGTCGGACCAGCGGCTGTCCTTGCGTATTGTGAAGGTCCACACGGAGCCGTCCTTGTTGCTCTGGACCTTGGTAGCCAGGTACGGCTCGGCCACGAACTCCGCGTTGAAGGTCATGAGGCCCGCGAACTGGAACGTCACCCCCGAGCAGTAGAGGTCCTTGTTGAAGTCGTGGCTGGAGGGGTCGTTCTGCCAGGGTCCCCCGCCGCCCAGGCGCAGGACCTGCTCCTTGGCGAGCTTCTCGCCGGGGGCGAGCTTGAAGGGCTTGGCCGCCTCGGCCCGCGTGGCGAAGCCGAGCCCGCCGAAGGCGGCCATGGCACCCACCGCCTTGAGAAAGTCGCGCCGGCCGAGGCCCAGGACGTGGAGACGCTGCTCGAACAACGCCAGCTGCTCGTCGGGGATCCGCATTTCAGTTCTCCTTTCTAAGTCTCTCAGCTGCTACTTCATCTTGGGATCGAGGGCGTCACGGACGCCGTCTCCGAAGAAGGTGAAGGACAGCATCGTGATGGCGATGGCGATGGAGGGAAAGACGCACAGGTGCCAGTACGAGCGCAGGTATTGCTGATTCTCTCCCACCATCTGTCCCCAGGACGGGGTCGGGGGATTGATCCCCACTCCGATGAAGGACAGCGCCGCCTCCGTGAAGATGGCCTCGGGAATGCCGAAGGTGACCGAGACCACGATGGGCGTGAGGGCGCTCGGCAGCACGTGCTTCGTGACGGTCCGGAAGAAGCCCGCGCCCAGGGCGCGCGCGCCCTCGACGAACTCCTTCTCCTTGATGGACAGCACCTGGGCGCGGGTCTGGCGCGCGATACCCACCCAGCCCGTGAGCCCGATGGCGATGAAGATGTTCATGAGCCCCGCCCCGAGCATGGACATGATGAGGATGACGAAGAGCAGCCGCGGAAAAGCGTACATCACGTCGATGAAGCGCGTCAGGAGAAGGTCCACGCGCCCGCCGAGGTAGCCCGCAACGAGGCCGATGGGCACGCCAATCATCACGATGATGACCTGGGCGCCAAGGCCCACGAGCATGGACACCCGAGCACCGTAGATCATCCGCGAGAGCACGTCGCGGCCCAGCTGATCGGTGCCGAGCGGGAACTCCCGCGAGGGAAACTCGTAGATCTTGCCGAAATTGGCCTTGGTATACGAGTAGGGCGCGATGAAGTCGGCGAAGATCGCCACGAGGCAGAGCAGGATCACCGTCACGCCGCCCACGACGGCGAGCTTGTTGCGGAGGAGGCGGCGCCAGGCATCCCGCCAGAGGTTCGAGGTCTGCGTGGACGGCGCCGCCGCGAGTCCGGCGGCGGCGAGGCTAGTACCGGATGCGGGGGTCGATAAGGCCATAGGCGAGATCCACGAGGAGATTCATGAGGGCGAGGAAGGCGCCATAGATCAGGACCACCGCCATGATCATCGGGTAGTCCCGCCCCGTCATGGATTGCACGAAGAAGCGCCCCATGCCGGGCACGCGAAAGATGGATTCCACGAAGAAGGATCCCGTCCCCACCGCGGCGAACATGGGGCCGAGCAAGGTCACCACCGGGATCAAGGCGTTCTTGAGCACGTGCTTGAGCACGACGGGCTGCTCGGCGAGGCCCTTCGCGCGCGCGGTGCGGATGTAGTCGGAGCGGATGACCTCGACCATGCTCGAGCGCGTGAAGCGCGCGATGATGCCGAGAGGCCCTAGGGCCAGCGTGACGGCGGGGAGCACCCAGTCCCGCGGCGATCCCCACCCCCCCGTGGGAAAGAGCGGGATGACGAACGAGAAGAGGACGATGAGGAAGACGGCGAGGACGAAGTTGGGGAGGCTGACGCCGAGGGTGGCGAGGCTCACGCAGACATAGTCCCACGAGCGGTTCTGATAAACGGCAGCCAGGATGCCAAGGGTGACGCCGCCCGCGATGGCGATGGCCAGGGCCATGGCGCCGAGGAAGAGCGAGATGGGGAACGTCTCGACGAGGATCTCGCTCACTGTCCGCGTCTTGTACACGAAGGATTGTCCGAAGTCGCCCCGGAGCGATTTACCGAGGAAGATGCCGAACTGCTCCCAGAGAGGCTTGTCGAGGCCGTAGGCCTCCGCCAAGTTCTTCTGCGCCTCGGGGGAGAGCGGGTTGGCGCCTTCGGCGACGGGATCGAGGGGGCTCCCCGGCGTGGCGTGCATGACGAGGAAAGTGACCAGCGCCATGGCGAGAATCGTCGGGATCAGCCAGAGGAGTCGCTGGATCGTATAGGTGAGCACCGGGTCTCCCTGGTCACCTGCCGGCCGGACGCGACCTGGGGTTCATCGGGTGCGGCCACTATCGGCAAAGCCCTCCGGGAAGTCAAGCGGGAAGTGGTATCTTCGGTCGTATGACGACGGTGGCGCTCACCCTCCTGCCGGCGGGGCGGACGCTGGACGTCGAGGCGGGATCGAGCATCCTCAAGGCGGCCCACGCCGCCGGCGTGGACATCGAGGCGACGTGCGGCGGTCGCGGTCGCTGCACATCGTGCCGCGTCAAGCTCGTGGCGGGCGCCATCCCGCCCCCCACCATCATGGACGAAGTGCAGCTCGGCGACGCGCTCGTCCGGGAGGGCTATCGCCTCTCGTGCCAGTGCCGTGTCAGCGATGCGGTCACGGTACAGGTCTCACCTCCCGTGGACGACCGCACCTTCCAGATCCTCGGGGGCGAACGGCCCGACGGCGCGCCCGTGCCCGTGCGCATCGAGGCGGGCATCGCCAAGGCCGTGGTCCGCGTCACGCTCCCCGCCGAGGAGCATCACCAGACGTCCGATCTCGAGGCGGTGCTCGAGGCCGTGGGCGGAACACCGGAGGACTGCGCCCCCGAAGCGCTCAAGACGCTGCCCGCGGCCCTCCGAGCGCATGGCGGCGAGGTCACGGTGGCGACCTTCGGCTCCCGCATCCTCTCGATCGAGGCCGGCGACACGCACCTGCACAAGTTCGGCCTCGCCATCGACATCGGCACCACGAGCGTGGTCTCGACCTTGCTCGAGCTCGAGTCGGGCGAGCAGATGGCCTCGGTGTCGAGCCTCAACCCCCAGGCCGTGTTCGGCGGCGATCTCATGTCGCGGATCGCCTTCGCCCAGTTCGACGCGGGCAACCTGCGCAAGCTCCAGACGCGCATCATCGGGCTCCTCAACCAGCACGTGGAGTCGCTCGTGCGGGACTCGGGCGTGCCCGCCAAGTGGATCTACAAGGTCACCATCGTCGGCAACACGTGCATGCACCATATGCTCCTGGGCATCGATCCCTCCCATCTCGGCCTCGCCCCCTACGCGCCGGTGATGCGGCATCCGCTCGTCCTCTCCGCCCGGGAGCTCTTCCTCAAGGTCAACCCCGAGGCCCGCGTCTGCTTCCTGCCCATCGTGGCGGGCTTCGTGGGCGCCGACGCGGTCGCCGTGGCCCTCGCCACGCGCATGGACGAGACGTCGGAGATCCGCATCGCGGTCGACATCGGCACCAACGGCGAGGTGCTCCTTGGCTCGCGCGATCATCTCTGGGCCTGCTCGGCGCCCGCCGGACCGGCTCTCGAGGGCGCGCAGATTCGCCACGGCATGCGCGCGGCCATGGGCGCCATCGACCGCGTGGCCCTCGCGGGCGGCGAACTCGTCCTTCACACCATCGGGGAGGCGGCCGCGCAGGGCATCTGCGGCTCGGGGCTGATCGACGCCATCGCCGTTCTCCTGGACATCGGCGTCATCGACTGGACGGGCCTCATCGACCTCGACCATCTCGATCGGCTTCCGCCACCCCTGCGCGCGCGGGTGACGAAGCGCGGAGAGGAGCGAATGGTCATCCTCGCGCGCCCCGGAGAGGTGGGCGCCCCGCAGGAGATCCTGCTCACCCAGGACGACATCCGCCAGGTGCAGC
>Ga0070708_100003750_pt1 | contig 11924 bp, 7 predicted proteins | sample KBSK5503metaG_FD_65469 | JGI IMG/M metagenome (GOLD analysis project Ga0070708, IMG submission 65469) | Corn, switchgrass and miscanthus rhizosphere microbial communities from Kellogg Biological Station, Michigan, USA - KBS K5-50-3 metaG | ecosystem: Host-associated > Plants > Roots >...
GGCGGGCTCGAGGAGGCCGAGCTGGGCGAGCTGTGCAACGGCGCCGCGCGCACGGCGGCGCTCCGCCGGCGTGGCCGACCAGCCCGCCAGCAGCCCGGCCGAGGGGCGCGCGCCGCGGCCGGGCTGGAGGGCCTCGTACAGCATGCCGAAGCGGTCGTCCTCATCGACGAGACCACTGAGGAAGAGGATCGTCAGGGCCTGGTCGTCGAGCCCGGTCGCGTCGCGAATCGCTCGCAGCGGCAGGTGGCCGTCGATTGCCGCCTCCCACTCGCCGATCGCCGCGCACCAGCGGGCCCACGCCTCGCCCGGCGCGCCCCCGCGCGCCCACGCAGGGAGCTGGTCGAGGTAGCCGCGAAAGAATGGGAATGCCCGATCCGCGGCCGCATCGTCGATCCCCGGAAGCTGGTCGCGAAGGCGCAGGACGGCCGCGAACAGGAAGAGCTCGAAGTGGCCGGCCGCGTTGCGAGCGACGCCATCGAACGCCCGACCCTCGGGCGCCCGCTCCTCGACCGTCATCGGAAGTGGAACCGGACCGTCCGGCGCGCGGCGGGAACCCAACCCGGGTCGCGATCGAGGGCGGCAGCCCGGACCGCGATCGGCAGCTGGGCGAGGTCGAATTCGACGTCGACCGCGGTGAAGGTCGCGACAACGCTCGCCGGCAGCCGCAACAGGAGCGACGCGAGGTCGGCGTTGTGGTCGCTGCCAAGCGCCAGGCGGAGCCGCGCGCCGGCGTAGGCACCGAGTCGAGCGATCCAGCGGTCCACGGCTCGACGACCCGCCGCGGGCAACGTCGGCAAGGCGGCGCGCCGCAGTGCACGACGAGTCGAGGCCGCAGGGAGCGCCCGACCCGCGCTGGCCCTCGTCGATCGCCTGGTCGTCGCGACGTCGACGACCGGGAAGCCGGCGGGGTGGTCGATGCGCAGGCGGTCGCGGGCCGACGACCAGCGCCACGGCCCCGCGATGCCGGCGAACGGATCGAGCCAGTCCGACGGCACGCGCCAGTCGCCGCCGGGCCGCCACTCGGCTCCCGGGCGCCGCCCGGCCGGTCGCCCGGCCAGGTCGCGCAGGAGCTCGCCAAGCGGGTCGGTGGCGAGCTCGTCCCGGAGCCCGAGCTGGCTCGCGAGCAGCGTCAGGAAGTCCCACGGATCGAGCTCGATTCCCGGTTGCTGCGGTCGCGTGAAGTCGCCGTATAGACCGAGGTAGATCGCGAAATCGAGGAGGAAGAAGACGCCCCCGAGGCGGGTTTCGAGGGCCTCGGAACTCGCCAGAGGTGGTGCCGCGCTCTCTTCTGTCTCAAGCGAAGGCGTGACCGGCTGCGCTGCCGGTGCGGGTCGTGAAGGCGCATGGACGAGCTCGTCCGTTGGCTCACGTCGCCGCGGCGGAACCGCGGGTCTCCGCAGTGCTGCGGCCACCCTCCGTCGGCGCGCGGATTGGCGAGCGGAGCTCGCCGGTGGTTCGGACCTCGGCCGAGACGGATCCTTGGGGCGGGCCCGAGGGACGGTCGCCACGTCGCGGTAACGGGCGCGAATCGGGGAAGCCTCCCACGGCGGTCGCCCGCGGAGCCAGTCCGCGATCGCGGCTGCGAAGGCTGGGCTGCGAGCGAGCGCCGGGCTGCGGTGCAGCGACAGGGCCATGCCCGCGAGGAGCGCCCGGCTTCGATCCATGCCGGCGAGCTCGCGGGCGTGCCCGGCCCATGGGTCGCGGACCTGCGCCGGGCGGGATGAGCGGCGCAGCTTGCTGGGCGCCGTCGTGGTGCCGAACGCCGGCGTGCGCGGATCGGACCGCGCCGCGTCCGGACCCGTCGATGCCCGGGCCGCGGTGCGCCACCACAGCGGCAGGGAAACGCCATACGCGCTGGCAACCGCGCCCGCGAGCGTGATGACGTCGCTCTCGTCGATCGCCGCCAACGCCCTCTGCAGCTCTCCGCGCCGCGCCAGGCGGTCGACGACCGCCGGGATCGCCGGGACATGCGAGAGCCAGGCGCGGGCCACGGCGCCGTCGAACGGCGGCGGCGCGACCCGTTGCCACCACCAGTTCGAGCTTCCGCCGGGCTGCGACCAGTCAGCCGCCAGACAGGCGAGGAGCTCGATGTCGTCGCGGAAGAGCACGGCCACGGCGGCCGCCGGAACCGGCCCGTCGGCTGGCCGGGCCGCATCGCGCGCCAGGTCCGCGAGCATCCGCTCGACGGACGCTTGCCAGGCCGCCGCAGCACTCTGGTCGCGGAGGGCGAGCGAGAGCGTGCCCGGCGCTGGATCGAGGAGCCGCCGAACGCACAACGTCGCCCCGCGAGGCAGCGCGGCCGGACGGAGGTCCAGCATGCCGAACGTCACGGCGGCTGAGCGGCTCGGGTCCGCGTCGGTCGTGACGCCACGCTGCACTCGAAGGCGGCCCACCGTGACCCCGCTCGATGTCAGCATCCTTCGTCACCTGCAACTCGGGAGGCCGGAAGGGTCAGCCCGGGCCCGCGGTTCGGGAGATGCGAGTCCTGGTGCGAGTCGTCGTCGCCGGCGCGACGGGCTGGTCCGCGACGCGAGTTGCGTCCACAGCATCCGGGGCGGTGATGCCGAGTGCCACGCGCAGGGCGGGCTGTTCGAGAACTCGTCCCATGACCGGGTCGACCGAGAGTCGCTCGACGACCGTCGCCGCGTCGAGCGTGGGTTGCGCGGTGATGTCGCGGCTCGGCATTGTTGCGATCGACGCTGCGTCCGGCGCCGCTGCGATCGGTGGTGCGGCGGCTGGTTGTTCCGCCGCCGGGATCGAGGGAACGGCCGCGCTGGCCATGCCCGCGAGGATCTCTGGATGCGCAGCCAGGGCTTCGCCCAGCGCTGGCAGCGTCGCGAGGCGCTCGACGGTCGTTGGGTCGTTGAGGATCGCTCGTCTGGTCTCCGGATGGAGGAGCAGCCGCTCGAACGGCGTGATGTCATCGGGCTGGATCGGGATCTCGATCGGGGGGAGCGGGATGATGGGTGGCCGCGGGATCGGCTGGAGCTCCGGGATGCGGCCCGGATCGAACGTGATGGGCGGCTGGGTGGTGGCGCTGGGCGGCGCCGCGACCGGCGGCGCGGTGACGGGCGGCGCGGCGACCGGCGGTACCACTACCGGCGGCTGGATTGGGACGGCCTGGGTCGCGCCGGCCGCAAGCGCCCGCACCCAGGCCAGCAGCGCGTTCCACGCCGCCGCCTGGATGAGGTCCCCGGGGCGGACATCGGCCGGGATTCCGACGCCCGGCCAGGAGATCGTCGGGGGCGCCGGGTCGCGCGGCGGGCGGATCGGCCCGATGTCGATCGGCCCGACGTCGCCGGGATTGAAGACGCCCGGGCGGATGAAGTCGATATTGCCGGGCACGAACGGCCGTGCGATGTCGGCAAAATTCAGGTCCGGCCTGCTGATCTCGGCCAGGGTGACATCCGGCCGCGTCCCTATCGCCTCGCTCAGCGGCTGGCCCGTCCGCGTAAAGACGTCCGTGAGCCGCAGGTTACTGAAGTCGACCATTTCGTCTCCTCCGCTCAATCGATCTCGGCATAGTTGGCGAAGTCGTAGTAGGCGAGGTCGAAGCGCGCGTCACCCCGGTACCGCAGGTGGCCCGTGGTGAAGATCACGCACGACGGCGTCATGGCCGATTGCGCCGGGATGGGCCTCGGGCCGCCGATGATCTCCGAGCCGATCCCGGCAAAGGCCGAGCTCCTGAGCCCGGCGATGGGACCGAGCACGGCCTCACGAATCATGTCGAACCGGCCCAGCCCGATATCGAAGATCGGCCGACGGAAGCGCGGCCGCTGGGCGTTTTCGCGAACGACGTAGAGCCACATTGCCTCGCCGGCCCCGGCGTCGATGGCCGGGTAGCTGAGGGCCTCCTGCAGCAACCCGGGCACATGGGCGCCCTCGATGTACACGGGTTCCCGGTACTTCAAGCCCCGGAAGAAGTTGGCATACGAGGTCGGCGTCGGCAGGGGCACGATCCCGGCCGGGGGCAGGAACCGGAACGCTGTTGTTGCCTGGATGGACGCCGGGTCGCTCGCCGCACGGAAGAGATCGCCGACGTGGTCCTGGAACTGGAGATACCGCGCCTCCGCGTCGGCCAGCCGCCGATCGAGCATCGGCGATGCATGCGACATCGAGGAGGGTGCCGGCGTCGCCCGCCGTCGCACGCTCCACTTGTCGACAAAGCGGATGCCCTCGCCCGGCTGCCAGAACACGATCGCCAGGGCGACGTCGGTCTCGAAGCAGGCATGCTGGAGCGCGTCCAGCTCGCCGTACTCGCCGTCGATCGCGCCGAACGGATCACGGACGAAACCGAGCAGCTGCGGATCCTCCTGTCCGAACATCCGGTAGGCGAGGCGGTTGCGCAGGTCCGCTGCGGCCACGTCGTCCGCCTCGATCGAGACGGGGAACAGCCGGAACCGGACGCCCTCGACCGAATAGGCCGTATTGCACGAGGCGGCGTCGTTGCCGAGCCCGGCGACCGGCGCCTTCCCCTGGTCGGCGTCGGCGGGGCCGACCGTCAGGACGTACGCGCCGAGCCCGGTCGTCCCGGCGAGGACGACGTCGCACGCGGCAAATGTCGAGCCGGTCGTGTCCGTCGGGGCGTCGACACGGACGAGCCCGACCGTGACTTCGCGACCGAGCTCGATCGCCTCGCCTGTGTTGTTGAAGGCCAGGCCCGGCTTGACGCTGAGCACGGGCCTTGGGACGGAGCTCGAGGCAGCCTCCTCGACACCGAGACCGCTGAGGACACCGCCTCCCAGTCCGCGCCCGAGCTGCTCTCTCGCACGCTGGATCGCCTCGTGGTCGACGCGGAGGTCCTCCGCGGACAAGACGCGGCCATTGAAGAAGTTCAGCCAGCGGATCCCGTCATCGACGACCGGTTGATCGAGCGTCCGCGCGGTAGTCGGCGCGTCCATCACGCCAGCCCCGAGAAGTCGCTGACCTCGACCAGGAACGGACACATGCCCCCCTCGCCCTCCATGTCGACGAGACGCACGTAGATGCCACGCCCGACCGGGGTGTTCGGATCGTTCCGCGCTTCGATCTCCTCGTCGGTCACGACCTCGAAAACCCGGACTCGGTCGCCCTGACGTCGGATCGGGGTGCCCTTGACGACGTAGCGCCGCTCAGATCTGAAGCCGGGGAACCGGAGCAGGTAGAACTTCCCGTCGTCGAACATCTGGACGGACAAGCGGTGCCACGACCAGCCACCAGGCGGCTTGGTCATCTCGTTCGCGTCGTTGCCGTCGACGCGCCCGGCAGCGATGATCGCGTCCCTGCCCTGGCCCTCGGCCGGAGAGCCTGCACCCGCTGCGCCGGCCTCGCCAAAAGCCCACTCCTGGAGCATCCGCTGGTGGAGCAGGTACGGGCGGTCTTCTTCGTTTACGTGGATCTCGGCGCCGGGCGTCAGGAACCAGCGGCGCGGCTCGCCCTCCACGGAGACGGGCAAGGCAACCTCGGCCAGCAGCAGGCATCCGTCGGAATCGTCCGGCGGGCACTCGTCGGCACCGCAGCCGATGTCGAGACGGACCTTCGGCCGGATCTCGGTCACCCACAATCGGAACGCCGCACGCAGGTAATCGGTCAATGCGTCCGAAGGGATCTCGAGCCCTGGATCGGGGGCGCCCATGATCGCGGCGGCCGGCGGGGAGCCCGCCGGAGCGGCCATCGCCGCGTCTCGGATGCCGCTCACGAACGCCGCGAGGTCCGTCCCCGGGCCATCGACGATCCTGACCTGGCGAAGGAGGGCGACGAACTCGCGGATCGCGGTCTCCTCGACCTGCGCCGGCGGCGTCAGTCGTAGCTCGAGCTCGAAATCGTCCTGGAGGCGGGATGGCGCGGTCAGCTCATCCTCGCTCCGACACGGCTCGCCAGGGATGGGGACGTTGTCGGTCGGTCGCGAGCTGTAGCACAGGACCGCGTAGATCGGCAGGCTTCCGCCATCGGGCAGCAGCGTCGCCACCTCGTCCCGATGCTTGACCAGCCACGGATCCAGGTAGGCACACTGCATCGAGGGAACGCACACGAGCTCGCCGAGCGGCGTGAGCCCCACCCCGCGGTCGACGTTGAGGCGGGGCCCGCCGTCGGGCGGCCGCTCGATGGCGACCGACAGGCCCCAAGCGGTGCCATAGCCGAGGAGATCCCGCGCGAGCCACCGATCGCGGCCGGAGAGGTACGTGAACTCCTGGGTGAAGTCGTCGACCCCCAGCAGCATCCCGAACGTGTACTTGACGTGCTTCGACATGTCGCCCGGCGCGACGTCGGCCGCGGCGACGCGAGTCATCGTGCTAGTCATCGGTCCTCCTCGTCAGCCGTCGCGTCGTGCGTCGACCGAGCCTGAAAACGCCTGGATGCGTTCCGGGACGTCGGCCATCTCCGACGTGAGCACGCCTTCCCCGACGTGCATCGCGCCGAGCACTGCGGGTGGGCGCAGGTCGGGCGACCTGCTCCCGTAGTCGATCTGGGTGTCCTTCCCGAGCCGCGCCTCGCCCACGCGGAATGCGAGCCAGTACGACCGGATGTCGAACACGGTGTGCGCGGGCTTCTCGAGCTCGACAAGGCGGCGCGCCCGGGCTTGCTCGATGGCTCGGCCGCGGGCATCGCTCGCCCGAACGACCGCACCGCGATCACGACCGATGGGGACGGGCAGCAGCACGCTGAAGCGGTGCGCTGCTCGGAGGCCACGCATGACGACGGTCTCGAACTGATACCAATCGGCGAGCGGCGCACCGTCCGGCGGCACCGCCGTCGGGAGCAGGGCATCCTCGAAGCGTCGGAGCGCAGCAGCGCCGTACCGTTGATACGCCCCGTTGAACGCATCGAGGCGCAGGTAGCGGCGCGCGAGAAAGTCGGCCCACCGCCCGCGATCGTCGGCGGTCGCCGAGGGTGTGAAGCCGAGGACGCGCTCGGAGAACGCACGCCACGCGGTCGCGAGGTCCGGCGCCGGCGGAGCGAGCGGGTATGCACGCTGGCTCCGGCGGGCCGCGGCAGGGGACGAGCTGGCGGGCGCGTCGGTCGCGATGAGCTGGTCGACGAGTGCCGCCCAGCGAGCCTGGAGCGCCGCGCCGCCCTCGGCGGGCGTCCAGTGGCCTGACGACGCGAACGAGCGAGGCAGTGCGGCGATGGTCGGATCTCCTGCCATCGATGCTCCGACGCGCTTGGTCTGGAACCGCTCGACGATCCGGATTCCGCCGGGCTCCTGTTCGGCAGCGACGGCGAAGAGGTCGTCTCCCGGGCACCGGAGGAGGGCAAGACCGAGCGCCATGACCAGGCCGCGCTCCGTCCCGCGCCAGCGGAAGAGATCGACCGCGTGGCGGATCAGCAGCCGCCGCCGATCCTCGTCCCAGGTCGGATCCAGTACGACGTCGAACCACGACGCCAGCCAGTCCAGCGCCTCTGGGGGAGCGATCCGCGGATCGAAGAGGATCTCCGACCCGGCGATCCTGCCCTCGATGACCGTCAGCGTCCCCTCGAGGTTCGCGAGGAAGGCGTCGAGGAAGGTCGCAGAGTCGCGATCCTCGCGATACACCCGCGGGAGGTATTGCTCCAGGTAGGAGAACCGCGGGTAGTAGGCGCGAACCGACCGGATCCGGGGGCTGATCTGCCTGTTTCCGGTGAGCTCGATCTTGAGCCGTATGTAGCGGCCGCGCGCCGCCTGGAGGAGTGTTTCGTGCGTGCCGTATCGCGCATCCTGCGGCACCGGCACGAACGGACGTTCCGGCCCGTCGCCCCGCCGGTACGGATCTGGCTCTGCCCGCCAGACAGGCCGCTCGAGGTCGGCGCGCTCATCCGAGGCGGCGCTCCAGATTCGGACGCGAGCCTCCGGCGTGAGCGAGCCGTCGAGGAGCAGGCGATGCCAGACGCAGCCGGACGTGATCCCGTCGAAGATGCCGGACACGATGACGGCCGATTCCGCATACCGAGGCCGCCGCTGTGCGACGAGCGGAATCCAGCGATCGCCGAAGTCGTACCAGACCCCCCGGTTGGTCGCCACGAGACCGCGTCCGCCGAACAGTCGCATCGGGTGGTATTCGGGCTCGACCAGGAGCGACCCGGACCCATCGCGCAGGATGAACCGGTAGGCCTGATCGCCCTGGACGTCGACCACGAAGACGTCTGCGAGGACGCCGGCGGGGGAGTCCTCGCCCCGCGGCAGGGCCGCCATGTCGTGGAGCGCGCGCCCGGCGAGCAGGCCCGCAAGCTCGCGCGGCGAGCCTTCGAGCTCACGCATCGCCGCCGAGAAGAGGCGAAGAGCGCCGGTGCCGCCTGCCCGGGCGTCGAGAAGGATCACGAGATCGTCGTGCGGAACGGCGATCGCGATCGGGTCGCCGTCGATCTCGACCGCATCCGCCGCGACCACCGCCCGCGCCCGCGCCCCCGGCTCAGTCGGCTCCGTGCCTGCGACCGGGGCGAACGTGGGCTCGCTCGCCGCCGCGTCAGCGGGCGTCGCACCGAGACCCTCGACCATGAAGCGCCGGTCGAGCCGCCAGACCCGGGCGGCCCGTGCTTCGCCCCGGTCGAGGATGTAGGCGCCGGCCTCGGGCCGTGGCGCGATGTCGAATGGCGCGAACTCGACGGCGCCGGGCCACTCCAGGACCAGCGGCGGCCCGCCGCTGCGGAGATCGAAGACGAGGAGGCCCGCCGGGTCGAGCCTGCCGACGAGCAGGTAGTGGTCGGCCGTCACCGCGAGGCCGCGAAGCCGGCCGGTCGGTGCCGCTTGCGGTGGGGCCGCGGGTCGGAACGCCGAGGCACTGGGCTGGGCCTCGCTCGTCTCGGTCCCCGGCCAGAACGTGGTCGTCGATCCGGACCCGCTCGAGGTGACGAGGATCGCGCGCTCCGTTGGGTCCAGCCAGTACCAGTTTCCGTAGCGGTCCATCGCCGCCCCGCGGCGCTGGTCGCGCCGCAGCAGGCGAGCGTCCGGCGCGGGCGGGAACGTCCACGGCAGCGCAGCGAGGGTGAGCTCACCACGCGACTCGTCCCAGGCAGACCCCGTCCGACCTCCACGATGGCGCAGCCACGCCTCCGGGAGCGGAACGCCCTCCGCCGTCGTCCAGCGCGACCAATCGTCGCGGCCAAGCACGGCCTTGAATCGGGTGCCGTTCGCGTCCACGTCAGCAGGCCTCCGGCGTCATCGGCACCGTGATGAGGCCCGGGTCGCCGGGTCCCGGTTGGAGGCCCTGCAGCTGGCCGATCGGCTCCGGGTCACCGGCCACCACCGAGAGGCCGGCAAGGCGTGGCAGCTGGAGGCCGGACATCTCGATCTGGTCGACGACGATGCCGTTGGCGCCGGCGAGGAGGACGTCCTTCACGAAAAGGACGCCGGCGACCCGGCCGGCGACAGTGTCGATCTCGAGCTTCCGAACCGGCTGCTCCAGCGGCCAGCCCGAACCGGAATGAGCGAACGGCGGCAGGTCCCCACCGGACGCGGGCAGTGGCGAGAGGAACGCGACCAACGTCCGGCGCACGGCCTCGCGGACCTCGGCGATTGATCGCTCCGGCTCTGGCTCGATCCCGACCGACACGAAGATGTCCTGGTAGTTCGGGCCGCAGACGAACAGCTCGGACGTGACGAGGCGCCGCCGGTCGAGGTGGTGCCCGATTGCGTCGATGAAGAACTTGTCCGGCTGCGGGGCATCGGGCCAGATGGGATCGAGCCGCGGGACCACCATGAGCGTGACCGCGCCGGGTGCGTCGCCCGGATGGCTGCCGGCGAGGCTCGGATCGAACGCGGGCAGCACGTCCACTCGGGCCACGTCGACCTCGGGGGTCGCCTGGGCGATTGCCTGGTGGTCCTGCTTCGTGACGAGCCGCTCGCCGTGCTGCAGGAACGCCGAGATCCGCTTCTCGCCGGACGCCACGGCCTCGGCGTCGACGCCGCCCCAGGTCCGGACGGGATTCGTGACCTTGACCCCTGGCGGGAGCGTCGGTCCGGCAGAGATCGCCCCGGGCCCCGTGTTGCCCGCGGAGCCATCGCTGACGTCATACGAGGCGCGGAGCATCGCTCCCAAGGGCGGCCGCCGGCCGCGATCGCCGTCCCCGAAGCGCAGCTCGCCCGCCTCCGCATCGAGGAGGAAGACCTCCGACCGCGCCAGGGGCCGGCCGAGGCGGCCCGGCGGGGACGTCGCGGGGGGCAGCGCGACCTCGGCCCCGGCAGTTGCGAGGTCCGTTGTCTCATCCCAGCGCTGGACCTTCTCGCCCTCGCTCACGATCAGCTCCACGGAACCGGGCACGACCGGCGAGCGGGCAAGGCGGACGACCTGGTCCGGGTCGCCCGTGCCGTCGGCGAGGGGCTCGTCGAGCACGCGGACGCGTTGCGTCACCATGGTCGCGTTGACCCCGGCCCACAGGACACCGGTCGGCTGCGACGACGTGGCTTCGATCCGCAGCCACGTGACGAGGCGATCGTTGAGGGCCGTCTCCTCCAGCGGTGGCGGGAAGTCGCTCACGCCCGATTCGAGCGGCTCGAGGTTCGTCCACATCCCCAGCCCGGCGGCCACCGGCAGCGTCACCTGCACGACCCCCGGCTCGGTGAGCACATTCGCCCTGCTCGACGCGTCCAGGACCCGGTACTTCGGGACGCGAGCGGACGGCGTCGTCGGCAGCAGGCCCCCAACCGGCGGGTTCGGCACACTGAATCGAAGGCGATCCTGCGCCCGGGCCGGGGGTGCGCCCGGGCCAAGCCGGAGGGTCTGCTCCGGCACGAGTGGGACGAGCCCGAGGCTGAGGACCTTGCCGCCGATTGCCGCTCGGACCTGATCAGCCGCCTTGGTTGTGGCGTCCCCCGGGATTCGATCCGCCGGCCGCATCAGGAGCGCCACCCAGAGGGATCGGTCCACGGTGTCGCGGACGATGTCGACGCCATTCGATTCCGGCGCGAGCGGCGTCGTCTTGTAGAGCGTCACATCGGCGGAGGCGCGGCCGGGCGCGGCGTACGACGCGTACAGCTGGCGGTAGGTCTCGAGCTGGCCGGCCGCCGGCTCGACGCGGGCCTTGAAGTAGACGCGCGCCTCCACCGGCAGCACGTCGAGACCGGTGTCGGTCCGGAAGCCCACGTTGCCGGCCCGGACCTCGACACCGGTCGTGAGGGTGAGCGTCTCCTTCGGGCCGCGCTCGTTCGCGAACGTCACGACGCCATGCGCGGGAGCGGCCGAATGCAGCGGGACGCCGAGCAGCGACAGGAACTTGCGCCGGTTGCGCTCCGGGATCTGGTTGCTTCGGTACAGCAGGTTCTCGGTCATGAACGCGAACAGCTCGACGACCGTCACGCCCGGGTCGCTGGCGTTGAAGTTCGTCCATGCCGGGTTGTGGACCGGAATCCGCCGCAGCGCCTCGTCGCGCAGCTCTTCGTACGAGCGTCCGTCGATGGCCGGGATGGTCAGTGGCATCGTCGTTCCTCAGCCGGTCAGTGAGATCGAGGCGGTGACGCGTTCGAGGTTCTGGGTGGCGACGACGCGGAAGGTGACGGTGGCGATCGCCGCGGTCGGGTCGGCAGGGTCCTCGTCGACATCCACCGACTCGAGGGTGATCCGCGGCTCCCAGGCCGTGAGCGCTCTCGTGATCCGGTCCTCGAGCTGACGCCGGGTCATCGTCGTGTTCGGCTCGAACAGGAAGCTGTCCAGGCCTGCGCCGAATGTCGAGCGGCGCAGACGCTCACCTGGCGCGGTCATGAGCACGATTCGGACCGCTTCCCGGATGTTCGTCTCGCCCTCCGACCAGGAAACCCGGCCGTTCGCGCCGATCCGCGGTGGGAACGAGATGCCCCGTCCGAGGTAGTCGCCCGCGTTCACGAGGAATCCCCCCGGACGGCGATGGGCAGGCAGGTCCGCACGAAAGGCATCCACCAGAACACGATGTTCAGGAGGCTGAGGAAGACCATCAGCACGATGAGCGCGCAGATGGTGATGATCGGGATCGAGAAGGAGCAGAGCATCCCGACGTCG
>Ga0070708_100003751_pt1 | contig 11923 bp, 9 predicted proteins | sample KBSK5503metaG_FD_65469 | JGI IMG/M metagenome (GOLD analysis project Ga0070708, IMG submission 65469) | Corn, switchgrass and miscanthus rhizosphere microbial communities from Kellogg Biological Station, Michigan, USA - KBS K5-50-3 metaG | ecosystem: Host-associated > Plants > Roots >...
TTCTAACCTTATTGGAGAAAACGAAGGAATGCGCAGGCGTATCGACCCGGTCGCTACGGCTCCCGGTTCTGACTTTGTGAAGTGATTTGTTGTAGCTCATTCGCGTTTTGACACAGGCTCATAGCCGTCGCCTCAATCGGGCGGCAAAGCCGTGGCGTAGCTTGAGAGATCTTTGCGGCGCTGGAATCCAATGGTTTCAGTGAGGTGAATACTCAATAAGTGGAGCTAGTAGCTTGTGCGGGCCTATTCCCCGCTGCTTCCTGGGCGATCTTCACACCTACGCTCGCGCCGATGCGCGTGGCGCCGGCTTCAACCATTTTGCGCGCGTCGTCAAGACCTTTCACGCCACCAGATGCTTTGACACCTAATTCTGAACCAACCGTGCGACGCATTAGAGCAATATCGGCGACCGTGGCGCCGCCCTTTGAAAAACCCGTTGAAGTCTTGACGAAATCCGCACCTGCCTCCTTGGCAGCCAGACAAGCGCGCACTTTTTCGTCATCAGTTAACAATGCCGTTTCTATGATCACCTTGCAGATAGCATCGTACTCATGAGCAACTTCAACAACAGAACGAATATCATGTTCGACGAGACAGTCGTCTCCGCTCTTTAGCGCGCCAATATTGATGACCATATCCACTTCCCTGGCGCCATCGAAGATCGTTCTGCGTGCTTCATAGGCCTTCACGTCTGCAAGAGTTGCACCCAGCGGAAAACCGATCACCGTACAAACCGGTACGCCTGTGCCATGCAAGTTACAAGCGGCCGCTCGCACCCACGTTGGATTGACGCACACTGAAGCAAAGCGATACCGCGCAGCCTCTTCACACAACTTCTTAATATCATCGTCCGTCGCTTCGGGTTTCAGCAGCGTGTGATCGATCAGGCTGGCCCAGTCTTTTGCTGAACCGGTTTGGCCCAACGCCAGGCCGATGCGCGCAGCTCCCGCATCAATAATCCGATGCATACGCTCGGGACAACGATTAAAACATTCAGAGGTGCAACCGCAGAGAGCAGACTGGTCGGAGACATCGCCATTCAAGCGAGCAACAATGGCGTCAGTAATCTGCTCGATCAATAATTCGTATTCGCCGTTTTGTGAATAGGGCATTGGACAGGAACTCCGGATAAGGACCATAGAATAATTCGAGATCCTCGCGGAAGTATTCTAGCACGTGAGCTTTCAGTCTGGAGTCCGGCCGGGGGTATGAAGAGAAAGAAGTTCAATTCGGAGAATCGCTTTTAGATTTAACGCTGATATTGGCGCTCGATCGCCTCGATCTTGGCGACTCTCTTTTGATGACGCTCCTCGCTTATTTCTGTCGCCAGCCAGGCAATAACAATTTCACGCATCTCCGCACTGCTAACGGTCTTGCTTCCGAGTGTGAGGACATTGGCATCGTTATGCTCGCGCGAATTCCGCGCAACAGCTACTGAGTAACAGGCAGCGGCACGAACACCGGGAACTTTGTTTGCGGTCATGGCACTGCCTACGCCGGCGCCGTCGATGATTATCCCGAGGTCAGACGTGCCATCTGCAACGGCACGAGCCACAGCGTGAGCAAAGTCTGGATAATCGACAGCGTCCTCTGAATTAGTGCCAAAATCATGCACGCGGTGTCCTAGTTCACCCAGCAAAGACTTAAGCTCTTCTTTCATTTTGAAGCCGCCGTGATCGGCCCCGACGGCCACCAATCTTGCAGCCTTTGATCCGCGTCTGGCACTGCGCGTTACAATCTCAATTCTTTTCTCACTGACGATATCGGCGGCAAGTGGAGTCAAGCGGGCGCCTTCCGCAATTCTCAGCACCGAACCTGTCTCCATTCCGCGCACGTCGTCCTCAGTGATGACACCCTTGGACGACTCATCGCGCGTTGCAGATTGTTGGGGAGACTTGACGGGAACAGTGTCGATGAATCGGCCCCTGGGAGAGAAGTTATCCTGTGTCTGGACATCTCCTGCGTTCTCAGGAAGCGCTTTGCTCAGCACCTCACGAACCAATGCCCGCACCCGATCTCTTGTTGCTTGATCATCCATTTTGAATCAGTGTGCTTTGTGCTTTGTGCTTTGTGCTTTGGGCTTTGGGCTTTGGGCTTTGGGCTTTGGGCTTTGATAGCGGTTCTATGCACTCATCAAAAGGTTCCCTGAATATTCAAAAACCAAGCACCAAGTACAAAGTTCAAAGTACAAAGTTCAAAGTTCAAAAAACTCTACTGCCAGATGTCGAAACTCCTATCCCGCGTTTCGCAAATCCACCAATCGGCCAGCGGCAGCCGTCAGTTTTCCTAAGCGAAAAGTGAAGTCAACCCGTCCCAGGTAGATCCCGCTCTTACCAACCTGGAATATGAGTGTCTCCTTACCGCAAGGTTGCTTCACGCTTACCGGCTTCTCCATGAACGTATGTGTGTGACCGCTCGCAATGAAGTCAATGCCGTTCACTTGGCCAGCGACTTGCGAGTCGCCGACCTCTCCAGGTTTCGGGTTCTCGTAATAGCCGAGATGTGACATGCATACAACCATTGCACAATGCTCTTTCTCGCGCAGGGTGGTGACGACCTCTTGCGAGGTCGCGACGGGATCTCGATAGGTAACACCCTTGAAGTTTGCCGGTGTAATAAGCGCGGCTGGACTTATGCCCAGACCAAACAAGCCAATACGCACGCCGCCAACATTTCGAATGACGTAGGGTTTAATCTTTCCCTCCAGTGCTGTTCCGTGCACATCGTAGTTTGCCGAAACGAGATCAAAGTTCGCAAACTTCAACGCTGCGGCCAATGCATCGACACCATTGTCGAATTCGTGATTACCCAGTGTGCCAACGTCGTACCCAATGGCCGACATCGCTTTGTACTCGACCTCGCCTTTATAGAAGTTGAAATAGGGAGTGCCTTGCAAGACATCACCAGCGTCGATCAGAAGAGTGTTCGGATTCTGTTGTCTGATTCGCTTGACCAATGTAGCGCGACGGGCGACGCCTCCCTTCCCCGGATAAAACTTGTCATTGGCTGCCAGCGGATCGATTTGCGAGTGGGTGTCGTTTGTATGAAGGATGGTTATTAATGTTTCATCAGCAGCCGGATTGAATAGCGGCGAAGCTAGTCGTGCTCTCTCGTTAGAAAGCACAAACCTCAGCTGGGAAGGCGCGACGACAAGCGCAGCACCGAATGCTACCGACGTAGTCAGAAATCTTCGACGGTTGATCATTCTGGTGCCTCAGATTTTGCTGGACCGGGACCCACTTGAACAAAACGGTCGTCAAGTCGCGCCCGAATAGGGCGTCCCGACGCGGTCTCAGCTTTAACGTGTGCCATAACGGCGTCGCGAATGGTTAGACCCAACGGCGTCACATTTTTGCCTTCCTGCAGAATGGCATAGCTGCCGCTGCCAAGCTTCAGAAGGTAATCAATGGTGACGACTTTATAGGTCGCACTTGCGTCTATCTCCTGTTCGTGACCGTTGGCGTCGATCAATTTGGCGCTTATGAACTCGGGCCGGTTTTCAGTGTTCCAGCGATAATGAATTTTGGCGCCGGCCTGCGCGTCGCGCCCACTGGTCACCACCTGCAGCAGTTTTAAAACCTGCGCGCCAGTCAATTCAATCTCAATCAAAGCATTCTCGAATGGTAGTAGTTCAAAAACATCACTCGCCCGCAGTTGTCCGGGCGTAATTGCGTTCTTTCGGAGACCGCCCGAGTTTGTAATCGCCAACACCACAGGTCTGCCGAGTTTAGCGGTCGCTTCAACTTTCACGCCATCGGCAACGAAGTTGCCCAGCGAGCCACCGCCAACTCCACTCTTCTTCAGCTCGCCTTCGAGCGTTCCAATCTCAACGCTGAGTGCCCGCACTTTACCGCTATATGGAGCCAATATCTTCTCAATCGTGACATCGTCAGAGATGCTCGCATCGATGAGTTTCTCGCTAGCGCTCGAGTTAATCTCAGGCTGACCATTGATGGTGCTAGTGGAACCGGTTCTTAGAGGACTAACTGCAGAGGGGCTGGGCGCGGCCGGACAGGGTTCGATCGCCTTGCTTTGCCCAAAGCCGGCCGGCGAAAACGACGCTAACGCGCTCAGCAGCAAAAGGGCGCGGACAAGCGCAAGAGTGACGCGCATTTATGTTTTATCTCCGTGGATTTCGCTGTAGAGCATTGACCTAAAGGGAAGAGCTTGCATAGTATGTCGCACCACACGGGACATACGCAAACGCCTTAGCTGTTCCTAATCCGTTATAGCCGATACCATCAAACAGGAGAAAAAAGTTGGCTACTTCTTCCGCTCAAATAACCTCCGAATTCAGCAATCCCAATCTGCAAATACTCCTTTCGGAGGAAAAACTTCAGTCGCGCATCAAGGAACTAGGGGCCGAGATCACTCGCGATTACGCAGGACGCAACCCACTTCTAATAGGAGTGCTAAAAGGCGCCTGTTTTTTTCTGAGCGATCTGCTACGAACAATCGATACACGTCTGAGCATCGAGTTTATGGCAATTTCGAGTTATGGCTCCTCGACAAGAACCTCCGGCGAGGTGCGTATCATGAAAGACCTCGATGTACCAATCGAAGGAAGAGATATACTCGTGGTTGAGGACATTGTCGACACTGGACTCACGCTTTCCTACTTACTAGCCAATCTTAAGTCGCGGGGTGCGGCCAGTGTGAAACTGGTTGCCTTGCTCGACAAATTCGAGCGTCGTGAAAAGGAAGTACCAATCGACTATCTGGGCTTTCAGATTCCGGACGAGTTTGTCGTTGGCTACGGCCTGGACTTCGCTGAACGCTACCGCAATTTACCGTTCATTGCTGTGTTGAAGAATCCTGAAGCGTAAGAGCAATCGTTGATGCACTTGGTGCTTTGTACTTGGTGCTTTGTGCTTTGTATTTCTATTTCACGGTCGGAGGAATTCCATGAAGAAGTGCTTGCTAAGCGCCATATTTCTAATCTGCGGCCTCGCGATTGTTACGAAGGCGCAACAAGACTTTTCCAAAGTTGAAATCAAAGCCACAAAGGTCTCCGGCAACGTTTATATGCTCGAAGGCGCGGGTGGCAACATTGGCGTGTCGGTTGGTGCGGATGGAATCCTCATTGTCGACGATCAGTTCGCGCCCCTTGCGGATAAGATCAAAGCGGCGCTCAAAACTCTGGGAGACGGCAAACTAAAATTCATTCTGAACACCCACTGGCATGGCGATCATACCGGTGGCAACGTCGTCTTCGGACCTGAAGCTCCAATCATTGCTCAAACCAACGTCCGAAAGCGGCTCGCAACCGAACAGAAGTCGGAATTCTTCAAGCGCACTACGCCGGCTTCTCCTAAAGAAGCATTGCCCGTAATCACTTTCGACGAATCATTGTCCGTCCATTTCAATGGTGAGGAGATTCGGGTAATTCACTTCCCCCAGGGACACACTGATGGGGACAGCGTAATTTTCTTTACCGGCTCGAACGTTGTGCATATGGGCGACGATTTCTTTGCCGGCGGATTTCCGTTTGTCGATCTGGAAAGCGGAGGCAGCGTCGAGGGTTTGATAAAGAACATCGCTGAGATAATTCCCAAGCTTCCAACCGGCGCAAAGCTTATTCCGGGTCACGGAAAACTTTCGACGGCGGAAGACTTGAAAGCTTTTCACCGAATGCTATTGGAAACGACAGACATTGTGCGTAAGAAGATGGGTGCCAAACAAACACTTGACCAGATCAAAAAGGAAGGTCTACCCGAGGAATGGAAGCCATGGGGAACCGGATTTGTTAAGACCGACATGTGGATCGAAATAATCTACCGGAGTTTGTCGCCGGAGCGAGCGAAGTAGGCCCTCCTCGCTAGGTCCTCCTCGCATCAGGCATGCTGCGGTCCCATGAGGTCAGTACCACATCGCGGTAGCGGGTGGGTCCTACTGGCAGTTTCTCAATGATCAGCCTGGCAAGTCATCCCATTTGACCGTTCACTACATAGTCGATAGCTTTTCAACACTTCGTTCGTTCCATAAGCTCCTTTCGCTACCTTTGTCTGTCCTGTCAATGAATCACTGAGCGTAGGACCCACCCGCTACCGCACGGTGGTACTGACCTCATGGGACCGCAGCATGCGTGATGCGAAAAGCACACGCTACCTCGTAGTGGGATTTTTGTTTTCTTACTGTCTTTTAGCCCGGTGGTCCGCGCGAGTCGGACTGCAGTTGACGCTGATTAACTCTTACCGATCGCTACTCACGAGTCTCTGCAAAAAACTCTCTCCAGCGATCAGTTTCAATCCGAAGTTCTCCGCTACCGTTTGTCCAATATCCGCAAGCGATGCACGAGTGCCGAGATTTACATTGGCGTTGGCGCACTTTCCATAAACAAGCAGCGGCGCATACTCGCGTGTATGATCTGAGCCGGGAAACGTCGGATCGTTTCCGTGATCGGCAGTGATTATCATGAGGTCGTCGTCGCGCATCCCGGATTCAATCTCAGGCAGCCGCACATCAAAGTGCTCCAGGGCCTTCGCATAACCTTCAGTATCGCGACGGTGACCGTAGAGCATGTCGAAGTCGACGAGGTTGGAGAAAATCAGTCCGTTCGATTCTTCCCTGAGGGCATTGATGGTCTGATCGATCGACTGCTCGTTGTTCTTCGCAGTCAGATCTTTGGTTACACCCAGTGAATCGTAGATCGAAGCGATTTTCCCAATGCAAACAACATCGAGATCCTCGTCCGCAAGTGCCGGCAGCAGATTTTCCCGTGGGGGCGGCACGGCATAGTCATGTCGATTCTCTGTCCGGTAGAATGAGCCCGGCTCGCCGAGAAAAGGTCGGGCAATAACGCGTCCTACCTTGTGTTCGCCGTCTAAAATACGGCGTGCGGTCTCACACATCTGATACAGCCGCGTTAGTGGAATCACCTCTTCGTGGGCGGCAATCTGAAAAACCGAATCTGCCGATGTGTAAACAATCGGCTTCTGAGTGTTAACGTGCTCTTCACCCAAAACTTTTATGATTTCGGTACCTGAGGCGGGAATATTGCCGAGAATACCCGGGACAGATGTTTCTTTGACAAACCGATCGATGATCGACGATGGAAATCCATCGGGATAGGTCGGGAACGCTTGCTCCAGAATTATGCCTGCCATTTCCCAATGTCCTGTCGTGGTGTCTTTGCCGTTTGATCGAAGCGCGCAACGGCCATATGACCCTTCAGGATTAGCCACCGGGGGCAAGGATTGTAGTGGTCTGATGTTGCCCAAGCCATACCGCTGAAGGTTGGGAAGTCTAACCCGACGCGACTCCAGAATGTGGCCAAACGTGTCTGACCCTGCATCGCCCCATTCGGGAGCGTCTGGCATGGCGCCAATGCCGGCGCCATCAAGAACGATCAGAAGGATTCTGCGAAAAGTCTTTGGATTAGGCATTGGGGAAATGGCCTTGGGCCTTGGGCCTTAGGTCTTTGGTCTTTGGCTACTGCTTCGGCGCGTAGTAGCCGTCGCGGGCGCGCACTTGCGTCTTATCTTTAATGCCCTTTACTTCCAAACGTATCGCACGAAATTTTCCATCACGCACTTTGTTCGTCGGATAGTATCCAAGACTATAAAGCGTACCAATATCGGTGGCCACGCGCGCGAACGCGGCTTTTGCATCAGACAAATTTGCCGCCACAAAACTTCTGCCGCCCGACGCACGCGCGAGATCGTTCATTTCACGCCGCGCTAGATTGTAGAGGTCGCGACTAATCGACATCTTCTCAAATGGTCCCATCTGACAGAAGTCCATGAAGTCTTCCGCCTTCGCCCCTCGTACAAAGATCAGACGATAACGCTGCAGTTGCTTTTGTGAAAGTGCGAGACGTCCATCGTCCTGACAGTCTTTCATCAACCGATCTTCGACGAAATCTTCCGTGTTTACCTCAATGAAGTAACAAGCAATGCCGGCTCGCGACAGTTTCATCTTAACCGTTCCGAAATCGGCATTGCTTGTCGAATCCACACCATCGGTCAAGGCAACAACAGCGCGCCGGCCTTTTACTTCATCACGCGGGGGGTCGTGAAAGATGACGTCAGCAACGCGTTCGAGTGCGTCGTAGTAAGGAGTTCCGTTGCTCGCCCCGAGATTCTCGATGGCCTTACGCAATGACTTTCTGTCACTAGTTAAGGACGTCAAAACTTCCACGGTTGCCAACTTATCGGAACCCTGTTCCACGGTATTGAAAGCGACGATGCCAACGCGGTCGCCTGGCCGCAACGCCTCGATAAAGCTGTTTGCGGCCTGCCGAATCAATGTCACGTCATCGCGAGTCGATCCTGACGTGTCAAGCAGTAGAGCAATTTCGAACGGCGTTTCGGTTGTTCCGAAGCTGGCAACCTCCTGTGGCTTTCCATCCTCGAGGATCAGAAAATTCTCGGGACGAAGACCGGCGACAGGGTGGCCGGCGCTATCTGTAACCACAGTTGGCACAGAAACCAACTGAGTATCGACTCTGACGACGTCACCCTCATCGACTTCCTGAGTCGTCGGGGTTGCCGGTGTCTTGCTGTCGCTCGACTGCTCTGTTCCTGTAACCCGGCGCGGTCTCTGGTTGTGCTGCTGTTGATTGCTTTCCTGACCCGACGCTCGACCGACCGTACGCCAGCCGACCTCGGCCATCAGGAAGAGGGCGAGCAAAGGAAGACCTAACGTGATAGAGGAACGCCGCAGACGTTTCGTGATTAAAGACATGATTACCGTTTGGATGGGCTCTCTTAGGTGAAACTATAACTGCAAAAACTCCCAGTGCAAACTCTGCAAAGGCCATGTCCGAAAAACTGATGTTCGCAGTGCCTAATGGCCATGCTTTAGTCCGGGACTATGAATAGATACTCGCCTACGTTTGATTGTTGCTCTACCGGGATAAGTGATATAAGGCCTTCTGACATTCCCCATTTCTCCGCTGTCGGTGCAATACCGGGCCAACAGTAGACGATTTAACCAACACGCTCAGTGATGGAGACGTACTTTTGTCATTGGCCGGAGAAAGAAAGGATCCGCATATGAAGTCAACAGTTAATGTTTTCATTCGTATTAGTCTGACGCTGCTGTTCTGCCTTGGGATGCTTATTACTGCTAATCCAGCAGCCTTCGCGCAGCGGGATCGTGATCGGGATCGTGATCGAGGCAATCGTGAGAGCTGCAAGAAGGAATGTGAGGACAGATACAAACAGCAAAAGCGCGATTGCAAGGATAGAAGAGGCAGGGAACGGCACCGATGCGAGCAGAGAGCAGATAGGGATCGCCGCGAGTGCAAAAACAACTGCCGGCACTAGAGTACTAGCGAAAAGCTCCAATCCACGTAGCTTGACACTCGACCCTGCTTCTCTTAGCATGACGATTCGCTTGCTACGGATTAAACCGATTGTGACAAACGTTCTTTGATGCAAACGTGCCGCGCAAGGTTAGCGGAACAGGCGTCTTGCCTGTATTAGAAATCAGGACTAGGATGCCTGTCCCATTTAGGCACGTACGTCAATGGTAGACGGCTTCCCTTACAAGGAAGAGGTTGGGGGTTCGAGTCCCTCCGTGCCTACCAGTCTCAAATTTGAGATCTTAGACTTTGCGTCCGGAGCTTTTTGAAAGCTAGGGATCTCAGGTTTAAGATTTGAAATTGAAAACTCGGGTTTCCCTGCGGAGTCGTAGTTCAGTTGGTTAGAACGCCGGCCTGTCACGTCGGAGGTCGCGGGTTCGAGTCCCGTCGGCTCCGCCAGCTCAATAAGTTAGCGCCACTTCGGTGGCGCTAATTCTTTTGTGTGTGTTCCTAATTGTGTGACCAAGTTCCGCGAAACCTAAGCGATCGTGCCTTGAACAGAAAGGCAGATCTGAGGCGCGGCAGAACAGTCAGGCAGGCTTTGACTAATAACTGAAGCTCTTAGAGTAGCATCAGCACCCTTTCAGGCGCTTTCAGCTCTTTCGTATTTCGCACGACGGATAAAAAGCAGCGCATTCTTTTTTAGAACCTGAGCGAGTAATTGAGGCGGGCACTGCGCCCCATTTCAGGCGCGATCTCTTTGATGAACGACAAATGATTGCGATATAGCTTGTCGGTTAAGTTTTGTCCGCTCAGTAACAAAATGTGCGCTACTCGCCCGGTCACAAAGGTGTACGAAGCGTTGACATTGAAAAGACCGTAACCAGCGGTTGGTGTCTCATTATCGAAGACACGAGCTTGCCGGTTCACGAAAATCGCTTCCGGTCGGACACTGATCGCTTTGTAACGCCAGTCGAGTCCGAGCGTCCCGCGAAGAGGCGGGATTCGCGGCAACGGTTTGTTGAGTTCTGTCAGTTCAGCTCGCACATAGTCCACTTTGGCATTCAGCCAAAGAGTGGTAGCGACCTTCGTTTCTACGCTCGCCTCTGTCCCAACGAAACGGCTCTTCGCTTGCGCGTAGTTAACAATCGGGAGGTGCGATCCTGGATCGGTTGCTCCAGTGAACGCCGTGTAAACAAAGTTGCGGAGGTTGTAGTAATAAACGCTGCTCTCGAGGCGCACGCGGTTTGTGTTGTGCCGCAATGAGAAGTCAACGCCGTCGCCTTGCTCCGAATTCAAGTTCGGATTGCCGATGTCGAAAACGAGAATGCCCGGATGCGGTCCATTATCATAAAGCTCTTCGAGAGCGGGAGCGCGGAAGGAGTGTTGGTAGTTAGCTATAAACGAGCCGCCCGCCCAGAGGGGTACACGCACACCCGCACTACCCGAGAAACCGGCAAAGTTGCGCCTCCGGAAGTTGCCTTCCGGGTTGTAGCCGTTCTGCTCGACGCGTCCGCCGAATTGAAAACCGATGCGCTCGAAGTCAACCCGTTCTAAACCGAAAACAGCGACCGAATGTTGTTTAGTATGCGGCGCCGGAGCCTCCGCGCCAATCGATTCGTAGTCACGAGTAAACCCCGAGAGCCCAAAGGTGCCGGAGAATTTTCCGTACCGTCTGTGGCTAAAGCTCGCGCGATAATTGAAGTTCTTGTTCGTCGCAGTTGATTCGAGTTCAGTTTTGTTTTCGTCTGATTCAAACTCAAACTCGCGAGCCTTGTAGTCGTTATAGCTGAGGCCCACTTCGACGTTCTCAATGAACCCGTGCAACTCGTGCAAACCACCCTTGACTTGAAAGCTGTGGCGGCGTTCTCTTAGAGACTCAAAGTCGAATGCGTCCGGCTCGACGGGAATGCCGTGACGCCGGCGGTCGTAGGAGTAATTAAATACAAGCCAGCCTTGGTGCGGAAACCAACCTGTGCCTCCGCTCACGCTGCCAGTTCGAGCGAACGAATTCAGGACTGTGCCCGCGGGCGTGCGGTAGTCATCGGCTTTCTGCGCTCCTCCGCTGCCAAAGATCAGGAAGTTTCCTACTCCGTATTTAAAACCACCGCTTGCGCCCGCCTGCCAATTATTCGTGCCGCCAAAAGTTGTGAGATAACCGGACAGTCCTTTCTGATAAACGTCATTCGTAGAGATGCCATTTACTACACCGCCGATGGCGTTGCTGCCGTAGAGTAATGTTGCGGGACCTTTAACTATCTCCACACGATCGAGCGAGAGGACATCAATCGGTTCTACCTCGTCGGCTGACTGCGAAGCGATGCCTCCGACGCGCAATCCGTCCTGCAGCACCAGCACACGATCACCGTCGAAGCCACGAATAACCGGACGGCCGGAGCCTGGACCGAAGCTTCGTCTTGCCACCCCGGGTTGGTATTCAAGGGCTTCACCGATCGAAATGGGGTTTCTTTGGGTGAGTTCTAAAGCCCCGACCGCAGTTACAGACTGGTAAGAGGAGCCGACCGCCTCTGCGGAGCCAGTCGCCGTCACAGTTACCTGCTCGCTAACCGGAGTGAGAGACAATTCAAAATCAACCGTCTGATCGCCGCTTGTGACTTCGACGAACTTAATGACGTCGGGGACGCGATCGAGGTGCGCGAACAGTTGATACTTGCC
>Ga0070708_100003752_pt1 | contig 11922 bp, 12 predicted proteins | sample KBSK5503metaG_FD_65469 | JGI IMG/M metagenome (GOLD analysis project Ga0070708, IMG submission 65469) | Corn, switchgrass and miscanthus rhizosphere microbial communities from Kellogg Biological Station, Michigan, USA - KBS K5-50-3 metaG | ecosystem: Host-associated > Plants > Roots >...
GCCTCGAGGGGCTGGCGGTCTGCGCGGCCGCGAGTGAGGCGCCGAAGATCAGGATCGCGGAAAAAGCTGCCAGTCGTTTCATGATCATTTCAACACTCCGGATGGCCTTCCAAGTTTCATCGAGGCCGCTTCGATGATGCGCCTCTTTTCTCTCGAACGCTCCGAATTTTAACAACTCCTTTTCGGCGGCGCGGCGTCCAGGGAAGAGGACAGATCTCAAGCAGGGCCGGCCGTTTCGCGCTTTCGTCGCCTGTTCGTCCGGAGGAGATGGTCCAGGGAGAAGACGTCTTCCTCAGCCGGCAGGGCGAGGAGGAAAACGAGCAAGGCAAGGCGAGGGAAGACGTGCTCGTGGAACGGATACAGCGGTTCCTTGAGCAGGTGGCCGAATGTGACGACGACGAGGACTGCTCCCAGCGCGAGCAGGGCCTCGCGGATGCGCCAACCGGCGATGAGCAGAGCGCCTGCCCCGAGCTCCACGAAGGGAATTGCCAGCCCGACTCCCCAGAGGGACCAGTCCGGCAGGAAGGTGTCGTGATACGGCAGAAACCATCTGCGGACGTGGCCGGTGGGAGTCAGGCTGAAGACCTTGTAGACGCCCGCCATGAAGAAGATGAGCCCGAGGACGAGCCTGGCGAAGAGAAGAGCCCACGCACGGGGGTTCCCCGCGGGACGCTTCGTCATGTCCCCTCAGCTCCGGGTCAGGGCGCAAACGGGAGACGCGAGAACATGGTGCGGGAAGGAAGGAAGGGGCGGCGAAAGGCGGGGCGGCCTGGGCGCAAGGCCATCGGGCTCACCCGCGGGAAGGCGTGGAGACGCCGGGCGGGGCGGACGAAACGCGAGGGATAGGGCGCTCCGTATCCTCCGCCGAGCGGATAGGCGTAGGACGCGCCGTAGGGAGTGGTTTCGAGATCGGCCGGCGCCACAGTGGCGGCGGAGACCGAAGCCTCATGTCCTTCGCCGGTCTCGCCGATGTCCACGGCCACGACCGCCGCGAGATAGCTGATGACGCTCCTGCCGGCGCCGGCTCTCTTCAATCTCCGGACGTCGTCGGCGGTGATGACCGCCGGAAGCTCCGGCTCGTGGGCGCGCAGGTACGAGATCACGGCGGCGTCGCTCTCACCGCGGGCCTTCAGCGCGACGGCATCCTCGAGCAGACCAGAAGGCACGGCGGCCGGCTCGGGAGCCTTGCGAGTGGCCGCTTCGCTGTGCTCGATCGCGACATGGCTGCCCGTTCCTCGGATTGTGACGCGCGTTCGGCCCGGCGTGTCGCCCGGCGCGGACGCCGGAACGAGCGCCGCGAGCAGCGTCAGTCCCGCCCAGACCTGGAGTGCTTTGGACATTCGGAGTTCCGGAGAATCCAGATACCACACCCCGGCGTGCTTCGAGCGATTTTTCGGAGCTCTTGAGAAAACCGGCCTCGGGCGTGCCGCCGGCGGGTTTTTGCGCTTATCGTTCCGCAGGGGATGTCTTGACTCCGGCAGAGGACAGGATCCAGAACATCTCCGACACCGCGCTCTGGGCGGCGATTTACCGGGCGCGAGAGTCGGAACGCCCCAACGCGCTCTTTCGGGATCCGTTTCGCCCGCCACCTGACCGGAGAGCGCGGTGACCGGATCGCCGGGCAGATGCGGGCGCACGACCGCTACGAGTGGGCCTGGGTCATGCGGACCGTGCTCTTTGACCGCTTCATCGCCGGGCGGGTCGCGGCGGGCGCGGACATGGTCGTCAACCTCGCCGCGGGTCTCGACGCGAGGCCGTATCGCATGGAGCTTCCGCCTGCGCTCGAATGGATCGAGGTCGATCTGCCCGCTCTGCTCGACTACAAGGAAAGCATCCTGCGCGATGAGAAGCCGGTCTGCGCGCTCGAACGCGTCCGGATGGACCTCTCGGACGTCGCCGCGCGGCGCGAGCTCTTTGGAAGGCTGGGCCGGAAGGCCAGGAACGCACTCCTCATCACCGAAGGACTTCTCATCTACTTGACGGCGGAGGAGGTCGGCGCGCTGGCTGAGGATCTCGCGAGGCCGGAAGGGTTCCGGCACTGGGTTCTCGACATCGCTTCGCCGGGCCTCCTGCGCCTGCTCCAGCGCGAGGTCGGCGTGGCGCTCGAGCAGGCCGGGGCTCCCTTGAAGTTCGGGCCGCCGGAAGGCCCGAAGTTCTTCGAGCCGCACGGCTGGCATCCTGTGGCCGTCGAGTCGCCGTTGAAGGCCGCGGCCCGCGCGAAGCGGCTGCCGTTCCTGCTGCGGTTGTTCGCGATGCTCCCGGAGTCCTCCGGGCCCCAGGGCAATCGCCCGTGGTCCGGCATCTGCCTGATGGAGAAGAAGACGACTTGAGCCGGGCGGCCGGCAGACTGGGTGTTCCCGTTTCGGTGCTACTCCTGAAATCCCTCACGGCGGGCCGCAATCGAATACGACCGCCGAGCCGTGGTTGAATCGCCGCCATGGACCCTTCCTTTCGTCCGGCCTGGTGGCTGCCGGGACCGCACATGCAGACGGCCTGGGGAAGCGCCGTCCGGTCGCGGCGGCAGGTCGTGTTTGTCCGCGAGAGACTGGAGACCCCCGACGGCGACGAGCTCCTCCTGGACCACGTCGAGGGCCCCGCCGGAAGCCCCCGTCTGCTCGTCCTGCACGGCCTGGAGGGAAGCTCCTATTCGGTCTATGTCCAGGGGCTGCTGGCCGCCGCCGCGCGGGGCGGCTGGCGTGGCACGGCCGTCAACTTCCGCTCTTGCGCCCGCGACCCCGCGCGCCTGTCGCGGATGCTTCCCAACCGCCGTCCCCGCCTCTACCACTCGGGAGAGACTTCGGACCTGGACTTCGTCGTCCGGGCGCTCTCCGCCCGCGAGCCGCAGATCCCTCTCTTCGCCGCCGGAGCATCGCTCGGGGGCAACGTCCTGCTCAAGTGGCTTGGCGAGTGCCCGAGCCAGCGCATGGTCTCGGCGGCCGCGGCCGTCTCGACCCCGTACGACCTCGCCGCCGGCGCGCGCCATCTCGAAACGCGGGTCGGGTGCCTCTACGTTGCGAGCTTCCTGAAGACCCTGCGGGCAAAGGCCAACGATGTCGTCGCCCGCTTCCCCGAGACCGCGGCGAGGGTCGATCTCGAACGCGTAGCGCGCAGCCGGACTTTTCGGGAGTTCGACGACGCCGCCACCGCTCCTCTTCACGGATTCGCCGGAGCGGACGACTACTACGAACGCTCAAGCTCGATCAATTTCCTGAGCGCGGTCCGCACGCCGACCCTCTGCCTCTCCGCCGAGGACGATCCGTTTCTTCCCGAGTCCGTTCTTTCGCGCGCCGGTGCCGCCGCCTCCGCTGCAGTCACCCTCCAGACGACTCGGAGGGGTGGACACATCGGCTTCGTCGCCGGTGCCGGGCCTCGCTACTGGGCGGAAGACAGGGTTGTCGGCTGGCTCGCACGGGGCTGGCGACAACCCTTCGCGGGCCATTGAGACAGCAGTGGAAAGGGTGTTGGAGGGCATGGTTCTTGCGCCAAGGAGACGTTTGGACAGGAGGTGCTTGGATGCGACGAAGAGCGGCCCTCATCGCTCTCACTTTCCTTTGCGCGCTCGGTCCGCTCCGGGCCGCTCTGGATGACCGGAAAGTCACTATCCGGGAATGGGACGTTCCCACGCCCGAGTCCCGGCCGCATGATCCCGAGGTCGCTCCCGACGGAGCGCTCTGGTACACGGGGCAACTCGCGAACAAGCTCGGCCGGCTCGATCCGAAGACCGGGGCAATCAAGGAATACCCATTGAAGACTCCCGACTCCGGGCCTCACGGCCTCGCCGCGGACAGAGACGGCAACATCTGGTTCACGGCGAACTTCAAGGGGTATATCGGAAAGCTCGATCCCCGTACGGGGGGCATCACCGAGCACCCCATGCCCGATCCGCGGGTCCGCGATCCCCACAGCCTCGCCTTCGACCGCGAGGGCACGATCTTCTTCACCGCGCAGCAGAGCAACTTCGTCGGCCGGCTCGAGCCGAAGACGGGCAAGGTGACGCTGTCCGAGGTCCCGACGCCACACGCACTGCCCTACGGAATCATCGTCGGGCCGGACTGCGCCGCGTACTTCTGCGAGTTCGGCGCGAACAAGATCGGACGGCTCGATCCGAAGACGGTCGAGGTCCGGGAGTTCACGCTGTCCGAAGGGGCCCGACCGCGCCGGATCGCGAACAATCCGGATCGTCTGATCTACTACAGCGACTTCGCGCGCGGCTTCCTCGCCCGGCTGGATCCGAAGACGGGCAAAGTCGAGGAGTGGCCATCACCCGGCGGACCGCGTTCGCAGCCCTACGGGATCGCGTCGACCGGCGACGGAACCGTCTGGTACAGCGAGTCCGGCGTCAAACCGAACACGCTCGTCGCTTTCGATCCGAAGGCAAAATCATTCCGGAGCTGGCCGATCCCTTCCGGAGGGGGAGTCGTCCGCAACATGGTCGCGACGCCGGAGGGGAGGCTCTACCTCGCCTGCAGCGGCGTCAACAAGGTCGCCGTCGCGCAGGTCAGCCGCTGAACGTCCGAAGTCGGGGTTAGGGAGTCTCTCCGGGCGGCATGGCGGGAGACTCAGTGGTTAATCGAACTCTCTAGCGACTGCCGACGCGGTCCTTCGCTCCAACGATTCCTTCTTCCTGGGCGCAACGGGCGCAGCAGTAGTAGCGCCCGTTCGCCTCGACGCCATGGCCGATGATCTTGCAGTGGCAGTGCTCACAGGTGGGCGCGAGGGCATGAATCGCGCACTCGAAACTGTCGAAGACATGCGCGCGCCCGGCGAGCGTGACTTCGAAGGCTTTGTCGTAATCGTTTCCGCAGACTTCACAAACCGGCATCGCAGAGCCCCTCGTTACCGTCCCTTCGCGTGCATCTCTCTCTGGTGCTCCTTCATCACTGTTCGCGCGGCGACCTCTTTGGCTCGCTTGCCGTAGCGCCCCGGCAAGGGGAATCGCCGCAATATCAATGCCAATGGAACTCGAGCAGCCAGAATCGCGCTCGAAATGGAGCACGAACAGGGGCCGGCCAGAAGATCGAGCGATTCCTGCCGTGGGCTCTCTTCAGAATATCCAAAAGGCGGGTATTCAACTTGCAGGGCACTTCCACCAGGCTCGCCATGAAGCTGAAGGTCAACGGGAAGGACCATGACGTCGCTGCTCCGGAGGAAATGCCGCTTCTGTGGGTTCTCCGCGACCTGCTCGGGCTGACCGGCACGAAGTTCGGCTGCGGAATGGCGCAATGCGGCGCGTGCACGGTGCACGTGGACGGCCGAGCGGTGCGTTCGTGCGTGCTGCCGGCTGCAGCGGTGCAAGGTCGCGCGGTGACGACGATCGAGGGGCTCTCCGCCAGCGGCCTGCACGCGGTGCAGCGAGCCTGGATCGAGGAGGACGTCGTCCAGTGCGGCTACTGCCAGCCTGGTCAGATAATGGCGGCGGCGGGTTTGCTGGCGGAGCGGCCGGATCCAAGCGATGCGGACATCGATGCCGCCCTCTCGGCCAACCTCTGCCGCTGCGGAACTTACCAGCGAATCCGCGCAGCCGTTCATCGGGCCGCCGAGCTGAACCGGAGGAAGGCATGAGCGCCGGGGGCCGCGAGGTCGGGAGACCGCAAGGTCCCCCGTCCGGATTCGGTCTTGACCGGCGTCGCTTCCTGAAGACCTCGGCCGGTCTCGTGATCGGCTTCACGGTGGCGCCGCGAATGGGCCTTTCGGCCCTCCAGGCGCCCGCGGCCAAGCCCCTTCCTGATCCGAATGTGTTTCTGCGCATCGGCTCGGACGAAAGCATCACGGTTCTCCTCGCGCACTCCGAGATGGGACAGGGCATCTGGACCACGCTTCCGATGCTCGTCGCCGAAGAGCTCGGCTGCGACTGGTCGAAGGTGCGCGTCGAGCACGCGCCGGCGGCGCCCGCCTACGCCCACACCGTGATGGGAATACAGATGACCGGCGGCTCGACCTCGACCTGGTCGGAATTCGACCGCTACCGGCAGGCCGGCGCGATGGCGCGGGAGATGTTGATCCGGGCGGCGGCAGACCAGTGGAAGGTGGATCCGATCTCCTGCCGCGCCGAGAACGGCGCCGTCGTCCATGGAGCCGACAGGCTCTCCTTCGGAAAGCTGGCCGCCGCAGCGCAGAAACTGGCGCCGCCCGCGCAGGTTCAACTCAGGGATCCCAAGGATTGGAAGATCCTGGGCAAGCCGACCAGGCGCCTCGACTCTCCCGAGAAGGTGACCGGTCGGGCTCAATTCGGTATGGACGTGCGGCTCCCCGGGATGCTGACCGCGGTCGTGGCGCGCGCGCCCGTCTTCGGCGGCAAGGTGAAGAGCTTCCGGCCGGAAAAGGCGAAGGCGGTTCCGGGTGTCAGGACCGTCGTGCAGGTGCCCTCCGGAGTCGCGGTCGTCGCGGAGCACTTCTGGGCCGCGAAGCTCGGGCGCGACGCGCTGGAGATCGATTGGGACCTGGGGCCCGGAGCGCAACTGGACACCGACCGGATGCGGGAAGAGTTCCGGGCGATGGCCGGCACGCCGGGTGCCAGGGTTGTGTCGGCGGGCGACGTCGAGGCCGGGGCGCGGTCGGCCGCCAGGACGGTCGAAGCGGAGTACGAGCTGCCTTATCTCGCGCACGCCACGATGGAGCCGATGAACTGCACGGTCCGCCTCACGTCCGGCGGCTGCGAAATCTGGACCGGCACCCAGTTCCAGACGATGGACCAGAAGAACGCCGCGGAAATCGCTAGCTTGAAGCCCGAGCAGGTCGTGATTCACACGATGTTCCTGGGAGGCGGCTTCGGGCGGCGGGCGACGGCTGGCAGCGACTTCGTCTCAGAGGCGGTCCACGTGGCGAAGGCCGCCGCCGGCGGCGCGCCGATCAAGGTCGTCTGGACGCGCGAGGACGACATGCGCGGCGGCTACTACCGGCCGATGTGGGTGCACCGGCTGCGCGTCGGCCTGAGCGCCGACGGTTCACCCGTTACCTGGCGGCAGACGATTGTGGGTCAGTCGATTCTCGCGGGCACGCCGTTCGAGGCGATGCTGGTCAAAGGAGGCGTGGATAACACCTCCGTCGAAGGCGCCTCGGACTCGCCGTACGTGAAGGCGACGCCGAACCATTTGGTGGATCTCCATTCGCCGAGGACGGTCATTCCGGTCTTGTGGTGGCGCTCGGTCGGGCACACGCACACGGCCTTCGTCATGGAGACCTTCGTGGACGAGCTTGCTCGGGCCGCCGGGCAGGATCCTCTCGCGTACCGCCGCAAGCTGTTGAAAGATCATCCGCGGCACCTGGGAGCCCTGAACCTCGCCGCGGAAAAGGCGGGTTGGGGACAGCCCCCGCCGGACGGGCGCTTCCGGGGCCTCGCCGTTCACGAGTCCTTCGGAAGCTTCGTGGCCGAAGTCGCGGAGGTGTCGGTCGCGGATGGCCGCGTGCGCGTGCACCGCGTCGTCTGCGCCGTGGATTGCGGCATCTGCGCGAACCCGGCCGGTGTAGAAGCGCAACTCCAGGGCGGAGTGGCCTTTGGCCTGACGGCGGCTCTGTATGGCGAGCTGACGCTGAAAGCGGGGCGCGTGCAACAGTCGAATTTCCACGACTACCCGCTGCTGCGCTTGAGCGAGATGCCGAAGGTCGAAGTGCATATCGTTCGCAGCTCCGAGAAGTCGGGCGGGATTGGGGAGGTGGGAGTCCCGCCGATCGCTCCCGCGGTTGCCAATGCCGTCTTTGCCGCCACCGGGAAGAGGCTGCATCGGCTGCCGTTGCGGCTGGCCTGAGAAGACGATCCGATGAAGATGATTCTCTTTTCTGCGTTTCGGCGCGGCGCGCTTCCGGGAGTCGCCGCGATCGCCATCTTCGCAGTCCAGGCGGCGCTCTTCTCGGGCGCGTCCCCCGCCGCGGTGAAGGTGACGAAAGAAGAAGGCCTGGCCGCGTTCGAGACCGTGCGTGCCGTGCTGCAGCATCCGCGATGCCAGAACTGCCACATCCCGGGAGACGCGCCTTTGCAGTTCGACGCCGGGCTCGTCCACGGGCAGAACGTCCTGCGCGGGCCGGAGGGAAGGGGCGCGCCCGGTCTCGCGTGCTCGACCTGCCATGGAGCGGCGAACCCGCCGGCGAGCTATGGAGAGCACACGCCGCCCGGCGCTCCCAACTGGCACCTACCTCCGCCGGGGCGAAAGATGGTCTTCATCGGCTTGCCGAGCGGCGAGCTCTGCCGGCATCTGATAGACAAGCAGGAGAACCACGGTATGGACCTCCAAGCTCTGTTGCGTCACGTCAGCAGCGACAAGCTGGTGCTCTGGGGATGGAGCCCCGGCGTGGGTCGGGCCCCCGTCTCCGTGCCGCACGAGGAGTTCGTCGCGAAATTCAAACAGTGGATGGACGCCGGCGCTCCCTGCGCGCCGTAGCGGCTCCTCAAACCAGAGTCACCTCCGGCCCGCCGGCGCGAGAGGCGATTCAGCTCCTGTGAACCAGTTGGTGACCTCTCCCATCCCGCCGGCGCCGATGGGCGCCACGATTTCATAAGGGCCGAGACGAGAGCCCGCGGCGAGCGTCATAGATGCGCTGAGAATTCTATGTGCGGCTCTTCCGCCTCCGCGCTGACGTGAGACTACGGCTTGGCCGAAGGCAGGTATTGCGGTGGGATCGGCTTGTCGGGTTTCTCGGCGTCCCACGCGACCGACGCGATCCACCACCGCTTGTCGTCGTGAACGAGCTGGATGGAGTTGACTCCACGCTCGAAGGGCTTGGCGTCCGAGGGGGTGTGGCGCGACTCATAGGTCGAGAAGACCTGGCAGATGTTGCCGAAGCAGTCCGCTTTCCTGGCGATCTCGCGCTCGAAGAAGCCCTGCGCCGCCTCCCCCTTTTCCTTGCGGGCAGCCGCGGACTTCTCGAAACGGCTGACGAAACCGTCTACGTCGCTCCCGGTGATTTCCTGTCCCGGGCGGACCGGAGGTACGAACATTCCAACGTAGAGGAAGATCGCGCGCATCCGATCGAAGTCAGGCGACCCTTCGGGCGCGTGGCTCACGGACCCATAGAGGGCCGCAACGATCGAGTCCACCGAAACCGCGTCGGCCGGAGGCGGCGCCTCCCGGCGCCTCGACGTCTGACCCGGCGCGGCGGTCGTGATCAGGAACAGAGCGACCATCAGAATGCGGGGTTTCGTCATCGGAGCCTCCAGTTCCGCGAGCGCTCCCAAAGAGGTCCACGCCAGCGGTTTGCCGCTCATTATTCTCCGATCCGCGCGCGCCCGGCACGCCAGAGTGCTGGCCGCTCAGGATCGGGAGACCGGTCGCGGCATGCCGGGAAAGTCGTCGAAGCTGAAACGTTTTCCACCCACGGGTCGTTCTTCGTTCTAGGCTTTCCGTGCACCGGCGGATGCGCGGAGGGCGAGAGTGCCGGAAATGGATCCAGCCAGCGGATCAACCGTTCCCGGAGGGCAAAGGCGCCTCTCCGTGTCTCCCTCCCTCCTCCTGACGGCCGCAATCCCGCTCGTCTATCTCGTCGTCTTCGGCATGTTCCTCTTCCGCGCAGGCGACACCGACTGGGACCAGATCCTGTCGTTCCACGAATTGTCTCTCTGGAACCGGGAACTCTCGGGTCCCGCCAAGCAGTGGAACCCGCTGATGCGCGGCGGGATGTCCCTTGCGGGCGATCCGCAGGTCCCGGTCTTTTCGCCCTCGATGATCCTGGCACGGCTCATGGAACCGGCGGCCGCGATCAAGATCTCCTGCCTTCTCTTCCTGGCCGCCGGGGCGCTGGGAGCCTGGCTCCTGGCTCGCGACTACCGGCTCGATCGCCGCACATCGGCCCTGGCGGCCGCGCTCTTCGTCGGCAACGGATTCATCCTCTCCCGTTTTTCGCACGGACATGTCGTCTTCCTCGGGACCCTGGGGCTCCCGCTCTGGCTGTGGGCGGCGAGGCGGTCGATGCGGGCCTCCGGCGAGCCGGTTGGCCGCGCGAACTGGAGATTTCTCTGCCTCATGCTCGCCGGCGGAGTCTTCTTCGCCCTTTCGACCGACGGCGCGCCGATCGCGATCCTGCTCCTGCTCGTCTGGGTCGGCTTGGACGCCGCGGTCCTCGCCTGGCAGAAGCGCTCACCGCGTCCGGTTGCCTTCTTCGCGGGAGCCGTTCTGGTCGCCGTGGCCCTCGACGCGATCTACTACTTTCCGCTGGCCGCCAACGCGGTCCTCTTTCCGCGGACCAGGCCTCCCGTTTTTGTTGATCCGTTCGTCTTCGTCTGGTTCCTCCTGCTCCCGCTTCGGGGCAAGGTCCTTCCGGCTCCCGCCAACGGTCACGAGTTCTCCGTCTACGTCGGACCCGTCCTCGCTTACCTGATCGTCCGGTACCGACGGGAGATCGCTCGGGCATGGCCGCGCGAGGATCTGCGGCGCATGCTCATCGTGTCAGCGGCGATGCTCGTCTTCGGGTTCGGAGCCTGGCGGGCGCTCGCGTCCTGGCTGCCGCCCGGGCCCTTCGACCTGCTGCACCGACTCCCCGGATTCATGGCGATCGGCATTCCGAGCCGGTTCTGGGGGTTCCTGGCCCTTCCTCTGGCGTTGTCCTCCGCGATCGCGCTCGGTCGGCTCGAGGCGGAGACGAGCCGCTGCCGCCCGCATCTTGCGCTCTGGGCGGCCGCGTTCCTCTTCACCCTCGGATTTCAGGCGGTCTCGCTCGTTCTTCCGTTCGTCGGCGAGCGCGGGCGCCTGGTGGTGAAGGCGAAACCGGTCCCTCCGACCGTCACATCGATCCGCAATGTCCACGGACCGTTCCTTTCCCAGTCCGGGGAGCTCTCGCCGGAGACCGGCCTGATCGAGGCCTACGACGCGCACGACTTCATCCAGGGATCCATCCGGGAGGGGGCGGCGCTCGTGCTGGAGGCACGCGGGCCCGAGGGCCAGCCGGTGCCGGTGAACGCGCGCTGGGATGGCTGGAGCCGGATTCGACTCGTGTTCCCTCTTGGAGCCGCCGCCGGAACGGCGATCGTCTTCAACCAGAACTTCCATCCCCGCTGGGTCTTCACGGCCGGTGAAGCGGTCCAGGACGCCCGAGGCAATCTGGCCGCGAGACTCCCGAACGGGGCGCGGCCCGGGGAGGCACTCGATCTCGTCTTCCACGATCCCTTCTCGGCTCTCGGAAGCCGGGTGTCCCTCTTTTCCGGCCTCGCCGTTCTGGCAGTCGCGTTGTCTCTGGCGGGTATTCGGCTGGCCGATCGGCTGCGTTCGAGACTGTCCCTGCGCGCGGCTGCGACGACGCTGGCCGCATCGCGCAGATCGGGTTTCGAGAGATGATTCTTTGCGGATCTCGACGCGGATGAGCGAGCTCGCCCTGACGATCAATGGGACACGACGGAGCGTCGAAGCGTCGCCAGAGGAGAGCCTCCTGACCGTTCTTCGCAACCGGCTGGATCTGACCGGAACCAAGTACGGCTGCGGCGAAGGTCAGTGCGGCGCCTGCACGGTGCTTCTGGACGGCCGCCCCGTCCGCTCCTGCCGCACGGCTGTTGCCGAAGCGGCTGGCCGGAAGGTCACCACGATCGAGGGGCTCGCGCGCAAGGGACGACTGCATCCGGTGCAGGCGGCGTTTCTCGAAGCGGAGGCCTTCCAGTGCGGCTACTGCACGCCGGGCATGATCGTCGCGGCGGTCGGTCTGCTCCAATCCAATCCGAACCCGGACGACGAGGAGATCGCCGGCCATCTGACCGGCAACATCTGCCGCTGCGGGACCTATCCGAGAATTCTCGAGGCGGTCCGGAATGCGGCCCGCACGTCGCGAAAGGCGTCGAGATCGTGAGCAAAACCTGGGAGCGCGATCCGGAGCTCCCGGACCACGAGGTCCGCGGGAAATTGCACCGGTTTGGAGTGGACCGGCGCGGCTTTGTCAAACTGCTGGGCGGCGGCCTGCTCGTTTGCCTGTACGTCCCCAAAGTCTCGGCGCAGGAGTCCGGCCGAG
>Ga0070708_100003754_pt1 | contig 11921 bp, 6 predicted proteins | sample KBSK5503metaG_FD_65469 | JGI IMG/M metagenome (GOLD analysis project Ga0070708, IMG submission 65469) | Corn, switchgrass and miscanthus rhizosphere microbial communities from Kellogg Biological Station, Michigan, USA - KBS K5-50-3 metaG | ecosystem: Host-associated > Plants > Roots >...
TGCACTCGCACGACTGACGCCGTTGCCGGGGTTCTCGATCATCGCGCTGACTCTGATCGCCGTGCTGGCGCTCCTCGCGGTGATCGGTGCCGTGGCGGTGTGGCGAATCCGTTCGCTGGCGGCGGGCTACCGCGGCGGAATTATCGCGTTGATTGGGGTCGTCGCGGCTGTAGCCATCGGGTGGATTGTCTTTGTGTCACCCGTGTATGTGGACTAGGTCCCCGCACGCGCGTCCGAAGCGTGACGCCGCTCGAGACACGAACATGCTGGCTGCTCGAACAATGGTTACTGTGCTCGGGTTCCTGCTCATGGTCGGATGCGTCCCCGAAGATACAAGACCCCGGAACCAAGGCGAGGTGCGGCGGTCATCGCGCTCGGATCGCAGTTCGACAGTCTGCGGCGCCCGTCAGGCAGACAAAGGCCTCTGCGTAACGGTAGCCCTTGAGCCGACCCACTCGCGCAGCCCGCTCGCGCACGTTCGTGACGAGCGCGCCCCGGTTTCGGCATCCCGCTCACGTGGCAGGCAAGCGCAGCAATCTTGAACTCGATAGTCTCGGAGATGTCCACGACGATGTCCGGGTCCTCCCACACCATCAGGCGTGCCCCTCGCCGTAGACTCGCGGCTGGTAGTCTGCTCGACCGCGAAAGCGCAGGAGATTGCCGCTGACCGTTCTCGGCCTCGCAGATTGGTAAGACGAGCCCACCATCGACAGTCCTACACGCCGAATCTCCCGGTCGGCCTTCAGAAATCCACAGCCAGACCGGCCAACCACCCACACTGAGCGTCCGCCTCCAGGATCCGATGGATGTGGCTTCAGGTGTCTTTAAGCTATCAACTGGCAGAGTTCGCCTTGTGATGCCGACGGCGTGTCGGGCTGACGGGGCCGAGGTCGAGGTCTTGACTGACGGCCATGCCCGGTTCGATCTGGCCCGCTTGGCCTATCCACTGAGGTGAGCCTCACATGACTCGCGCATCGCTCCGCCGCCTTCGCCTCCGGAGCCCGGGCGCCTCGGTTGGACTCCCCAAAGGCATCTTTGCAGCCCTCCGGCGCCAGCCGCCTCCCATTCGCGTCGCCCCGATCGCTCTCGAGTCAGCATCCCTCACCTCCGACGGCGTGTATCAGCGGCTCGACACTCGTGTGACGGGTCTCACCTCAAGCGAGGCAGAATCGCGACTCAGCGAGCACGGCGCCAACATGGTTGCCGTCGACGGACGCAAAAGTATCCGGCTGCTTGTCTGGCACGCCGTCATCAACCCCCTCGTATTGCTGCTCGCAGTCCTGGCCACCGTCTCCTTCTTCACGGGCGACACGCGGGCCGGCATCGTCATGTCCCTGATGATCGCGCTGGGCATCGGCCTCCGTCTGATCCAGGAGAGACGAGCCGACACCACCGCGGCGAAGCTGAAAGCAATGATCTCGGTGACCGCGACCACCCTGCGCGATGGACAAGCGCAGGAGCTGCCCATCGCCCAACTGGTGCCGGGCGACGTCGTGAAGCTGGCGGCCGGGGACATGGTTCCGGCGGACGTGCGCATCGTCGCCGCCAAGGATCTCTTCGTCATTCAGGGCTCGCTCACGGGCGAATCGTTTCCGGTCGAGAAGTTCGAGGTGGACGAGCGGCCGCCCGCGCGGTCGCCCATCGAACTGGCCAACCTGGCGTTCCTGGGGACGAGCGTCGAGAGCGGCGCTGCAATGGCCGTCGTCGTGGCAACCGGACGACAGACCTACCTCGGCAGCATGGCGGCCTCGCTCGCGGAGCACCCGATCGAGACCGCGTTCGACAAGGGCGTGGCGCGTTTCACGTGGCTCATGGTCCGCTTCATCATGGTCATGGTCCCGGTGGTGTTCGTCATAAACGGGCTGACCAAGGGTGCTTGGCACGATGCCTTTTTCTTCGCCCTCGCCGTCGCCGTGGGGCTCACCCCCGAGATGCTTCCGATGATCGTGACGGTGTGTCTGTCCAAAGGGGCCATGGCCATGGCCCGCAAGAAGGTCATCGTCAAGAGGATCAACGCGATCCAGAACCTCGGTGCCATGGACGTGCTCTGCACGGACAAGACGGGCACCCTCACCAGGGACCACGTCATCCTGAGCTCGCACTGCGACGTCGTCCTGAAGCCCGACAATGGCGTCCTGGCGTTGGCGTACCTCAACAGCCATTTCCAGACCGGACTCAAGAATGTGATGGACCGGGCTGTCCTCGCCCACTCAGAGGCCACTCACCACCAGGCGCACATCCCCGACTACGCCAAGGTCGACGAGATCCCGTTCGACTTCGAGCGGCGCATCATGTCGGTCGTGGTCCGGACACCCGAGGGCAACGACCGCATCATCAGCAAGGGCGCTCCCGAGGCGATCCTCCCGCGCTGCAGCGACTTCGAGCTCGACGGTGAGCTGTCGCCGATGGAGCACATCCGCATCGACGAGCTCCGGCGTGAGTACGAGCACCTCGGCCGAAACGGCTTCCGCGTACTGGCGATCGCCTCCAAAGACGTGGAGCCGAAACACTCGGGCTATAGTCGCGATGACGAAAAGGATCTCATCCTCAACGGATACCTCGCATTCCTCGACCCGCCCAAGGACACCGCCACAGCAGCCATCCGTGCACTCCAGCAACACGGGGTGTCCGTGAAGGTGGTCACCGGCGACAACGATCTCGTCGCCAAGAAAGTGTGCGCGGAGGTCGGGCTGCCCACCGAAGACACGCTAGTGGGCGCGCAGATCGAAGAGATGACTGACGAGGAACTCGCTCATGCCGCCGAGCGCGCGACTCTGTTCGCCCGCGTCTCGCCCGCCCACAAGCAGCGAATCATCCACGCACTTCAGTCGCGCCGGCACACCGTCGGTTTCATGGGGGACGGGATCAACGACGCGCCGGCCCTGCGAGCCGCGGACGTGGGCGTCAGCGTGGACACCGCGGTGGATATCGCGAAGGAATCGGCGGACCTGATCCTGCTCGAGAAGAATCTGCTCGTGCTCGAGGAGGGCGTGCTGGAAGGCCGAAAGGTCTTCGCCAACATCCTCAAGTACATCGGCATGGGGGCAAGCAGCAGCTTCGGCAACATGTTCAGTGTCCTCGGGGCCAGCATCTTCCTCCCCTACCTCCCGATGATCCCGATCCAGATTCTCACCAACAACCTGTTGTACGACGTCTCGCAGACGGCCATTCCGACCGACCACGTGGACCCGGAGCAGATCGCTGCACCGCGCCCCTGGGACATAGGATCGATCACGAGGTTCATTCTCTTCATTGGGCCGTGCTCATCGATCTTCGACTACACGACCTTCTTCATGATGCTCTACGTCTTCAACGCCTGGGCCGTCGACAAAGCCGCGCTGTTCCAAACTGGATGGTTTGTCGAAAGCCTGCTCACGCAGACTCTGATCATCCACGTCATCCGCACCCGCAAGCGACCGTTCCTGCAGAGCCGCGCGTCGGGGCCGCTGATCGCCATGACCGCGGTGATCATGTCGGTTGGCGTACTCATCCCGTTCACGCCGATCGGCCCCTACCTCGGTTTCACGAGGCTGCCCCCGCTCTACTGGCCGCTTCTGGCTCTGACCCTCCTCGCGTACATGCTGCTAACCCAGGCTGTGAAGACGTGGCTGATTCGGCGGGCGTGGGTGTAGCGGCCACCATCAGGCCAGTCGGTTGACGGATCGAGACCCGGCGGAGCCGACCATAGTTGGGGCTGTCAGCGGGTCTCTGGCGATCCTAGTTTGTTTCCGCTTTTCCCGATTCGAGGGCGTCGCGAGTCACTAAGCGCAGCATTTCATCTCATTCCGTTCCATTTCGTCTCCATCCCGTTGCGATGTGGTCGGCGATGCAGGCGTCTTGCTGCGACCAGGGGTTCAGGCCCAGCAGGCTTGACCGGCACGTCGTCGTGTCGCCCGTTCGCGGGTTCTGCATCACCACATCACTGGCACAGCCGGTCAGCACGCACGCAGCGACGATCAGCGTCAGGTATCGCAAGGGTCTCACCTCCTCCCTTCTGGTTGCAGCTATGCGGCGCACCGGTTCCGCCGGCCACCCCTCTCGACCCTCCCGCGTGTCAGTGTCGCTCCGACGGCTGACCGGCGGGTTGCGTCGACCCGGCATCCGGTCCGTTCCACCAGCCCCCGCCCAGGGCCAGAAAGAGCGCTCCCGTGTCGGCGAAGCGGCTGGCCTGGGCCTGCACGCGCGTGATCACCGTTTGCTGGTAGGCCTGCTGGGCACTGAGCAGCGCCAGGTAGTTCGCGGCGCCGAGCTGCTGTTGCTTGAGCGTGAGATCGAGCGTCCGCTTGGCCGCGCGTTCGGCGGCGACCGCCGCGGTGAGGCTCTCGGCATCGGCTTGCAGAGCATACAGGGTATCCGCCACGTTCTGGACCGCGGCGAGAACCGTACTGCGGTACTGGGCGGCCGCCTGCTCGAAGGCCGCAGCGGCGGCGCGCTGCCGGTGCCACAAGGTGTTGCCGTCGGAGAGCGTCTGGAGCACGGTCCCCCCTACCATCCAGAAGGGATTCTGGTGCGCGAACATCTGGGCAAAGTCCGTCGCGGTGCCGCCGTACGTCGCGCTGATCGTGAACTGGGGCAGCCGGTTCGCGATGGCCACGCCGACCTGGGCGCCCGCGGCGTGCAGCGTCTCCTCGGCCACGCGCACGTCCGGCCGTTGCTCCACCAGCCGGGAGGGCAGGCTCAGCGGCAGGTCTTGCGGCAGCTGGAGCGCGGCCAGTTCGAAGCGCTCGTCGAGATCGTCGCTCGGAAACCGCCCGGACAGGGCGGCCAGGAGGTCCCGGTTCTGCTCAAGCTGCTTCCGCAGCGGCGGCAACTGCTGCTGCACCTGCGCGAGCGCCGCTTCCTGCGCCGCCACGTCGAGACCGGCCACGTACCCGAGCTCAAACTGCTTCCGCAGCAACCCGAGCGACTTCGTGCTGATCGCAATGATGTCCTGGGTCGCGGCGATCTGCGCCCGCAGCGAGGCCTCCTGCACCGCGGCCGCCACCACGTTCGCCGTCAACGTCACGTAGGTGGCCTGGACAAGGAAGTGCTGCGCCTCGGCCTGCGCCTGCAACGACTCGACCTGGCGCCGATTGCCCCCCCACACGTCGAACGAGTAGCCGACGGTGACCTGCGCGGTATAGAGGTTGAACGTCGTGGTGGACGAGTTCAAGACCGGCGAGATGGTGCCGGAGGTCTGCTGCCGGCTCCCGGTGAAGCTGCCCTGCACGGTCGGATAGAAAAATCCCCGCTGCGCATACACGAGCTCCCGGGTTTGGCGCAGCGCCGCCTGGGCCGAGACAATCGTCGGATTGGCTTGGAGCGCCTTCTCGACCACGGCGTTCAATGCCGGGGACTGGAACAGCGTCCACCACGGACCGACCACATCCTGATCCTGCAGGAACCGCTGGGCTTCGCCCCCCGGCACCTCCGCCGACGTCGTCTGCGGGCTCAAGGGCGCACGCGTGTAGCCGCTCACCGTCGGCGGGGCGGGGCGGTGAAAGTCCGGGCCGACGGCGCAGCCGGCCAGCAGGGCCACGGCGGCCAACGTCACCGCCACGCCGGGACACGGACCCGGCGACCTATCAGATCGACAAGGTGACGTCATGTCGTACTCGCTAATGTCCCTGACCGCACTCGACCGCTGGGCCCGCTCGCTGGCGACACGGGATGCTCGCCGACCAGGTACCCGTGCCCCCGGAGCGTGTGGATCAAGGGCACGGCGCCCGCGACGTCGATCTTCCTCCGGAGATGGCCTATGTGCACCTCCAAGACATTGAAGAGCGAGTCGGCCTCGGTCTCCCAGACGCCCTCGATGAGCCGGATACGGCTCACCACCGTTCCGGCGTGACGCATCAGCACGCTCAGAACCGCGTATTCTCTCGGGGTCAGGTTCACCCCCGCACCCGCTCGAGTCACGCAATGACTGATCGGATCGAGCGTCAGGTCGGCCACCTTGAGGACTGTGTCGCGGGTAAGGCGCGCGCGGCGCATGAGCGCGTGGATGCGAGCCAGCAGTTCACTGAACGCGAACGGCTTCGTGAGGTAGTCATCCGCTCCCGCGTTCAGCCCGGTCACTCGATCGTCCAACGAGTCTCGCGCCGTGAGCACCAGGATGGGGGTCGAGATTCGCCGCGCTCGGAGATCTCGGCACACTCCCAATCCATCCCGGTCCGGCAACAGCCAATCGAGCACGATGACCTCGTAGGGGTACGCGCTGGCCATCTCGTGCCCAGATTCGCCCGTGTATGCGACGTCGACGACAACTCGCTCCTCTTTCAGGCCTTTGACCAGCACGCGCGTAAGCTTCTGGTCGTCGTCGATCAGCAGAATTCGCATCGTGCTCCCCTTCCGTCCGTCCACCTCAGCGCCCGACCCCAAGGACCGGCCCGACATACCTTCATCTTCCTCGCCACCGTTCTGCCAGCCAGTAGACTGCCGGCAGCGCGAGCAGCGTCAGTACGAGTTCCATGCACAAGCCGCCGACGACAACTGTAGCGAGGGGCCGCTGGATGTCCGACCCGATGCCTCGCGCGAGCGCGGCCGGAAGCATTCCGAGCCCGGCGACGACGATGAGAATCAGCCGCGGCCGGAACTGGGCCCGCGCGCCCCGGATCACCGCGTCGAGGATGGGGGTGTTCGCCACGCTCCGTCGAGCGTTGATCTCCGAAATGTAGAGAAGACCACTCATCACGGCGACGCCGAAGAGCGAGATGAAACCGACAACGGCCGACACGCTCAGGTGAATACCCCGAAGACTCAGAAGGATCAGCCCGCCCGCCAGCGAAAACGGCACGTTCAACAGCACAAGCACCGCGTCCAGCGCCGACCCGAACGTGATGAACAGCAGCGAGAAGATGATTGCGATCGTGACCGGAATGATGATCATCAGGCGTTCACGCGCCCGCTCGAAGTTCTCGAACATGCCGCTCCAAATGACTCGATAGCCGGGCGGCAGTGGGACCATCCGGGTCAACCGGGCCTGGGCCTCTGCGACGAATCCGCCCTGGTCACGCCCCCGGATATTCGTCCGGACCGTGATCTGCCGTTCATTCTCTCGCCGCGCGATGATCGTGGCCCCGTCGACCACCCGGATCTCTGCGAGCTGCGATAGCGGCACCGAGCCGCCATCGCGCGTCGGAATCAACAGGGCGCCTACCGTCGCGGGATCCGCGCGTGCCTCGGCAACGAATCGCGCCACCACGTCGAACCGCCGGTCGCCCTCGAACACCCCGGTGATCGGACTCCCGCCGAGGGCGAGGTCGATCACATCCTGGACATCGCCGACGTTGAGGGCGTACCTCGCGACCTGCGTCCGATCGATCTGGATTCGAACCTGCGCCTGGTCGGTTTCTTGCTCGATCGAGGTGTCCGCGGCGCCTCGAATGTCGTGGATCACTTCGAGCGCCTGGCGAGCGATTTCCCGCAGCGTCTTGAGATCCGGACCGATGAAGACCACCGCGAGATCCGCCGAGGACCCGGTGGCGTCCTCGGTGGACATGTCGATAATCGGCTGGGTAAAGTTCAACGCGACACCGGGGATACTGGCCTGGAGCCGCCCCGACAGCTCCTCAACGAGATCCGCCTTCGTCTTGCCGCGCGTCCAGGTGTTGTAGGGATTCAGGGTCACCAGGATCTCGTTGCGGTTCGGCCCAAACGGATCGGTACCCGAATCGTTGCGCCCGCTCTGGGAGCTGACCAGTCTTACCTCCGGTGATTCCAGGATCAGCGCGCGCATCCGGGCCGCCACCTCGGCCGACTGCTCCAGCGAGATTCCCGAGGGCAGGTTCGCCCGGATCCAGATCTCGCCTTCGTCGAGCGGCGGAATGAACTCGGTGCCGAGGTGGGTCCCCACGTACACGGACCCGACGACGACAGCGAACACGACGACCACCGTCAGCCCCGCGTGGCGCACGGTCACCCGGATGATGCGCTCATACAACCCCGTGATCCCGTCGAGGACCCGATGCCGCCTCCCGTGTGTGCGGCCCCGGAACACGAAGGTCGCGAGGACGGGCACGAGGGTGAGGCAGAGTATCAGGGATCCGACCAGCGCGTAGCAGACCGTCAGCGCCATCGGCGTGAAGAGCCGTCGCTCGACGCGCTCGAGCGTGAGAAGTGGGATGTACGCAGCGATGATAATCGCTAGCGAGAAAAGAATCGGGCGCTGGACCGCAAGACCGGCCGCGCGAACCTGCTCCGTGAGCTCCTCGTTCGACGCGGCCGCGCCCCGCTCCTCGAGGGTGCGAACGATGCGCTCTACCATCACGATCGTCGCATCGACCAGGATCCCGAAGTCCAGCGCCCCGATGCTCAGCAAGCTCAGGGTTACCCCCGACAGATACATGCACAGGAAGGCGAACAGGAGCGACAGCGGGATGATCATGGCCGTCAGCAGCGCGGCGCGCAGGCTGACCAGGAAGAGCAGGAGCACTGATACCACCACGACGAACCCCTCGATGAGCACGCGGGAGATCGTGTGGAGCGTGCTCTCGACCAGCTCCGTCCGGTCGTGGATGGGAACGATCTGGACGCCCTGGGGCAGACGGGTCCGGTTGAGCTCATCGACCGCCTCGTGGATCCTCGCCAGTACCTCGCTAGCATTCTCCCACCTCAGCAGCAGCACGATGCCCTCGACGCCGCCCGGTCCTAACGGATCGCGATTCATCGCGAAGATACCCGTGGGCGGGAGGTGTCCGACCGTCACCCGCCCTACGTCGTGGACGTAGACCGGGACGTTCTTCTGCGCGTCGAGGACAATGTTTCCGATATCTTCGCCCGAGCGGATGAGGCCGGAGCCGCGCATAGCGAGCGACTGGTGGCCCATGGTCAGGAGCGCACCCCCGGCGTTCCGATTGTTGTTCTTCACCGCGTCTGCGACCTGGCGGACGCTGAACTTGTACTTGTTCAACGCCTTCGGGTCGAGCTGGATCTCGTATTGCCGGACAAGGCCCCCAAAGATCGTCACGTCGGCGACCCCCGGAATCTGCAGCAGCCGCTGCGTCACGACCCAGTCCTGCAGCTCCCGCAGTCGCATGGCGTCGTACCCCTTGCCTACCAGCACGTAGCGATAGAACTCGCCGATGCCCGTGGACAAAGGAGCCAAGGTCGGCGTGACACCGTCGGGCAGAGTCGCGTCTCGCAGTTTGTCGAGGACCAACTGGCGGGCGAAGTAGTCGTTGGTCCCCTCGGCGAACGTGAGCTCCACGATCGAGAGCCCGAAGATGGTGCGGGAGCGACGGCTGATGAGACGGGCAGTGTTATTGAGGGCCCGCTCGATCGGGATCGTCACCTGCTGCTCCACTTCCTCGGCGGCGAACCCGGGATAGAGGGTGATCACGACGACGCCCGTGTCGGAAATGTCCGGATACGCTTCGAGCTTCAGCTGTTTAAATGCCCAGACTCCCGCGCCAGCCATGGCAAGCACGGTCACCAACACGGGCACCCGATGCCTGAGGGCCAACCCGAGAAGGCCGGCGAGCATCGGCTTACTGACCCTTCAGCAGCATGGCGCCGGCCACGACCACCCGCTCATCCACCTTGAGCCCGGTCAGCGCAGCGACAACGTCTCCGCTGCGCGGACCGATCGTGATCTCGCGTCGCTCGAAGCGGCCAGGGGTGAGTTCGACGAACACGACCGCCACGCCATACTCCTGCACGACGGCCGCAAGGGGCACAACTGGCAACGACCGCACCGCGCCGGCGTGGCGGATACTGCCGAACATCTCCGGACGGAAGCGACCTCGTGGGTTGGGCAGCTCGACATGGACTCGCAGCGTCCGTGTCTGCGGGTCGAGCATGTCGGCGATCCGCGCCACGTGCCCCCGGAGGATCTCACCGGGGAACGCGACGAGCGTGATCTCCACCGACTCGCCGACCCGGATGAACCGGATGTACGGCTCGGGAACGTCCGACAACATCCAGACGGTGCTCAGATCGGCGATGGTCATCAACGGGGCGGTCGTGGTGTCGCTATGGGAGGCTACCGCGCCCCGGAACTCGCCGCGGGTGACATTGATTTCGAGGATCTTCCCCGAGATCGGCGCCCGCACGACGGTCGGCTGGTGAAACTCCCCGGGCCTGAGTCCGAGGAGCTCGAGCTTCCGCCACGCCTGCTCGCGAACCGCCTGCGCTATCTCGTAGTTCGATGTGGCGGTGGCCTGGTCATTCTGGGTCTGCAAGAGGTCCTTCTCTGCAATGCCTTGAAAGGTGTACAACTCCTTGGCGCGTCGGAGATCGAGGTCGGCCTTCTGGAGGGCGAACTTCGTCTGCCGCTCGGTCGCCTGGGCCTGGAAGTAGGTGGCGATGTCCGCGTCGGCATCGGGGCTGTCCAAACTCAGCAGCGGTTGCCCTTGGTCCACGAAGTCGCCGAGCTTCGCCATGACCTCGAGCACGCGCCCCTGGACGGGCGGCAGGACCCGTGATACCCGATTAGGGTTGACGCCGATCCGGCCGGGGGCGACGACCTCGTCGGCGACCACGTTCCGGGTCCGCACGGCCTCAACTCGGAGCTGCTTGAGCTGCGGGGAGTCGGGCGGGACCGCAACCACGTTCGTCCCGCCCATCGCGTCCGATGCCGCGGCAGCCGGCGCCTGGCCGGCTGTGGCACTTGAAGAGCTACCGCTAGGTCGCTCACAAGCCACTGTGAGCAACAGCGCACTGCACGCCACGCCGAGCACGCGCGTCACTGATCGCATGGAGCGGCACCGGTCGTTCGCCAGAATTTCGACTAGCATCCTCAACCGTGCGCGGACTGTACAAGCGCACACCTGTAGCAATCCTGAAGGACAATCGAGATAACCGCTCCCCCTGATCATGTGCGGCTCAGCATCGGCAGACCCCCACGGCAGACAGATATCCGGCCAAGGCTTGCAGGTGGGCCAGCGCGGTCGCTTTTAGGTCCAATCACGCCCTCGCACGCCGCACACGCAACTGACGGGTCTGATCATTTCTCGTACGCACACCTCCTGCTCGTGTGACTGTCGACCCCCTCCACCGCGTCCTCTCGGAGCGGCCGCTCGCGAAGGCAAGCATCGCCCCGTCGGCCTGGCGGATCCATCAAGGACGGGCGTTGGACGAGCGGCCTCGGAGCCGCGAGTTAGCCGCGGCGAGTTGCGACCGGAGGGACTCAGGAAGCTGGAGGGGCGCGGGGCTGGAGAGATGAACGAAAGAGGGCTGGGACGGCGTCTTGCTCTGGCTGCGGGATATACCCGACAAAGGGTGGGACGAGTCGAGGATCCAACTGGAGAAACGGCTCGACAACGCCAGCGCCGGAGGTGATGAACACGACCACATCGTCAAAGTCTGCATCGTCGTAGATGCCGTTCATCCAGGACGGATCCGGAGGGCTCGCATACGCCAACGGGGTGATCGCGCTGATCACCACGAGAAGGACTGGAACGATCGCAAGCGCGAACCAGCGACACAATGTGACAAGCTCACACAGCATGATGCGTGGATATCCTCCCCGCCTCATTTTGTCAAGTGTCTCACGGTCCACCGGCCACGCGCCTCAGCACTACCTGAAGAAACCTTCATGTTGTCTTCAGGAATTCTTCAGGTGTGAGTCACTCCACTCAGCGGCCATGGCCCACACCATAGAGATCGCGGCGCGGACCATCCTGCCGGGCATTGCCACCCTCGAACCGAGCGGGAGAGCCTCGTGGACACATCAAGACACAACGGACACTGGTGGAGGACGAGAAAGGCGCGGCCACGAGCTGAACGGTACCGTATACGCGCAACTAACACCTCACCTGAGAAGTGTCACCACCCACGGCTCAAGACCCGAGCGCCCATGACCGGGAAGAACATCTGGCGCCCTGTAAGGTGTATGGACGTCTCATCGGGCGCCGCTTCGCCACGCGCGGGTGCCACTTGATCGCGCCGCGCCGCGGTTGAAGATCACCGGAAGCGAACCTGAATATTTCTTCAGGTCAGCT
>Ga0070708_100003755_pt1 | contig 11920 bp, 13 predicted proteins | sample KBSK5503metaG_FD_65469 | JGI IMG/M metagenome (GOLD analysis project Ga0070708, IMG submission 65469) | Corn, switchgrass and miscanthus rhizosphere microbial communities from Kellogg Biological Station, Michigan, USA - KBS K5-50-3 metaG | ecosystem: Host-associated > Plants > Roots >...
GGCAACAACCTGGTCAAGCGCACGGTGAGCTTCGCTGCCTTCAGCACCGCCCGTATCCGCATCAACATCACCGGCGCCCTCGCCAGCTACTCGCGCATCACCGAAATCGAGGCCTGGACCCCCTGAACATCGACTGAAAAACAAAACGCTACTAATTCCAGGGATCACGTCGCCGCCAGCAAGGCAGCGAGCGCCCTTCGGGTACCCATAAACCAATACGGGTTCGGTTCTTCGTGCGCCGAGATAACCTCCTTATCGCAGTGCAAAACAGTTCGGCGATTCAGTTCGTGGACGAATAGTTCTGAGATAGGAACGTATCCCTCCAATTGATCATTGCGAGAAAGGATCAGCGTCGCTTTAGGGCCGATGGGCAACGTTACCTCGACGGTTGGCGATCCGAGACCAACGCCGCGATATATGGGTGGGGCATTTGCCGTAGCTGGATCGAACCAGACGCATGGATTGTCCGAAGTTACGAAGTCGGTACCGTGGTCGTGATAAAGAATGCCGACTTTGATCTCCACTGCTGCGAAAGCCTTTAGCTCCGCAATCAGCATCGGAAACATTATTTCTTGGAGAGGTTGGGCGACAACTTTCTTGAGCTGTTCATGGGTTAGAAACGGACCAGGGTCCCTACCACTCCTGGTAGGCTGTTGCTTTGCGAAACGCGCCTTCTCAGCATCAGTCATCGTCCCCATCTGCGCTTGAAGGTCATCCGCAACTCGCAGAACGTTGCCAAATTGCTCCCGCTGATGTTCACGCATCGCCCGGGCGCCCGCACTGCGTCGGCGAAGGCCGCAACCCATCGCCGCAACAGTGATACAGTTTATGTAGCTTCGGGCGGAAAGAAATCAGCCGATGAGGGAAGGGACCTGATTTGTGGATGAACGCGACGGCTTTATTGACATCGACGCTCCGGATGCACCGATCTATCGCATCTTTCCACTTTGGTATTTTGAAGAAACGCTGTGTTTACGACAGCTGGTGCTTGTTCCTCCTCATAGGTGGCACGATCCATTCGAGTTTCTCGCGTCTCAGGTCATGATGGAGGATGAAGCTTATAGACAGGAGTCCCTGGAGCCATATCTACAACATGCATTTGCTCAGTGCTGGTCGAGAACCGAAGAATCTGACACTCTTCTACGAGCTTACTCTCGGGTTTCGAAGGATCCATATTTCCATCGGAATATTTGCCCACGAGAGGAGGGAGTAAGAGTCAAGACATCTCCGCGGAAGCTCCTGAGCGCGCTACAAAAGTGGGCCACAACTACAGCCATGCCGGGTATTTCTTGCTTCGTTGGTGCTGTTCAATATACGTGCCGCGAGCAGGTCCAGCAAACTCTGACCAACCGGATATACCGTCATGGCCCACATGCCGTTGGCCGTGGCAGACTTCGCGCTGAACTGCTCTTGCTGAAGCGCCTAGCTTTCTCCCATGAGGACGAGGTCCGAATCATATGCGTGGCAAGTCGAGATGTTCCAGAAGAGAGTTTCCCCCGAATTCCTATTGAGCCAACGGAACTCTTTGACGAAGTTACGTTTGATCCACGTCTAGCACCTTTCGAGCGCGAAGAGCGCAAGGCGGCTGCCAAAAGCCTTGGCTACAATGGGCCCTTCAATGATTCCGAGCTATACCATGGCACAGCGCTAATAGTAAAACTTCCTGTGCGTTTTCCTGAATGGTTGAAGCCAAGGGACGGTCCTAGCCCTTAATGGAACGCTCCACCAAATTCACGTGAGGAACGACTGTGGAAGCAAACAAGACCGCTGGAATCAAGGCACTGGTGGCCGACGTCCTGGACATGCTACCTCGACCTTACTAACCAACCGGCGGATATAGATGTGGCTTCTCGGAGCAAACAATGAGCTCGACTGCTGCCTCCGTTTCGCACGACGCCTCGGCATCCATACCCGTCCCTGACATCATCGACGCTGATATTTCAAAATGCCCTTGGTGCGGGGAGGAACAACTCGACTCGCAACTTCGAAATTACAACGAATGCAGCAAGTGTCACCATCGCTTCCCAAACGCCACATGGCTATTCGAATCCTGGGATCTGACAACCGCGCGGCCTCGAGGAAACTTTCGACGACCACAAGAAGGCTTCACGACAGCAATATTCGCACTATATCTTCTGGATCCGGAGGGGGACAAGAGATTTCCAATTCGCCTGATCGACACCAGTTACAAGTGCCATCGCATCGATTGGCTAGACCTACATGGACTCTCGCTGCACAACCTTGGCATTGAGATCAGCCCCAGGCCGGACTTGCTCATAGAGGGGAAAACCTGGATTGAAAACAAACCTTGGGCTGACGAAAGCGGCCCGGGGCAACTGATGCGCTACCGTAAAGAGGCTCAGGAAAGCGGCTGCGACTTTTTCGTGTTGATATCCTGCGGCAACGACAAGCCTGACCTCTGGCAGTTACTGGCGAGCAGCGGAATACGCGTCATCCTCTGGGAAGAGGTACTGTGCCGCATGGACCACGCGAAATTCGCTCTGTCATTGGCGCCCGAACGTACGCTGAAGCCGTACTACGAGACGTTCCTTCCGACGAGCACCGCAGGTTAGGTAGACCGCTAATACTATTAATAATATCGATTCCGCCATGATCCATCATCCGCCAGCGTCGTCGACCGACAGTACTGCGTTCTTCGTACGCAGTTCGATGCGCGAGGATGCTTCACTCCCCGTACTTGGCGCTCTGCACGCGAGCACAGAAGGTGTTTGATCGTTTGATCCGCCCGAGTCGGCGGAGTATAAGGAAACGCGCGGACCGCGTCGACTGACGCAGGGGGTCATCATGAAGGTAAATTCAAAGCATCTCCACGCGTTTCGGCAGATTCGCCGGCGCTACCGACCTTCTACGCAGGTCCCCCCTGCGGGCAACTGGCGTCGTAAGAGCAACGACGATATCTGGGCTCATATCATCGGCCAGGTCATTGTGGTGGGCGGGTCCAAGCCTGCGGAGACCTTCTAGCGAAGCGAAGACATCCGTCGAGCGGTAGCATATTCGCGACTGGCGAAGATGGACGATGCAATGGCGCAGAAAGAGATCCATTCGGCTCTACGGCAAGTCGGAGCACGATACGCGAGCTCCGACCTCACAAAGTGTCGCAAGACAGCAGCGCTCGCGCACAATTTGCGCGTTCTACGACACACGAACGGCGGTCCCAAGGGGCTGCTCACCAAGCTATCGCAGTTGGAAGGTACGGCTCATGACCGGCGCAGGGTCAAATACATGATGAAGTGCCTTTGGTATATCGGAAGCAAGGGTGCCCGCGACTTTCTCATGGAGATGGGGCTCGTCCGAGATCCGGTGGCGTTAGACGTCCGCGTGATGAACATCCTTCAAGCTGTAGGGCTGCCGCTGCCTGAGAAGCGGGTGCCAGGCGACGCATCGACGTACGATGAAATAGAAGCCAGAGTATTGGCGGATATCTGCAAACCCCTCAAGCTGACGGGCATCGAATTCGACCGCATGATCTACCAAAACTACGAGTCGATCATGCAGGTGACATAGCCACAGCTCTAATGAAGATGCGCGAATCGTTCGGGTATTGGGAAAAGCGCCACCTCGTAGAAGCTGTCGCAGCGCTGGCGCTCAACGTGAGCCGCGGTAGGGCAGCCGAGCACTATGGAGTCGATGGGACGTGCCGGTGATGCTGATTACTCACGAAATTCACTCGCGTACGAGCTCCGTTGCGAACTCCGCGCTTACTCCGCAAAATACGTCGGCGTGTCATAGTCTCCAATTCATCAGGTAATTCCTGATACCGCAATGGGAGCCACAGAATGAGAGTGCGCGTATTCCTCCGTGGAGCTGCATTTTTCGTCGAACCCGATCCAGTCCGAGTGCTTATCGGCGAACCTCTTCAATGGGAATTCGTCTCGATATTGGACAATCGCTTGATCGAGTGGCAATTGTACTTCGATCATAGTAAACCCTTCGGCCCGATAATGAGGAGGTTCGGCGCCCAAACGGGGTTCGCAGCGCACGCACCGATTGGACCAATCGCCAATCCGACCCATCATGGCTTCTCAGCTACGGTTGTAGCCGCGACCGCTGGCGATCACAAATACGGCGTTCGTGCGACTGATGTTCAAAATCAGCAAAAGCTCGCGGACGACGATCCAATGTTGATCGTCGTACCGTAGGATTGCCACGTCTCCTGAAGTGTAGAGGCCTATGCCGTACGACATCGAATTGATGAGCGTTGGTGAAGATCTCTATCCAACGCTTCAGGCGGCAGCTTCCTCACTGAATGGGGTACAACATGAATTCTCATTCCGGTTGACGTCGCAGCGTCAATCAGGATTGGCTCTGAGACGGTCGGATTACACGACCGCACAGATTTGGGCATTTCTACGCGACCAACGCGACAAGTTCGGCGGTAATCGCCCTTACATCATCGCGTTTATCAATGCGCCGCTCAAATCATCCGAACTCCAAAACATATTCGGCTCACACGAAGCAGCCGAAGGACTTGCGGTCGTAACACTGCATTCACATCAACACTATGTGAAGGAGACGGAACGGTTCTGCTCCTATTACATGGTCCGGTACGCTATGAGCTTTGTGAATCCGTTCATCAAAGCTCACAACGATGCAACGCGAAGGCGGTGTTATTTCCACAAGAAGCTTTATAAGCCGGAGATTCTGGAATCAATGGACTCGGGCGAAGTCTGTGACGAGTGTCAGGAAAAGTTGGATCAAGGTACTGGAGGGCCTCCTGCCCGCCGGCTCGGTGACGATGAACGGGAGGCCCTTAATCAGATGCGCAAGGTTGTGGCAGGGACATACCCACGCGCCATTGTCATGAAGGGCGGTGGTGTAAAGGGGCTGGCATTCGCAGGTGCGCTGGTTGAGTTGGAGCGCTACTTCTACTTTGATCGCCACGTTGGTGCATCAGCAGGTGCGATTGCGGCGGTCCTGTTGGCGGCTGGCTATACCCCGAGCGAACTGGTGAAGTCGCTTTCGGAAAAATCGTTTCGCGACTTTATGGATGCGCCCTTGTGGCGCGTCCCGGTCAACCTTATTCTGCGCCGCGGTTGCTATCCTGGAACACATTTTCAGGATTGGATCTCGGGTATGCTTGCCAAGAAGATTACCCGCGAAGATGAGATCAAAATGCGTGATCTCGACGGGGCTCTGATATACGCGACCCGGAGAGGGCCGGGTACAGTGACGTTCGATTCCAAGGGCGAAAGGCAGGACACTGTCGCATCATTCGCCACTCGTTGCAGTATGTCGATTCCTTTTTTCTTCGTTCCACAGTGGGTCGACGGACGACGGGCATACGACGGTGGCCTTCGCAATAACTTCCCTTTGTCGCGCTTCCTAGAAACGCATCCGAAGACACCATTCATTGCGCTGTACTTGCGCGCTCAAGGCAACGATAAGAACGTGAAGTGGATGGGAGCCGATCTTCTCGATATATGGCTAGACGGCGAGGAACGGCAGGTTGTTGATCAGCATCGAAAAGACGTGGTCGTTATCGATACGAATCCAGTCGGAACGGTCGACTTTAAGCTGACACCCGTGGAAAAAGACTTTTTGCTGAAGGTCGGTCGTGCTGCAGCCCTTAAATTCCTGAGAGATCGCAAGTTGGATCGTGGGCCTGATGACGTCTTGGTGCAAAGTGCCGATTCAGAAGCCGAAAGATGTAGGAGCGAGGTGCGTCGCTTGCGCGCGTGGAAACAAGTTCGCCGCGGCATAGCGATCGGCGTGGTCGTTCTACTGTTCCTCGTGGCCAAGACGGTTGCAAACGGATAATGAACGAGTCGCGGGCGCACAGCGAACGAGGCACTACTTCGTGCGAGCTTACTGTCCGCTGCGGTCCAAGAGTCGGGATCGGACGGCAGGGCTTTCAGCGGTGAAATGATAGGGCCGAGCGAGTAGGGCCAATTGCCTTATCCGGGGACGACGTCATTCATTTTGGATCAGCGGAAGCCGTCGAAGCCCCTGCGAGTCGACGCAAATCAGGGATACTCGGTGGCGGATGGAATTCTGGCACGAGAAGGGTTGCCAACCTTCATGCTCGCGCAGCCGGGTCGGACTCTTTTCATAGCCACGTCGGGCGGCCGATTACGGCATGCGCGAGCACCTCATCACATGGGCGCCTTTTCTCCGATTGCGCGCCCATTTCGCCCCGCTCCGGCGGGGTTTTTCTTTGGGCCAAGACCGCGTAGATCGACGCAGGCGCGTTTTAAATTGTCGGGTTGATACTGAGACACCTACCCGCGCGCTTCGCTGCTGACGGCGGTGCGATTCGTTGCGCGGCGTTTAGGGGAAAGCCTGAATCCAGTCGCGTTTGCAATCGTCGTTGCGACAAATGATCTTCATGGGCCGCTTGTTCCCCCGGCATGGCGCCTCGAATTTTGAGACGCCCTGAGACTGAGAAACCATCTTCACATCGCCCGTGAGCTTGCAACCACTGTTTTTAGCGGTTGTGACCGCAAGGGCGAGGATATTCATAGGCTGAGGAGCGGCTACCGCTACTTGCGCGACGACCGCCGCGGGCGGAGCCGGTTCTGCAGCGACCAACGCGGCGCTTGCACGCGGCGGGTTCTCTGGCAAGCCGCTTTGAACGCGAGCTTTGAGACGCTCAAGCGCGGCCTGCATGTCGTGAGCAAGCTTGCCCCCTGTCATGTCAGTAACGCGCTCAAATGCACTCCCAGGGTTCGTGACCATAGCCGAGTTACCAAACACCCGGATACCATTGCCCGTTTCAACCAAATTGAAGGTCACGCGCGCCTCGGGGGTGCTGTCATATCGTGAGCCGAAGAGCAAGGCACCCGTAAACGAGTCATCTCGAATTCCGAACACTGCGCTGTATTCGTCAATGCGCTTGACCTGTGCTCCGCGTGACAGCATTTCGGCAACCAAGGTATCAAGGATTTCCTTCTTTGACGCGCCAGTAATCGTCACCTCTGGGCGTTGGCTTGGAGTATTCAGCGGCGGAACAGTTGCGCATCCGGCGAGAATGAACGACACGACGATCGTTAAGAGCGTTCTTCGGTTCATTTCCCCCTCCCGTTTTCGCCTCTTTTCACGACGAGCGTAGGCCACGCCAGCGCCCCGTGTTCACGATAGATGCGGCAAAACGGGGCGTCTGTGCGTCAGCACACATTTCGATTGCCGGGCAAGCCGCTGTCACCGCACCCAAAGAAGCGCCTGTGCGACGCACACGCTGGGCGACCCGGCGCCGGCAGCTCATCGTCGGCGCCCGGCTCGCGCTCCCAGGACGCGCAGCCGCGCTCTGCCTGCGATCGCACGTGTTCACCGCCTGGACGTGCGCACCACACCGCGACGTCGACGCGATGGCCGAAGTAGCGGCAGGTGAAGCAGCCGCCTGGATGCTCAGCAGTGTGGACATTATTCACGGCGCTCCCCGTTGGCCACGGTGCCGGCGACTGGCTCGAAGCCATTGATCGGCGAACGTGATTGCCGCCTTACATGCCCGAGTGCTCGCGTTCGCGTAGTCGACCATGCTGCGCTCTGAGAGGAGGAATGGGCGGCCGACGCGTGTCCGATAATGCGTTCGCTCGCGAAACCGCTTATCGACGATTCCCCCTCGGTGGACTATCAAATTTCGAACTTCGTTAAGAGTGTGCAACTGCTGGATAGCTACAGCGAGATTCGGATGCGAGCCTGTCCCGAAGAGCGCATCGTAGGCACGCTTAATTGACGCCGGATTGTCGAAGCTGAATCCAGATGAGGCGAGGAGCTCGCCCAGCCTATTGCGCGCGTCTAGCCCCACGCTAAACAATGCGGCCGCGTCGATTCGTACCTTGCTGATCATCTCGGCTGGAACGTGGCCAGGGCGCTCGGAGACGCAAGTTACCCAGACATCCTCAAGGCAATACTCCGCAGTAGTCCACGCCGTGACGGCTGCGGCTTGCAAGAGGATTTGTATCCCACGCGCGTAGTGTCGGTCACGGCGTTTCAGTAATGTGATTTCCCGCTCCGCATCTATGGCAAACGAGTCAGGTGCTCTACGTTGCCGTCGCCCATGGGCTCCTGGCGCTTGCTTACCGGCCAAAGCTTGCAGAGCGAAGAGTTGGCGGCCGACAAGGTCGACGGGGAGTGCGAGCAGGTGTGCGACCTTTGTATTGGCCCAGACGAAGACCCGTGCGACAGGCTTGAGCGGGCGTGAACGGACGCTCCGATAGAACGCTCGCCCGTCATGGACGTCGAGCTGTCTGAGCACTGCGCGAAGCCCCACCTAGCCCTCCTCACTGGGACTGTGGCGTCAGGCCGCCAGCGATGCGATCCACCGCCCGAAGTTCAACCCATTTCCGACTAGCACTATTGCTAGCTCGAGCGGTGGCTCTACCGGCTCCTCGGCCTGGTGGCCGTGGCGGTACTTGTGGCAGGCGTTCGTCCAGTCCTTCAGTGCCTCCAAGGTCTGCTGGGCCGCACCCTTAGCGATCGGCTCGTTGTCGGGGAACCGGCGATCAATGACCGGCCTTAGCAGCGCATCGATGGCCGCCGTGGTCAGATCCTTGCTGGTCTTAGTCGCGACCTTGAACACGGTCTCGACGCCCTCAAACGCGTCCCGGATGGCGTGCTTACCGTCAGGCTGCGCCTTTGTCATTTGCTCAACCGCTTTGTTCATGCAGGCCCCGGCTGCCGCGTAAGGTTCCCGCGATAGAGCCGCGACAACGCTGTCCGCAGTCTCGTGGAACGCGACATCGACCCGATAGTGGGCCTCTCCTCGATCGTCAACAACAAATGCCATGCCCTCTTCGTCAAACGCGCGTTTACAAAATGCGATCCACGGCTTCGGGTCGACGCCGACTCTATGCATTGCTGCCACCATGCAGGTGACTGCGTCCAGAACGTCACGGAATTCGGGGGTGTCCTCGAAAAAAAGGCTGACCCCATATGAGCCGCTCACCCCTTGGGGCAACCGAGCACCCGTCTCAGTATGGAGCATCCGGACAAACTCCCTGATGACGTTGCTGCTGGACCCGGTGATTCCCTGGGACGCGGCTGCCAGCCGATTGCGCAGTCGGACGCTTTCGCGCTGCGTCGCAGGTTGGCGGAGGTAGGTCTTACTGAACATCGATTGTTGCACTGATTGTTGAACTTTCGGACCAGGTTATCTGGCGTCCCCAAGGGGATTCGAACCCCTGTTACCGCCGTGAAAGGGCGATGTCCTAGGCCTCTAGACGATGGGGACGAGGCGGAAGATCGGAAGGGCTGGTGGTGGAGCTAAGCGGGATCGAACCGCTGACCTCTTGCATGCCATGCAAGCGCTCTCCCAGCTGAGCTATAGCCCCACAGCGAGTCGCAAATTATAGTGGGCGTCGCTTTCTTTGGCAAACCGACGCGCGCTTTTCGGCTGCGTCGGCATGCGCTATTGCAAGCGGTCCCGGCATCTTCGGTTATCATCGTGCGGCCCTCGCGACCGTGATGCCGCTGCCCGCTACCGAAGCTCAATCTTCTTCCACACTCGCCGGTCGCGTCGTCGTCATCACTGGCGCCGCGGGCGGACTGGGTCGCGTGCTCTCGCTCGCGTGCGCGGCAGAGGGCGCCACGGTCGTCCTGCACGGCCGCGTCGTGCGCAAGCTCGAAGCGCTCTACGACGAGATCGTCGCCGCCGGCCACCCGGAGCCGTCGATCCTGCCGCTCGACCTCGCGACGGCGAAGGCTGAGGATTTTGCCAATGTCGCGAGCGCGCTGCAGGCGCAGATCGGTCGCGTCGACACCATCGTTCACACTGCAGTCGTACTCGGAGCGCTCTCGCCGATCGAACATCAGACGTTCGATCAGTGGCTCTCGACGCTGCGCGTCAATCTGCTTGCGCCGTTCGGCCTGACGCGCGCGTTGCTGCCGCTGCTGCGCGCGGCGCCGGACGCGAGCGTGATCTTCACGCTCGACACGCGCGGCCAGGAACCCAAGGCGTATTGGGGCGCGTATGCAGTGGCCAAGGCGGGGTTGTCGGCATTGCTGGCGATTCTTGCCGACGAATGGGAAAACACGCCGAATCTGCGCGTCAACGGCGTGGTGCCAGGGCCGATGCGCTCACCGTTGCGCGCGCAGACGCATCCCGGCGATGACGTCACGCGGCTGCCTTCTCCGGAGGCGCTTGTGCCGCTCTACCTCTACCTGCTCCATGGCCAGCCGAAAAGGGAAAGTGGCGGCGTGATCGACGCACAGGTGTGGCTGAGTAATGAAGCGCCGCCCCGGGCTTCGCCTGACGGCTCAACCCAGGCTACGCGTTAGGAGCGAGTAGCCTGGGCTGAGCGCGAAGCGCGATGCCCGGGATGCGTTCGTATCATTCCAGGTTACGACGGCGTCGATGCATCGCCGTACCGCAGCAGCACGCGCAGGCGACGCAGATCTTCTTCGGGAAGCATGTCGCGCAGGATGGGGACGGCGCGCGATAGGCGTGCGCCGTCGGGACGCACCACCAGCGTGGTGAACTGCTCGCCGACGTAAGACTCCGCCCGGACTGCGCCTTCGCAGCGGCGGCCGCAGCGTTCGATGAGCACGGCCCGCCGGTCTGCCGAAATCTCGACCCCGACCACCGCGCGAGCGGCGCTCTGCAGCGCCCAGGTTCGCAACGCTCGCAGCGCATGAGCACCGATCGCGACTACGGCGGCTGCGCGGAGCATTGCATCGACAGGCGCGAAGGCGACCAACGACGCGGTCGCAATGTGGCTCACGAACACGAATGCGGCGGCCAGCCGCGAGCGTCCAAGCTCGACCTTCAACGGGCCGGGGCCCTTCATGCCGGAGATTGAGCGCGCCGGCGCGGTGGCGCGTCAATCGACCGGATGGCCGATGCGCATTACACGCGAGGGGATTCGAAAGCGTGATCCCACCCTCACCCCAACCCTCTCCCGCCCCGGCGGGAGAGGGGGAACTCTTCGGCGACCGTCGCCAGAGAATGTCCCCTCGCCCCGCGAAGCGGGGAGAGGGTTAGGGTGAGGGGCGTCTCGCTACTTCGCGGCAGCTTTTGCGAGCGCGAGCCAGGTCTCGACGACCGTATCGGGATTGAGCGAGATGCTCTCGATCTTCTGATCGACCAGCCACTGCGCGAGATCGGGGTGATCGGAGGGGCCCTGCCCGCAGATGCCCGCATACTTGCCGGCTTTGCGGCAGGCCGCGATCGCCATCGAAAGCATCGCCTTGACCGCATCGTCGCGCTCATCGAAGGTCGAGGCGATCGCGCCTCCGGCGTCGCGATCGACGGCGAGCGTGAGTTGCGTCATGTCGTTCGAGCCGATCGAGAAACCGTCGAAATGCTCGAGGAAGCGATCCGCGAGCAGCGCGTTTGACGGGATCTCGCACATCATGATGACCCGCAATCCGTTGGTGCCACGCTCGAGCCCGTTCTTCGCCAGCAGCTTGATGACCTCTTCGGCCTCGCCGAGGGTGCGCACGAAAGGAATCATGACCTCGACGTTGGTCAACCCCATGTCGTTGCGCACGCGCTTGAGCGCGCGGCACTCCAACTCGAAGCAATCGTAGAACTCCGGCGCGATATAGCGCGACGCGCCGCGAAAGCCGATCATCGGATTTTCCTCGTGCGGTTCGTATTTATCGCCGCCGAGCAAGTTCGAATATTCGTTCGACTTGAAGTCCGACAGGCGCACGATCACTTTCTTCGGCCAGAACGCCGCGGCGATCATCGCCACACCTTCGGCGATTTTGGACACGTAGAACTCTACCGGCCCCGGATAGCCGGCGATCCGCGTCGCGATCTCCGCCTTGAGCTTGGCCGGCTGAGCGTCGAATTCCAGCACCGCCTTGGGATGCACGCCGACGTTGCGGGCGATGATGAACTCCAGCCGCGCGAGCCCGACACCGTCGTTGGGCAGCCGGCGGAATCCGAAAGCGAGCTCGGGATTGCCGACGTTCATCATGATCTTGGTCGGCGCCGGCGGCATCTTGTCGAGCGCGA
>Ga0070708_100003758_pt1 | contig 11912 bp, 16 predicted proteins | sample KBSK5503metaG_FD_65469 | JGI IMG/M metagenome (GOLD analysis project Ga0070708, IMG submission 65469) | Corn, switchgrass and miscanthus rhizosphere microbial communities from Kellogg Biological Station, Michigan, USA - KBS K5-50-3 metaG | ecosystem: Host-associated > Plants > Roots >...
GAACAAGTAAGGCTGATCCCGGTTCACCGGGCGGTAGCGCTTGGCCATGCCCGATCATCTCAAAAGATCATCAACCTGGAGGAAAGCCACGCCGGGCCAGCCGATTCTGCAACAGCCCGCTCGCAGGCGTGCAACTCGCCGTGGTTGCGGGTGATCGCGACCGGATGCGCCCCGACCAGGACATCACCGTCCGCGATGTCGTCGCGGGTCTGGGTGCCGTCGTAGGCGTCTTGGGTGCTCTCGAAGTAGTGGACCTTGGGTTCCGGCTTGTCCTCCACCCAGCGGATGACCAGTTCGCCGTTGACACCCATCCGGTTGCTCAGCCGCCACTCCTCGGCCAGGCTCTTGGTGGTCTTGGGGGTGAAGTGCTTCACTATCTCGCCGTCCGAGAAGTCGGCGTTCACGCGCCGCGCCACGTAGTGACCGGCGGGAGCTTCCTGGCCCTCGGGCACGTCCCCGAAGGTCCGCACCCGGCCGTCGCTGTCAGTGGTCCTAGCCCAGCGACCCGGGCGCCTGCTGAGCCAGCGCATCCGATAGGCGGCCAGCTGCCTGGCCTCGCTGTCGGCCCAGTCGTTGCTGATGAGCCGCTCTCCGTCTGCCCTGAAGACCTCGAACTTGATCACGTCCCTGTCCCTCATGGTCTGCGCTCTTACTAGATTCTAGACCATTTTAAAGCGTGCACACGCTTCTAATCATTCTCGCTGACCGAGATACTTTAGTGAATTTCCGGCGATCGCCCGCGACGATCTTCAGCCGGCCCGGCCTAGCGTCGGAGCATGATCGCATCAAGATCAACGGCATGGCGGACGGGGTTCGCGCACCGGCCACGGCAGGCCGGGCGCGACCGCGCCGTCAGGCTGCCTCAGGGGGTCTGGCCCTCCCTCCTCGCCGATCTTGAGACAGTCGCCCGCTACCACCGCAACGTCTACCGCCGCGGGCCAGCTGACTGCTGGTACTGGCTCGGCCCGATCTCCCAGGACGGACAGGCCAAGCTCCGCGTGTCCCAGGCAATGGGATCACGCACGATCGCCGCGCCCGTGCTGGGCTGGCAGCTCTCCCGGGGAGGACTTCGGCCGATGACTGACGGCCGGCTCCCGGTCATCCGCCACACCTGCGACGAGTCGGCCTGCTGCAACCCCGCGCACTGGATCTTGGGCACGAGGGCTGACAACGCGGCCGACTACCACGATCGCAAGTCCGATCCCCTCGGCCCGCTCGCCGACATTCGCGGTCCCGCTGGCCGCGCTCGTGCCATCCGCGACGCCATCCTGGCCGCTCGCGCCCACGGTGCCGACGCGGTTGAGCAAGCCATCCACCGCGCCAGTGACCAGGGCATGCCCGGGGTGCAGGACGCGCTCTCGAAGGCTTAAAAGATCTTGAAATGCTTCCTCACCACCGACGCAAATAAAGCGTGCACACGCTTCTATCGGATAGTCTTGACTTGGACGGAGCGAGAGGGAGGACGAGATGACCGACACGCAGACGGCCGAGGCACCGGCCGACAGCCGCACCTGGGGCCTTCACCCTGAGGACATCGCCCCGACGATCGCCAAGCTGGAGAAGATCAACGAGCGGGCCCGGCGCCAGGGCCTGGAAGGGCGCTACACCTGGAAGCTGGGCGCCGAGCAGCGCGAGCCTGTCTACGATGACGCGGACGCGCGGATGGTGATCAACGGCGTGCCCCACCGCATCGAGCACGGCCAGCCGGTCCCCTGCCAGCTGATCCGCGAGAAGATCGTCCGCGAGTTGTCCGTGGAGGGCGTGACGCCCAAGCTGGCCGGATGGTCCTTCCTGGCCACGCTCACGTGGGACGGCGGCACGTTCGTCTCCCGCAGCGCACCTGGCTTTGACGGCCGGATCGACCCCGAGTCGGTCCGCGAGGGCGAGTGCGATCACTGCCACGTCAGCCGCCACCGCAACGACACCTACCTCGTGCAGAACGAGGACGGCGAGCGGAGGCAGGTCGGCAGCTCCTGCATCAAGGACTTCCTCGGCCACGAGTTCCGGCCAAGCTGGCTGTCTGGCTCGAAGGACCTGGACGAGATCGAGGAGTCCTGGGGCGGCGGCCGCGGCTACCGCGACGCTGACACCGAGTCTGTCCTGGCCTGGGCAGCGTCCCTGACTGAGGCACACGGCTGGGTATCCCGGAACAAGGCCGAGATCGAGCGCCGCGACCCGTCCAGCGACCTGCTGAAGGACCTTCTGTTCGGCACATCCTCGGCCGCACGGCAGGCGCGCCGCGATCTCGCCCCCACCGATGGTCACCACGCCCTGGCGAAGAAGGTGCGCGAGTGGGCCCGGCAGGTTGACGACTCCCGCAGCGAGTACCTGGCCAACATCAAGCGCCTGGCCGGGGCCGAGTTCGTCACCGAACGGAACACCGGGATCATAGGCTCCGCCGTTGCCGCCTACGACCGCGAGATGACCGCCAGGGCCGAGCGCGAGGCACAGCCGGTGAGCCAGTTCCTCGGCCAGCCCAAGGACAAGATCACCGTTCAGGCCACCGTTCGCTCAGACACTCCCGTTGAGGGTGACTGGGGCATCCGCCACCGATACGGCTTCCTGACCCGCGAGGGCAACTGGGTGACCTGGTGGGCGTCCAGCAACCAGGGCCTGGAAGCCGGCCGCGAGGTCATCCTGACCGGCACGGTCAAGCAGCACGAGACTTACCGCGACGTTCAGTCCACGGTGGTGACCCGCTGCAAGATCGCCGACACGCAGCCCGAGCGCGAGGCCAGCTGATCAAGCTCCACCGGGCGGCCAGCCGGGCCGCCCGGCTATCCGCCGCTGCCGGTAACAGTAGGGCATCATGACCACGGAGACGAGCAAGACCACGAGCAAGACCACTGGCCGCAAGCGCGAGCCCAGGCCCCGCGACTTCCCATCGCACAGGCCGCTCAGTCGCGAGGCGATCGCCATGCTGGAGGCGATCGGCGGGTGCCTGACCGTTCCCTGGCCCGCCGACTGGGGCGCCGACCGTGACAAGCGCCTGGAGCTGATCGAGTCCCGCGTCAGCCGGCTGTGCGGTGCGCTGAGCGGCCTGGAGTACGGGTCCTGCTCCGCGGGGAGCGTCACCAGGTCGGCCCGGGGCATCACCGGGCACGCGCCCGTGAGCTACGCGGCGGAGACGCCTGAGCTGGCGGCCGAGAAGGACGCGCTGCTGCAGCGCTAGCTCGCCCAGATGCCAGAAAGGTGAACGCTCATGACCGAGATGACTGACGCTGAGCGCCAGGCCTGCCGCGCCGGGAACACAGTTCACAACGCGATCATGGACCTCGGCCGCGAGCGCGGAGCCGAGATGGTCACCCGCGAGCGGATCCGGGGTGATGCCGCGTTCGGCACCGTCCGGGATCTCCCCCCGATCGACGGGCTGAAGGCGGCCCGGGAGATCGAGTTTGCCGCGCAGCATCACTTCCGGGATTACATGCGCCAGGCCCGTGAGGCGGGGCACAGCTGGCGCGCGATCGGTGAGGGCCTGGACCTGGCCGGGAACGCCCGGCACAAGGACCTGACCGTGGCCGAGGCCGCGTTCGACCTCGCCGCCGGGGATCAGGAGAGCTACTACGCCCTGACCTACGGGCGCTCGGTGACCTGGCGTTGCGGCGAGTGCAACGGCCTGGTCATCGATCACGGGCCCGGGGACGTCGAAACACATCAGCCCGGCTGCCAGCGGTTCGCCCGGGAACAGGCCGAGCGCGAGTGCGAATGGCAGCAGGAATGGGAACGATCATGAGCGAGCAGATCACCTGCAACGACGTCGACCTGATGGTCGAAGCGCTCAGGGCCGAGGCCAGCCGCCTGCTGGCCAGGTCCAGGCGGCGTGACGCCGTCGGGCCCCCGCAACGCGCAGTATCGGGCGGCGCTCCGCGCTCGCGCGAGAAGGTCCCAGGAGCTGGCGCTGATCGTCCAGGCCAGCGGACCGGACATGATCCGGGGACAGTGGCGATGACCGGCATGCTCGTCGTCGCGGATGCCGCCAGGGCGCGAGTGTCGTTGTCGGGGCCGTTTACGATGACGCTGCGATCGGCAAGCTCCGCCGCGATGTTGATGAGTACAGCTGGACGTCGCGCGGCGTGACTCCTCACTGGACACGCGCCGGCTTCAATACCGGGCAGTCCGGACGGTGTGTCCCGGCCCGGGCCAGCAGCCGGGCGCTGGGGTGATAGCTATGGCCAGCAAGACGCCCGAGCAAATGCTCCGGGAATGCCACGCAGCGTGGGGAGCTGCGGTGCAGGACAAGCCGACCGGGTACATCCCCGAATCGACCCGCACCGTGCGCAAAGGCTACCTCGATGAGGAAGTGCGCGAGCTGCACGAGGCGGTTGACTCCGGCGATATTGAAGCCATCGCCAAAGAGGCTGCCGATGTCGTGTACGTAGTGATTGGCACGGCCATCTCCTGCGGCATCCCCTTCGACAGGGTGCTTGAGGAAGTGCACCGGTCGAACATGACCAAGACGCCGGACGGCGACGGCAAAGCCATCAAGGGCGAGGGATACCAGCCCCCCGACATCCGCCCGATCATCCGTGAGGCCATGGCAGGGCGGCCGCGGGATACAGGTCAGCCGGAGGCCGGGCAGTGACCCGCCCGGTGCTGTATGACCTTGGCTGCGGCGCCGGCGGCATCGCCGCCGGCTACGACGCGGCGGGCTGGCGGGTGATCGGGTTCGATATCGTTCCCCAGCCCCGCTACCCGTTCGAGTTCTGCCAGGCCGATGCCCTGACCGTGGACCTGTCCGGGGCGGATGCGCTCCATGTCTCGATGCCCTGCGAGCGGTGGGCGCTGGCGTCGCGGTACACGACCGGCGGCAGGTGGCCTGACCTGATCAGCCCGCTGCGGCCCCGGCTGGAGGAATCTGGCAAGCCGTGGGTGATGGAGAACGTGCCCGGGGCACCAGTACGGCCGGACATAGTGCTCTGCGGCTGCTTCTTCGGGCTGGAGGTTCCCGAGGGCCAGCTCCTGCGCGAACGCTGGTTTGAATGCTCGTTCCCTGTCGCCGCTGATCTGCCCGAGCATGACCACCACGCGCCGGCCATCTCGATCGCCGGACATGGCACCCCGGCCTGGCAGCGCCGTATCACCGGGCACGTGCCGGTCGCCGTCTGGCGCCAGGTTATGGGCATCGGGTGGACCACCCGCGCGGAACTGGCACAGGCCGTGCCGCCGGCCTACGGGCTGTTCATGGGCACCCTGCTCATGCAGTAACTACAGATCACGCAGGCAGCGGCATGGACGGCCACCTCGTCGTCGCTGATCACGACCAGGGCGCGAGTGCCGCTATCGGGCCCGTTCACGGATGACGTGGCGATCGCAAGCTCCGGCGCGATGTCATCGCGGACATGCCCGGCCGGGACAAGATCCGTTACGCGCCGCACCTCGAGTACAGGAGAGACGACTACACACATCTGATCGGGCGGAAGCAGCCGAAGAGGGAGATCGGTGAATGAGCAAGCTGGTTCGCGACAAGATCCCGGACATCATCCGCGCTCGCGGCGGACAGCCGGTCACCCGTGTCGCTGATGATGCCGAGTCCCGGCAGCGACTGATTGACAAGCCCGCCGAGGAAGCTGGCGAGGTCCGTGACGCTGATGGCCTGCACCGGGCCGGCGAGCTAGCAGATGTCCTGGAGGTCGTCTTTGCCCTCGCCGAGCATGACGGCCTGAGCCGTGATGATCTCGAAAAGCTTCGTGAGGCCAAGGCTGCTGAGCGTGGCGGATTTGCCGGGCGGATCATCTGGTCTGGCAACCTGGAACGCGGGGAGTAATCCATGATCACGGCCACGGCGGCCGATACCCTTGATGCCGTGCCCGCGTCCGCGTCCGATGCCCTGAGCAGTGCCTGGCTGGCCATCCGCAAGCAGGTGCCCGACGTCCCGGCCGCGACGGTGAAGGCCGGCCCGGGTCTCGCCCACGTCACGGACTGGGATGATCCGGTGGTCATGGTCCCGCCCGGTACAGTGGCCGAGGGCGGCGTGAAGATCGTGGAGTTCCTGCTGCACCAGGCGGCACACTCCCTGGACGGCATCGCCTACGCAGGGGCCGCCGGCCGTTACCACGGCGAAGGGTACCGGGTCGCAGCCGAGCGTCTCGGCCTGGCCGCCGAACGCGCCCCTGGTCTTGGCTGGGCGAAGACGTCCCTGACCTCCGCAGCGGCCGGGGTCTACTCCGGGCAGATCACCAGCCTGGACAGTGCCAGCCGCGACTTCGACGCGCCAGGACCCCGGCAGACCTCCCGGCGGATCACAGTCGTCTGCGCGTGCCCCCGGAAGATGTCCGTGGTGCCGTCGGTGTTCTACGAGGGCCCGGTCCGGTGCGAGATCTGCGGCGAGGTCTTCCGCGAGGCCCAGCACTCCGCCACGCGCGAATGACCTTGGCCTAGCGCCCCTGTCCCGGTACGGGCGGGCGCTGGCCGAGTCGAATCCGGTGCGCTCGGCATCGATCCTGGCCCGGCCTACTAGCTCAGCTCTGCCGGGCACACGCTAGGAGTAGACGCTTACGCCGACCTGGCCGGCCGCGAAAGCGGCAGCCGCCACGCTGCGGGCGGCCTCGGCGTGCGAGAGGGCGGCCCATCCCTGGCCCACCGCGGCTCAGGCCTGCGCCACGTCGGCGTCGGGATGCCGCCCGGGGACGTCTTCGGCGAGTACCTCGGCGGCCTTGGCAAGGGCCTGACTGGCCCGTCGGCCGCACTCGGCGGAGAAGATGATCCAGTCGCGTTGCAGCTGACCGCGCTCTGTGCGCCTGGCTGCGGAATCTTGCAGGGCCTCAGCAGGATCGACCATGACCAGCAGGCTACGTCGCTGCCCCGGCGAGGAGCATGCTGAGCGCCTGCGCTTGATGCGGTGGCCAGGTCGGCGTCTGTGGCGGGACGGGGCAGCATGGTCTGGGGGGAAGCTTCCTATGCCTGTTACCGACGAGGCCGTCGACCTCGCCATGGCCGCGATGCCCGGTCGGCGCATCCGCTTCGGCCGCCGGGGGCTGGCGCTCGCGCTGGCCGAGGTGTACCGCATGCTGGAGGCCGCGCAGACCGCCCTGTGCGCTGGCGAGCACGAGCAGATCCGCCGTCAGCTCGGGGACTCGGTTGAGCGCGTCCAGCTGCTCCGCCACGCCTACGAGCAGGTGGACGATCACCTGGACGTGCTACAGGCGTTCGCGCAGCTGGAGAACGACCTGACCCGCATCCTGCGGCAGACTCGCTGACGAGAGGGCCGGGGGTGAACCGCCCGTGCCTCGAACTACTGTTACGACTATCGCCAGATGTCGGGCGTCATGGTGCCGACGCGCCGCAAGGTCACACTCCGCGGCCCAGGCGGCCGCCCCTGGGCCCACGATGGTCTGGATCGAGATCCAGGACTTCGAGCTCGTCGAACGTCTCACCGCATGACGTAGCCATTCAGCCTGAGCGGGGTCATACCGCCAGCTGCCGGCCAGGACCGGACCGTCGCCGGCAACGGAGCGTGGCCGGGTCATGGTGCGAGCCCGCACGCCGGCCCGCCGTTCCGCATGGCAAGGGAAGCGTGACGGCATAACCGTGCCTGGCGCGGATCTGGATAATCGGCTCGGTCGCCGACGCTCGGTAATGCCGCGTTGCTCGAGTCGGGCTCGACCCCGCATTGCGCTCGTCATCTTCTTGCATCTGTCACGTCGTTTCGTTATGACCCGCATCCTCTGCGGCGCGCATCGCGGCCGGTGCTGTCAGGCCCTGCACGTGCCCCGCGGATGGGCTGTCTGCGCGATCTTGCCGGGCAAGTCCTGGTTAGCGCTGTTCTTAGCGTGTCCGGCGGCGCAGTGTCAGCGCGCCGCCGATAAGCGCGGCGGCGGTGAACCCGAGGATCACGCCAATGTCCTTGGTCACCGGGCTAGACCAGGACGCGCCGGTGCTGATCTGCTGCATGGCGTCCACGGCATATGACATGGGGAGTACGTCGGATAGCCAGCGCAGGAGGGGGGTCATCTGGTCACGCGCCACGACGATCCCGCACAGGAGCACCTGCGGCAGCACGAACGCCGGCATGAACTGGACGGCCTGGAATTCGGTGCGGGCGAAGGCGCTGGCGAACAGCCCGAGGGACATGCCCAGCAGAGCGTCGAGCACGGCCACCACGACCAGCGGCACGACCGAACCGGACAAGTGCACGCCCAGCCAGGTCAGTGAGACGGCCAGCACCACCCCGACCTGTGCGCAGGCCACCACACCGAACGCGATGGCGTAGCCGAGCAGCAAGTCGAGCTTGCCCAGCGGCATGGCCATCAGCCGTTCCAGCGTGCCGCGGGCCCGTTCGCGCTGAGTAGTGACCGCGGCGACGATGAACATGACGACAAAGGGGAAGACCCCGATGAACTCGGGCGCGAACCGGTCTAGTGCCACCGGATCGTCCAGCACGTACCGCAGCAAGATCATCAGCATAGTGGGAACCGCGATCATCATCGTGATGGTCCGCGGGTCGTGCCGTAGCTGCGCGAGAACCCGGCGTGCGGTAGCCCAGGTGAGCGTCCACCTGATCGGCGCCGCGGCCTGGCCGGCGGCCGCGGTCACAGCCGCACCGGCTCACTGCGGCTGGCCAGGCTGAGGAACGCCGATTCCAGATCGGCCGCGCCGGTCCTGGCGAGCATCTCCTGCGGGGTGGCCGCGGCCAGGAACCTGCCCCCGCGCATGAACAGCAGGTAATCGCACCTGGCCGCCTCGTCCATCACATGGCTGGACACCAACAGCGAGGTGCCGGTCGCTGCCAGACGATGGAACATCGCCCACAGGTCACGTCGCAGCACCGGGTCAAGGCCCACGGTCGGCTCGTCGAGCACCAGCAGGTCTGGCTGGCCAAGCAGCGCGACCGCTAGGCCTACCCTGGCGAGCTGGCCGCCGGAGAACGTGCCGACCAGGCGGTTTTCCAACCCGCCGAGGTCCAGTTCGGCCACGGTCCGGGCGATCGCATCCGCCAGCCGCGGCCGGGCCAGGCCGAGCACGGTGCCGAAATAGCGGAGGTTCTCGGCCAGGGTAAGGTCGGTGTACACAGCAGGGTCCTGGGTGGCGTATCCGACGCGGTGACGCAACGACGCGGCGCCAGCGGGAAGGCCGAGCAATTCCACCTGACCCGCTGAGATCATCTGCACCCCGACCAGGGCGCGCATCAAGGTGGTCTTACCGCAGCCGCTCGGCCCGAGCAGGCCGGTCACCCGCCGGGATGCGATGGTGAACGTCAGGCCGTCGAGTATCACCTGCCCGCCCCGGCGCACCACCAGCGCACTCGCTGCAACCACCGGGGGCGGCAGGCCGGGCGGTGTAACGGCTGGACTCGCCAATCTTCACCGCCTCCTCGCACCGAAGGCCGCCCGCGGCGACCCGGGCGAGTGCCCTCATGCAAGTACTGTAAGACCCCGCCGCCAGCAGGAAACCAGGGACGGAAGTCACCCTGTCGCCTGCCAATATGCGTGGTCGGCCTACTCTTGCCTTGGACCATGACCTGCCTGAAGAACATGGTGCCTGCGCATTCTTTGGCGTGCCGGCGAGTCCCGTTCGGGCCGGTCGCGGGGTCGCATCGCCGGCGTTCTGGCCGGCGTCACGAGATGTCGATGATGCTGCCGTCAGGCTGGCGGCGGGCGAACGCGCTCCGTTCACCGGGACTTTTCCGCTGCTCGGCTTGGTACCCCGGCACCAGCCGGGCCCACGCCCGGGATCCGTGGCGTCAGCGGCTAGCACGCCCGCAGAGACTGACATTCGCATGGCATAACCTCGCCTGGTGACAGCAAGTCCCGAGATCGCGAAGCCACTGGCATTCGTGCCCGGGGGTCACTGCGGGCCCGCGGCCGCGGATCCACGGATCTGCAGGCCTGCGCTGGGCGCAGGCCCCCGCAGGAAGGAACCAGAGATCACCTGCCCGCCTGCCTCGTCCGGCACCAGGTGCCGCAGAACGCGAGGCCGCCGACACCGAGCGCCACTGTGACGTGAACCTGGCCGGTGAGAGCTTCCGCCTGGCTCACCGCAGCGCGGGTTGTCTGCTGCATGGCGGCTTCTGTGGCACGGCGGCGGGTTGGTCAGCGTCGCATACCCAGTCGCGTCGAAGCCCCGGTAGCAGGTGAGCAGCGGCCCGAACGCGGCCGAGGATGCCCTGGCTGACCTGACAGTAGGTGTAACCGGGCGGCCTGCCTGACGCGTCGAATGCTGTGTGAAGGTCCTGTCCCTTGTCGCCGCCAGCGCACTGACCACCGCGGCGACGGCCTGCGGAACCCAGGCAGCCGGCCAGCCAGCAGGACCGCCCGCCGCTACCGCCACGGCCAGCCCCGCCCCGACCGCCACCGCGAGCCCGCAGCCAGCAGGCACGGCCTCGTGGCGGCCACCCAGCCCCCCGCCGACCCTGACTGGCCCGGTCACGGTGACCAACTCGGACAACGGCGCGACGGTCCGGGGCGCCTGCGGCGCCCCCGGGCCAGCAGCCCGGCGATCGCGCGCACGTCATCGGCGGGCAGCATGTCAGCCTGCGGGAAGAACAGCCGCCAGATGGGGTCGTCCGGCGCCGCCGCCCAGTCGATCAGGTGCTCGGTGACCAGTCATTGGCGCGGAACGGCACCACGGCGGCCACAGCCCGCGCCGCCAGCCGCTCGGGCCCGTCCAGCCCGGCCCGCGCCAGCAGCCGATCCAGCTCCTCGGCGGAGTGGGCCCGGAATCCGCAGCCCTCCCCGGGAACCACGGGCACGAACTGCCCAGCCTCCATCCAGGTCCCTCCAGTCGCCGCTGCCCGCCCGCCGCCACAAGGTCACGGCACCCGGCCCCTCCAGCCAGCGCGTCAGCGGGCGGTGCACCACTGCCCGGTCATCGCAAGAAACAACTGGCCGGAAACGGGCAAAGCGGAATCAACGATAGACCGCGCTCGCCGTCTCCCTGCAGGAAGACAGATACCCGGCCCCTCGGAAAGATCACGACAGCGCACGGGCGTGAACTCGGCTGGCCCGGCCAGCGCGCGCCCGATGACTTCGCCGTTCGCGCGCATCGCGGCTCTGGCAGCCGGATTAGTCGCCGTCGCGGCCCCGGGCTCGCCTTCGCCGCGGCCTCCGGCCCGCGCTCCTCGCCCTGGGCACCGCCCGGGGGGCGGCCCGCCGGCGCTGCACGCCTTCGAGATCGACCGGGCCGATGCGGGGCCGGGCCCGCACCGCCATGCGCCCGGCGCGTCCCGGCGGCTCAGTCCGCGTCGTCGAGCGCGGCCGTGACGCGGCGGTGTGCCCGCCAGATCTCTTCCGGCAGGCCGGTGAACTGCTCCAGGTGCTGCTGACGGTGCCCCATCTCCCGCCGCCACCGCGGCGCGTCGATCGACAGGAGCGTCTCGAGGTCCTCCGACGCGATGACGAGGCCGTCGAGGTCGAGCTCGTCCTTGGTCGGGATGATTCCGACCGGTGTCTGCCTGCCGCTGACCTGGCCTTCCTTGAGCTGCAGCAGCCACAGCAGCGGCCGCAGGTTGTCGCGGTAGCCCGGCCACAGGTAGTGCGCGTCCTCGGGGTCGCGCTGGAACCAGTTGACGTGCGCGAAGATCGGCTGGCTCGCTGCCGAGCCGATGACCTTCAGCCAGTGCGCGGCGTACGCGCCCTCGGGATAGGACATGAACGGACGCATCGACATCGGGTCGTAGCGCAGCAGCCCGTCGACGCCCTCGGCGGCGAACGTCGCCTCGGCACCGAGCGTCAGGCCGTCGTAGACACCCTCAGCCAGGTCGGCGATCGCGCGGATGAGCGGCTCCCGGTCACTGGCGCGCCCGCCGAAGATGATCGCGTCGATCGGCACGCCCTTCGGGTCGTCGTAGTCCGGCGCGACGTTCGGCACGTTGGCCAGCGTCGTGGTGAACCGGCTGTTGGGGTGCGCCCATGGCGCGCCCACGTCCCCGGGCGGCCGCTCGGAGATCAGCGTGCCGGTCCAGTCGCGCCACCCGG
>Ga0070708_100003759_pt1 | contig 11912 bp, 10 predicted proteins | sample KBSK5503metaG_FD_65469 | JGI IMG/M metagenome (GOLD analysis project Ga0070708, IMG submission 65469) | Corn, switchgrass and miscanthus rhizosphere microbial communities from Kellogg Biological Station, Michigan, USA - KBS K5-50-3 metaG | ecosystem: Host-associated > Plants > Roots >...
TGCGGTTTTGGAGACCGCCGCTCTGCCAATTGAGCTACTGGCCTATTAACAATCACTCCAGAATTTTTGCCACGACGCCGGCGCCGACGGTGCGGCCGCCCTCGCGGATCGCGAAGCGCAGGCCCTCTTCCATCGCGATCGGCTGGATCAGCGTCACCGTCATCCCGATGTTGTCCCCCGGCATCACCATCTCCGTCCCCTCCGGCAGCACACAGCTCCCGGTCACGTCCGTAGTACGGAAATAAAACTGCGGCCGGTACCCGGGGAAGAACGGCGTATGCCGCCCGCCCTCTTCCTTGCTCAGGATATAAACCTCGCACGTGAACTTGGTGTGCGGCGTAATCGAGCCCGGCTTGGCCAGCACTTGGCCACGTTCGACTTCCTCGCGCTTCGTACCTCTGAGGAGGACGCCGACGTTGTCGCCCGCCTGCCCCTGGTCCAGCAGCTTCCTAAACATCTCCACGCCCGTGCACACTGTGGCGAGTGTGGGCTTCAAGCCCACGATCTCCAGGTTGTCGCCCACCTTCACGATCCCGCGCTCCACCCGCCCGGTCACCACCGTGCCTCGACCCGAGATCGAGAACACGTCCTCCACCGGCATCAGGAACGGCCCGTCGATCAAGCGCTGCGGCTGCGGGATGTAGGTGTCCAGCGCGTCCGCGAGCTTCAGGATCGAGCCTTCCCCCATCTCGCTCTTGTCCCCGTCTAACGCCATCTTCGCCGACCCGGTCACGATCGGCGTCTTGTCCCCCGGAAACTGGTACTTGCTCAGGAGTTCGCGGATCTCCATCTCCACCAACTCCAGGAGCTCGGCGTCGTCCACCATGTCCGCCTTGTTCATGTACACCACGATGTACGGCACCCCCACCTGGCGCGCCAGCAGGATGTGCTCGCGCGTTTGCGGCATCGGCCCGTCCGCCGCAGACACCACCAGGATGGCGCCATCCATCTGCGCCGCACCCGTGATCATGTTCTTGATGTAGTCGGCGTGCCCTGGGCAATCCACGTGCGCGTAGTGCCGGTTCTTGGTCTCGTACTCCACGTGCGCCGTGTTGATGGTGATCCCGCGCGCCTTCTCCTCCGGCGCCGCGTCGATCTGGTCGTACGCCTTCGCCTCCCCACCAAACAGCTTCGACAACACCAGCGTCATCGCCGCCGTCAGCGTCGTCTTGCCGTGATCCACGTGCCCGATCGTCCCCACGTTCACGTGCGGCTTCGTACGGTTGAACTTTCCCTTGGCCATGACTTATGTTCTCCAGCTCTTTCCTAGTTTTTTCCAACCCGAATCAACGGGCTTTGCCCGGGATTCGGGTCTGACAATTCCGGACAAAAGTAGGGTTTCACTTTTGTCCGTCCCCCATTGGTGCCCATGGAGCGGATTGAACGCTCGACCTCTCCCTTACCAAGGGAGTGCTCTGCCACTGAGCTACATGGGCGCGGAGTCGCAATTCTTTGCGCCCTGGCGCGCCGTTCCCTTGGTATCCTCGAAAACCTAAGCCAACCTGGAGCGGGTGAAGGGAATCGAACCCTCGTCATAAGCTTGGAAGGCTTCTGCTCTACCATTGAGCTACACCCGCCTAGTGGTGGAGGGGGAAGGATTCGAACCTTCGAAGGCAGAGCCGGCAGATTTACAGTCTGCTCCCTTTGACCGCTCGGGAACCCCTCCCAAGTTTTCCACCGCTGAAACGCGCGATTGTAGCAGGTTTTGATCCGTCCGGTCAAAACCACGGGCGATGAGGATTCGGTCCAGGGTGTCGACTAAAAGCATGAAAAAACAATGGGTTGGCGCTTCACCTCCCATCGTCCTCGCGCCTGGTGGTCATCGCCTCCCGGCACCCGCCCAAACCCTAAGGATTCGCCATGAACTGCTGCCACGCCGATTTCGCGCTGGTTGAGGGCTCCGACCAAGGATTCACTATCGGCATGCCGACATTCACGTTCGGCTCGGGCGTCCTGCGCGAAGCGGGGCCGCAGGCACAGGAATTGGGCCTCAAACGCGTGGCGCTTTTCACAGACAAAGGGATCGCAGCAAGCGAACCCTTCGCAACCGTGCAATCGTCGCTTGCAGCCGCCCACATCGATGCGGTCGTGTTCGATGACGTTTCGATCGAGCCGACCGATGTTTCGTTCCAGGCCGCGGCGCGATTTGCGCGCGATGCCAATGTGGACGGCTACGTCTCGGTGGGCGGTGGCTCCGTCATGGACACGTGCAAGGCGGCCAATCTCTATGCCTCGCACCCCGCGGACTTCATGACTTACGTCAACGCGCCCATTGGCGCCGGGCAGCGCGTCCCGGGACCGGTGAAACCGCACATCGCCTGCCCGACCACGTCCGGCACGGGCTCCGAAACCACGGGCATCGCCATCTTCAATCTGCAATCGATGAACGCGAAGACCGGGATCATTTCGCGGCGGCTCATTCCTACGATTGCCCTGATCGACCCGGACGTCACGAAGACGCTGCCGGGCAAGATGGTCGCGGCGACCGGCTTCGACTGCATGAGCCACGCGCTCGAAGCGATCACAGCCCGCGCCTATCCGCGCCGCGTGAATCCGGCGCAAGGCGTCAACCGGCCGGTGTCCCAGGGCGCGAATCCTTTTTCCGACTTGCTCGCCGCGGAAGCGCTGGGCCTGGTCGGCAAATTCCTGCCGCGCGCCGTCGCCGACGCATCGGATTCCGAAGCGCGGACGGAAATGATGTATGCCGCGATGCTCGCGGGCATCGCCTTCAACGCCTCGGGCTGTCACCTTCCGCACGGCCTTTCCTACGCCGTGTCCGGGCTCACGAAGGATTGGCACGTGCCGGGCTACCCGCAAGGAAAATCGCTCGTGCCGCACGGGATGGCAGTCGTGCTCAACAATCCGTCGGTGTGGCGTTTCACCGCGCCAAAACATCCACCGCGACACCTGCACTGCGCGGCGTGCCTTGGCGCGGACATTCGCGACGCCGGGCCGGAAGACGCAGGCGAAGTTCTGGCCAATCGCGTCATCGCCATGATGAAAACGACGGGCATGCCCAATGGCCTGTCCGCGTTGGGTTTCGGCGAGAGCCAAATCGACGCGCTCGCGGACGGCGCCGAGCCTCAGTACCGGGTGATCCGCAATGCGCCCGTCGATGTCGGGCGCGACGAACTCAGGACGCTGTTCCGCTCGGCGCTTCGCTACTGGTAGCCGGCGACGCGACGGGCGGCATCGACGGCGCGCGCCGCACTCGACGCGCCGGCAGCCGAACCGCGAAGGTGCTGCCCTTGCCCGGTTCGCTCGCGATCTCGAGCGTCGCCTGGTGCCGCAGCAAAACGTGCTTGACGATCGCGAGGCCGAGCCCGGTTCCTCCCGTTGCGCGCGACCGGCTGCGATCGATCCGGTAGAAGCGTTCGGTGAGCCGGGGCAGGTGCTCGGGCGCAATGCCGATGCCGCTGTCGGTGACCGCGAATACGCCCGTGCCGTTTTCGTCCACACGCCACGCCAGCGTGATCGTGCCGCCGGCGGGCGTGTAGCGGATCGCGTTCGAAACCAGATTGCCGAAAGCACTCGCGAGTTCGTCGCGGCTGCCTTCGACGGTGGCCGCATCGCCGATGTCCAGCAGCAGCTGATGCTGGCCCTGCGACAGGCTCTTGGCATCGGACGAGAGCTGGAGCATCAACCCCACGATCGCGAAGGGTTCGTCGACCAGCGGATTCTGTTCGCTTTCCAGCGCCGACAGCGTCAGGAGATCCTCGACCAGCCGCTGCATGCTGCGCGCCTGCTCCTGCATGAGCTGAATGAAGCGCTCGCGCTGCCTCTCGTCCAGGTCGAGCTCCTGCAGCGTTTCCAAGAATCCGGCGATGACCGTGAGCGGTGTCTTCAACTCGTGCGACACGTTGGCAATGAACTCGCGGCGCATCCTCGCCACGGCTTCCAATCGAGTGATATCGCGACTGATCAGCAGTTTCTCCTCGACGCCGAACGGAACGATCTGGATGGCGAGCGTCACGCCCGCTTCGCGCTGCGACTCGATGACGATCGGCTCGGCGAAATCGCCCGCCTCGAGGAAGCGCACGAACTCGGGTTGACGAACGATGTTCATGAGCGGCTTGCCGATGTCGTGCCGGTCGTCGAGCCCCAAATGCGCCCGCGCGCGGACGTTGGCCCATTTGATCCGATTGGTCGTGTCGAGGACGACCATCCCGTCCGGAATCGCTTCCGCAGCGCTCTGGAATCGCTCGATCGTATGCGCAAGATCGCGCTGGTACGCAGCCCGCGTGCGCGCGCGCCGGTAAAGCGCGGAAAACGCAGCTTGCCATGGGCCCTTGCTTTCCGGGACAGGAAGCTCGGGCGTGGTCCCCGCCCATCGGGTCAATCGATCGAGATTGCGCGCGTGATAGACGAGGAGCGCGCCCCAGCCGGCGATGAGCACGATCATCGCGCCCGTCGCGCCGGCGATCGCCCAGACGATTCCCGCGAGCGCCGCCACCGCGGCGGGCGCGACCAGCGCCGAGAGGAGCGTCGGGCTCATGGCGATGCTCCGCGATCAGGGCGGAATCGCCAGCCGGTAGCCGCTGCCGCGCACGGTTTCGATCAGCCGGTCCTGGCCGAAGGGCTCGAGGGCCAGGCGCAGCCGGCGGATGTGCACGTCGATTGTCCGCTCTTCGATGTAGACCTGGTCGCCCCAGACCTGATCCAGGAGCTGGCTGCGCGAGTGCACGCGCTCGGGCCGCGCGAGGAAGAATCGCAGCAGCCGGAATTCCGTCGGGCCGACGTGAACCGGCTGCCCGTTCACCGAAACGCGATGGGTCACCGGGTCGAGCTTGAGCGAGCCCGCGGCCAGCGGTTCTTGCGCGGCCTCTGGCGCGCGGCGCCGCAATACGGATTTGATTCGCGCCTTCAGCTCGCGCGGCGAGAAGGGCTTCGTCACGTAATCGTCGACCCACGCTTCGAGACCGGCCACGCGATCCGCCTCGTCGGTCCGCGCCGTCACCATGATCACCGGCAATTCCTTGGTGCGTGCGTCGGCGCGCAACTGCTTCGCAAAGGCGAGCCCCGATTGTCCCGGAAGCATCCAGTCGAGCAGCAGCAGGTCCGGCAGCGACTCGCGAAGAAGCGCCTGCGCCGACTCCGCGTCGGCAGCCGACTGCACGTCGTATCCGGCGTCGACCAGATTGACCTTCAGGAGCTCGAGGATCGAAGGCTCGTCCTCGACAACCAGAATTGTAGGCATCATTCCTCGGCGACCTCTGCGCGAATCTGCTCGGCCGTCGCGTGGCGCACGTCCACGCCCTTGACCACCTGGACGACGGCTTCGGCGATGTTCTTGGCGTGATCGCCGATGCGCTCGATCGACTTGGCGATGAAGACGATCTCGAGCGCCGAGGAAATCGTTCGCGGGTCCTCCATCATGTAGCTGATCAACTGGCGCAGCACGGCCGAGAACGCCGCGTCGATTTCGTCGTCGATATCGATGACTTCGGCGGCGGCCACGACATCGAGCCGCGCGAAGGCATCGAGCGCCAGCTGCAACATGTCCTTCGCCCGCCCCGCGGCGCGGGCGACGTCGAAATAGCGAACCTGCGCCAGCCGGCCGTTGCCCCGCGTCTGCACCGCCTTGTATGCGACCTTCTTCACTTCGTCGGCGACGCGCTCCAGGTCGTTCACGATCTTGGTCACGGTGAGGATCATCCGCAGGTCGATCGCCGCCGGTTGCCGCTTGGCGATGATCTGGCTGCACTGCTGGTCCATGTCGACCTGCATCTGGTTGATCTGCAGTTCGTCTGCGACGACCAGGTCGAGGACCGCCGTGTCCTCGTCCTTCTCGAGCACGGCGATGGCGCGCGATAGCTGGGTCTCGACCAATCCGCCCATCGACAGGACGCCGCTGCGGATCGCCTCCATCTCGGTGTCGAATTGCTTGTGTGTGTGTTCCGTCATCGTGTTCTCCGGGCCGTCCTTTGGGATCAGCCGAAACGGCCGGTGATGTAATCCTCGGTCTCGCGGCGCTTGGGCTTCAGGAAAAGCTGGTCGGTTTCGCTGAATTCGATCAATTCGCCGAGGTACATGTAGGCCGTGAAGTCCGACACGCGCGCGGCCTGCTGCATATTGTGCGTCACGATCGCGATCGTGTAATCCTCCTTGAGCTCGCTGATCAGCTCCTCGATCTTGGCCGTCGAGATGGGGTCCAGCGCCGACGTGGGCTCGTCCAGCAGCAGCACTTCCGGCTTGACCGACACTGCGCGCGCGATACACAGCCGCTGCTGCTGGCCGCCAGACAGCGCCATGCCGCTTTGCTTCAGCTTGTCTTTGGCTTCTGTCCACATCGCGGCCTTGCTCAACGCCCATTCCACGCGCTCGTCCATCTCGCGCTGGCTCAGGCTTTCGTAGAGCCGGACGCCGAAGGCGATGTTATCGTAGATCGACATCGGAAAAGGCGTGGGCTTCTGGAACACCATGCCGACTTTGGCGCGAAGCATGTTGAGGTCCACGTCGGCATCGAGAACATTCTGGCCGTTGAAGCGAATCTCGCCCGTCGCCCGCTGGCCCGGATAAAGCGAGTACATCCGGTTGAACGTGCGCAGCAGCGTGGACTTGCCGCAACCGGACGGCCCGATGAAGGCCGTGACGCGGCGCTCGGCGATGTCGAAATTGACGCCCTTCAGCGCATGGAATTGCCCGTAATAGAAGTCGAGGTTCTTGATCGTCATCTTGGGCGGTGCCCCAGGCAACGCCGAGTGCACGACCTCGGGGCGGGCCACCAGCGATATTTCCGGGTTCATTGGACAATCCTTCAGCGAACTTGTGCCTGCCGGAACACCGAGCGGGCGAGGATGTTGATGATGAGGACAGTCACCGTGATCAGCAGCGCTGCCGCCCAAGCCAGATCCTGCCATTCCTGGAACGGCGACAGCGCGAATTGGAATATGACGACGGGCAAATTCGCCATGGGCGCATCCATGTTCGAATTCCAGAACTGGTTGTTGAGCGCGGTGAACAAGAGCGGCGCCGTCTCGCCCGATATGCGCGCCACTGCCAGCAGGATGCCCGTGATGACGCCGCCGCGAACCGCCTTCAGCGTAACCATCAGGATCACCTTCCACATCGGCGCGCCGAGGGCGACCGCGGCTTCGCGCAGGCTGCTCGGCACCAGCTGCAGCATGTTTTCCGTCGTGCGGACGACGACTGGAATGGCAATGAGCGCGAGCGCGAACGATCCCGCCCACCCCGAGAAATGTTCGACCTTGGCCACGTAAACCGTGTAGATGAAAAGGCCGATGACGATGGACGGCGCCGAAAGCAGGATGTCGTTGATGAACCGCGTGGCGCGGGCAATCCAGCCGGCCTTCCCGAATTCGGCGAGATAGATTCCGGCGAGAATGCCGATCGGCGTGCTGATGAACGTGGCGACGCCGACGATCACCATGCTGCCGAAGATGGCGTTGGCGAGCCCGCCCGCGGAGCCGGGCGGTGGCGTGGTCTGCGTGAACAGCGTGGGTGAAAGCGACTCGAATCCGCGGAAGGCAAGGATGCTCAGGATCCAGAGCAGGAACCCCATGCCGAAGGCCATCGTGCCGAGCGACATCACCAGATTGAACCGGTTCACGAACAGGCGGCGGCGATAAAGATTGGTCATTGGTGCGCTCATGTCTTGCGCCCCTCGCCCTTCGCCAGCTGCATCAACAGGAGCCGCGAGCAGGCGAGAACGATGAACGTCAGCAGGAACAGCACGAGGCCCAGCATGATCAGCGCGGCGCTGTGCACCGGATCGGACGCCTCGTTGAATTCATTGGCCAGCGCCGACGCGATCGAGTTCCCCGGCGCGAAGAGCGAAGCGCTGATCCGATAGGCGTTGCCGATCACGAAGGTCACGGCCATGGTCTCGCCGAGCGCGCGACCCAATCCGAGCATGATCCCGCCGATCACACCTACCCTGGTATACGGGAGGACCACGTTCCAGACGACCTCCCACGTCGTGCATCCGATGCCGTAAGCGGATTCCTTCAGCACCGGCGGCACGATTTCGAAGACGTCGCGCATCACCGACGCGATGAACGGGATCACCATGATCGCAAGGATGAAGCCCGCGGACAGCACGCCGATGCCGTTGGGCGCGCCCTGGAACAGCGGGCCCAGTATCCACAGGTCTCCGAAGACCTTCGTCAGCGCGGGCTGGATGTATTCGCCGAAAATCGGCGCGAAAACAAACAGTCCCCACATCCCGTAAATGATCGATGGAATGGCCGCGAGCAATTCGACGGCGGTGCCCAAGGGACGCTTCAGCACGGTCGGACACATCTCGGTCAGAAAGATGGCGATTCCGAAGCTCACCGGCACGCCGATCAGCAGCGCGATGGCCGACGTCACCAACGTTCCGTAGATCGGGGCCAGTGCGCCGAAGTTCTTGGTGACCGGGTTCCAGACGTCCGTGACGAAAAATCCCAGCCCGAATTTCTGCATCGCAGGTACAGCGGCTATCGACAGGGCGATCAGAATCGCCAGGAGACTCCCCAGCACGAACAGCGCGAAGAAGAGTGTGGTCTTCTCGAACAGTGCGTCCTGCCACCGAGGAATGCCCCGGTTGAGCGACGGCGGATTCGGCGCGCGCTGGGTGCGAGCGGGCAGGTCGGCGGACATGGGCAGGGACGCGGAAATTGCGGACGTCATGTTAGCCTCTTCTTGCCTCGTTCAAACGCAAACGGCCGGGATTGCAAGGTCCCGGCCGTCCGAACCGACAGCTTGAAACTTGTACGACCGCTCGCTGACCGTCAGTTCCAAAGGGCCTTGCCGGCCGCGTCCTTCACCTGCGCCTTCCAGGCAGCCTCGACGAGCGCCACGACGGGCGCGGGCATCGGGACGTAGTCCAGTTCCTCGGCCATCTTCTGTCCATTCTTCATTGCCCAGTCGAAAAACTTGAGGACTTCCGCGGTGCTCGCGGGCTTGTCCGAGGCGACAGGAATCATGATGAAGCTCGCTCCCGTGATCGGCCAACTGGTCTTGCCGGGCTGATCGGTCAGGATCTGGTAGAAGCCGGGCGCGTTCTTCCAGTCCGCAAACGCGGCGGCGGCCTGGAACGTCGCGTCGTCGGGCTGCACGAATTCGCCATCCTTGTTGCGAACGGCAACGTGGGTCATCTTGTTCTTCTTGGCATACGCGTATTCGACATAGCCGATCGCGCCCTTGATCCGCTGGACGTAGGACGCAACGCCCTCGTTGCCTTTGCCGCCCACGCCTTCGGGCCAAGCGACCGCCGTGGCAGCGCCCACTTTTTCCTTCCACTCCGGATTCACCTGCGACAGGTACGTCGTCCACAGGAATGACGTGCCGGAGCCGTCGGAGCGGCGCACGACGGTGATGTTTTCGTCCGGAAGCTTGATTCCGGGATTCAGATCGGCAATGGGCTTTTCGTTCCACTTCTTCAACTTGCCAAGAAAGATATCGCCTAAGACCGGTCCGCTCAACTTCATGGCGCCCGGCGCGATGCCTTCCAGGTTCACGACCGGCACGACCCCGCCGATGATCGCGGGAAATTGCATCAGCCCCGCCTTCTGGAGTTCTTCCGCCTTGAGCGGCGCGTCGGACGCGCCGAAGTCGACCGTCTTGGCCTGGATCTGCTTGATCCCGGCGCCCGACCCAATCGACTGGTAATTCATGCCCACGCCGGTCTTCAGCTTGTAGGCTTCGGCCCATTTGGCGTAGATCGGAAAGGGAAACGTCGCGCCCGCGCCGGTGATGTCGGTCGCGTGCGCCGCGATGCCGAACGCCAACGCGGCGGCGGCAATGAATCCTTGCATTGCGTATTTTTGGTTCATCTATGCCCCCACTCGTGAACTGTTGGCAGCGATTGTCATCTTTGCGTGTGACAGCCGGATGACAAAACAGCGTCAGAAGATGACATGCGGCGCGTCGATGGCTGACCTTGCGCCGATTGCCTTTTCAGCCAAGGGCTTAGTTGCCACGGACCGCGCCGGCCCGACGCACCGCGCCGCGCCATTCCCTGTTTCCGGTTTTCTGCTATGTTGGGCGCGGATAACGGGTTGCCGCGAAAGACACCGGCCCCTGACCCGACTGCCATGCCGCACTCCGCCCGCCCGGCCGTGCTCGATCTCATCGGCAACACGCCGCTGATCGAGGTCACGCGCATCGAAACCGGTCCGTGCCGGCTGTTCCTCAAGCTCGAATCGCAGAATCCCGGCGGATCGATCAAGGACCGCATCGGCCTCTCGATGATCGAAGCCGCCGAACGCGACGGCGTCCTCAAACCGGGGGGCGTCGTCGTCGAAGCCACCGCGGGGAACACCGGGCTCGGCCTCGCGCTCGTCGCGCGCGCCAAGGGCTACCGCGTCGTGCTCGTCGTTCCGGACAAGATGTCGTCGGAAAAGGTGCTGCATTTGAAAGCACTGGGCGCGGAAGTAAACACGACGCGCTCGGACATCGGTAAGGGTCATCCGGCCTACTACCAGGACTACGCGGCGCGTCTCGCGCGCGAGCTGCCGGGCGCGTTCTTCGCCGACCAGTTCAACAATCCCAACAACCCGCTCGCGCACGAACGCACGACCGGACCCGAGATCTGGGCGCAGATGGAACACGAAGTCGACGCGATCGTGTGCGGCGTGGGATCGGCCGGAACGATCACCGGCCTCACGCGATTCTTTCGCAACGTGCAGCCCGCGCTCGAGTTCGTGCTCGCCGACCCGGAAGGTTCCGTCGTCGCCGATTATGTTCGCACCGGAAAGTTCGGCGCCGCGGGGTCGTGGGCCGTCGAGGGCATCGGCGAGGATTTCATTCCGCCCATCGCCGATCTTTCGGCGGTCAAGCACGCCTACACGATTCCGGACGAAGAGAGCTTCGGCTCCGCGCGCATGCTGTTGCGCGCCGAGGGCATCCTTGGCGGGTCATCGACGGGAACGCTGCTCGCGGCCGCGTTGCGCTACTGCCGCGAACAACGCGCCGCGAAGCGTGTCGTGACGTTCGTCTGCGATACCGGAACCCGCTACCTGTCGAAGGTCTACAACGACCAATGGATGATCGATCAGGGCCTGATCCGGCGGCAGGTTCTAGGCGACCTGCGCGACATCGTCAGCCGCCGCTACACGGAAGGCACAGTCGTCAGCGTGAACCCGGACGACACGTTGCTGACGGCCTTCCAGCGCATGCGCCAGGCCGAAGTTTCGCAGCTGCCGGTCATTCAGGGAGATCGCGTGATCGGATTGCTCGACGAATCGGATATCCTGCTCAAGGTCCACGCCGATCCGACGCAGTTCCGCGCGCTGGCCGGCGAGACGATGACGCAGGCGCTGGAGACGCTGCCGCCTTCCGCCACCCTCGAGCGACTCACCGATGTCCTCGATCGCGGCCTGGTCGCCATCATCGCCGACGACAAGGAATTCTACGGACTCATCACGCGCTTCGATCTCTTGAATCACCTGCGGAGAACTCTGCAATGAACGACACCTCGCCGCCTCGGGTCGCGGCCGCAACGCAGCCGAAACTGGGCATCGGCACGCGCGCCATCCATGCGGGCCAATCGCCCGATCCGTCGACCGGTGCGATCATGCCGCCGATCTACGCCACGTCGACGTTCGTGCAGGAAAGCCCGGGGGTGCACAAAGGCCTCGACTACGGACGCTCGCACAATCCGACCCGGTGGGCGCTCGAGCGTTGCGTGGCCGACCTCGAAGGCGGCGCGGTGGCGTTCGCGTTCGCGTCGGGCATGGCCGCGATCGCGACGGTCCTCGAACTTGTCGACGCGGGCGCGCACATCGTCGCCAGCGACGATTTGTATGGCGGAACGTACCGGTTGTTCGAGCGCGTGAGAAGGCGCAGCGCGGGCCTCTCGTTCACTTTCGTCGACATGACGGACCCGGCCAAGGTCGCCGCCGCCGTGCGGCCGGAGACGCGTGTGATGTGGGTCGAGACGCCGACCAATCCCCTGCTGAAGCTCGCCG
>Ga0070708_100003761_pt1 | contig 11908 bp, 8 predicted proteins | sample KBSK5503metaG_FD_65469 | JGI IMG/M metagenome (GOLD analysis project Ga0070708, IMG submission 65469) | Corn, switchgrass and miscanthus rhizosphere microbial communities from Kellogg Biological Station, Michigan, USA - KBS K5-50-3 metaG | ecosystem: Host-associated > Plants > Roots >...
TAAGGAGCAGAAGATCGCCGTCTTCGACAAGGAATCGGCACTGCCGCTTTCGATCGTGCTTGCCGTCGACACAAGCCTCAGCACGCGCAAGGATCTGCCTCTGGAGTTAGCATCCGCGCGCCGGTTTGCCCATGCCATATTGCGCTCGGTGGACGCGCTCTCGATTTACCAATTCAGCGAGGTGGTGGACGAGGTAGTGCCGTTCACTTCCGACCTCAAGAAGATCGATCGTGGTGTCGATCGAATTCGTTTGGGAGCGGCAACGGCTCTTTATGACGCGCTGTATCTCGGGTCGCGCGCGCTTGAATCACGACAGGGAAGGAAAGTGCTGGTCGTGATCACGGACGGCGGTGACACCGTGAGCAAGGTCGATTACAAAGAGGCGTTGCGCACTGCGCAGGAAGCCGAGGCCATCGTATACAGCATTATCGTGGTTCCGGTTGAGGCCAGTGCCGGACGCGACACTGGCGGCGAACACGCGCTCATGCAGCTCTCCGGGGACACGGGAGGCAAGTATTATTATGCCAGTTCGCTGCCCCAGTTGGATAACGCCTTCCGGCAGATCAGCGACGAGCTGCGTACGCAATATTTGCTGGCCTACTACCCTTCCCAGAGATTGTCCGATTCAGACTTCCGCCGCGTCCAGGTGAGCATTGCGGGAGCTCCCGCCGCTTCGGTCTACAAAGTACGCCATCGCGCTGGGTATTTCACGTCCAAGTCGCCGTGGTAGGAATCCTGTACGCTGAACGAGGAGAACTGAATACTTCGCGGGTCTCCTCTGCCGTCCTATTGAACTTCTTCCACCATCGCGGCAGGTCTTCGGCTTCGGCAGCAGCACGAGCGGCGCGTTGCGGCAGCAGTTTCGTGCAGGCTAACCTCGTTATCAAAAGAATTCCGGACTTTCGTAGTCCGGCTGAATACCGCCTGATGTTTGTAGACTCTCCGGGCAAGAGACCATCGCTGGAACATCACATCCGAGGCACCGAAGATTTGCTTCAATTCTTGCAGGGGACTCTGGCCTAGCCCTGCACATGTGGTTAGCCGCGTGGTGGGAGAACTGGAATCGAGTTACGGCGCGACCGCCGCAATCGGAAGTCTGCGAACCGATCCCGATGAATTGGCAGCTCTATTGCGGATGCAGGAGAAGGAAGAGCAGCAAAGAGCACGTGCCGTGCGCGAGTGAATTGAATGACGACGACTCAATGTAGTGCGATACGAAGGGACGGCCAGCGTTGCGCCGCGCAGGCGATGCCCGGAGAACAACACTGCTTCTTTCACAGCACAAAAGCCGAGCACGTCCGCCAGCGAGAGCGAGGCCGAAGAAAAGGCGGCACCAAGTCGCACATTCCTACGATGGCGCTGCCCTCCGAGACCCCCGACCTCGATCTGAAACAGCCGGGAGATGTCGTGCAATTGCTCGCACTCACGATCAGCCAGCTTCGGCGCGGCCAAATCGAGCCACGGATTGCGAATGGCGTGGGGTATCTCGGCAGCATTGTTTTGAGTGCGATGGACATGGGCTGGAAACCAACCCCTGCGAGTATTGAATTCGTTGTTGTTCAACCCGAAGGCCAGATACCGACAGACCCCGACTGGGAAGCGTTGCATTCTCCAAGAAAATCGTAACGCTGGCTGTCCGACTGACACCCTTGAAAGCTTGCACACAAGGGGGGTGGGCTGCTAACGCGACCGAAGGCGCCCATCCCTGGATTGTAGGCAGTCAGAAGGTAAACTTCACGCCCAGGCGAATGCTACGGGGCAACTGGTAAAACAGCGGCTTGCCGTACTGGCTGTTAATTGTGATCGGTGCTCCATTGCTGTTGTTGACATTCAGCAGGTCCGAAACACTGTACGGGTGCATGGCCGCCGAATAGAACGGCACGCCAAAGAAGATGGACTGGCCTCCGGGCGTTGTCCATTGTTGAGTGCCGGTGAACAGGCTGTTGATGGACTCGTTGACGGCCGTGACTGAGTGTTGGTTAAAGAGGTTGGTGAACGTCGCCGAGAAGCTTAGGGCCTTCGACTCGGCGATCTTGTAGCTCTGCATGATGTTGAAGTCGCTCTGGATGTACCAGGGATTGCGGAAGGTCCGCGCCGGACCAACTGTAACCGCGCCGGTATTGGGATCCTGCGTCACATCAATCCACTTGCCGCGGTCCACGACATCGACTGGGAAGCTCGGCAGGCCATACCCGCCGAACTGGAATCCCACATCCGTAAAGCTAGTGTTCGGCGATCCCTGGTAAAAGTACTGCAAGAGGCCAAAGTTGGTCTCCAGCTTCTTGTGCCACCAGGGCAGATCGTAATAAGCATACCCCTTGAACGTGTTGGGACGATCGGTAGGCAGCAATCCGCTGGAAGAACCGCCCTGTGCGTTCCAGGAGAAGTAAGGCTCGTCAAACGAGCGGCTGTTATTGGGCGAGTTGCGTCCCCCAGTACCGCCGTCGGCAATGTCGGAACTGGTCAGGCCACTATAGTTGCCGCGCAAGCGGCTATAGGTATACGAGAACAGCCCCCACCACCGCGAGCTTGGCTTTGCGGTCAGCCGGACTTCTACTCCGTCGTAGCTGCGAGCCGCCTTGATCTGGTTATCCGGTGGGCAATCGGACGTGCACCCATCCGGCGTTCCGTACAGGAAATTGAAGAACCTGGAGAACGTACGGTCCACGCCTTCGCCCGGGTTCACGATCACAAAGGTTTCACTCCCCAGCGTAGCATTGAAGAGCGATGAGTCTTCGATCGCGTGATCGAGGCGGCGCCGGTCCCAGCGGACCTCAAGAGCCGTCGTGTTGGTGAGCTGCAAGTCCATGCCGAACACGGTTTCGTGCTGCCGGTAAGGCTGTAGCCCCGGAACGACGCCCTCTTGAAACTGGCTACAAGTCGAGCACGTGGTCGGGAACAGACGAAAATTCTGGTTCTCCAAGAACGTAATCCCGGCCGGTGTACCGTTTGGGAAATTCGCCGTGCCGGAAGCGTCGCCCGTACAGTACCGCCCAATGCTGTTGAACTGCGGGTTGATGGTGCTTAGGTCCGCAGTGTTCAAAGCATAGGCGCAGTTCTGCCAGTACTGTCCGCCAAAGGAGCTGATGGCTAGGTTCAGCTTCATTACGTCGTTCAATAGTCCGTAACTGCCGAACAACTTCATCTTCCCGTTGCGGAAGACGTCCCAAGCCGCGCCAATACGTGGCGCAACCTTCTGACCCCAACTGAAGTCGATGGGGTGAGAGGGCACGCCCGAAGCTTGAGCTTCGCCCGGCAGGTACTCGCGCTCGATGCGAACGCCGGCATTTATGGTTACGCCGTGACCGATGGTCCAGGCGTCCTGGGCAAAGAAGGCGTGGTTAAAGCTGGTCGCCTTGCCCAAGGAGCCGAAATCCATGAGGGTCACGTAGCCGAACAGGCCCTGGCAGGCGCCAAACTGCGTCACAAACGGTGCGCAGTTGGCCTCGCCCGTAGGCGAAGCCGGAGAATAGGCGGAGGCGCCACCTGGAAACACTTGCACAAAGGGCTCGTTAAAATGCTGGGCAAGATCGTTGGAGAGACGGTTGAGTTGGTAGCCTAACTTGAAATTGTGCGTGCCCAGCCAGCCGCTCTTGAAGAAGGCGGCATCCTGGTTGAACTGGACGCCCTTGCTGGCGTTTCGAACGGTGAAGTTCTGGTCCAACGTGGTGTTGATGAACCCGGCTGACTGTTGGAGGGAAGCCGGCAGCGGGTTCCCAAGGGCATCGGTGCCGCCGATGCCATTGGCCTCCCATTGGTTCAGAGTGCCGCTCTGCGGGAAGCCGAAATCGTGATAGTTCTCGAAGTAGTAGCCGAAGCGGCTGGTCAGCACCAAGTGTGGAGTGAGGGCTATGTCCGCCCCCACGTTGGTGGTCTGATTCGGAGCTACGTAGCCCTGAGAATGCGCGAAGGCGGATGGCGGTGTCCCCGCGCTGAAGCACGGCGTGCTGCTATTCGGACCAAAGCAGCCGGTGCTGGGGTTGAAAAAGCCCTGAGCTGAATCCTGAGTGGGTAAATTCTCGCCGTTTTGTCTCTGCAACTGATACAGCCAGGAACCGTATACGCGGATTTTGCTGCTCAAGCTGGCATCGATGCGGGCTGACGTGTAATAGGTGTTGGTGTTCCGGCTGAACGGTAACGTTCCCGTGCTGTACTTAACGAACTCCTCGAAGCGCGACAGCTCGGGATTGAAGCCCAAGAAGAAGAACACTTTATCCTTCTTAATCGGGCCTCCCAGGGTGAATCCCGGAAATATGTAGCTACTCTTGGGTCTGATCGGCTGGTAGCTCTGGTAGGTGGCGTCGATCAAACCCCAAGGGGTTGTCGTACCGACACTGAGGGGGTCATACCGCGGATAGGAATTCTGGTTAGCGTCCCAACCGTTTCTACCGAACTGGCTGAAAACTGAGCCATGGAATGCGTTAGCCCCTTTCTTCATGACAACATTCACGACGCCGCCCAAGGCGCCGCCGTATTCGGCTTCAATACCCGAGGTCTTGATCTCAACTTCCTGGATCAAGTCAAACGGCACATTGGTATGTGAAAAGCCACCCTGGATATTTGCGGTAGATTGACCCTCCACCAGGTAACCATTTTCCGAATCAGCGGCACCGCCAATCTGATATCCGTAGGCGTTTCCATTGCTCATGTTACCCGGGGACCCGCCACCCGATCCGCCACCGGCGAAATACTGGCTCGTCCCCCCCATCAGCGGCTCATTGCGCGCCATGGGAGCGAATTGAATCACCGACTGGTACGAAAGGCCATGCGGAACGTCTTGGATCACATCGTGCGTAATGTTGCCGATGGTGTGGCTAGTAGTTACGTCAACGATAGGACCTTCGCTAGTGACTTCTACGACCGTTTCAGTGGTTCCAACCGCAAGTGTGACATCGATCGACGGAAGGCGCCCGACTTCGACAGTCAGGCCCTCTCTCTTCATGGTGGCGAAGCCTTTTGCCCTCACCGTCAGGGTGTAAGTTCCTGGAGGAAGGTTAGCGAAGCGGTAATAGCCGCTTCCATCCGTGTGAGCTTCTTTGGTGCCGACCAGGGAAACGCCGGTCACCGTCACAACAGCGCCCTGTAGGACGGCTCCGGTAGGGTCCTTCACTGTACCCTGCAGGCCGCCTGTCGTTTCCTGGGCGAGCGCGGCCGCAACTAGCAACAGCAGTACAAACAGGCTGTAAAGGGTGCTAAATCGGATTACGCTTCGCATACAGTTGTTTTCTCCTCTTCTTGATAGGTCCGGCAAAATCGCTCTCCGCCGGAATGTTTGTCTAAAGAAGCCACAAGCGCCGCATAGCCGTTTAGCTATCGTAAAGAGTTTCCCCCTGGCGACCGTCGCGAATGCGGTGTGTCTAAAGATAGTCCCCCACTCCTAGCGGCGTGACCGTATTCGGCAGGGGAGCGAAGGGTTCCAAGCAAAACCTGTTTTATCTCTCTCCCAAGGTTATTACTTGTGGCAAGACGCGCGCAACTGCGCGACCAAACGCTCTGCTGTGACAATTCAGCAACTTACGCGTGAGGATACAACGCCAGCTACAGTTTTCCGGAGATTTGCTGCAGGTTTATACAATAATTGATACAAATGCTGATCCCTCCACCTGCATCGCCAAAATTATGTCCGGCTCTGAAATCAACAGCTTGCACACTTTCCACAGCGTTGGTATCTGCTATGAGGGTTGCTTATGTTCCGCTGCGTTGGATTATGGTTTGGCCTGTTCCCCCACTGCTTGCAGTCGTCGCATCGAAGCCTGCTCCTTGGAAAATCTTGCTCTCCAGCAACGGTTGGGTATGCTGAAGCGCAAGCATCCAAGACCCCGGATGGGAGCGGTTGACAAAATCTTCTGGGTGTTCGCCCGCCGTTTGTGGGGTGCTTGGAAGCAGTCTCCCGTGCTCGTCAGTCCTGAGACGGTCGCTCGCTGGCATCGCGCTGGCTTTCGACTTACTGGAGTTTAATCTCGAAGGCGAAAAAACAGGTCGGTGGAAAAAACTGTCGACGGAAGTTCCGGAGCTGATCTTCCCTATGATGGCGGAGAACCCAACCTGGGCGCGCGCCTCGCATTCACGGCGAACTGCTCACGCTGGGCTTCGATGTCTCCGAGAGAACCATATCCCGCTGGATGAAGCAGTTTTGGGTGATCGCTGAGGTTGCATTAGAAGGCAAAACGCCTTGAGGCGCACTAACGGCCGATCATCCGTGTAAGTTAGTTAGGGCCTTCGGCCCGCGAAACTCCATGAAAATCGCTTCGATCCAAGCAATAATCCAGAACGGAGGGGAGTGGCGAGATCGAATGTAAGTTTGATCCGGAGCGTGCGTGATCGAGCGAATAAATGGTGCGTTGTCTTTCCCCCTGTGGGAGCGGCGATAGCCCGAGACCCTGGTTAATGTAATCTCCAGCACGCTCTCCGCTCCCGCCAGGAGGAAGCCTATGCCGTATAGGATAGCGGGGATCGATGTCCATAAAAAGAAGCTGGCCGTGGCTGTGGCTGACGTCGAAGTCGAAGACGAATATCAATTTGAGCGACGCTGGTACGGTAGCAATCCTGAGCAGTTGCGAGTGCTATCGGAATGGCTCATCGAGCAGCAGGTCGAGGAAGTGGTGATGGAATCAACCGCGCAGTATTGGAAGCCTGTTTGGGGAGCGCTGGAGCGATATTGGAGGCCGATGTGTCAGAGTCGGGGTGCAGGCCGAATGTCCGGAACACTGCATCTGGCGCAAGCCTTGTCCAATCGGGGGCGGCGCGGGCGCAAGACAGACTTTCGAGACGCCCAACGTTTGGTGAAACGACTCGTATCGCAGGAGCTAGTTTTGAGCTTCGTGCCCGATGCCGAACAGCGTGTAAGCGCGCGCACTGATGTGCCCCGTTTGCTGTACCAAACCCAATGTGAGTCCTCGGTCGATTTTTCAGTGAGGAGAAAGCCAATACCTTCAGTCATCGAAGCTTCTGTCTGTCCACGGCTCCATTTCGACCTACTTCTCGATCTACAATTTTATGTAGGAGAAATACAGGCGTCGGGATACTTTGCATCTTTCCCCAGGCTCGAGCGAGAAGCCTGTTCTTAAGCACATGATAAATAAAGACTTGATATCAAGGGTACGTTGTGTTTCTGGTGGATTCCTGGTTGCAGTCTAAGTTAGCGGGGCAAGTGCATTTGCTTGGGCGAGTTGGTCGCTAGAATGGACGCCCCCCTGAAACCGCCGTTCAGTTTTCGTTCAGTTCCAGCCATTATCTGTTGCAGAGTTCACGTGGAAAGCTCGAAAGGAAGGTGGACGATGTTGCTCAATCTTCACTCCCCCCATCGTGTCGCCACAGGATTTAGCCTGGCGATATTCGCGGTCGTCGTGATCCTTGCGTTCTCAGCAGCCGCTACTGCTCAGACGACTATCTCGACCGGTAGCATCCAGGGAACGATTACCGACCCAAGTGGGGCCGTGGTGAACGGAGCGCAAATCACCATCACCAATAAGGCGACGGGACAGGTCATCAATACGAGTACCAGTTCCTCCGGAACATATGCGTCGGGAGCTTTGATTCCGGCGGACTACGTGGTGCGGGTGGAAGCCGAGGGCTTCAGTACGACGGAATTGCCTGTGAGCGTTCAAGTCGGAGTAACCGCGCCGGGCAACGTGAAGTTGCAGGTTGGGGAAGCCAGCCAAGTAGTGGAGGTACAAGGCTCACAGATTCGTGTCAACACCGAACAGGCGACCGTGCAGGGGGTACTGACGGCACAGCAGATCGATCAACTGCCGATTAACGGAAGAAACTTCTTAGACTTGGCCCAGCTCGAGCCGGGTGTCCAAATCCAGGACGGCACCAACTTCGATCCCACGAAGAATGGGTTCTCCTCGGTTTCTTTCGGTGGACGTTTCGGTCGCACGGCACGGATCGAGGTCGATGGTGTCGACATAAGCGACGAGACGGTAGGAACCACGACGCAGAATATCTCGCCCAGCGCCATCGAGGAGTTTCAGATCAGTCAGTCCTCGTTGGACCTTTCAACCGAGCTCACGTCCTCGGGTGCGGTCAACATCGTCACCCGTTCTGGCACGAACGACTGGCACGGGGAAGGCTTTTACCTATTTCGCGATAAGCGCGCAGGTTTCGCCAATTTTCCCGGCGGCCAAGATCTTCCCTTCCAGCGCAATCACTACGGAGGACGCTTTGGTGGTCCGATCTGGAAGGACAAAGTCTTCTTCTTCATCAACGCGGAACATATTAAGCAGGATGCCTTTACACCCGTGACCGCACCGGATCCATTCACAGCGTTAACAGGCGGCTTTTCCGCCCCGTTCCGAGAGACAGAAACCTTGGGGCGTTTAGACTGGCAAATCAGGCCGGGCTGGCGATTGTTCTATAGATTCTCTTACGAGCAAAACCGTAGCGTGGCATCCTTCGGCAGCCCAAGCTACGAACCTTTTGCCAGTGTTAACAACGCGCCGGTCCATGCAATCGGGACAGACTTCAACACCGGAAGTTACACACACAGCATCCGCTGGGCCTACACGAAATTTAGGAATGGCATTGCGGATGCCGTGACGGGCAGTAGCATCTTCAACCCTGCTCCGGACGTCACACTGTCGTTTGCGCCGGGTGTGAACTTTTTCTGCGTGGAAGGATCGCCGCTCTGTACCGGGCCATCCTTTCTCGCCCCACAGAAAACTTTTCAAAGCGACAAACAGCTAAAGTACGATGGCAGCAAGACCCTGCGGTCCCACATTCTGCGCTACGGAGTGAGTTACAACCGGATTCTGGGCGAAGCATTTGCCGCTTTCTTTGGAGTTTCCCCTTCGGTAGTCTCGCTATTTACCGATGCCAACAAGACCTTCGCCGACAGTTCCTGTGGGACAGGAACTCCGTGCTTCCCAGGCGGAAGGGCAAACCCGCTGAACTATCCCGTGGACAACTTGCTGATGGGTAACGGGCTAGGATTTTTCACCGAGCGGCCAGCATTCGGACTGCCCGCAGGCGGTCAGTATGATAGCCGCTTCGCCTGGTACGTGGGCGACAGTTGGAAAATCAAACCAAACTTTACGCTAACGTACGGATTGCGCTACGTCAGAGATACCGGACGGACCGATAGCGATCTCCCTCCGATAGCTGAACTAAACTCAGCGCCGTTCAGTAATATTCAGCCTGGTTTGGGCAACCGTGTCCATCAGCCGAACCTGAATTTTGCGCCCCAGCTAGGAATCGCTTGGGATCCATTGAAGAACGGAAAGACCGTTTTCCGAGGCGGAATCGGGCTGTTCTACGAGAATGCCGTTTTCAACAATGTTATATTTGACCGACCCGTTCGGCTCCGAAGTGGACTGTTCTTCGGTACCGGTGTGGGTTGTTTTCTGGATACACCTATTCCTATTCCTCTTCCAGATGGTTCCGGAACTATCGATACTACTTCGATCTGCGGGCAGCCAGTGGGCAATGTGGCCAGCGTGATAGCGGCGGATCAAACGCAGTTCCAGCAAGCCACGATAGCAGCAGGGCCGGCCACCAATGGTAATTTCATCGGGAACGCCTTCTTCGACTCCTCTGCCAACAATCTTACCTTGTTTGCGCCGAATTACCGCAGTCCACGGTCCGTGCAAATGAACTTCGGGGTGCAGCGAGAACTCCGGCAGGGAATGGTGTTGAGCGCAGATTACGTGCGCAATGTGGCGACTCACACGTTGCTGTCTATCGATGTCAACCGTACAGGAGATTCGCGCTTTCTGAATATAGCAAATGCGGTTGCCGCGATTAACGCAACGATCGGTGGTTGTGGACCAGTGACGCAGGCCACCGCGTCGGCTGGGATTGCCTGTTATATGGGTGCGAACGCCACGGCGAGCATCAGCGACTTCGCAGCGAACGGATTGGATTCGACCGTGGACGTAACGGGAGGCATGCCTTGTCCCACATGTGCGTTTGCAGGTATTGAACCGAACGTCGGCTTCCTGCAAATGCTTTTCCCCACGGGCCGCTCCGTTTATAACGGGCTCCAGATGGCGCTCAAACAGGACGTGAAAGCCCCGTTTCCCGGAGCGAAGCATATGAACCTGCAGGTTTCGTATGCGTTGTCGCGCTATATCAGCCAGGCCAACGACGGAGACTTCATCAACAATGCTTTGGATCAAAGAAATCCAGTCCACTTCACTGGACCGACAAGCCTGGATCGTACGCATCAGTTCTCTTTCGGTGGAGTCTTTGATCTTCCGCTGGCCTTACGTCTGAGCTTCGGTGCTCACTTTTCGACTGCTCTGCCCCGCACCATGACTTTGCAACAGACCGGATCCCCGGGGCAGATCTTCCGCACGGACGTGGATGGTGATGGACAGACCGGGGACCCGCTGCCCGGAACTAACATTGGAGCTTTCGGCCGGAGCGTGAAGACAGGCGACCTGAACAAGGTGCTCAGTGCCTATAACGGTAGCCTGGCAGGAACCTCAACCCCAGCCGGTCAAGCGTTAGTGGATGCCGGTTTGGTTACTCAATCGCAGCTCAGTCAGCTAAACGCGATCCAACAACCTATCCCGCTGGCGCCGGCTGGCGAAGTAGGCTTGGGTGCATTTCGCTCTCTCGACATGAAATTGGCGTGGGTTTACAAGATCCGTGAGCGATTTTCCATCGAGCCCAGTTTCTCCGCGTACAATGTTTTCAACTTCGCCAACTTTGACGGTGCAGGCGGCAGATTGAGTGGCGAACTCAACGGTCAAGCTGGCTCAATCAACGGCACAACACCAGCTAATCGCACTAATCGAATTGGGCCGGGCACCGGCACCTTTTCTTTCGGTGCACCGCGCCAGCTCGAATTCGGCCTCCGCCTTACGTTCTGAACCAAGCTGCGGGCGCAATCTCTTGGAGCCACCAGTTGTTTCCGAAGCTGATGGCTTTTTTCTTTGTGCCGCGTGTCACCAGTCGAATGCTCACGGCGCCAGTTTCCCGCGCAGGTGCTTTGATATTTTCTCGATCCGCTTGAGCTTCTGGATGGTGTCTTTGGGAAGCAGACCTCGGTTAACCTGCTCAATGTCGAGCGGGATAGACTTCGCTAAATCAGACAGTTCGCGAGCCTCCCGCTGGAGTTGGAGGCCATCCAAGTGCGGCTTGCTCAGGCTAGACGTCGCCTGCGAGGAAGGTTTCGGGTCGGCTGGCGCGGGAGGAAGAGGGTAAATCGGTCGATGTTGGGCAATGGCCAGCGACAAAGCGAGCACGAAAAGAACGGCCCAGAGATGGAGAACAAATTTCTTCATCGGATCACCTGGCGAAAGGGCGAATTGGCAGATTCTAGCGCATCTCCAACGTTGCCCAGTGCTGCATGCGCCAGTCCCAGATTGAAGACCGCCAGCATGTAGTTGGGACTGAGGTCGAGTGCCTTCTTGAACTCCACGACCGCGTTGGCAAAGTCTTTCGTGCGGTAATAATTCAGTCCCAGCAAATAGTGGACCGGCACAGAGTTCTCTTCCGTCGCCAGCGTGGTCTTCAGCTTGTCAATGGACTCCTGGAACCGGCCATGCTGGCTATCATCGAGCGCTTCGCTTACCGTCTCGTACACTTGGATGCGATCCTTCGGGTCAGGCAGTTTGCGGTCACTGATCGCCGACGGCAAACGCCGTGTACCCCAATGCCCGCAATCGATCAGCAAGCCGATCAGCTACAGGCGTACCTGCAACAGGGCATCCCGTTTAAGACCGATCGTTGAAAACAAAAGTTTTGTTGGCTTCGTTTGGTAATTCAGCAAACAGGCACCAGCCGTCGAACATTCAAGCCGCCCGCCCGCGATGCCCCCTTAGATTGGCGGGGACGCCATTACTCCCGATTGTGTCCGGGAGCGCGGCTCCGCGAGAAGCCGTGCTGCAATCCGTTATCGTGAGCTGCCCAACGGATCACATTTGTTGCAAACACGACAGTTCTTGGCTTCGTTTCGTAA
>Ga0070708_100003762_pt1 | contig 11907 bp, 8 predicted proteins | sample KBSK5503metaG_FD_65469 | JGI IMG/M metagenome (GOLD analysis project Ga0070708, IMG submission 65469) | Corn, switchgrass and miscanthus rhizosphere microbial communities from Kellogg Biological Station, Michigan, USA - KBS K5-50-3 metaG | ecosystem: Host-associated > Plants > Roots >...
CGTTCAAGATCAACGGCAGTACCTATCCCTACATCTGGCTGGTCCGCGGCGGCGGCGAGAACAAGGACCCCGAACTGCTCAGCGTCGACGGGTTGCACTACGACTATTTCACGAGTCCAGGACTCGACGAGATGTCTGGAGTATCCGGCAGACCTTCGGTGCCGGGAACGAGGAACGATCTTGCGGATTATTGGTCGCCGCACCCGTGGGCGGGCACGATTCCGTTGAGCGGCGGCGGGGTCCTGCAGCTCACTCAGCCCAACGACAGCGATCTCGCGAACTGCGCGGTCTCGCAACTTCAGGGAGAAAGTAGTGCGTGGCGTTGCGTCGACTTCTCGCCTCCCGGGATAACCGCGTGGAAAGCTGCCTCCGCGGTGTGCTGCCAGATCAAGCAAGACTCTCGCGGATGGCTTACGGACGTCGTGCCCGCCGCGAAGGCGAACTCGCTGTTCCTCTACCTCTCGACGGATGGGGGTCGGCATTGGTCGGTAGCTGCGACCTTGCGTCCTCCCCGGGGCGGCACGCTCGAAGCGAATATCTACAACTACGCGGTCAATGGTCGCCTGGGCATCGCAGCAGTCAGTGCCCGGTTCGACAACGCCGAAGGCGACGGCCAAGACATGGTCTTCGTCGTCGACGTATCGGGCGCTCGTCCGAGGTTGCTGCACACGCTGTTGCTCGGCCGCGGCGACGTGAAGACCGCGAACAGCGTTTCGGGCGCAGAACGGGATCGCTTCGATTACGCCAGCGTGGCGATCCGCCCCGATGGGACCATCGCCGCTTCGTTCGACGACAGCACGACGCGCCTGGACACCGAAACGTTGGAGACGCAAGCGGGACAACTCGCGCGCGACGAGGTGCTCTACAGCTTTGGCCACAACCAGCCGAACCTTGCGATCTTGGCGGCAGGTGGGCTCCCGAATCACACTCGCGTGCTCGGCTCACACAGCAACACGCCGACGACCAAGGGCCGACCATCCGGCCAAACTCTGCCCGGCACCGGTACCGGCGATCACATCCCGCTCGGGCTGGTCCTCATTTCGCTCGCGATCGCGGTCTCGGCGAGCCGCGCTCTTTCGCGGCGAGACGTCACCCCGTAGACGCAACAGCCCATCCAGGACCTCCAGCAGATCGAAATCCATCCAGAACCGATACGCTAGAGCGCCGCGGTGACTTTTTCGAGCTCCGGCTTCCACGACGACGCGGGTCTACCTCCGGACCAAATACGAACTCTCCGACGAGGCAATTCATCAGCTGGAGGCTCTTTTCCGCGTCCTCGACGAAAAATATCGTGGCCCCGACGCCACCGAGGATGCGGCGTGCGGCAGCCGTTCACCACCGCTCACGAGTTCAAACACATTCTCGATCATCCCCGCATCGGACTTCCTTATCCACCGACGCCTATCAGTCCAGCGGCGAGGCGAGCGCGCTGAAGCGATCTGCGATCAGTTCGCCGGCGCCCTATTGGTTCCACGGCGCTGGCTCAAGAAACAGTGGTTTGGTGGCACGCAAGAGCTAGCGAAGTTGGCCCGCACCTTCGCTGTGTCGCGCCAAGCCATGCGGGTCAGATTGCTACAGGTCGGACTCACCGAACCAGCCCCACGATGCGAGCGACCCACACGAGGGAGGAGATTGCGTGATGAGCGTGCCATCAGACAGCCTTGAAACGGGGTTCGAATAGTCACGATTTGGTTACTCCAGCGGGTCGGGATTCGAACGGGCGTAGGGGTTCGAATTTCGCCCGCCTGGTGCCCCCGACAGGACTCGAACCTGTATTCCCGGCTCCGGAGGCCGGTACTCTATCCTTTGAGCTACGGGGGCTTGAGCGGTTCATCCTACCGGCGCGAACCCGAGCGCTCGTACCGGAAGCTCGCCCGCCCGGCGGGCGTATCATGGCCCGCATCATGGGCAAGCGAGTGCTCGTCGTCGACGACGACCGTGTGATCCAGCAGCTCCTCGAAGTGAACCTCGAGCTCGAGGGCTACGAGGTCGTCGCCTCCGCATCGGACGGGAAAGAGGCGCTCGAGCAGATCGCGAAACTCAAGCCCGACATCGTGATCCTCGACATCATGATGCCGAAGATGGACGGGCTCGAGGTGTGCCGCAGGCTCAGGGAGGATCCGGCGACGGCGAAGATCCCCGTCGTTCTGCTTTCCGCGCGGGCGCAGGATCTCGACATCCGCGAGGGGCTCGACATCGGCGCCTCCGCCTACCTCACGAAGCCGTTCGATCCCGTCGAGTTGCTCGAGGTCGTGGGGCGGCTCACGTCCGGCACGTCGGCCGGCCCCTAGCCCTGTGATCCAGACCATCCTCGCCGGCGTCGTCTCCGACGCGATCTCGGTCGCAGAGAAGGCGGGCGACCTTCCGGCTGTCGGCGAGTCCCCCAAGGTCGAGCTCGAGCGGCCGGGCCGCAGGGCGCACGGCGACTGGTCGACGAGCGTCGCACTCCAGCTCGCGAGACCCGCCGGAAAGAGTCCACGCGACGTGGCCGAGATCTTGGTCAAATACATGGTCCCCCCGGAAACAGTTGCCCGCGTCGAGATCGCCGGGCCCGGCTTCATCAACTTCTTCCTGACCCACGCTTGGCTCACCGGAATCGTCAGAGAGGTCGAGCAAGCCGGCGATGCGTGGGGGCGCTCAGAAGCCGCCGAGCCGGAGCGGATCCAGATCGAGTTCGTCTCGGCGAACCCGACCGGGCCTCTGCATCTCGGCCACGGCCGCTGGGCCGCGATCGGCGACTCGCTCGCGAACGTTCTCGCCGCGGCCGGGCACGATGTCCAGCGCGAGTTCTACGTCAACGACGCCGGACGTCAGCTGGAGCTCTTCGGTCGAACCCTCGCGGCGTACTACATGCAGCACCTCGGACGGGAAACCGAGCTACCCGAAGGCGCGTACGCCGGTGGGTACGTGAAGGATCTCGTCGAGGAGATCGCCGCAGAGGTCGGCGACCGCTACCTCGACGCGCCGGAGGAAGAGCGGGTCGACTTTTTCCGGGAAGAAGGAAAACGCCGGATGATGAGACACCAAAGCGACGTGCTCGAACGTTTCGGGGTCACCTTCGACGACTGGTTCTCGGAGCGATCGCTGCACACCTCGGGCGCGGTGCAGCGCGTCATCGAGGTGCTTCGCGAGTTGGGGCATGTTTACGAGAAGGACGGCGCGACCTGGCTGCGAACGACGGACTTCGGCGACGACAAAGACCGCGTGCTGATCAAGTCCGACGGCGAGCTGACGTACCTCGCGCCCGACATCGCGTACTTCATGGACAAGATCCGACGCGGCTACGAGCGGCTCATCTACCTGTGGGGCGCCGACCATCACGGCTATGTCCCGCGGATGGTCGCGGCGATCCGCGCGCTCGGCGAGGACCCTGAGCACGCAGAGTTCATCATCGGACAGCTCGTCAATCTCCTGCGCGGCGGCGACCCTGTGCGGATGTCGCGGAGGCGTGGGGACTTCGTCACCTTCGACGAGTTGCTCGACGAGGTAGGGCGCGACGCTGCGCGCTACCTGCTCGTGCGTCAAGGCGCCGACACGCCGCTCGACTTCGACATCGATCAAGCGATCGCGCAGTCGCAAGAAAACCCCGTGTACTACGTACAGTACGCGCACGCCCGGATCGCCTCGATCGGACGTCACGCCGCCGAGCAGGGGATCCTACCCGCGCCCGTCGGCGAGGTCGCGCTCGAGGAGCTTCAGCACGAAAGCGAGATCGCGCTCCTCCAAGAGATCGCGGAGTTCCCGGAGGTCGTCGAGGTTGCCGCACGGCTGCGTGCTCCGCATCGGATTACTCGCTACGCCGAGGATCTCGCCGCGCTGTTCCACGCCTTCTACCGGGACTGCCGCGTGGTGTCTGAGGACGCGGCTCTCACCCAGGCCCGCCTGCACCTGAGCCGCGCAGCACAGATCACGCTCGCCGACGCATTGCGGTTGCTGGGTGTTTCGGCGCCTGACAGGATGTGAGTTCCGTGAAGACCGAGGATCGCTCGATAAAACGCCGAAGCGCGAAAGGCCGGCTTCCCAATTTTCTCATCGTCGGCGCTCCGCGTTGCGGGACGACGTCGCTATCCGCGTACCTGTCGGAACACCCCGACGTCTTCATGGCCCCGCAGAAAGAAGTGCACTACTTCGACTACAACTACCGGCGCGGTCACGACTGGTACCGAGCTCAGTTCGATCGTGTGGGGGACGAACGACTCATCGGGGAGGCGTCGCCGCGATACATGTTCGACGAGAAGGCTATGGAGCGGATGGCGTCGCTGCTCCCCGACATCAAGCTCGTGGCAATCCTCCGCGAGCCGGTCGCCCGGATGTACTCCCTCTACTGGTTCCGCCGCGGCCTCGGGGCCGAAACGCAGTCCTTCGAGCAGATGATCGCCGAGGAGCAGCAGTCCGGATTCGTCCCGAAAGGCCGCCGTCCGCCGCTCATACAAACGAGCACCTACCTGCCCGCGCTCGAGCGGGTTTGCCGGTTCTACCCTCGCTCCTCGCTGCTCGTGCTACTGCTCGAAGACCTACGCGCGGAGCCGGAGAAGACGTTCGGTTCGCTCTGCGAGTTCCTCGGCGTCGACGCGTCGGTCAAGCCGCCGCGTCTGGGCAAGCCGGTGAACCGGACGCACGAGCTTCGGTCCCGCCGGCTCTACCGCACGATGATCCGGTACCGACTGTGGCGCCGGCTGCCGTTCCGGCTTGGCTACAAGATCGACGACATGAATCGTGTGGCGTTCACCTATCCCGATATCGATCCCGGCACGCGGCGGGCGCTCCGGGAGAGCTTCGCCGAACACAACGCGGCGCTCGCATCGTGGCTCGGCCGCGACCTGTCGGTGTGGGACGAGGCCGACTGATGCCGCATACGTTGAAGGACGTTCTGCCTGTGAGCGCGCGCTTGCGCGACGACGGACACCTGGAGGTGGGTGGCTGCGACCTTGTCTCGCTCGCGGACGAATTCGGCACGCCATCCTACGTCTTCTGCGAGGAAACGTTCCGGCGTCAATGCCGCCGCTACCGCGCCGCGTTCCCGGCTCCCGATCGCGTCTACTACGCGGCGAAAGCGTTCACGTCGATCGCCGCGTTCCGTATGGCCGTCGAAGAAGGACTCGGTATCGACGTCGCATCCGGTGGCGAGCTGCATGTGGCCCTGGCGGCCGAGGTGCCGCGAGGCGACATCATCGTGCACGGCAACAACAAATCCGACGCCGAACTCGAGATGGCGGTCACGGCCGGCGTCGGTCGTATCGCGGTCGATTCGATCGACGAGCTTGAACGGCTCGGCCGCGTGGCGGAGGCGGCCGGTGTGAGGCAGCAGATCGTTCTGCGCGTGACGCCCGGCGTGGAGGCGCACACGCACGAGTACATCCAGACCGGCCAAGAGGACACCAAGTTCGGTATGTCGATCGAGAGCGGGTCGGCGCTCGAGGCGGCGAAGCGTGCGGCCGATCTCGGTTCGCTTCAACTCGTCGGAGCGCACGCACACATCGGTTCGCAGATCTTCGGCCCTGAGGCGTTCGGAAAGCTCGTCGAGATCATGGGTGAGTACCTCGCCGACGTTCTCGCCGCGACCGGGTTCGCTCTCGGCGAGTTGAACGTCGGCGGCGGGCTCGGCATCGCATATACCAAGGAGGAAGCGCCGGCCGACGTGGAAGCCCACGCGAGCTACGTTCGCGCGGCGGTGGGGAGGGAAGCCGCGGCGCACGGCCTGCCGGTCCCAGTTCTCTCCGTGGAGCCGGGCCGCTCGATCGTCGGAAACTCAATGCTGACGCTCTACTCGGTCGGCGTCGTGAAAGAGATCCCCGGCGTTCGGACCTATGTGAGCGTCAACGGCGGGATGAGCGACAACATCCGGCCGATGCTCTATGGGGCAAGGTATTCTGCGCTCCTTGCGAACAAGGCGAACGAGCCCTCCGAGAAGGTCGTCACCGTCGCGGGGTCGCATTGCGAGTCGGGGGACGTTCTGATCCGGGACGTCGCGTTGCCCTCTTCGGTCGCACGCGGCGACCTGCTCGCGGTCCTTGCCACCGGCGCATACGGCTACGCCATGGCCTCCAACTACAACAAGATGCCCCGCCCGCCGGTCGTGGCCGTCCGGTCCGGGGAGGCCCGGCCGATCCTGCGCCGGGAGAGCTACCAAGACCTCGTTCGGCTCGACGAGGCCTGAACCCCTCCGACGCCCCAGATGGGGTGTCGATAACCGTGTTGTCCCGGGATCCTGGTGGAGCTCGTCCTGCGGCGCTAGGTTTTCCAGTGCACCTTCGGGGGAAAAGAGGAGCCAACGTGGCCGCACCCATCGAAGCGGTTCGCATGCCCGACCGTGTGGCCGGGACGGACGAGCTTGTGCTCGAGATACCCCCCGACCCCGAGCAGATCCGGACGGCGAGGCTCTTCGCCGCGGCCTCGGCACGTCATTTCGGGATCGACGAGGAGCGCGTCGAGGACCTGAAGGTCGCGATCTCCGAGGCGTGTACCAACGCGATGAAGGCTCACCGGCACAGCGGGCTCGGCGATCCGATCCGGGTAATCGCGACCCCGGACCCCGGCGGGGTTCGTTTCGCCGTGGTGGACGCGGGGGCCGGCTTCGACCCCCCTGAGGCCCTGGTGGAGGCCGAGGACGACGCGCCTCCCTCCGGCATCACCGAAGGGACCCTCGGCCTCGCATTGATAGGGGCGTTGTTCCCCGGCGCCGAGATCGAGCGCAACGCCGGTCGAGGCATGACGGTGTTGATCTTCGTCGAGCACTCGAACGCCGAAGCGCCCGATCTCAGCTGACCGGAGGATCGTCGGCGTCTCCGACGCGCAGAATCATCAGTGCGATGTCGTCCCGCGGGTTCCCTTCCTGGAACTCGAGAACCGCGCTTTCGATCCGCTCCGCGGCATTCGAAACGCCGAGGCCCGCGCAGGACTTCAGCAGCTCCATGAACCGCTCGTCGCCGAAAACGCCATCCTGCCCTCGAGCCTCGGTGATGCCGTCGGTGTAGAAAACGACCTCGTCGCCGGGCCCGAGCTCGGTCGTATGGTCCGACAGCGTGGGGTCGGCGAGCACGCCGATCAGGGTCCCGACCGTGCACAGGCTTTCGATCCGGCCGTCCGCCCGAATGACGAGCGGGACAGGATGGCCGCCCGATGCCGCGGTGAGGCGAATGCCGCCTGCGATCGGACGGACTCGCGCGTACGCGATCGTGCAGAATCGCTGATCCATCGAGTCCCTTGTGGCCGCCTCGGTGAGGAGCGCCTCGTTGAGCGACTGGAGCACGCGGCTCGGCTTGCGGGCCTGCATCGCTGCCGCTCGAACGGTGTAGCGCGCCAGGGCAGTTAGCGCGGCGGCGTCGGCTCCTTTGCCGCACACGTCACCGATCATGACCGCCCAGTCGTCCTTTCCGGTTCGGAAAAGATCGTAGAAGTCCCCGCCGACCTCGTTCCCTTCTCCCGCCGCCTGGTAACGGGCCGCGACCTCGACGCCGGGGATGCGCGGCAAGTGCGGCGGCAAGAGGCTCCGTTGCAGGGTCCGGGCGACGTGACTCCGCTCGCGATAAAGGCGGGCGTTGTCGACGGCGAGGGCGGCCCGGCGGGCGACGTCTTCGGCCAGGGAAAGGTCGGCCTGGCCGTACGCCCGGTCGCCCGAGGTCGAAACGAGTGTGACCGCGCCGATGGTCCGCCCGCGCGCAACGAGCGGGACGATCATGGCCGTGTGACATCCCAGCTCGGCGACGATCCGGCGTTGCTCGAGGTCCGTGCTGTACCCGCCACACGCATCGATGCCGTCGGATGCGATCAGCGGCTCGCCGCTCGCGAGCACCTCGCGCAGAATGTGCCCGTCGCCTTGATCGGGCCGGATATTCGTCAGCTGCCGGGCGATCGTGCGCTTCGTGGGGTCGGCGTGCGCCACGGCGACTCGCCGGAGCGTCCCGTCGTCCTCGAGTACGTCCACCGCGCACCAGTCGGCGAGCGTCGGCACGACGAGGTTCGCGAGCCGCTCGAGGACCGTTCGGTAGTTCAGGGAAGTCGAAAGGAGCGCGCTGGCTTCGGCGAGGAACGACAGCCGCTCGCGCGATTCTCGTACGGCATGCTCAGCCACTTTCTGCTCGGTGATGTCTCGCAGGTAGCCGGTGAAGATCGGCGGGCTGGAATCGACCGCGGCAACCGACAACTCGATCGGGAACGTCGTACCGTCGGCGCGCGTGGCGGTCATCTCGACGCGTTCTCCGAGGATCCGACCCTCACAGGTTTCGAGGTATCTCGCCAAGCCGGCGCGATGATCCGCGCGATGCTCGGCCGGGATGATCAGCCCGGCGAGCTCTTTGCCGATCACGTCCTCACGGGCGTAACCAAAGGTGCGCTCGGCCGCCGGGTTGAACTCGATCACCCGCCCCTCGTGGTCCATCGATATGAAGCAGTCGAGCGAAGACGCGAGCATCGCCCGGCCGCGAGCGTGACTTTCCCGGAGCGCGACTGCCGCCTCGGAGGACTCCATGAACTGTCCGATCTGAGTTCCGATCGTGACCAGCATCGCGAGGAGATCGTCGTCGGGCTGACGGATCTTGCGATGGAAGAACTCGAGGACGCCCAGAACGTTGCCCCGGAGCACGATGGGGAACCCGAACGCGCCGTGCAGTCCGTTCGCGCGGGCGATGTGTGCCCGAGGGAAGTTGTCGTCGACGACGACGTCGGGGATCCACACGGCCCCGCCCGCCGCCCAGACCCGTCCCGGCAGCCCCCGGCCCGGCGCGAACTGGTATCCGCGGGTGACGACCGCGAACTGGTCGACGCCGGCGGGCGGGTCGCTCCATGCGGTGTGGCAACGCAATACGCCCGCAGCGGGGTCGGCGACCCACAAAGCGCCTGCATCCCACCCGAGGCCCCGGCAGATCGTTTCAAGGATCCGCGGCGCTGCCTCCGCGAGGGTCGTGGCCTCGGCCAGGACTCGGGTCGTGGCGTGTTCGGCTTGTGCCTGGAGTTCCGCCGAGATCCTGCTCGTGATATCGACCATCACGCCGCGGATTCGTTCGGGGCGGCCTCGCTCATCCGGAACCACGAACAGCACGTCGCGGATCCACACCGTCCGCCCGTCCGCGGCGACCACCCGGTATTCGATGTCGTGGTCCCCGCCGCGCTCGTTCGCCCGGGTGTAGGTCTCGATCACCCGGGCCAAGTCGCCGATGTGGACGATGCTTTCCCGGAACCCGGGTTCGGACACCCATCGCTCGGCCGGGTATCCGAGGATGTCCTCGGAGCGTTTGCTGACGAACGAGAACTGCCGCGTCGCGGGGTCCGCTTCCCAGACGATCGCTCCGATCGAGTCGACAAGCGCCTCGAGGCGTCGCTCCGACGCCTCGACGTGTCCGGTGAGGCGGGCATTCTCTACCGCGAGCCCGGCCCGGCGGGCGAGGTCTTCGGCGACCGCGAGGTCGTCGGAGGTGAACCGGCGGCCCGACTCGGCGGACACGAGCGTGATCGCACCGAGCGTCTTCCCGCGCGCGCCGAGGGGGACGATCATCGCCGAATGGAAACCGCCGAGCTTGTGGATAAGCTCCAGGTGTTCGGGGTCGCGCGCCGACGCGAGGAGTTGCCGTTCGCCGATCTCGGTGTAGAGCTCGGACTGACCGGTGCGAAGGACACTCGGGACCCCGTAGCCGGAATCGGGGTCGGGCGGGTAGCGCCGTTCGAGCTCGGCGGCGATCGCGACCTTCGCGGGGTCGGTGTGCACGACGGCGACGCGGGTCGAACGGGACGCGTCGTCCAGAAGATCGATCGCACACCAGTCCGCGAGCGCTGGGACCGCGAGTTGCGCGAGGCGCTCGAGCGCCACGTAGTCGGTCGACGCCGACGCCAATAGCTCGCTGGCTCGAGCGAGGAACGCCAGACGGCTGGAAGCGTCGTGCGTTCCTACGCCGGGCACGTGGGAGGCGCTCTGGCCAGGCTGTTCGTCCATGGAAGAGTTCCCCGACGGGAGCACCCCTCAATCTATCCAGCCTGCACTCGACGCGCTATCGGCGGAGTTTGGGGGTCGGAGCAACGGGGTAGAGATCGCGGACCAGAGGCCGGCCGGCTATAGAAGGAAGCCCACATGGCGGACGATCTGATCGAAGAGAGGATCCCGCGCGAAGCCCGTCCGTCGAAGGAGCGTGTCAGGTCCCGAGCGAAGTCTCTGAAACGCGAGCAGAGGCAGCTCGACGACCCGCAAAGCGCGGCCGATCGCTTGCTTACCGAGTCACAGAGTCGTACCGAAACAGACCCTGCACCTCGAGACCTGCAGGAAGACCGGGTCGAGCGTCGGACCTCGGAAGACACGACCCCGCCTCCCGAAGACTCCAAGGCATCGGAGTAAGCCCGGCGCACCGAATACCGGGCTCGGAGGGTTCGGCGCCGTTATCATCCTCCCGCCGGATACTCCGGCGCCGGGACGCGTGGAGACCCTTCGGATCGGACAACTAGGCTGCGGGATCGTCGGCTCGGCGGTCCTGCGCCTGCTCGACCGCAACGGGGCCGACATCGCGCAACGCGTCGGCGCGCGGCTCGAGGTCTCGAAGATCGCCGTCCGCAACCTCTCCAAAGAGCGGGACATCCCGAGCGGGATGACGTCGCTCCTGATGACCGACCCGCACGAGGTTGTGACCGACCCGTCGATCGACATCGTCGTCGAGGTGATGGGCGGTATCGAACCGACGCGCACGTTCCTGCTCGAGGCGATCGCCAACGGCAAGCCCATCGTCACCGCGAACAAGGAGCTTCTGGCCTCGTTCGGCGCGGATCTGTTCGACGCGGCGGCTTCGAAAGGGGTGGATCTGTACTTCGAGGCGGCGGTCGCCGGCGGCATCCCTCTGATCCGTCCGATGCGCGAATCGCTCGCCGGCGAGCGGATTCGCAAGGTGATGGGAATCGTGAACGGCACGACGAATTTCATCCTTACGCGCATGAGCGAGGAGGGCTGCTCGTTCTCCGAAGCGCTGGCCGAGGCGGAGCGGCTCGGCTACACCGAGCTCGACCCCACGGCGGACATCGAAGGCTTCGATCCGGCGGCGAAGGCCGCGATCCTCGCGTCGCTCGCCTTCAATACCCGCGTCGTATCGGGCGACGTCTACCGCGAGGGGATCGCCAACATAACGGCGCAAGACATCGCGTACGCGAAGCGGCTCGGCTACGAGGTCAAACTTCTGGCGATCGCCGAGCGGCAGGACGGTGGGGTAGCGGTTCGCGTTCACCCGGCGATGATCCCCGTGTCTCATCCGCTCGCCAGCGTTCGCGAGAACTTCAACGCCGTTTTCGTCGAGGGCGAAGACGTCGGCGAGCTCATGTTCTACGGGCGCGGCGCCGGCGGGCCGCCGACGTCTGTTTCCGTCGTCGGTGACATCACGACGGTGGCGCGAAACATCCTGACCGGCGGACGCGGGCCCGGCGCGCCGTGGTACCGCGCCGCGGAGATTCGCTCGATCGACGCGATGTTCTCGCAGTATTACATCTTGCTGAATGTAGCCGACCGTCCCGGGGTGCTCGCGGCGGTGGCCGGCGCGTTCGGCGAGCACGGCGTGTCCATTGCAAGCGTCTGGCAGGAGGGCTTCGGCGATCAGGCGCAGCTCGTGATGATCACGCATCGCGGACGCGAGGCAGACCTCCAGGCTACGTTGCACGAGCTCCGGTCGTTGGACGTCGTGACCAAGGTCGCGAGCGTGATGCGGGTGGAGGGAGGCGAGGCGTAGCCTCGCCTCGCGGCGCGATGCGAACGTGGCGCGGCGTGATCGCGGAGTTCCGCGATCGCCTCCCGATCACCGACGCGACGCCGGTCATCACGCTCGAAGAAGGCGGCACGCCGCTCATTCATTCGGAGGTGTTGTCGGAGCGAACGGGCTGCGACGTCTGGTTGAAGTACGAGGGCGCGAACCCGACCGGATCGTTCAAGGACCGCGGCATGACGGT
>Ga0070708_100003764_pt1 | contig 11907 bp, 8 predicted proteins | sample KBSK5503metaG_FD_65469 | JGI IMG/M metagenome (GOLD analysis project Ga0070708, IMG submission 65469) | Corn, switchgrass and miscanthus rhizosphere microbial communities from Kellogg Biological Station, Michigan, USA - KBS K5-50-3 metaG | ecosystem: Host-associated > Plants > Roots >...
CCCGGACTACTGGGGCGGGTATTTGATCTACCGGCTTTATCCCAAGACGCGCGTCGTCGTCGATGACCGGCATGATTTGTATGGCGAGCAATTCTTCAAGTCTTACTTGAAGATGGTGCACGGCGAGCGGGGATGGGAGGAATTCATCGAGACGCATGAGACTTCGTGCGTGCTGTTGCCCAGAGACGGGGCGCCGGCGAACCTTCTCGCCGCGACTGGGGGATGGAAACAGGTTTACTCTGATGATGTAGCGATCATTTTTGTGCGCGGCCCCTCGATCCCATAGAACATACGGAATTCTGCCACCCACTGCCAAGTCGGCGCCAGAGTTAGTAATTGACGTTTGCTGTGGTCCCGCCGATGATGGAGCCGCACCTTTCAAACCGGGCTTTCTTGGAGCACACGGATTCCTGGATGATCGAAACAAGAGTTGATTTTTTCCGTATCAGGGCTGTAGCAGTCTCCCTGCTCGGATTATGGACGCTGGCTCTGGTTGGCTGTTCAGGGTCTTCTTCGACCGTGCTACAACCGGGGAATCCGGTGGGCGCGAACCTGACGCAGATTAGTTCGGATCCATATACCGTCGGTCCGGGGCAGCATGCGACCGAGGTTGAGCCCCACATGCTCGCGAATGGGACCACGCTGGTGGCAGCGTTTCAGACCGGCCGAATTTCTCCCGGAGGCTCGACGGACATCGGATGGGCGACTTCGACTGACGGCGGCACGACTTGGAGCCACGGATTTCTGCCGGGGCTGACAACGGGTGAGGGAACTGGGCCATACGACGCGGCCAGCGATCCTGCGGTGGCTTATGACGCGAAACATGGGGTGTGGATGATCGCTTCGCTGCCGCTTTCAAATACTTCACAGACACCTGCCGTCGTGGTGAGCCGGTCCGCCGATGGGTTCACCTGGCAGAATCCCGTCAGCGTTGACTCAACTGCTCGGAGTTCCGATAAGAATTGGATTGCATGCGACAGCTGGATGAGCAGCCCGCATTACGGCAACTGCTATATGGAGTGGGACGATCCCATCAATGCCAATCAGATTCTGATGAGCACGTCCAGCACCGGAGGATTAACTTGGGGACCACCGACGGCTACCGCAAATCTCGCCACAGGAATTGGCGGGCAGCCGCTAGTGCAGCCGAACGGTACGGTCGTCGTGCCCATAGAAACGGTTGTCGTAGTCGGGCAGACTGAGACCGCCTTCATGTCTGCTTTCAGTTCGAGCGATGGGGGAGTGAGTTGGACCGCGTCAGTGACAATCTCAAAGGTGCAGTTCCATGGTGACGCAGGAGGAATCCGCAGCGGACCGCTGCCGTCGGCGGCCGTGGACGGCGCGGGAGCGATTTGGGTCGTCTGGGAGGACTGCCGCTTCCGTTCAAACTGCTCGACCAATGACCTCGTATACAGCACTTCGACAGATGGCGTGACTTGGAGCGCGGTTACGCGCATTCCGATCGATGACACATCCGGTACGGTCGACCATTTCATCCCTGGGATTGGGATCGACCCGGCGACTTCCGCTACCGGGGCGCACGTGGCCCTTCACTACTATTACTATTCGCAGAGCGACTGCACGGTGTCGACGTGCCGGCTTATCGTGGGCTATATATCTTCGGCCAACGGAGGCTCGACGTGGAATGCGCCGGTTGCGCTTACCGGGCCGATGCTGCTGAGCTGGTTGCCGAATTCGCAGAACGGGTTGATGGTGGGAGATTACATTGCGACGGCGTTCACCAACGGCGTGCCGCATGGAGTGTTCGCGGTGGCTTCGGCGATCTCGGGCGCCACGTATGCAGAAGCAATGTACACGGGCCAGGGACTCACTGTGACCGAGGCAGGACGGCAGTTGTCGTCGGCCGGGGACAAGCCGCTGCACAAGCTGTCGGATAAGATTGAGAAGGAGCGCCCAGAGAAGGGCGTGATTCCGCCGTCGCGGCGCAGCAGCAGGCGACGCGCGAAATAATTTCGAGTCAGAGCGGGTCACTACGCCGACAGTCGCCTCTTCATTGCCATCAATGCCTTCACAATGGCCGCGGACGACGTCGAGAATTCACTGTTGGAGCACGGTTCCATCTCCGCGTCGATGGAGTCTCCGCAATTTGCCTTCCTGACCAGCTCCGCAGCAATCATGTGAAAACGGGAGTGCTCGTACTTCAGCTTCGTAAACTCCGGCAGGGAGGAAAAACTCGCGCCCTCCCCATAGATCCACTCGCCCACCACACACTTGTGATCGACGCTAACCTCGATGGGCAGCAGACTGCCGTTGCGTTTGGCTAGGCAATGGCGCAGCTTTCGCTTCCACTTGCTATGCGTGCCGACGGCCTTATCAAAATCCATTTGCATTCCTGTGATTAGGGCGGGCATGGGCCTCCCATGGCGGCCCTCAATTGGATATCGGCAACAACGGGCGGAAGCTGAGTCGAAGGGGATTGCACTTGAAGTGTGTAGGGACAGCGTCGATCTTAAGCGTGCCTAGAAACGGTCGTTGGTATCGATCCCGAACCCCAGGATCGCGGTGATTTCCACCGGCTGGTCGCCGCGCATGGCAGGTTGGAACTTCCAACTGCGCAGGGCGGCGAGGATTTTGGCTGTCATGCCGGCGGGGCCGGGTTCGCGGACGCGCAAGTTTTTCAAGTTGCCGGAGGCGTCCAGGGTGCAGCTAAGGACCATGCGAGCGCGCGGCAACCCGTCTGGAAGATCGCTGCGGACGCTCTGCGGAGCAGTGAGTCCGCCCGGCTGATTACTGGGCACGGCCTCACTGAACTGCATCACAACCGCACCCAATGAAGTATCGAAATAGGTCGTGTAGGTTTGGCCGCGAAGAAGATTCTTGTAAGGCTCGAATGCGCCGCCGGATGTTGCCGTCGCAACGATGGTCACTCCTAAAGCCTGCCGTTGTTTGGCCGAGGAGTGCCCAGGCCCGACGGCGTCCGTGCCCGAAGGGTCCGATCCGAAGCTGGGCAGATTGACGATGCTGCTGCCGCCGCTGATATCGACGCCGCGGACGGCGGGAGTGCCAGAAGGCACGCTTCCGGCCCCGCCCGGGCCTGCGGCGGGAGAGATGCCGCGGCGCGCGGTGGGATCTGAACCGTGCTCAACGCCAGCTTTTCCCGCACCAGTGCCGGCCCCATTCATCCCGCTGCCCGGACCGCTACCACGGCCAATGCTGGGGCCACCGTCTGCGCCGCCGAGGCCGGGCTTGTCTCCGCCTGACGGAGAAAGTGCGAGCGAGCCGCTGCCGCCGCTGGGCAATCCAAGCTTGGGGCCGGGCTGGCTGGAAATCACGGCGCCAGCGTTGCCGCCGCTACCACCGCTGCTGGGCGGGGCGAGGCCTGCGCCAGCGTCCAGGGGCGCGCCCAGGCCTGCGCCTTTGCGACCCAGGGCGGAACCAGCGGGGGCGGAGCCTCCAAGTGAGGGTGGGGGGGGAACGATATTATTGGCGAGCAATGTACCGCCTGGAGCTCCCGCACCGCCAGAGAGCGAAGGCGGGGGCGGAACGACGCTGGGCGCGCCCAAGGTTGGCGCAGAGGATGCCGCGAGAGAGCGAGTGCCAGTGCCCCCGGAAACTCCAGTGGATGGCGGCGGAGCAACCACATTCGCGCCGAGCGATGCGCCCATGCCATTCCGGGCGCCGCGCGGATTGCCACTAGCCGCGCTTGCGCCGACAGCCGGCGGAGGTGGTAGGACACTGGCGGCGAGCGTTGTTCCGCTGGTTCCGCTCGGGCCGTTCGAATGAACGGCTGGAGGAGGTGGGACGACTTCAGAGGGACCAAAGATTTTCCCAATCAGGCTGCTCATCAAAGATCCGCTGCCCGATTGGGTTGGCGGCGGGGGCACAACCGTCTTCGACGAATCTGGAATACTGCCGCTGGCGAGGCGGTGCGTGTCTTGCGAGACGTCGGATGACGGCGGCGGCGCGATCACGGAGGGCGCCGACAAACTCAGCTTGGGATTGCGCGTGGTAGCGCGTTCTGGAGCTGAGACCGGCGGCGGGATTATCGCCGCGTTGGCCATCTGCACTGGCGAACTGGAAATTTCCCGGCTCACTCCGCCGGGCGCTGGGGGAATTACATTGGTCGCAAATGCCGGAGCTGAGCGCGTTCGATCGCGAGCCGCGCTGGGAGCAGGTGCCACTACCGACGCACTGAGCGACGGTGCATTCAGCGCGCGCTCGCGGGAGACGCTGGGGGCCGGGGCAATCACGGTTGGAGCGAGAGCCGGAGCAACCAATGTGTGGTCGCGCGAAAGGTTGGGCGCGGGCGGAATCAGCAGGGCACTGAGATTAGGCGCCGTGAGTGGTTGATCGCGCGACACCGACGGAGCCGGAGCGATCACCGAGTCGAGTGGAACTCCATTGCGAGTGTAGTCGCGGATTGCGTTCGGAGCGGGAGCCACTAACGCGGTTGCAAGATTTGGCGCGGCGCGAGTCGACCGCATTCCTTCCGATGGCGGAGGTCCGGGATTGGGCTTGATGGCCAACAGGTTTGCCACCGCATCGCGGGAAGAGGGAAGCTTGAGGTTGGGCGCGTCCACGAGTCTCGGAACCAGAGAGCCGCCGCGAGCGATCTTGATGGTCTGCGTGTGATGGTGTGCTTCGTTACCGCCGGCTTTGCCGACGATTCCAGCCTCAGCGCCACCGAGATCCTCGGTGCGGGGAAGTTCGTCGCCGCTGTAATAAATCACGTCGTGGCTGGATATCCTGGGCGCGACGTAGGGGCGCAACTCCTCAATCTTTATCTGCACAACGATCGCGACAAAGATCAAAAAAGCTTCCAGAAGATAGGAAGGGATCATCACGCGCAAGGGAACCAATCCGAAAGGGGCCTCACCCGCCAAACGGCGTTCCGAGCGCGTTAAGGCGGGCCGGATCGAGCCGACGAACTCGTGCCAAGGCGAGGACCATTCGACTACCAGCTTGGGCGCGTCATGAAGTTCGACTGGCTCTTCGACTTGGAGGGTTTCTATCACGCGGGCGGTACTCTACCATCCTTTGCAAGCGTTATTTCAATTTTATCCCCCACCACGGTTCCTGTTTCGGCCGCAGCGCGACACGGTAGTTCCAGGACGGAAGTCGCTTGAGCCCGGACCGGGGCAAAACGCCAGGGTTGCAAGTCGCACTGGATATGGATGACTGTCATGGTGCGATCTAGATAAACCACGTCGATGGGGAATCCCATGCCCAGAGTATGAACGCCGCGGCAGGGAACAATCCAGAGGCCGGAGCCATTACGGAAGTCACTCGAGCGGAGTCCAAGCAGGCCGCGCAGCCGGGTCCAGTGAGTGTCGGCCACCGCCATCGCTGTCGCGAGGTATGCCTGTCGGGTGTGATTGAAGGCCTGTCCCTGCGAGGAAAAAACCGCCATAAATGCAAATACTCCCGGGTTCGACGCTACGGTTTGCTCTGCCTTCTACCGAGGGACCGAAACGGGCCCTAGTTGCCGGATCAGCTCGATGATTGCCGGGCCGATCGTGACAAAAATAATCGAAGGCAGAACAAATATCACCAGTGGGGGGACCATCTTGATGGTGGTCTTCGCAGCTTGTTCTTCGGCCCGTTGCCGGCGTTCCGTGCGGAGGGAGTCGGAATGCACCCGGAGGGCTTGGGCGACGCTGGTGCCGAAGCGATCTGTTTGGATTAGTGTACCAACAAGAGAACGGATATCGTCAACCCCGGTGCGGTCCACAAGATTTCGGAGAGCCTCCGCTCGCGGCTTACCGGCGCGCATCTCGAGGTTCACGAGATGGAACTCATCGCTGAGGTCGGGATGGGCGTGGTGCAGATCCTGGCCCACGCGTGTCAGCGCCTGGTCCAGCGCGAGACCCGCCTCGACGCAGATGACGGTTAGGTCGAGAGCATCAGGCAGGCCGAGGCGAATGCGATGCTGCCGGTCTTTAATCATCCGCTTCAGGATGAAGCGCGGAAGGAAAAATCCAAGACCAGGAACACCGGCGAGCAGGAAGAGGTTATCGAATCCGGCAAACAGGGCGACGCCGACAAAGCCAAGCCCAGCCATCACGAGGCGCGCGCCGAAATAGTAGTTGACGTCGACGGCATCGCGAAATCCAGCCTGAATCAGCCAGCCTCGCGTGCGAGACGTATCCGCGGGAGAAAGGGGGATTGCCTTGCTGATCGGATCCAGCGCCTGCTCAATGCGTTCCCGCATTGACATCTTGTTCTCGACCGGTTGCTGCTGTCCACCCAGTGCGCGCAGCCGAGCGCCGAGTACGGAACTGGGGGTCACTACCGCCGCTCCGAAGGCGAGGACCGCCATCACCACGGTAACGAATACGACGACGACTAAGATCAGAGGCAGCATATCTAAACCTATTTACCTAAACTCTGTTTACCTAAACCTGTTTACCTAAACCTGGATCCGGATGATCTTGCGGATCACGAAATATCCAACGGTTTGCAGAGTGATCCCGGCGACCAGCAGCATGTGTCCGATCGGATCAGAGAAGAGCGGGCGAATAAAGGCCGGATTCAGTATCAGCATGACCGTGACGATAATGGGCGGCATCCCCATCAGCAACGCCATGGTGAGGCGTCCCTGGGCGGTATAGACGCGCACTTGGCGCTGAATTTTGAAACGCTCGCGGATAACGTACGACAGGTTGTCTAGAATCTCGGCCAGGTTGCCGCCGGTTTCGCGCTGCAGCATGACCGCAGTCACGAAGAATTTTACGTCGACCAGGGGCATGCGATCGGTGAGATTCATGAGCGCATCGCGGACCGGCATACCGAATTTCTGTTCTTCGAAGAGTTGCCGGAACTCGCCAGAGACGGGTTCAGCTACCTCGTCGGTAATCATCTCGAGCGCGGTGGTGAAAGCATGTCCGGCCCGAACCGCGCGCGCCAGGGTGTCGATCGCCTCCGGGAAAAGTTCCTCGAATTTCTCAAAGCGCTTGTTGCGCCGATACGAAGCGTAGGAATATGGGAGCACGAACCCGACCAGCATCGCCACCCATGCGATTTCGACACGCTTGCTCAGCCCATAAGCCACGAAGGTGGCGAGGACTCCGGCAAGAGCCGACATCCCGAGAAAGTTGCCGGCACGCATGGACATCCCCGCCTGCGCCAGCATCTTCTGAATGTCGGTGACCCGCGCGGACCGCCGGAGTAAGGTATCGAGAGCCGGAATCTGACTCAGTTGCTCATCCCGCAGCACGGCGAGTTCTTCCTCCGCCGCGAGCTCGGGCGCCTTGCGTTCGTTGGCCAGGCGTTCCTTGATGAGCCGGGCGCGGGCGTTGCGCTGGTCGAGAAGCGAGCCCAGGGCGAAAGCCGCGAGCGCGACCAGGACAAACACGAGAAGCGCAATCAGAGCTGCGGGCATAGCAATACTCTAGACCTCGGTCTTCGATTCAAACAGCGCGGGCCGCAAGCGGGCTCCCGATGTCGCCAGCCGGTCGGCGAACTGGGGACGCACACCGGTCGCACGGAATACACCGCGAACTCTTCCGTTCTCATCAGTGCCGGTGCGGTCGAAGCTGAAAATGTCCTGCATGCCAATGCGGTCCTCCTCCATACCTGTAATCTCCGACACCGTGATGACCTTGCGAGTGCCGTCAGAAAGACGCGCGATCTGAACCACCGCGTGCACTGCGGACGCAATCTGGTGGCGGACGGCGCGCTCCGGAATATTGAGGTTTGCCATCGACACCATGTTTTCCACGCGCGCCATGGCGTCGCGCGGCGAATTGGCGTGGACGGTGGTAAGCGATCCTTCATGGCCGGTGTTCATGGCCTGCAACATGTCGAAGGCCTCCTCGCCACGCACCTCGCCAACCACGATGCGGTCGGGACGCATACGCAGGCTGTTGATCACTAGCTGCCTTTGACGCACCGCTCCCTTACCTTCGATGTTGGGCGGGCGAGTTTCCAGGCGCACCACGTGTTCCTGCTTGAGCTGCAATTCGGCGGCATCTTCGATGGTGACGATGCGGTCGGAGTTAGGAATGTATCCCGACAGGACATTCAGCAGGGTCGTCTTACCGGCGCCGGTTCCGCCGGACACCAGGATGTTGAGCCGCCCTTTGACCATGGTCGAGAGTAGTTCAAGCATCGACTCGGTGAGAGTCAGATTCTCGATCATCTGACGCGCGGTAACTGGTTCGCGTCCAAAACGGCGAATCGAGAGGCACGGACCGTCGATGGCCAACGGCGGAATAATGGCATTGACGCGCGATCCATCCGCCAGGCGGGCATCGACCATGGGAGAGGACTCGTCGACCCGGCGCCCGATGCGTGAGACGATGCGCTCAATGATCTGCATGAGGTGCGAATCGTCCTTGAAGGACAAGGCCGTGCGTTCGAGTTTACCGGCGCGCTCAACGTAAACGCGGTCGAAACGGTTGACCAGAATATCGGAAACGGTGGGATCCTTGAGCAGCGGTTCGAGCGGGCCAAGGCCGAAAATCTCGTCAAGGATCTCGCGTGAGAGGCGTTCGCGTTCGGCGAAGCTGAGAGGCACAACTTCGGCGTTGACGGCATTGCGAATGACCACGAGCACTTCGTCACGCGCCGAATCGCCGGACGACTTGCCCAGTTTTTCGAGGTCGAGGCGATCCAGGATTTTGCGATGCAGGTCCGCTTTTACTTGCTGGTAGTCGGTGCGCTCGAACGATTGAAGATTCGCCATTGTGTCCTAAATCTGTGTGCTAAATCCGTTCCCTTGTGCGTTAAATTCCTAAACCGACTTGAACAGCGACCACGCCGCGCGCTTTACGTCGGCGTCGTTGCGCGTCAACTCCTGCGCCAGTCCCGCGAAACAACGGGCGATCTCGGAATTCCGCTGGTCCATCACCGGCGTCCCACGGTCGATCGCGCCGGACACGGCGAAATACTGGTTCGGGATTCTCCACAGTAGTTTAGCGCCGACTGCCGCCTCGGCGTCAGCCTCGCTGAAGCCCGGCACTTTGCGAAAGCGATTCAAAACCAGGCGGACGCGCTCGCGGCTCCCGGTCTCTCCCAGATACTGCTGGACGCGGGCGGCGCTCCAGAGCGATGCCACGTCGCTGCAAGCGACCAGCAGAACGGTTTCCGAAAGGCTTGCAATGAGGCGGCTGGCAGCATCGAAACGCGACGACGCGTCGACCACCACATAACGATAATGCGTTACCAGCATGTCAAACAGGCGGACAAACTCCGCGGTCGAAGGGTCCACGGCGGCGGGCACATTGGTTCCGGCGAGCAATTGCAAACCGCCGGTATGCCGCGTCATGAAGCTTTCGAGCAGGGAAGCGTCCATGCGGTGAAGATTGCGAGTGGCATCGGCCACATTGAAGACGGGCTTGAGATTCATGTGCAGTGCGGCATGGCCCAGAGGAGCCAGGTCCACGAGCGCGGTTTGTCCATAGGCGGACTGCAGTGCCAGTGCGAGATTGACGGCCACCGTGGTCGCGCCGTTTCCACCCTTCGCATTGATGACCGAGAAGACTTTGCCGCGGATGCCCTCTTGCCGCCCTCGGCGTTGCGCGGTCGTGAGGCGCACAAAGGCCTCAAGCAGATCCGTGGTGTTGGTGGGGCGTTCAATAAATTCACGCGCCCCCGCGCGCATGGCATTGACGATAACCTGCGGCTGGTTCAGATTACCGACGGCAAAAATTGCAGCGTCGGGCATCTCCTGATGCAGGAGTTCAATGGCGCGCAGCGCCAGAGGAGGATTGTCCGCGGGAATGTCGACCAGAGTCACGTCGGGATTGGCGGTGCGCACCCGCCGCGTGACAGGATCAGAGGCAGCCACAGGAAAACTTGCGCAGCTGTGGACCGTGCGCGCCACACTGGTGCCGTCGACGAGGACCTGCAGCACTGCGCGCTGCTCGTTGTCCGTGGCGACGATCACGACTGACAGTTCTGGCATAACCAACCTGCGGTTTTCCTACTTGCTCTTGTCGAACTTGCCGTCGTCCAAGAAAGGCCGCGGATTCTTGGGCGGGGCAGGCGACTCCGCACTGGGAGAAATGCGGCGCACCGTGCACAAAACCATAAGTTCCGAATTGCTCTTCTGCAAGCTCTTGCTGCGGAAAAAATTTCCCAGGATGGGAATGTCGCCGAGGCCGGGAATCTTGTTGTAGATGTCAGTAACCCGATTGTCCATGAGGCCCGCGATGACAAAGCTCTGTCCATCCTGCAATTCAAATTCAGTTTCGGCTTTGCGCGTGCTCAGGGCCGGCACGGTAAATCCCGAGAGGGTCAGCGCATTGGCAAAGTCCAACGTGCTCACTTCCGGAGCTACCTTCAAATGAATGTTTCCGTTGGGCATGATCACCGGAGTGAACTGCAATCGCACACCGAATTCCTTGAACGAGATCGTGACCGCGGTAAAGCCCGCGCCCGGCTGCACGATGGGAAAGGGGAACTGACCCCCGGCAAGGAAGCTGGCCTCCTTGCCGTTGACCGCGATCAGATTGGGCTCGGCTAGAATCTGCAGTAGACTCTTGTTCTCAAGAGCTTCGATGACAGCGCCGAAATTAATGTCGGGCCGGAATAGAAAAAGATTCAGGACGTTGTTGATGGTGGTGGAGGGAGTAGTGGTAGTGGTAGTGCCCGAAGAACTCGAGGTGCCCGGGGTCAGGGTCTGAGGACCGAAGCCGCCGTACTGTCCCGTGGTTAAGGCGCCGAGCGTATTCGCGGCCCCCGTGGAAATGAAGTTGATTCCCATCTGAGTCAGGGCGGTGCGGTCCACTTCCGCGAACTTTACCTGCAGCAAGACCTCCTGAGCGCCGACTGGCCCGAAGGTAAGCACATTCACGACTTTCGGAGAATACGCGCTAGCCAATTCTCCCGCGCGCTTAGAGACGTCTTCGGTGGAAACGTGTCCCGAGAGAACGACAGCGGCACGCGAAGGGGTAACTGTGATTTGCTCGTCGGGAAAGACGCGGCGCTCTTCATCGGCGCAGGCGCTGACGTCCACATCGACGCGAAGGTCAAAGCTCCGCGAGCGTTCCAGTTCATCCCAGATTAGCAGCGAAACCTCTCCCGGAGCCTTGCCATGAACCAAAATCTGCGTGGGAGTGATCACCTGGGGATAAGCGATGGCTGGGTCGGTGACGGAAATACGCCTCAGACGTTCGGTAGTGTTGATCAGCAACGACTTGCCCACCATCACACGTAACGGTGCCGACCCCTGGGGCTGAGACTGCGCCGGAAGCGTCGTGGTCTGAGTGCCTGCGGGAGCCTGGCCCGCCGTGTCCGCCTGCTGCATGATCTCCGAAAATGCGGGAAGTACGATGGCGGCGAACAGCAAAGCCCCGAGCAAAGGCGTGCGAACTCTCATCTTTAGATTCCTCTCCCTGTGAGGAAACGGGGTAAAGCCTTGTCTAGCTTGGAAGATCGAACTCGTCCCACTTAATTCGTGCCGCAATTCTCCTCCGAGCACTTCACGATTTCTGGTTTCTTGTCGCCTTGGTAAACCTCAACGGTGACGCCGGGGGATGGAGGTGGAGGAGGCGCCTTGACGGGCTTCGTCATTGGGTGATGGTTGACGGGTTGCGTGGGCGTGGGAGCTGCGAGTCCCCGGTACAGGCCTCTGGAATTGGAGGATGGTACTTCGTCTTGCTTGGTATCGAGCGGATTGCGCAGCGCGAGTTGGATGTGTCCTTCAGAACTGGCGAGGGTGAGCCGCTGAGCATCGTCGGGTGAAACCAGAAGTGTGATGACGGCCGTTGTCTGCGCCTCGCCCGTGGCGGTTCGTTCTAAAGTGTGGCCTGAGGCTAGAACCGCGACATTCTGAAGAACGGTCGTGGTCTGCTGTTCGCCGCCCGCACCCGGTGTTCCCGTCAGCAGAACGTCGACGCGAGTCCCGGGCGTTACGAATCCTGCCACGGACACAACTTCATTGACCCGCACGGAAACCGCGCGCATTCCAGGAGGAATCAGCGAAGGCAGGCCGGACCCGGC
>Ga0070708_100003765_pt1 | contig 11905 bp, 15 predicted proteins | sample KBSK5503metaG_FD_65469 | JGI IMG/M metagenome (GOLD analysis project Ga0070708, IMG submission 65469) | Corn, switchgrass and miscanthus rhizosphere microbial communities from Kellogg Biological Station, Michigan, USA - KBS K5-50-3 metaG | ecosystem: Host-associated > Plants > Roots >...
GCCGCTCAACGCCGCTACAGGTTCGACAGCGTGTCGAACAGCTCCCCAATGGCGTGCAGCAGCGCCCCGGGCGAGAGCGGTTTCACCCCATAGCCCAGCAGGCGATCGCGGGTCTCTTGTCACCGCGCGACCCGCTCAGGGTCCACCGCGGCCTCTAAGATGAAACAGACCGGGAGCTGCCGATGCTCAGGCGTGCGACGCAGTAGGTGCAGGAGCGCCAGGCCATCGTGGAACGCATCCCACGCTACCAGCACCAGGTCAATCCGCTCGCGCTCAATGAGGGCCAGGGCCTCGGCTTCATCACCGCTGGTGTAGATCCGCTCACAGCCCGCCGCTTCCAGGGCCTGGCGCACAAACGTCAATTCCCCCAGGATACTGTCGGCAATCAGATAGGCCGCGTCCGTATGGGCAAACCTGTCCATCACCCTTCTCCTTGCCACCCATGCCATCGCGCACGCCGTCGGCTCCACCCCCTCCCCCTCAGGCCGCCCACAGAGCGCCCACGCCGCTGGCACGTGCAGAGGCGAGGCGGCTCGCACCTGCCCCGTGATGCCTCTCGTTGGGGGGGCGTTGCCTTCAGGGAGGTGCGCTAGCAGAGAGTCGCAGGCCCGGCTCTGTATCCGCAGGCGGCGGCCGCCACGCGCCGCCAGACGTCGTGGCCCTGAGAGAGCCCCTCGATGGCGACCCATGGGCCGTCTGGGTCGTCGGGCCCCAGGCCATGGGGAGATCACTGGCAGGCTTCCACCCGGTCACCGTGGGCGAGCAGCACGTGCAGATCCAGGGAGCAGCCCGGGAGGACCACGGTGCCATCTTCTGCCCCCCTAACGAGCTCTACGGGGGTGGGGGAGACCAGGAGTGCACTGGGCGCGCCCGGCGCCAGGTCACGAGAGCCCAGTGGCCCCATCGGGCTGTGCGCCTCGACGCACGCGCTAATGACCTCGACCACGGTCTCCATCCAGGCCGGGTGGTGTGCCAGAGCTGTGGCTCATCATGCGCTGGGCTCAACCAGATCAAGCCGTTGACAGGCTCTATCAACCTCTGTGAAACCCCACCAGCTACAGGGAGTCTGCTTGAGCCGCGCGCCCGCTCTTGGGCGCTTTGCGGCCCCCTGGTCCCCTCCTCTGGTTCCGGAACGGGAGCACAGTGCCGCTGGCCTCTACGGCTCTACTGGTCCCGAGTAACTCCTCCACCACGTGCTGATAATCCTGGGCCCCGGGTGAGGTGCGATCGTACGCAAAAATACTCTGGCCTGCCATCTGGGCCCGGACCAGATCAACATGCACATGAATCACGGTGTGGAGGACCTCTGCGCCGCAACTCTCCCGCAGGATGGCTCTGACGTGGGCCGAGAGCGTGGTACGCGCATCGTATTTCGTCAGCAGGATGTGCGGTGTCTTGAGCGTCAGAGGCACCTCCTGACGCAGACAAGCGATGGCGTCCAGCAGTTGGTGCATCCCTTCGAACGAGAAGTACCCCACGTCGACGGGAATGAGGAGGTCGGTGCTGGCCACGAGCGGCGCCTGCGTCCAGATGCCTAAGGTCGGCGGCGTATCGATCAGAATAAAATCGAAGGCGTCCAGGAGGGGGTGCAGCGCCTGTTTCAGCCACCACCGGCCATCGACATGCCGCACCAACTCCGGTTCCACGTCTTGGAGCGTCGCGTTCGCCGGGAGAATGTGCAGGTTGGCGCCTTTCTCCCAGCAGAGGGCCTGCCAATCGGTCATGGCGCCCATGAGGAGGTCGGTCACGGAGTAGCGCACGTGCGCACTATCGACGCCCAGGGCCCTGGAGGCGTTCCCTTGGGGATCGAAATCGACCAAGAGCACGCGCTGCTGTGTGAGCAACGCCAGACCAGCACTCACATTGACGGCCGTCGTGGTTTTCCCTGTGCCCCCTTTATGGTTTGCGCAGGTAATGATCCGCGTCGAGTGAGGGGAAGGCACCTCCGGAACGTTCGCCGTCTTCCTTACAGCCATGCATCACATCCTTGTGCAGGAGAGCACTTCAGCTCCTCTATGATACAAGCTGACAAGGGAAAATACCACAGTGTGTGGGTGCCGTGCACGAGACCGCACAAGGAGTGAACCGTTGACGGGCTTCAACCGCAGGTAGGCACTGGTTCCGTTTGATGCAGAGTAATAACCAATGGTGTTAGTTTCTTACAAACCATTGATAAGCATAGAACTGTAACAACTACTAGTGCACGTTTTTGGTCTTGTAGTCGTCCGACGACTCCTCCACGCTGTCTGTGTGACATCCCTACCATGAGAGGAGCGCCACATGAGCACCGTGGGGCGCGGCGCTAGGCCGCATAGCAATGGAGGTTAACAACCTGCTAGGACGTGAGTGGACGTCCTATCCTAACCCTCCCGAAGTCTGAGCAACTGTAGGCTCAGACGGGCATGAGAACAAGCGTGGAGGGGACACAAGCGAGTGGTGCAGGTGAGTCACACACCCAAGAGGCCCACGTTGCGGAAGTGAGCTATGGTGAGGACGGTTATTGTCGAACCCGAGGATCCAGTCTAATCATGAAATCACCCGGCGGTGCTTGAGAGCGATTCGGGGTCATGGCCCGTCTAACGCGCCAAGGTAAATCCGATCAACAGGTGACTAATGGGGTGAGAGGAAGCCAATCTTATGGAGGGTACGCATTCCCCATCGGACCATAACTCCCTATCCACGGTTGGGGAGGGAGGAGCCCGTGGGACCACTTATCACACGGGATAGGCTTCCCGGGCCGGTTCGCAGGTCATAAGGGTCACGGAAGGGCACCTAAGGCGTACGGAGAAATTGCTAGGCGAGCAACGCTGGAAGCTGCAAGAGCTTCCCGGAAGGGATAGGTGGACAGGTCACCAATGCTTCTTGCAGGGAGAGCGGGTCCATAGTACTCGACGGGGTCACGTCCGTCCAGGGAGTCCGGGAAAGCCGGACACAGGGGGAGGGGACCTAGAAATTCCGGGCATGGCGAAATCCTGAGGGATAGCAATATGCTATCAGGAACCGACGGAGACGTATCATGCGAAAATGCGTACGCAGCCGGAGTTGGACCGCCGGATGCGCTGAGAGGTGCTTGTCCGGTGCGGGTGGGAGCTGGAAGGAAACCTACTGCTGAGAGGCAGCAAGGCGCCTCCTTCGACCCACATGCGGGTGAAGTAAACAAAGGTACGCAAAGTTTCATAGGGAGTGTTGAGAGTTCGTAGAGCGTTGAATTTACAGGATGGAGATTTTTATCGCCTACGAAATCGGCCGTCATCTTACATCGTATACGTGCTACGAAAAGGCTGACTAATGTAGTCTATATCACGTCAAAAAAAGCTGATTTGACGTTTTTATCGAAGATGTCGTTAGTCTATGAAACTTTACGTTCGTTTGTTCGGTTCACCCGCACATGAGTGTATCACCACCTTGTTCTACGAGGTCGATGAGCAGCTGTGTGCCATCCCCAAGCATCCCGAGGCCCGTCTCTGGCCCAGTGAGGTGGTCACCTTGGGGCTCCTGCATGCCCTCAAAGGCGTCGGCAACCGCGCGTTGTATCGGTGGCTGACCCGCGACTATCGGCCGTTGTTCCCCCAGCTCCCCGAACGCCCCCGGCTCTTTCGCCTCTTCACAACCCATCAGGACTGGACGCAGGTCTTCTTGGCCGCCCCGACGGTGCTCGGGGCATTGACACCTAGGGGATCGCGCTGATCCACTCCATGCGCGAAGGCCGCAGCCTCCAGCAGATCGGCCGCAAAGGCCTCTCGAATCACCGCTGGATGGTCGGCGGCACACTCTGCCTGCTGCTGAACCAGGCCCAGTGAGAACGACGCTGTCATAAACGGCAAAATAGGTCTCTAGAAGTCCATAAAACAATGACTTCATGCACGGAGTCGCTGTCTCACTCGCAACGATGAAATCCCCTGTGTCAAAACTCACTCCCGAAACCATTTGCTGGCACATTGATTGTGGCATGGCATGTGGCACATGCTTCTAACGCATTGTCATAGCGAATTGTAGGGTGTGAGCATGCGTGCCGTATACGGAGGGATACTGTTGGCGAACCTATTTTAAAGTTCTAGTAGTACTTTTGCTTATGCAATTTTCTCCAGCTTTTTTGCCTTCCAAGAAGGCATGTTGGAGACACCCATTTCGGCACTTTTGAGTTCGCCAACAGTATCCGGAGGTTACTGGCACAAGCTCAGGCGCTCAAAAAAGCAAGATGACTGCCAGAGGCCATCCATCGCTTTTTTGACGTGCAAGGCATTGAAAAATAAGCTGCTAAATTAGCAGTTTTCCGCTGGTGACACGCTCGTTCTCACTGGGCCGTCTACGAAGTTCTTGCATCAGAGTGCGTTGCGGCGCGCCTCTGCAATCTTGAGTGCGCTCCATGCCTTCTCTAGGGTGGGCATCAAACGTGGCCGGGCCGCGTCAATCTCTTGGCTGAGCCGCCGCAGTAGATCAGGTCCTTGTCGCAGCGTCGAAAGTAGGTTCTGTCTGCGTGCTTCAAGCTCCCTGCTTATGGCATCGATATCGCGCCGATCAACCGGCTCACTCGGATTGAACCGAAAGTTTCGTTCGTGTCCTTGTCGCCATCGCATCAGTTCAGAGGTCAGCGTTTCGCCGAAGCCCGGTATTTGCATGATCTTCGCTCTTTCAATATCGGCCGCTGTTTCGATACTATAGGAAGCCAGCATGGCGCTTCGGCCTACCCCGATCCCACGGATTTTGGCCCGGTCGATGCGAAACCTATCGAGATACCGCTGCCGCTGGCGTATCTCCCGTTCCACTTCCAGCTTCACGAGCCGGCGACGCTGCTCATTTGGCAGGTCTGCCATTTCCGTGCGTGCGTTTTCCAAAGCCTTCAGCTTCTCAGCGAAGGCATCCCGCGATGCCTCACGCTTCCACCGCGCCAAAGCTCCTTCCCATGCTGTTCTCGCTGCCGAATACGCCCTATCTGCTGCGGCTTGTTTTTCGGCCGAGACCCTTGGCCATATAGCGAAGGCAAGGCCATAACAGACTAAAGCCGCGACGATTCCTCCGCCCTTAGCGAGCGCGCTACACGCTGACAATCCCGCACACACAAACCCAATACTGAGCACCTTGCGGAAGATCTTCAGACTGCCACTTGGCACCTCGACGCCAGGCGGTGGATGCCACGGCCGCTCGGAGGGAAGCCCTGGATCCGCGCCCGGGTCCGGAACCGCCGAGATGGCTCTCCACAGTGTGGCAAGATCGATTGCTCCAGTTGGGCCGACCACCGTAATCCGTTGCCCGAACAGGCGCACGCCTGTCTGTGATTCAACCGCGCACCATGGGCAGGCTGCCAGCCCTCCCGGATAATGATGCCAGCTCACCTGCGAACAGACCCGGAGGCCAAGCTTGAGCTTCTCAAGCGCCTCAACCCAGGTCTTCGCATCCGGTCGTATGCCGCTGCTGTCGGCGCGCCCGAAGGCCCGGATGAAAAGCTGCGCGATGGAGTCGCCCATCGTCTCCAAAGGAATCGTACCCGGTGGACGCTCCATGCCGTGCGCAGCGCGTTCTGGACCGTAGGCGAAGCGGTACTCGCTGAGCGCTTTCTCAATCGGCATGTCGCCAGCGCCAACATACCGACCGGCAAACGGATGCCGGCCCATGTAGAGGAGATGAAACAGGAGGACGGCGAGGCCGAAGCGGTCATGATTCGCGGTCCGAACAAGCCCGCGAAACGTGCGCCCGTGCAGCTCCGGGGCTGTGAACAGTGGCACACCGACATCGCAGGTGAAGACATTCGTTCCGTTGCCAATCTGGAACGAGTCGCAGTCGATAAGCATCACAGTCCCATCTGCTCTGACGAGCAGATTGCCATGATTCACGTCTCCCAAGACATGCCCTTGCTCATGAATGACTGCGAAGGCCCGTGCGATATTGACGGCGACATGCACCAAGAACCGGAAATCTGCCTCCGGAAAAGCTTCGGATCGACTCTTCGGGCTGTAAAGCTCATGGATGTCTCGATGCGCCACCCCCCGCGACATGATGAATCCGCGCACCGCTCCCTGGCTATCGCTCAGCAGATCAACGGGCCAGGCAGCAATCTTCAGCAGCGAGGGGCTCGCTACTTCCGCCATGAGAACAAGCTTCTGGACTTTTCTCTGATCGGGCGGCGACGCATAGATCTTGGCGGCCCGGTCCTTCTGCCCCTCAATCGCAAAAACCGCGCCTTCTGCGCCCCGGCCGAGTTCTTGACCGAGACGAATGCTTGTCCGCGCGCGAGTCAGAGTGAGTTGCATCATGGTTGATGGTCTTGCTGTCGGCAGGTCGCCAGAATGAGCGACACGTCGTCGTCCGTCCGCGATCCAACGCGCTCGGATGAGAGGAAGCGCTCCAGCGATGCCGACAGACGATCGCTCTCCTTGGCCCCATCTGCGTCTAAAAGCGGTTGGAACATGCCATGGAAGAACGGCTCATGGACCGACATGCTTGCGTAGTGCAGGGCGAGCGACTCAAGGCCATCCGTCATCAGCGCGACATCAGTCACCTTGCCTGCAAAGGGCTCGACCTGAAGGCGCTCCGCCGCATCCTCATCGGTCAGGAAGTGTGTCGTGTTGGCGTACTCGCCGCGTTGTGGCCAGAACACCCAGCCCCACTCGTTCCCACCATCACCGACTACGATCACACCATCGCCAATCTGTAGCGCGCCCCCGCCGCTTGGTCCCACCACCGCGACGAGGAGGGTCGATGCAAGATCACGCGGCGCTGAGCCATACCTCTGTGCTTCGGCAAGAACTGCCTCGCGGGCTACCGCCGCGGCCTCCCGCAACATCGCACGATAATCCGATCGTCCTGCGTCAAGTGCGTGAGTCAGGTATTGGACGACCGTCTCAACCGCGACCTCTGCACCGCGTTCTGCCAAGGCGGCCGATCCAGCGCCATCCGCGACGGCAGCTACCAGTGTCTGGTTGCCTACCACTGTACAGGCAAGTCGGTCCTGGCAGGGGAGGCCGGCCTTGATGTGAGACGTTCCCGTCGCGCGAGCTGCCGCCAATCGCCACATGCGCAGCTTACTCCACGACAGCCCAGCCGTTCGGGGCTGTTGGGTTAGTGAGTGGAACGGCTTCGCCGGGCTGCGAGCGCGATACACTCCCGAGCGAGTTCGAAAGCCAGACAAAGAGCTCTCTGAAGGCGAGGCCACGCAATTTCAGAGGCTGGCGCACCGAGATGTGGGCCAGACGGCTCATGTCTGCCTCCATGACGCCGACCGCAAAAAATGTCAGCGACTTCGAAGCTTCTCCCTCTCGGATCGCCACAGTGGCAGCGCTGACATTGTCCGTTGGGGCACCATCGGTGATCAAAAATACCCAGGGTCGATAGTAGCCAATGCCGTTGGCCTTATAGGTCGCCTTGCGCTCTGCAACAAGATCAATCGCATTTTGGATCGCCGCTCCCATAGGCGTATCGCCACTTGCGACGAACTTAGGGGGTTGAAACACATCCGGAGTGACAAAGTGCTGGACCGTTTGCACCGGACCGAAGGTGACAATCGCAACTTCGACCCGCTTGGCGGCCATAGTATCCGAGCGAAGCTCCTCGGCGAAGGTTGCAAGGCCGCTGTTCAACTCAGCGATTTTTGTTCCGCTCATCGAACCGGACGTGTCCAGGAGCAGGACGCAGGGGCATCGGGGCTCAGGGTTATCAGCAAATTCAACGCCCGCGAACGGAACTTGCTCTAAGTCTGGCATAGCTTTGATATCTCCCATGTGTTCGAGTTTGTGGGCTAACAAGGGTTTCAGCGGAACTTTTTCCCTCCTACATGCCCTAGTAGCCCCCGCACCCCCTGGAGCGCGCCCGTTTACTGCGGCACGGGGATGGTGCCGTCGGCGATGCCCTCAGCCAGCATCTCCAGCAGTTTGGCAAAGCGGGAGAAGCCATCGTACCGATCGCAGAGCATGTCCATCTCCTCGCCGGTGCAGGTATCCAGCAACTGCTTGAAGGTAGGCATGTCATCGGCCAGCGACAGCAGCAGCGCCTCCTCCCCTCCCCCCTGGGCGAGGACCTGCGTGACATGCGTATCAATGGTGAGTGCCAGCCGGGTGTGCTGTTCGGTCAACGGCATAAGTGTACGCTTTCTTGTCTAGGAGGCTATCCACGTAGGACGCTTGCAGTACAAGAGTCACTACAAAAGTAGTAATAAATGAATATTTATAGCACTACTTAAGTAGTGCTGCACCATGCACAACTAGCACGCGTTTGCTGGTGCGCTCTGTCTGGAGTCTCTGGTGCGCTGACGGTGGATGAGCATTACTTTGGTAGTAAACTATACACTACAAATGTAGTGCTCACTTACTCTCAAAGACCGCGTCTTTCACGGAGAGGAGTAGCTTCTTGGCGTCGGTTTTTTCGCCCAGGAGCAGCAACCCCTTGAGGACCTCGGTCTCGGACAGAGGCCGGCCAGCTTCCTCGCCTAGGCGTTCGGCCAAGCGCCGCAGGCGTTCCAGATGCACCGGGCCGAGACGGAAACTTTTTGGCTGGCGCTGTATTCTGCGTGGCGCAACCAGGGTGGGGGCCTCTCCCCTGCCCTCCTGCCGCTGCGCCAGCTTGGAAGCGGCGGCATCCGCCAGCGGTTTTCTAGCCATGCTGTAATACCTCTTTCGTCAACGCCAGGAAATCCTCCGCGCCGTGCCCTTTGGCGTCAAACGTCAAGACCGGCTCGCCGCTGATTTGCGCCTGGTTGATCGCCTCGCTCTTGCGAATGACCGTCTTGAGCACGTGCGGCCGGACGCTCTCCAGCTGCTTTTCGATATAGTCGTTGGTCGCGCGGTTGCGGCTGTCCAAGGCATTGCGGAGAATCCAGCATCTCCCCTTCCCTTCCCGGATTTCCTCAATCGAGGTGAACAGGTCGGCGATGCCGTCCAGGGAGTAGCGTCCGTAGGTCGTGGGAATCAGAATCCAGTCCGCCGTGTAGATGGCGTTGACCGTGATGACGCCAAGATTGGGAGGGCAGTCGAGCAGGATAAAGTCGTAGGCATCGCCGAGCTTCTCCAGGTGCGCGTGGAGCCGTTTTTCCCGGTAGTGCTGCGCAATCATGCGCTCCGCCGTCACCGCCAGATGGATAGTGGACGGCACGAGAAACAGGCGCTTGACAGTCGCGCCGCGCACTGCCGCCGGCGCGATCAATTCCCGCAGGTCCATGTTTCTCCGCTCGAAGATTTCCGTGACCGTGCGGTCACGGGGAATGTCAGGGCAATAGATCACCGAGGTGTGGGCCTGCGGGTCGAGGTCAATCAGCAGCGTGCGCTTCCCGGCCTGAGCCAGGCCATAGGCCAGATTCACCGAGACCGTGGTTTTGCCGACGCCTCCTTTTTGATTGAGGATGGCGATTCTCATGGCGCGCGTCCGTCTGCGAGGGGTCATGGATGGCTACGTCTATAGTGCAAAGTGCATAACTTCTGTAGCAGAGAGTGTAGTACGTGTGTAGCGCCAGTCAAGGAAATTCCCGCTGAGGGGAGAGTCACGGGAGACTCGTGACTGTATAGGAGGCAGACTTGAGAGAAAATAAGCACTACTTTAGTAGTGCTTATAGCATCTCATACGTAGTGCATTTTCATGTCTAAAGAGGCCACGCAGCATGTCTTCGCGGACATGACGCAGCAGGGGAGGGGAGATCGACTGCCTTCATTATAGTTTATCACGATTTATAGTATACTGTGCCTCCCATGAAAGGAGGCACCCCCTATGGCCGGTTGACGGTTCACCGAGCCGCAGTCCCGCCCGCTGGAGTTCCTCGATGTGACCAGCGTGACCCTCGACGAGTTTCAGCAGCTGGTCCCGCCCTTCGAGGCCGCGTTCCAAGCCCGTATGGCGGCATGGCGGATGGATGGGAAGCCGCGGACCGCGCGCCAGTTTAGCGTGTACAAAAACTGCCCTCTGCCGACGCCGGAAGATCGGCTGTTCTTCCTCCTCACCTACCTCAAGACCTATGCGCTGCAGGTGGTACAGGGGCGCCTGTTCGGCATGGGCCAGAGCAAAGCGCATCAGTGGATTCATGTCCTCCTCCCCGTGCTGCTGGCCGCACTGCGCCCCCTCGGCGATGCCCCCGCCCGCTCCCTCACGGCCCTCGCGCAGCGCTTAGGTGTCTCGGAGGCCGACGCCGCCACCGTCGTCGTCCCGCTGGAGGAGACGCCAGCACCCGTGGTCGCCGTCCCAGCCGCCGCGCCGGCCTCCCCCCTTGTGCCCATGGCGGGACGGAACGACGCATCGTCCGCCCCCAAGACCCTGCTGAACAGACGGACTGTTAGAGTGGCAAGAAAAAGGACCACACCGTCAAAAATGTCCTGCTCGTGAATGCGCTGCTCATCGTCCTCTTCCTCAGCGAGACCTGCGGCGGCCGCCTCCATGACAAGCCGATTGCTGACGCGACGCCGTATCCCTTGCCCGCGGGGAGTCGGCTCTTGCAGGATCTGGGCTCCCTGGCGTGTACGCTGCCCCAGGTCGAGATCCTCATGCCGACCAAGACACCACGCGGCCAGGAACTGACGCTGGAGGAGAAACTTGCCAACCAGGCCCTGCACCACCGTCGGCGACGCATCGAGCATGTCCACAGCAGCGTCAAGCGCTGCCGCGTCGTCAAAGACCGGATCCGCCTGTGGAAGCAGGGCGTCCGCGATCTGGTGATGGAACTCTGTTGTGCCCTGCACAACTTTCGGGTGCGCCTTACGCCCTGGCAACTGATGGTTTAATCGGGATAAACTCAGTTCATCGTTATGAATTTGGGTTGCCTGTGTAACACCATAAGGTCCGGATCTAGAACACGACCAAGAATCTCGTAGAATCCCATGCTCTCTTCCCCCTGTGTCACACGGTGTCTAAGCCCCCCCCACCCTCGAACCGCGTATGACCTTCGCGGCGATGGCCGCTAACCTTCTCACCTCCACCCAGTCAGGATGCCGACGCAGGGCGTCTTCCATCCAGAGGCTCGTATCCTGGCGCGCGCTCATGGTGTCCAGTTGGCGACTCACGGCATCTATCGCCTCGCTTTGTTGGTGTGTCAGCACCCTCTGCGCCGCGAGTTGTGGCACGAGGAGATGCAGGTCGTGGAACTCTAAAGCGAGTTCATCGGCTAATGGCGCAACCCCCAGGTTCCTCAGAGAGTCTATCTGTGCCTGTGGGGGTGAGGCGAGTCGCTCTAAAATCTGATAGAGTTCGTCTACCACCTTGTCCGGTTGCTGTATCATGGCAGTCTATCCATTCTCAGTTATCGGATGATCTCCGACACGCCACCTCCACCGCTAGAAACACGCCAGTAAGGCTCTGGTCCATGGTGTCCACCCCCAGGGTGCCAGCGGATCACCCGCCCAGTGGGATAGCCCTGGAGCGTATACTCACGCAGGACCCAACCTTGTCCCTTGTGTGCTCCTTGCCCCAGCGTTTCAACCCTCCAGCCTGGGCTGTTCCCAAGACGTGCTTCAACCTCCTGGGGAGTTTTGCCAGCGAGCAGTTGCGGATGCGTCAAAACATCGTCAATGCTCTGGATGTGTGGTAGCTCCTCCATGCTCCCCTCAGTCCTCCGCGACGAGCATTGAGATAGGCTAAAAGGGTATAGAGTGGCCGACGCGATGATCGAGGCCGGTCCATGGATTGGGCATGTGCCGCATGTGACTCAGGAGCCGTGGGGAAATGCCGCCTTCAACGTTGTGGAGAGGCCATCATAGTAGCCCCATCCTATGCCACGTGCTTGGCGCACAATGGCTTCGAGACGCGGTAGAAAGCGGTCGAGCGTGTCGTGATCACTGTGCTGTAACGTCTGTATCACCTGACGAAACATGGACTTCAGGCTCTCGTAGAACCAGGCGTCAACATCACCAAAATCGACGGTGCACTGGGTCCCACACTCGACGTAATACACCATGAGTTCGAGTGTACCACGCGCATTCTTCGTGGCTTTTTTATA
>Ga0070708_100003766_pt1 | contig 11903 bp, 4 predicted proteins | sample KBSK5503metaG_FD_65469 | JGI IMG/M metagenome (GOLD analysis project Ga0070708, IMG submission 65469) | Corn, switchgrass and miscanthus rhizosphere microbial communities from Kellogg Biological Station, Michigan, USA - KBS K5-50-3 metaG | ecosystem: Host-associated > Plants > Roots >...
CAACGTTTGCGCGCCGGTGGTGAGCAGGGCCGCGGAGAACGCGTGGCTGCCGGCGTCCGTCGCCGGAACGAACGTCGTGTCGGGGGGCAGGATCGCGCGGACGTCGGTCGAGCTCAGCCTGATCGTGCCTGCGTAGTTGGTGGCCAGATTCCCTTTCCCATCGCGCATGACGACCAGGATTCCCATCGCCGCGCCGGCCACGGACGTCGAGGACGCCTGCGTGATCGCGCAACTCGTGGCCACGCCATGCTTGACGTTGAAGCTGGCGGCCGCCGGCGCGGCGGCGCCCGTCGTATCGACGGCAGTCAAGGTCCCCGCTCCCGCTGTCTGGAACGTCACGGAGACCTGCTTCGTGGCGGCCTGGGCAGGTGCGAAGGCGAAGTCAGCGGGGAGCACCGCCCCCGGATCGCTGCTCGTCAGATGGACCGCGCCCTGGAAGCCGGTTGCCGTGGCGCCGGTGGCATCGATGGCGCTGACGGTCACCGGGACTTCCTCGCCAGCCGCCGGGTTGTCGTTCGCCAGTGTCACCTTCAGGTTGACCGCCTTGCGCGGTCCCACGGTGACGGTGACGGTATTGTCGGCGGTGGCCTTCCCCTTCGTGGCCGTGAGGTGGTACGCGGTCGTGGCCGTCGGCGTGACGACGGCCTGGGTCTTTCCGGTCACGTCACCGACGCCCGTGATGGTCACCTGCGCGTCGCTCGGGTCGACCGCGAACAGCAACTGCGTCGACTGGCCCAGCTCGATGGTTGCTGGAGCAGCCTGGAACAGCGTGATCGTCACCTTGTCCGAGTTGCCGCTGCTGCAGGCGGCCAGGACGAAGAGCGCCGACGAAGTGAGGAATCGAGCGAGGCGGGTCATGGCGCACCTCCGAACTTCGTGAGGAGCCCATTCAAGTCGTTGTCGTCCAACGTGGTGGCTGCTCCCGTTTCGGTGAGATTCATCTCGTTGTCGTAGAGCGGCGTCTCGGCGGTCGCGGGCGTGACCGTCAACCGGTTGGCGAGGTTGGCGAGGTCGCGGTAGTCGATGATCCCGTTCTTGTCGAAATCACCCAGGCCGGTGAAGCCACTGGCTCCGTCGGCGCGCGGATAGATCTCCCAGAGGCCTCGCCCGTACATGGCGACGCGGATGAGCGAGCCGTTCAGCGAGACGAACATGTCCTGGACGCGGACCAGCGGGAGATTGCTCCCATACCGTGTCCAGGTCTGGCCCAGGTCCGTCGAGCGGAAGAATCCCAGATCGGTCGCGGCGTACAGGGTCTGGTCGGTCGGGTCGCTGGGATCGAACCGCACCACGTACGTGCGGACGTTGGGGAGGTCGAAGCCGGTCCCGTTGCCGTGGAGCGGCGTCCAGGTGGTGCCGCCGTCCTTGGTCATGAAGACGTGTCCGACCGCCGGCGGGATGGGCGTGGATGGGTTCGCCGCCGGCAACGTGAGGAAGTCGCCGATGGTCGAGACCACGTACGTCTTGGTGATGTCGGTGCCACCCAGGTGAGTCGGGTCGCGTGGGAACGTGATCGACCCGGTGTTCTGGACCTCCTGCCCCGCGATCTTGATGGTGGTGGCCGCGGTCAGGACGGTCACGGTCGAGGACCCCCCGTTCGGCGCATTGACCGGTTCGACGACCACGGCGAAGCAGCCGCCGCTGAGCGGCAGCCCGTACACCCGCGAGGGTGTCCCGTTGATGGTGTACGTGAACGGCGAGGCAGTCGGCCCGCCGGCGCGGATGCTGCGCACTCCCGTGGTTCCGCAGCCCACGTACCCGCCTGGGTTCGCCGGAGGCGGCGAGGTGACCAGCCGCGTGATCACGGCCTGGTCACCGGGGATCGTGGAGATCCTCCACAGGTTGAAGTTCGAATTGGTGATCACGCTCCCCGCGTCGTCGTAGAGCGGCGCATAGCGGACGGCGAATCCACCGTTCGCGTCGCCGGTCGGAAGCACGGGAGACACGCGGAAGTAGGCGCGGATCTCTGCGCCGTTCACGACGCGGGTGGCCCGTGAGCAGTCGATGTTGGAGCCTCCGCGGCAAGCGACTCGCCCGCCGTTCGCGACTCCCCACAGCGTCACGTTGCTCCCCTTGCTGTCGCTCGCCACCGCGGTCCCGAAGCCATCGCCGCCCTGGATCTGGTTCCAGGCCTTGTGGAAGTCCGAGAGATACGCCTCGGTCTCGCTCACCCGGAATCGGGTTCCGTTGTCCTGCATGCCCGACAGGACGTACTGCGCCGTGCCGAAACTCGGGTCGCCGGATCCCACCGAGTACGGCAGATGCGTGTCGAGGCCCACGTTGGCGGTGAACCACTTGATGTCGGTGCCGCGCGCGGCAAAGAAGAGATCGTACGAGATGAAGATTCCGCCGTCGGTGCCCGCGAGGGCGATGGGTTGCCCGCCTACGCGAGTGACCAGGCTGTGGTGCCAGTCCGCGTGGGCGTACGAGAGAGGGCCCTCCGCGCCGCCGAACGCGAGCCAATGCGCGCTCATCTGCCACGTGGCGCCGCCATCGACGGTCCGCGCACCGCACAGGTTGCCGCCGATCATGACGTTGTTCGGGTCGGCCGGATCGACGGAGATCGCCAGGTCGTACTGGCTCTGTCCGTGGCCGATGTCCATCGTCAAGCAGTCGTTGCCGAACGCGCCCGTGATCGGGTTGGTGGGCGGAGTGATGCTGGTGGCGATGACATTCCAGGTGGCGCCACCATCCACGCTCTTCAGGAGCGCTACCGTGGCGCTCCCGTTCTGATTCGCGGCGACGCCGTAGACGACTGCGCTATTGGAGTCCGACGTCCCCGGCACGGCGGCGAGATTGATGCGCCCTAGTGGCGCGCTCGTAGGCGGGGTAGTCGGCGCAGTGCCCACTGGCAAAATGCCCGCCACGCGGGCCGATGTCCAGGTGGCGCCGCTATCGGTGCTCTTCCAGATGTCGCCGAGGTTGCCGTTGCCGGTGGTCATGCCCGGGCAGGTCGTCACGAAGAACGCCAACGTCGGCTGGTTGAACGACGGCGGGAAGGTGCCCGGGCAAGCGTAGTTGCCAGTCACCAGGAACGTCGACTTTCCCGAGCCGCCCGGATCCAGCCCCGTGTACGCGACGCTGAACCCGCCTTCGAGGTCGGGGCCGCCCGCTTGGTACGCGGCGGTATTCGGCAGGTCGAGCAGCGCGTAGCTGACGCCGCCGTCAATCGAACGGAACAACCCGATGTCGCTCGCGACCAGGATGTTGTTGTGGTCGTTCGGGTCGATCTTCACGGTGCGCGTATTCACCGATTTGATCTGGACCCCATTCAGGGTCGCCGTGAGTGGAATCGGCGCGCTCCAGGTCGCTCCGCCATCCCGGGTCGTGACCATCACGCCCCCGGGGTTCCCCTCCCAGTAGTCGCCGAGGCCGACGTGGATGACGTCCGAATTCGTCGGATCGATGTCGAACGAGCCGATGAACAGAGTGCCCAGGCTATCGGTGATCGGCGTCCAGACCGGCTGGCTGATCGTGATGTCCTCGGTCTTCCAGATGCCGCCCCCGATGGCGCCGATGAAGATCCTCTTCGGATTGGCGGGATCGGCGCGGATCGTCGCCACTCGCCCGGAGTCCAGCCCCTCGTAGTAGCTGCCGTTCCACTCGGACAGAGCGCTCTGCGGCCCGAGCGGGCTCCACTGCAGGGTCGTCGCCGGCGTCGGCGACGGTCCGCCCACGTCCGCGAGCCACTGCGCGGAGCGGGGATAGTCCCGCTCGCGCTGCTGCTGCAGCTGCGTCTCGCGCAGGAGGTTGAGAATGCTCTCCTGCGAGATCGGTCCATGTTCGAGGCGTTGCCAGAGCGCGCGCATCAGCGCGTCGTCGGCCACCGACTCCTCGTCGTCCGAGAGGTAGGTGACCGGCAGCGGACCGATGCCGTCGTCCCCTCGCGCGATCGCCGCCTTGAGGGCGTCGATGGTGACGTCGCGTTGGGTCGCGAGCAGGCTCTTGATGGTCGGTACGCCGACGGCTCCAAGCGTGCCCAGGCCGGCCAGGATCGAGATGCAGAGGTAGACGGCTTTCTTGTTCCCACGAATGATCATGTGTGGAGCCCCCTCGAAGCGCGGGCGTGTGTACCACCGGCACCGGAGTCTCGGCTAGGCTCGATCCGTCATGACGAAGAGAGCGGCGCGGTGCTCGACTTCCGGATCGTCCGACGGAGTCCAAGGATTCCGAATGGTTAGCAACGTTCGGAACCCTCCGTTCCGCCGCTGCGGAATCGCGGCTGCGTTCGCCTGATCGATCAGGAACGCCGCGGTCGCCTACCTGGGCCTGGAATGCACCAGCAGGTTCATCACCAGCACCTGCACGGGCTCGCCGTCCTGGTTCAGCGTCGTGGTGCGGCACTTGATGAAGCCCTGGCCGGGGCGGCTGCTCGAGGGGCGCACTTCAAGCACCTCCGCTTCGACATGAAGCTCGTCGCCCGGCCGCACCGGGCGCGGCCACTTCAGCTCTTCCGCGCGCGTGCCGATGATTCCCCCGGCGGGCCGGAAGCCGCTGTCGACCAGGAGCCGCATGGTGAGCGCGGCGGTGTGCCACCCGCTCGCGGCCAGACCGCCGAAAAACGATCCGCGCGCGGCGTCCTCGTCGAGATGGAACGGCTGCGGGTCGAACTGGGCGGCGAAGGACTTGATGGCAGCCGAGTCCACCCGAAGCGTTCCCGAGACGTGCTTTTGCCCGGGTGCCAAGTCCTCGAGGTAGATCATCACGCCTCCCAGCGTCGCTTCGCCAGATGCCTGCAGCCGCGCTCTGGATTCGCTCTCGACCGGTGGTTCGTTTGTAGCGACCGGCGGCCGTCGTACGCCGTATCAGCTCTCTTTGCCGAACGCATCAAGGACGGAGAACTTGGGACGATCCTCGCTCGCAGCGAACATTCGCGACTCCCGCTGTAACATGGAACGGCGTGGACTCACGTCACGGGACGAAGCGCGTCTGCGGCTTGGCGGTCGCAGCGCTGGTCGCGTTGGGCCAATCAGCAGCGCAGGTCAGCGCCGAGGCGCGGGCAGCATGCGGACGCACCGGCCTCGGCAGCGAGCACGAAGCGATCATCGCCGAGTTGTCCGCCTTCTACCGCGACCTGCGCTCGCGCCAATGGGCAGCGGTCCTCGATCACTTCTGGCCGGCGAAAATCACGGCGCGCTGGGAACCGCCTGTAGCCGACCCTGCCTGGGAGCACTCCCCACCGCGCGCGATGGCAACAACAGACGACGCAAGTACTTGCGCATGCCCGATCGAAGACGAGAACGGCGCTCCCGCGTCGACCGAAATCCACGTCGTGGCGGCGTGGGCGCGCGTGCTGGTCTCACCGTGCCGCAGGCAATCGGGCGGCCCCAACGGGGAAGACGTCCAAGAGCTTTGGCTTCTTCAGGTGAGCGGCCGCTGGAAGATCGTTCATCTTGTGAGCCGTCCACCCGGCGCTGTGAGTTGGCCTCGAAGATATGAAGGTCCCTGAGCTTTCTGTTTTTTCGGCGGCGCGCGTGACGAACCTACCACCTGTGCTTCCCTCAGGATTCCCTCTCCGGTGTCCAACCCGACTCAATCATGTCCAGAAGCACCTTGTGGTTCACGATCCACCTGAGAGGCATTTTGCGCTGCTCTTCAGTCAGATCACCGACCCGCCAGGATCGCGTGCCGTCCCACAGCCACCACACCTTCGTTCCCGGCATTACATCTCGGAAGATGGGGAATCGTTGATCCTTCTCCGGTATCGGCTCGTTGCCCACGATGGCGAAGAGCCGCTGGTTCACGGCCGCCGCAAGGGGGAAAAAGATCGAGAAACGTGCAGGTTGCTCCACCACTTGTGCGAGCGACGGAGGCCGCTCCCGGTAGAACCCGGGGAGAACGCGAATCAGCCAACCGAACTGGGGATGGTGATGAGTGTACTGCGCGAACGCCAGCCCCTTCTCGGTGGGGATCTCGATGACGTCGCCGAGTTTCAGCCGCTTCACCGTCCGTCGCTCCTCATCTCTGGTAGCCGAGGAAATCGAGGATTTCCTTTCCCGCTTTAGCGGCGCCCTTGTAGATCGGATTCTCCGGCGAAATGCTGTTGATCTTGTTCAGCAAGGTTCCCGTTTGCTTGTTCAGGCGGCCGTAGTGCTCAATCAGCACCTGCTCCACTGCCTGCGCATCGCTGCGGCTGATTCCTTCGAGCCCTGGGATCGCCTTGATGATGATGCCTTTCTCACGAAGGTGCTCGGCGCCGCGTCTCTTGATGTCGTCCGTGATCCCTACATAAATCGTTGTGCCATTCTGGTCCACCGCTCGGTAAACCGTCGTCGCTCCCGGCGTGGGGGCTCGCCCCACCGCCCGGCCGACCGCCGCCTCTTCCGCCGATACGGCAGCCCGCGACGCGGACCCGCGCAGGAAGCCCACTGCTTTTCCGAGCGCCGGCCCGACTGCTCCGCCGAGCGTGTCGAAGGCCATCTTCTTCGTGTCGAACGTGGCGCTGGCGTCTCCGCCGCTCTCGATGGCCCGGGTGACGACGCCGCCCGCGAGTGAGCCGCCGGCCGACGCGGCGCTCTGCCAGAGCAGGCTCGCGCCGCCTGTCGCGGCTGCGATGCCGCCGCTCAGCGCACCGCCAGCGAATGCACCGCCGGCCCCGAGGACAGTCCACTCCGATCGGGGCGTGAAGATCAGATATGCACCGACGGAGATGGCGCCCCCGATCCCGGCGCCGACGAGGATGTGCGCCAGATGTCCGTTGCGGTCGACGTACAGGGTTGGCGCGTTGCGCGCGTACGCGTACAGATTGCAGTCAGCGAGCTCGCCCCCGCAGCGCTCCGGCTGTTCCAGGAACAGAGGATCGGGGGTGAGGAAGCGGTTGAGCGCGGGATCGTAGTCGCGCACGCCCATCCGGAGAACGCCGAGATCGGCGTCGTAACCCTGGCGCACGTAGTCGATCGCGGGCGCCAGATCGGGATGGACGTCGCGGGCGCCGAACGGCGAGGCAATCCGGGGAGTGCCGTCCGAGTCGCCCAGCAGGGTGCCGCGAGTATCCAGAGGAAGGGGGCGCGCCGTGCCTGAGCGGATGATCCCGACGACCATGCCGCTCAGCACCAGCGGCTCGGTCAGCCCGCCGGCGTCGAGATATCCCTCATCGAATGCACCGTAGACGGGCTGGCCACCGACGAGTTTAGCCAGGCGATGGCCACTCTCATCGGCGATGAAGGTCCAGACGTTGGCGCTGCGCTGCGCTTGCGAGATCTGGCCGTTGGGACCGTAGGTGAGATGCAGGTCGCCTTTGTCCGTCACTCTACCGAGCGCATCGAAACCATAGGTGACCGGGCCGACGCTGACTTGCGCGCCGCTCTGGACCATCTGCGTGCGGGCGGTGCCCTTCTGGACGAATGTCGAGAGCCCGACGGGATCGAATCCGTAGGAGTAGCTGCTCTGCGCGTCCGAGCTGGCGGAGAGGAAGCGCTGCGGAGAGTAGCCATAGGCCCGCGAGAGCGATGTCGCTCCAACGGAAATCGACTCACTCTCCGGAAGGCCTCGGTTGTCGTAGCGGACGGAAGTGGAGGAGCTCCAGCCAGTTCCTGCTTCGCTGATCCCGACTTCCACCCGGGTGAGTGGCTCGTAGGAGATCGACGCGCTCCCACCGGCTCCGAACGCCACCGACGCCAGCTGGCCGTTCACGTCATAGGAGAAGCTCGCCGCTGGTGCCCCGTTGAGTTGGAGAGACTGGACTCGCCCCCACGCGTCGACGGCAAACCGCTCCACCTGCGTCGAGAGCACCTGGCCCCCGGAATCCTTGACGAGGGTGGTCTTGGTGCGAATGGTTCCGTCATCGAAGTAGTCGAGCGTCGTGTCGACGGTGCGCCAGCCGGCGATGCTCGCTGCCCTGTGTGCGAGCAGGCCGTCGGGGCGATAGTCGAACTGCTTGGTGAATCCGTCTCCTGAGACTCCCGTGACGAAGCCGCGCAGACCGACCGCCGAGGGTGCAGCGGGCGAAGCCCCGTCCCAGAAGAAGCGGTAAGTCTGGCTGAGGGTGCTCGATAGATCGGTGTGCGTCTCGCTCGTCTTCCGGCCGATCGCGTCGTAGCCATAAGCGACCTGGCGCAGCAGCGCGCCAGCCGGCGAGGAAAATGTCTGGCTCGCCACCAGTCCGGTAACGGGCGCGTAGCTCCATGCGATCGACGCGACGCCGTCGCGACGCACCGAGGAGACCCGGCCGTGGCCGTCGTAGTCGCGGCGATGATGAACGTTGCCGGGAAGGACCACGTCACGCAGGCGCCCCAGGGCGTCGTAGACCCAACTGGTCGCGACCTGGGCTTCGTCGATGCGCTGCACGAGTCGCAGGTCCGCGTCGAGGAGCTCGGTCGTTCCGAAGGCCCCGTTCTCGAGCGTGTTGCGGGTGAGACGGTCGGCGGGAAGCTTCAGATCGGTGCTGAGGAGTTGCTCGACGTCCGCGTGGAGTTTGGTACGCCTCTCGGCCAGGTGCCCGTGCACCGAGGCGCGCGAGGATGCGACCTGCTGCCCGTCCGCGAGCAAGTCCGCGTACGCCACGGCGAGCGGCTCCGTCGTCGTCGGCGCCGTCGCCTTGCGCAGTTTGATGGTTTGCGCCATGGAGACGAGACGCTGCTCGACCTCGCCAAACGTCCAACCCTCGGGGATCCGGCTCGCCGCGGTGATGGACGCTCCGCCGGCGGTGAGGTAGTCGACCTCCTGTTTCGCGATGCCGGCGTTCGTCCCGTCAGCGAGCGTCGTGATCGAGACGGTCCCGGGCAGGGTGGCCGTTGCAGTGCGATAGGCAAATGTCTGATCTGGGTTGAGCTCGCTCGCCGAGCCCAGCGAGTCCCAATGCTTCGCGAGGCGCTCCTGGCCGTCGTACCGGTAGAAGCGCTGGTAGAGTCCGCCGCCGCGGTCGACGGTGAGGGTGAGCAACGAGTCGGTGATGGAGTCGCGACTCGCCGCGCGTGTGATCGATCCGTCGGGTGCCGTGATCTGGCCGAGCAGATGCGTAGTGGAGTCGTACGTAAACACCGAGGTGCCGCGGCCAGGACTCGAGATGCTGGCGATGGTGAAGTCGCCGTTGTAGGCGACCGCCTGCAGCACCAGCGACTCGCCCCCGGATCGGCTCGTGATGGCCGTGACCTGTCCGACGGCGTTTCGATCGAAGAGCTGCAGGTAGTTGAAATCGAGTGAAGGGTCGGAATGCGAACCGGACACCTGCGTCTGCGCTGCCAAACAATGCAGGCTGTTCGCCAGCGAGGCGACGCCGGCGCGTGTGTCGACGGTCAGCAGCGTGCCGTGCTCATCCTGCTGCTGGATCCGGGAAGGGCAGACATCCGCCGTGTAGGCGAGGTAATCGACGCGTTTCGAGACCTGGCGTCCTCCGGCCGCTTGCCACCCGCTTACGGCAGTGCGCAGGCGTTTCCAGGACAGCCCCTGCGTCAGGGCATCGTCGTAGGTACGCGTTTCGAAGGCGACGACGTTCGGCGCGTTCTGGTCGTGAACGACGCTGGTGCCTAGCAGTCCGGCGGCGTCGTCGCCGTTGACGAAGTCGACGGTGCGCGTGACCAGTGCGTCGGTGCGCACCACTCGCCCGTAGCCGACCAGGAACTTACCGATGGAATGCAGGACCGGAGTGCCATAGGAAAAACCGTAGCTCTGCGCATCGGACCCAGTCGACTCGACCCGTAGCGAAGAGAGCAGCCTGTGCCGCTGCCGTTGGCCGGGAGCAGCTGGCGCACGCGCATACGCGAAGCGAAGCATGGTTCCCTTGCCGTCATCTGCGGTGCGCAAGAGCCCGGTGCCCGGGGAGCTCAGCGCGAGCGACCGAGCGCTGCCGCCGGCGGTGAACAGCACCTCCGCCTCGCCGCTCCCGGCTACGTCGATGAACATCGGCAGACCGAAGTCGAACGCGGTCCCCACCAGCGCAGGCACATCGACCGAAAAGAAGCCGTCTCCGGAGTTGAGAGCGAGGAAGACGCTTCCGTCGCTGGCGGAAAGCAACAGATCGGCCAGGCCATCGCTGTTCGCGTCGACGAAGGTAAATTGGTAACCGGTCGTATCGAACTGGAAGCCGGTTCCGTTGTTCACGGTGAAGATGAGGGGCTCCGGCGCGAACGCGAAGTTGCCCGAGCCGAGATAGACGAGCACATAGGGATCGGAGCGGACGATCAGGTCGGGAATCCCATCTCCATTGAAGTCCTGCACCCAGGTGGCGACCGGATCGAGATCGAGGTGCAGCATCCCGAAGACTGGCGGCCCGAACGCGTAACCCGCGGAGGTGCTCCGATTCGGAATGACCTCGTACCCGTCGCGGTAGACCTGGATCAGATCGGGCTGAAGGTCCCGGTTCAGATCGACCAAGCGCGTGTTCGGGCCGAGTTGCCAGAAGCCGAAGAGGGTCGTCAGGTAGGTTGGGTCCCCCCCGCGAGTGCAGAGCGTCAGGTTCGTCTGCTGGGTGGCCGGACTGAACACGAGGCTCACGACCTGCACGGACGGATCGCCGGCGCGCATCTGCGCGAGCGAGCGGGGCGGATTGAGGATCGATGGAGCCGCGCGGCACTCGGGCAACGCATTCGGGTTCGCCGGCAGGGACTGCACGGTGAATCCCTGCTGCGTCTGCCAGAGGAGCGAGTTGTCGGTGGCCGTTTCCAGGTCGATGAAGCCGTCCTGGTCGGCGTCGAGCGCAGTCGATTGGTCGGGTAACGCGATCCCGCTTCCGAACTGGGCGATCACCGCATCGAATGCGGGAACAGGCATCAACGCGGCCGCCTGCAGCACTTCCCCCGACAATTGGTAGTCGTAGGAGACTGCAGGCGGCCGCTCCCCCGAAGCGAACGTCTGCTGAATCCGAGCCAGGTAGAACGCGGGCCCGACCGGATCCTGTAGATAGGTGAGCGCGTAGCTCCAGCGCGGGGCGTCCAAGCCCGTCGCCGCGTTCTTCACCGTCACCGAAACGGTGGACACGCGGCGATCGAGGTCGAGCCGCGCCCCGGACCGGAGATCGGCGAATGGCTGCGCCAGCGTCTCGTAACCGATCTGAACGCGCGCCTGCGTCTCGTCGCCGATTCCGCCGTAATCGACGGACGTCAAGAACAGCCGGCCGCTCGTGTTTGCCGTCCAAGCCAGGTTCGTCTTGCGGCCAAGGGCGCTCACCACCTGTCGCAGGTGCCAGGCGTAAGTGCCGGCGCCGTTCTGCACCCGCGCGATGCCGCCGAAGATCCACTGAGCCCCGTCGGGCAGATACGCGACGAAGCCGTCGACGGTCGGCTGGATCCGCACCGCGGAAGAGAGACCTGTCGGGTACCAGAATCCGTCCGCGCCCCGGTGGCAGTGTCCCCACGGGGACGAAAGCTCGTCGGTCGCGTAGTCGAGATCGCCCGTCACGCGCCAGCGAGCGATGGTGAGGTTGCTCTGCCACCCGACGCCCCACTCGGAAACGCCCGCGTCTGGCGAATACGATGGGAAGATCGGCGCCAGCGGCGAGCCGCGCTCGGAGGGAACGTCGAACGGTGAGGCGAGGCTGAACCCGCCCCGGCTGACGTCCGCAGGACCGAACGCGACGCTGGCGAGCTGCCCGGCCAACGAACCGCGTTCAGGCGGCGCGAGGGACGGCGCCTGGACGCGCTGGTCGAGCGTCTGCGCCCGGATGGAGAAGGCGGCGCAAAGCCCCATTCCCGCGAATGCGAGGATCTTCTTCATCGCGTGCCTCCTGGCGAGCAACGGCGACGTTGGTTGGACTGGAAGGTGCGGCCGCCGGCGCAGACTCCTGCCGGCGGCCGCAAGTGCGCGACCTAGTAGCAGCCCGGGACGCCCTGGAGCGCGACGCCGGGACCGTCGGGGCGCGGCTCGAGCCGCATGACGACGATCAGCTCATTCGCGATTTGCAACGGATTCCCGGCGGGCACCGGAAAATCACGGTTGAGCGACTGCACGTCCACGCCGAAGTCGGAAAA
>Ga0070708_100003768_pt1 | contig 11902 bp, 7 predicted proteins | sample KBSK5503metaG_FD_65469 | JGI IMG/M metagenome (GOLD analysis project Ga0070708, IMG submission 65469) | Corn, switchgrass and miscanthus rhizosphere microbial communities from Kellogg Biological Station, Michigan, USA - KBS K5-50-3 metaG | ecosystem: Host-associated > Plants > Roots >...
TGCACCGCGACGGCCGCCACACCGGCACCATGATCGCCGCGTCATCACCGAACTCATTCTCCTGATGGTCACACATCACGCGGATCAGCAGGCCCCGCCCCCCGGAGGGGAGTTCTCGGGCCGCCGTCGCCCAGGCGATCAAGGCGGCGTGCCGGCCGGGCCCGAGCTCACCTGTTCAGACCATGGACGGCGGCGGTCGACACCGTTCGCCGCAGCGAGGACAATTTCACATGTGGCACTTGCGCTGCCGATCATCGGGCGCACCGTCGAGCGGGATGCTATGTCGGCCGCCTATGCCAGCACGCAGACGGGCCAGTCGCGGCTTCTCCTGATCACCGGCCAGGCCGGCATCGGCAAGACCCGGCTGTATTGCCTGACACCGGGCTTCACCGCCGCCTGCGGCGCCGCCGACCAGGCCAGGCACATGCTCGGAGACGACGGATTCAGCGGGGCGCAGGAAGAAGGCCAGGCACTCACCCTGGACGACGCGGTCGCGCACGCTGCCCGCCCAGGCGGCGGGCGCAAGCGGCCCGCGACCGGATGGGCCAGCCTCACCCCCAGCGAACTAGAGGTCGTCCGGCTCGTGACGGCAGGCCTCCGCAACGAGGCCATCGCCCAGCGGCTGTTCATCGCCCCCGGCACTGTCAAGGCGCACCTCACCCACATCTTCACCAAACTAGGCATCACCACCCGCACCGAACTCGCCGCGCAAGCGGCCACCCGTGAACTGAGGATCAACCAGAACACACCCCTGCACAGTGACGACTTGCGCTCCGAGCGCCAAGCGCACACAACAGGCTGATCTGCGCTCCGCAGAATGCCGCCCGAGACACTATTACTGGACGCATAGTCGGCTCGGGATCCCTTGGGTAGGATGCTTCCCCTCACCCCCGTGATCAGCCCTGACCTTGAGCGAAGCGCGTCGCCGCCGCTATGCGCGGGCTGGCTGCCGTTTGCTGGGCCCTTCGCGAGGCGCCCGGACGGGGTGTTCTGGGAGGCTGGATTCATGGGACCTGCGCCATTCAGGTCACACGGTCGGTGGTTGACTTGGCCGCCGCACAGGGTCGCAGGGCCCTTCGCTCATCAGGCCGTCAGCGACGGCGGTTCAGATGACGGTTCCATCAGGGCCTCAAGAGGCGCTGGCCGTCGCGCTGGCCTGGCCACCCGGGACCGGGACTTTGTGGGCGTATGAAGTGAATGCGGTAACAAAGCTGTCATTACTGATGATGACTGTGGCGGTGATGAAGTGATCGCCGACCGCGAGGGTAGTGTTGAGGGGGTTGACAGATCCGATTAGGGTGCCGTTGTCGAACCATTGGTAGCTGCCGGTTCCGCGAATGGGAGTAGTCCAGCAATTGACGGCTCCCCCGCCGCCGACGGTTTTGCAACTGACCTTTGGTACAGGCCAACTTGATGGCGGCGGTGCTGGTGGTGATGTCATTTCTGATGGCGTAGGCAAGGGGGCGCTCACCTGACTTATCGAGAAACGATCGGCTTGGCCGCTTTGGCTTTCTTGTATTCTAATCCCGGTTACCCTGCTGCCGAGGCTCAACGTAGCGATGTTACCTTGCATGGTGAGAGTGGCGGGGCCGTCGACAAGGAAAGTCATTTTGACGGTCTCATTGATCTTAATGATAGTGACCTCCTCCATATCCCCCGCTTCCCCCGGAGCGACCTCGCCACGGCCGCCCACGTCATGGCGGACGAGCTCCTCGCTCCCGGCCTCCCGGCCGTGCTGCGCCCCGAGACCGATTACGTTACGCACTAGTCGGCTGATCACCAGCAGCGTTCCGTGGGGAGCAATACTCCCGCAGGCAACAGGCATCCCGAAGGAGAAGGTGCCCACAGGGGTGGCGAGTTCGGGGGAAAAGCTCACTTCGATGCTCCCGTCCACCGCCAAGCTGATCTCGATAGGAAGAAACAGATCCGGATGGAACGCTACCGTGGGCACGCCAGAGCCGCTACCGCAGAAAGTCGAGGGCGGGGGCGCGCCAGAGCCGCTTCCGGAGCTAGTCGAGACCGCGGGCGCGCCGGAACCGCTTCCGCAGCCAGTCAAGAGTGCCAACACGATCGTGATAATCGCCGCACAGCGGGCGCCAAGGATGGCCGTCTTGGCGGAACTGTGATGCGCGCCGGTTGGATCTCTGAATACGTCGCCAGATAGCTGTCCGGCTTCCACCCGCGTATTCATGTCATCTCCGTAATTTCTTCGTGCCCGGGACACCGGCAAGATGGCGGACCGCTTGATCTGCTCGACCTTTAATCACATGGCCCGGGCAGGTGCTCCCATCGGCGACCCGGAGCGCACGAAACTGTGCCGGTCCGCGAGCGAGATCCCCTCGCCCCGGGCTGGCCTTTGTGCTGTCGCTCGCACTGTGGGCCGTGTCCGGCATCCTTCGCTTCCGTGAAGCCCGCAGTATCTTCGCCGCTTGCCGACGGATGCGCCGGACCCGGGTGGTCTTCACGGCCGCTCCCCTCCGGTTGCACTCGTGCCGCCGACCCGTAGCGACTCGAGCACCCGCTCGAACGGGACGCCCGCCTGCAGGCTGGCCGCCCGCACGTCGTCCTCGGCGCCGTCGAAGAAGCAGAAGACGGTCTCGTCGGCCGGGACGAGGATCGAGCAAAGGAATTGCAGCTCATGGCCGTGCCGTCGGAGCTCACCGGCCGCCGCGGCTGCGCGCGCAGCGGCCTCGGTGAGCTTCTTTTCGGTCACGCCTGGCCAGTAGCACTCGACCAGGTACAGGTGCCGCTCGCTGCTGCCGGACACGGCGGTCACGTTACGGGAGCGAGCGCGGAGATGAATCAGGTGCTTCCCTACATTTATGCGGGTACCACCCTGTCTGTGCCAGCCGAGCGCCTGGCTCAGCGCGGGCGCTGGGCTCGATAAACGCGGGGTATGACACGGCTCGGCCCGCTCTACGGCTCATGAGCAACGAGCGGCGACCCCGCTCCTCCGGCCGGAGGCGGCGAGCTCCGCGCCTGGCGCCGGGAGGCGGCCTGCCGGGCTGAGTCGGGCCGCTAACCTGGCCCGCCCGGCTCGGCACGCGCCGGTTTTGCCACAGGCACGCTCTCGTGTGCTCGAACAACACCAGGGCTCCCCTGTAGCCGCACCTGCCGAGGCCATGTCCGCCGCCTCGGCCGTCGCAGCGGCCACCGACTACAGCGCAGGCATCGGCTACCTCCAGATCGGCCCGCTCGCTGGGCCAGGGGTTCCGTGGGGCGGCCTTGCCGTTCCGCAGCTGAAACATTCCGATCTCCGGTAACGGAGCCGGATCGGCGCCGGTTACCGCGATCACGGCCCAACTGCCGGTCTGTGGTGCAGTTGTTCGCTGACGGCCGTGCGCCGATCCCAGCCGGAACACTCCCCTGTCGCATCGCCCGGGCCGCAGCTCGTGATAGCTGGCACCACCTGGTGGCTGCGCCCGGCTAACCTCGATTCTCGGTCAGCACCCGCCGGAAACGAGGCGAACGGTTCCAACTGCCGGGCCCGAACGCGTGAGCCTTGTGTACGACCGTGCGGCGAAGGAACGGTAAGGCCGGCCGCCGAACTCGCGGCCCTGGCCCGGCGAGCATCAGCGCAAAGCCCGGGTCTTTGTGCCATTAGCAGGCACAAGCCCTTCGACCCGGGTTCCGGCCGTCGGCGTTAGCGGCCGTTTCCCCGGGTGTGCGCCGGCTCGCGGCTCGCGCCGGCTAGTCGGCTGCCAAGCTCGGCGCGGGAGCGGATGCCGAGCTTGCGGTAGGCGCGGGCGAGGTTGGCCTCCACCGTCTTGGGGCTCATGAACAGCTGCGCGGCGACCTCGCGGTTGGTCAGCCCGCAGGCGGCCAGGCGCGCCACCCGCTCCTCGGAGGCGCTCAGCGCGCTCGGCGCTGAGCGCCCGGCTGCGCGTTCCAGCTCCTGGCGCACTCGCGAGGCCCACAGGCGCGCGCCGCTCGCTTCCAAGATCTCGAGAGCTCGCTCGAGCAGCTCGCGGGCCGCCCGCTTCCTCCGGGCCCGCCGTTCGATCTGGCCCGCGGCCAGCAGCGTGCGCGCGAGTTCGAGCCGGAACTCGAGCCCCTCGCCGCGCTGAACCGCTGCGCCCGCTGCCGGGGAGGCGGCATCGAGGTCGCCGCGCGCGGCCAGCAGCAGCGCACGGCACCGTGCGGCCTGCGCGAGCGCCCAGCCGCGCCGCAACCGCCGCGCGGCCTGTTCGAGCATGTCGATCAGCCGCTCGGCCCGGTCGAGCTGGCCAAGCGCGACCAGCGCCTCGATCGCGTCGGCGAGGAACATCGCCCGGACAGGCTCGGCGAGACCCTCCTGCTCGACCTGCGCCGTCAGCGGCGCCAGCGCAGCCTCGGCCGCTCGTGGATCGCCCTCCGAAAGCGCGAGCACCGCGAGCGCCCATCTCGCCCAGATGGACACGACCTGGTACCCCGTTGCCGCAGCCAGCGCGAGGGCCTCCTCGGCCCGGCTTCGCGCCGCGTCGGCGTCGCCGAGATACGCGGCCGGCAAGGCCGCATACGCGAGTGCCATGCAGCGCAGCGATTCCATGCCGATCCGCGACGCGCTCTCGAGCCCCTCGTCCGCATACGCCGCGGCGGCGGCAAGGTCGCCGCGCCAGCACTCCGCCCACCCAAGATTGCCCGAGACAAAGGGGAGGTCGCTTTCCTCGCCACGGTCCAGGATCCGCTGCCGCAGGCCTCCGAGCAGCTGACACGCCCGCTGAAGGCGACCCTCGTACAGCATCAGGAGCCCCGCGATCAGGCTCGGGCGCATCTCCACCGGCGTCTGCCGCTGCTCGTCCTCCAGCTCGAACGCACGGTAGAGCCTCGCCTCGTCGAGGCCGCGCCCGAGCAGATAGCCGACCATCGCGGACACTGCGAGCGCCTCGGCCTGACACGGCTTATTGCCGAGCTGCCCGGTCAGCGCCAGCGCCCGGCGGGCGTGCTGCTCCGCGCCCGTCCAGTCAGCCTTGGCATTCGCGGCGAATGTGAGACGGAGCTCGAGCACCGCCGCCAAGGCGGCATCCTCGCCGGCCTGCTCGAGCGCCTGCTCGAACAGCCTGACCGCCTCCGGGAAGCTCTGCTGGTTGTAGCGGATCTCGCCCAGCACGCGGAGCGCATCCGCGCGCACCCGGCCTGCGGGCGCCCGCTCGAGCACGGTCTCCAGGAGTGCGCACGCCCGGCCCAGCTCGCCGGCGTGGAACTGGTACTCCGCCGCCTCGACGCTGCGGCGCTGCAGCTCGCCGACCTGGCCCGGCGGGGTCAGCCGCAGCGCCTGCTCGGTCAGCTCGGCCGCGGTCTCCGGCGCCCCCCGCGCACGGGCGTGCTCGGCCGCAGCGTCAAGCACGGCCGCGAGCTGGCCGTCGGCGCCCTCCGCAGCAAGCGCCAGATGCCACGCCCGCTCTTCGGAGTCGGCGACGAGCCGCGCCACCCGCCGGTGTGCCCGGCGCCGCTCGCCCGGCGTCGCGGACGAATAGACCGCCGCCGCGAACAGCGGGTGCGAGAACCGGACGTGCGAATCCTCCAGCACAACGACCCCGGCCGCCGCGGCCTGCTCGAGCGCCCACCGCGACCCGGCAGCCGTCCCATCCATCCCGGCCGCCACCAGTTCGACGGTGGCCGACCGGAGCGCGGCCGCCGCAAGCAGCGCGTCATACGTGCGCCTGGGCAGCGCAGCGATCCGGGCTCCGGCGAGCGCGCGCAGGCTGCCCGGCACCGGCAACCCTGCCAAGCCCGGGGAGGCGTCTTGCGGCAGCGAGCGCGCGATCTCAACCGCGAAGAACGGGTTCCCGCTCGCCGCCTGCGCGATCCGTGTAACAGCCCGCCGCGTCAGGGACCGTCCCAGCCGCACCTTAATGACCTCGTGCAGCGCACCCGGGCTCAGCGGCCCCAGCTCCACGCGCCGCACCCGTCCCTCCGGCAGCGCGCGCTCAAGCTCCAGCACGGTCGTCTTGCCCGCCCCGGTGCGTTCACAGGCGAGCAGGCCCACCGGCAGCCGCTCCAGCCGCCGCACGGCGAACTCCAGCACCCGCGCCGACGGGACATCAAGCCACTGCAGATCATCGACCGCGACCACCACAGCCGCCCGGCGCGCAAGCGCCGCAAGCACGCTGGCCGTGGCAGCGCCAACCGCGCGCCGGTCCAGACGGCGGTCACCGGGATCCTCGCGCAGCAGCGCCACCGCCAGCGCACGCGCCTGCGGCGCCGGCAGCCCAGCGATGACGTCATCGGCGACCGGCCCCAGCAAATCGGCCAGCGCCGCAAACGCCAGCCGCACCTCCGCCGCCGCCGGCCGCGCCGACAATACCACCAGTGAGGCCGCGCGCGCCCGCTCGACAGCCTCCACCCACAGCGTCGTCTTCCCGATCCCCGCTTCCCCCGCGAAAACCAGCGCAGCTGAACCGCCCCTGAGCCCGCCGAAGAACTCCGCCGCGGCCTCAAGCTCCCCATCACGCCCCACGATGGCGCCCTGCATGGCTCAACTCTGGCACCCGCCCGCTACCAGGTAAAGGCGGCGCGGGCGGTACATGCTTGCGGGACTGGGGTGCGGCTTGCGCGTTCCTGCCTGTGTCGCGGCAAGCGCCGGCTGTCACTTCGGCTCGCTGGCATGTAACAGTGGCGACGGCCGACGCTCTGTCGTGGCCTGGTTCAGGCTGATGGATTCAGCTGCCGTCGCGGAAATCCCCATGGCAGTGGTTTCACCGGATTTTCGATAATGGCCGGGAAGCCGCTGACCGTTGGGGGGCGGCGTGGACGACTCCTTGCCACAGCCGGATATCGGGGCGCTTACAGCCGCCGTCCGGGCAGCGCTGGGGCCGTCTTGACGCCACGTTTGAGGGCTGGCACGCACCCAGGTCACCGACGCGATCGCCCTCCTCGAGCGGATCGTCGACGAGTAGTCCAGACGTGGAACGGCCGCCGAGTGCAGGGGAGGGCCGCCGGCGGGCGACCGTTTGGGCCATGCTGGGGTGATGGTGAATGGGCCGCCGGTGGCTGTGGAGCCTATCCGGGTGCAGCTTGATCCGGAAGTGCTCAGCGAACTCCGTCGGCGTTTGGCTGCCTCGCGCCTTGTTCCAGATGACGGCGGCGGGTGGGAGCGGGGCACTCCGCGGGCGTGGCTGGCCGGCCTGCTCGCCGACTGGCAGCGGTTCGACACGGCCGCGTTCCAGGCCCGGCTGGACCGGCTCGCGCACTTCCGGGCCGTGGTGGACGGGCAGGCGATCCACCTGGTACACGAGCGCGGCCGCGGGCCGGCGCCGCTGCCGCTGCCGCTGACGCACGGCTGGCCCGGCTCGTTCTGCGAGTATCTCGATATCCTGCCGCTGCTCACCGACCCAGGGGCGCACGGCGGTGATCCTGATGACGCGTTCACGGTCGTGGTGCCCTCGCTGCCAGGCTTCGGCTTCTCCGGGCCGCCCCCCGCTGGTGGCCTGACCGGCGATGCGGTCGCCCGGCTATGGCACCGGCTGATGAGCGACGGCCTGGGGTGCCCGCGCTACGTGGCGCACGGCAGTGACCTGGGCGCGGGCATTACCGCCCGGCTCGCCCGCGCCCACCCCGGCGCGGTGGCCGGCATCCACCTGGCCACCCCGGGGCTGGTCGCCCCGCCCCGGCCGTGGAGCCTCGCCGAAGAGGCCCACTTCGCCCAGGTGGACGCCTGGACCGGTGAGGAGGGCGGCTACGCTCACGTGCACTCGACCAAGCCCGCCACGCTCGGCGCCGCGCTGCACGACTCACCGGCCGGGCTCGGCGCCTGGATCGGGGAGAAGATCACCGCCTGGAGCAGCACGACACCCGACGGCCAGCCAGCGTTCCCCGGGACCTGCTGCTGGCGACGCTGACCCTGTACTGGGTCACCGGAACGATCACCTCCTCCCTCATGCCGTACTGGGCCCACCGGCACGCGCCCGCCAGCACTCTCCCGGCGGGAGAGCCAGCGCCGGTTCCCACCGCGATCACCGTCTTCGGCGGCGAGCAGGTCCCCTTCCCCAAGCCGCCGCGCGAGCTGGCCGAACGCTACTTCCGTGTCACCGCCTGGGCCGAACACGGCCGCGGCGGCCATTTCCCCGCCATCACCGAGCCACAACTGCTCGCAGAAACCCTGCGCGACGCCTTCCGGCCGCTCCGGACACAAGCGCAACCGTAATCGCTACGGCGGTTGCTCCCGCAGCGCAAGCCGATGACCTTCTGGGCAATTGTCAGCGCCGGAATTCTTGCGCGCAAGTGCTCGCCGGACACGATCCGTGGCCATGCAAGCCTCCTGGTGCGCCATAACCGGGCGATCTGCGTGCAGATGACCGAGCCAGCCACAAAGCCAGCACTGGCAAATATTCGGCAGGGAGAGTATTCCGCAGGAGTGGCGTCTCGTCCGCGATTACCTTGCGTCACGATATTTGCATGCCGCCGGGCGGGTCGCGGCGGTCATCGCGCGCCGGTGATGGCGGATGTGACGGGCCAGCGGGTGCGCTGGCGCGCGCCAATAGCCGCCGCGGCCGTCAGCCCGGCTACTGTCGCCAGCCCGGCGCATGTCCGGGCAATCCTTACCCAGGTCTCCCGCATCAAGCCGGAGCTGGCCGCGTTCTTCGGCTGCCTGTACTACGCGGCGCTGCGCTCGGAAGAAGCCGTCACCCTGCGCCGCGACAACCTCATCCTCCCGGCCCACGGCCGCGGCAAGGTTATCCTCACCGCCGCCTGCCCGCGCACCGGCAACGCCTGGACGAACACCGGCAAGTCTCATGAGCCGGCCTGTCTCAAGCACCGCCCCGACGGCGCCATCCGCGTCGTCCCCATCCCGCCCGTCCTGGTCAGGAGGCTCCGCCAGCACCTGCATGCGTTCGGGACCGCCTCGGACGGGCGGCTGTTCCGCGGCGCCCGCGGCGGCATACTCAGCGAGTCGGTCTACGGCCGCGCCTGGCACACCGCCCGCCAGGCCGCCCTCGGCCCGGACCTGGCCGCCACCGCGCTGGCCCGCCGCCCCTACGACCTGCGGCACGCAGCCCTGTCGCTGTGGCTGAACGCCAGCGGCACGCCCGCGGAGGTCGCCGCGCGGGCCGACATCAGCGCCCGTGTCCTGCATGAGGTCTACATGCACTGCACCGACGGCCAGGAAGACACCGTCAGTCAGCGGATCGAAGACGCCTTTAACGCAGGCACCGGTATCACGCATTCGTCACCACGCGCGAAAGCGAGCGATTATACGCACCGCTCGTTCCGCCCGGACGCTGTCCGCTATTTGTCCGTAACCACTGCTATGCATCGACCCGTAGTGACACACCCTGATACACGACGTGACAAGAAGAAACGACCCACCGGACCGCGTTTCCGCAGCCCAGGGGCCGTTTCCGCAGGTGGTGGCAGGTGTTGGGTTCGAACCAACGTAGGCTGAGCCGACGGTTTTACAGACCGCTCCTACCTGGACCTTAATATAGCCTCTGACCTGCATAAACACGACCGGATCGGCCTTGCCGTGCTGACGCTGTCCGCTATATGTACGTGGCCGCGGGCTGCCGCACGGCCCATCGCACGGACAGTCACGTACAGCGTCCGCCGACGCCACCGCACGGCCGGAAACCGCAGGTAGCGCCATTGCCGAGCAGTCCAGCCTCCCAGGGTCATCCGGCGGGATCTCCGCATCGGATACCCTGACTCTCCGCGCACTGGTACACGCACGCACCGCTGTCTAGGGTCCGCCGTATACCTGCCATATACCCCTGATGTACCTGCCGTCATAGACTGCGGGCGCAACCAGATCGCGGTCGCGCTTGGCGCTTCCCGGCATGCCGCTCGGCATCGGTTCGCCATAAGGTCGGCTCACCCGCACGACCTACTTTGAATGGCTCTGCGCTGATCCCCATCGACCGATCCAGCGGATCAGCTGATGAGACCCTGGAGTTGAACCGGCCGATGTACTCGGCGGCGGCCAGCTCGACATCTGCCAGCCTGCGCCACGGGCCGCGGGGCTTGATCAGCTCGGCCTTATGCAGGCCGATCGCGGATGCCATCAGGGCGTTGTCCAGGGCATCACCGACGGTGGGTGGTGCAACCCGCGGTCAGCGGCGCCAGGCAGATGACCAGTGTGGTCCTGAGCTTCATGGCCGGCCGAGGACGTGGACGGTCCATCCTGCCTCCCGCCACAGGCCCGCGTCCAGCGCGCAGCGGGCGTCGATGATGACCGGCTGTCCGACGATCTCCGCGAGCGCGGCCGGGTCGATGGCCCGGTAGTCGGACCACTCGGTCAGGTGCAGCACTAGGTCCGCCCCGTCCGCCGCCTCCGACACCGAGCTCGCGTAGCGCAGGTCGGGGCGCTTCTTCGCGGCGTTCGGCACGGCGACCGGATCGTGCACGGTGACGATCGCCCCCTCGGCGGACAGCCGCTCCGCGATGTCCAGGCTGGGCGAGTCGCGGATGTCGTCGCTGTCCGGCTTGAACGCGGCGCCAAGGATCGCGATCCGCTTACCGGCCACGTGCCCGCCGACGGACTTCCTGGCCAGGCTGACCACCCGGTCCCGGCGGCCGAGGTTGATGGTATCGACGATGGCCAGCAGGCTGACCACCGAGGTGACGCCGAGGCCAGCGGCGGCGGCACGGAACGCGCGGATGTCCTTGGGCAGGCAGCCGCCGCCGAAGCCGAGGCCGGGGGACAGGAACTTCCGGCCGATCCGCTCGTCATGGCCCAGCGCCTCGGCCAGCTGTGTGACGTCGGCCCCGGCTGCCTCGCAGATCTCGGCCATCGCGTTAATGAAGGAGATCTTGGCGGCGAGGAACGCGTTGGCGGACACCTTCACCAGCTCGGCGGTCTCCAGGTCCATCACCAGCGCCGGGGTCCCGGCATCCAACTGCGGGGCGTAGACCTGGCGGAGCAGGTCCGCCGCGGCGCCGTTGGTGACCCCGAACACCAGGCGGTCCGGGGAGAGGCTGTCCTGAACGGCGCGGCCCTCCCGCAGGAACTCGGGGTTCCAGGCCAGGTCAACCTGCTCTTTCGCGGGCGCCAGCCCGCGGACCCGGTGCCGGAGCTTCCGCGCCGTGCCGACCGGTACCGTCGACTTGCCGACGACCAGGCACTCCTCGTCCAGGTGCGGGGCGAGCGCCTGCGCCGCCGCGTAGACGTAACTCAGGTCCGCCCGCCCGGCGTCGGCTTGCGGGGTGCCCACGCACAGGAAATGCACCTCGCCGAAGGCGCCCGCTTCCGCGAACGAGGTGGTGAATCGCAGCCGGCCGGCGTCGAGGTTCTTGCGCAGCAGCGCTTCAAGGCCGGGCTCGAAGAACGGCACTTCGCCGCGGGCGGCCATGGCGACCTTCTCCGCGTCGACGTCGAGGCCGAGTACGTCGTGGCCGGCATCCGCCAGGCAGACGGCGTGCGTGAGACCAAGGTACCCGGTCCCGATGACGGTCATCTTTGTACTCATGTCGTGTCCCTATTGCTGGTCGCGGTCAGAGGCGGGTGCAGGCGATGTTGCAGAGGCCGTGAGCTTTGTTCGCCCGGATGGAGCCTGGGGAAACTCCGGGCGGTTCAGACAGGGGCGGGGCGGGATGAGAGTGGAAAGCGGGAATGGGACTGGACTGCTGCTATCTAGCGGCCGTCTTGCGGGCATCCACCCATCGACGGCGTGATCAGCCGCCGATGGGTCGTGCCAGCACGCTGTCGGGCAGGCGCGCGAACTCGAGGACCCGTTCCGCGATGCGCTGCCAGTCGAACTCGGCACCGCGGCACTCCGCTGCCTTCGCCAGGTCGCGCCGCAGCACGTGGTCGTTCATCAAGCGGCTGAGCCGGCCTGCGAGGTGGTCACGTGCGCCGGGTGGGTAGGCGAGACCCGCAGCGCCGACCAGCTCGCGCAGGTCTCCCTGATCGGGGTAGACGACCGGGACGCCGGCAGCGAGGTACTCGACGACCTTGAGGGGATGAAAGTAGAAGTCCGGCACTGGC
>Ga0070708_100003769_pt1 | contig 11894 bp, 11 predicted proteins | sample KBSK5503metaG_FD_65469 | JGI IMG/M metagenome (GOLD analysis project Ga0070708, IMG submission 65469) | Corn, switchgrass and miscanthus rhizosphere microbial communities from Kellogg Biological Station, Michigan, USA - KBS K5-50-3 metaG | ecosystem: Host-associated > Plants > Roots >...
GCGCTACCGAACTCGGCCATGAAGAAGAAGAGGAACCGGAAGCCGGAGTACTCGGTCATGTACCCGGCGACCAGCTCGGACTCGGCCACGGGCATGTCGAACGGCGGCTGCGTGAGCTCCGCCTGCGCCGCAGCCATGAACAGAAAGAAGCCGAGGAACTGGCTGAAGATGAACGGATTGCCGATGCCGTGAAAGCCAAAGATCGCTCCGTGGGCCTGCGCCCGCACGATGCCCTGCAGGCTCATGGTGCCGGCGACGATCACCACGCCCAGGACCGCCAGCACCAGCGGCAGCTCGTAGGCGATCAACTGGCCGGCGGCGCGGAGCGCCCCGAGCAGCGAGTACTTGTTGGCCGACGCCCACCCCGCCATCAGCACGCCGATAACCGAGATGGACGACACCGCGATGGCGAAGAACACCCCGGTGTCAAGGTCTTGTACGACGAGGCGGGGGCCGGCGGGCACGACGATGTACAGCATGAAGGTGGAGAGCAGGACAACGAGGGGCGCAGCCGCGAACACCCGGCGGTCGGCGCCGTCGGGGATCAGGTCCTCCTTTTGGATGAACTTGATCCCGTCGCCGATCAGCTGGAACCAGCCGTGGAACCCGCCCGACTCCATGGGCCCGAGCCGGCTCTGCATGTGGGCCATCATCTTCATCAGGAACACGTAGCCGAGCAGCAGCGCCCCGAACGGGATGATCGCCAGGACGGCCACCGTCTTGATCAGCGTGATCGGCCAGTACCCGAGCTCCACCGCCAACGTCATCGATCAATGTCCCCGAGGATGAAATAGAGGCTGGCGAGGATGGTGATGATGTCGGGAACGTAGACGCCCTTCAGCAGCCACGGCAGGATCGAGATGTTGTTGAACGACGCCGAGCGGATCTTGCAGCGGAACGGCCCGAGCCCGCCCTTGCTGACGACGTAGTAGCCCATCTCGCCCAGCGGGTTCTCCGTGTGCACCCACGCCTCGCCTGCGGGCACCTTGATGATGCGGGGGACCTTGGCCTGGATGGGCCCAGACGGCAGGCCGTCGAGCATCTGGTCGACCATCTTGGTCGCCTCGCGCGTCTCCTGGAACCGAACCCAGAAGCGGGAGAACGAGTCGCCGTCGGGATGGGTCCAGATCTTCCAGTCGAGGTCCTTCCACGCCAACGGCGAGGGCACGTCGCGGCGGATGTCCCAGTCGACGCCGCTGGCCCGGATGTTGGCCCCGGAAAGCCCGTACTCCAGGCCGATCGACGCCGGGATCACGCCGATGCCGCGGGTGCGGGTCTCGAAGATGGGGTTGCCCATGAGCAGGTCTTCGAGTTCGTCGCAGTAGTGGCGGATGCGGGCCATGGTGGCCTTGGTGTCGTCGATCCAGCCCTTGGGCAGGTCGTCCTTCAGGCCGCCGATGCGGTCGTAGTTGGGATGGAAACGCCCGCCGGTCGCCGCCTCGATCAGGTTGAGGACGTACTCCCGGTCGCGGAAGCCGAAGAACACCGGCGTGATGGCGCCGAGATCGGCGCCCATTGATCCGATGAACAGTGTGATGTTGGCAATGCGCCCCATCTCGAAGAGGATCGTGCGGATGTACTGCGCCCGCGGCGGCGCCTCGACCTCCATGAGCTTCTCGGCGGCGAGGATGAACGGCACCTCGTTGCAGAACGACGACAGCCAGTCGATGCGGTTCACGAGGGTCGTGATCTGCGGGTAGGTGCGAACCTCGGTCAGCTTCTCGTAGCCCCGGTGCATGTAGCCGCAGACGATGTCGGCCCACACCACCTCTTCGCCGTCGAGTTGGGCGACGACCCGCAGGGTGCCGTGGGTGGCCGGGTGCTGCGGGCCGATGTTGAGAGTCATCTCCTCGGTCTGCAGCTCGACGTTGACTCGGGCGTCGGCGGCCTGGGCGGCGATGTAGGCCAGCCGTTGCCGTTCCTGGGTGACCGCCATTACTCCTCACCTCCGTCGGCGGCGCCGGCCTCCCCGGGCCCATCCTCGTCGGGCATCGGCTCGACGTCGACCAGGCCGGGCCACGGCTTCACCTCGCGGGCCAGCAGCGGGTAGTCCTTGCGCAGCGGGTACCCCTCGAACTCGCTCGGCAGGTAGATGTGGCGCAGCCCGGGGTGCCCGACGAAGTCGAAGCCGTACATCTCCCACGTCTCCCGCTCGTGCCAGTCGGCGCCGCGGTACACCGACACCCACGACTCCACCCGGGGCTCCTCGTCGTCGAGATCGGCCTTGAGACTGATGCCCTGCTTGCGACCCGTCGAGTACAGGCGGGCCAGGACTTGGAACCGGCTCTCACCGCCGGCTACCCCAGTCTCCCAACCCTGTTCTTGGGCAGCTTCGGTAGACAATTGCGGTGCGGCTTCCTCTGGGGTCGCCCCGGCCGCGTCCTGGGCGTCGGAGTCGTCTCCTGCCTCGACGTCGACGTCGACTGTCGCGGCCTCGGCGTCCTCGGCGTTGGGCGCCGAGGGCATCCAATCGATGCCCGAGAGGAAGCAGAAGTAGTCGAAGCCGAGGTCATGGCGCAGCGTTCGGGCGGCCGCCAGCCACGAGTCGGGCGAAAGCCGGATCCAGGCGTCGCCCTGGTGCACCTCGGTCCCGACGATTGCGTCGCCCAGCGCCGATTGGAGCTCGGCGACAAGGGCCGAGGCGCTGGCGTTGACGTCCTCTTCGGTGGTCTCGGCGGCGTCGGTGTCAGCTGACGACAATGGGCTCACCCCGCCAGCGCTCGGCCATGTCCTCGTGCTGGATCCGCTGCTGGAGCAGGACCACGCCCTCGAGGAGCGCTTCGGGCCGCGGCGGACAGCCGGGCACGTAGACGTCAACTGGGATGATCTGGTCGACGCCCTTGGTGACCGAGTACGAGTCCCAGTACGGCCCGCCGCAGTTCGCACACGCGCCCATGGAGATGACGTACTTCGGGTCGGGCATCTGCTCCCAGAGCCGGCGGATGGCGGGGGCGAGTTTGTCGGTGACGGTGCCCGACACGCACAGCAGGTCGGCCTGACGGGGCCCCGCAGGAAACGGGATCACACCCAGGCGCATGATGTCGTAGCGGGGCGACACCATCGCCGCGCCCATCTCGATTGCGCAGCACGCCAGACCCCACTGGTACATCCAGAGCGAGTATTTGCGGCTGTAGTTCAAGAGCCACGTCAGCGGCTTCGGAACACGCTTCTTCTCAACTATGCCCATGATTTCGCCCTCACTCGCTTCGCTCCGTTCGGGCGAGTTACATCGTGCTCCGGGCGCCCGGCAAAGCCGGATCGCCCTCCGCCGTTTCTCTGTTGCCGCCAGCCATCGAGGGCACCTTCGGTGCCGAGTGCGGCCGGCGGATTCTTGCGCCTTAGGCCCACCTCAAGACTCCCTTGCGCCAGGCATAGAGCAGCGCGAGGGCGAGGATGGCGATGAACACCGCCATCTCGACCAGGCCGAACACGCCCAGCGCCTCGAGGCGCACGGCCCACGGGAACAGGAACACCGCCTCGACATCGAACATCACGAACAGCAGAGCGAAGACGTAGTAACGGATCTGGCTCTGCGACCACCCGACGCCGACGGGGTCGGCGCCGCACTCGTAGACCATGTGCTTCTGCGGCTGGGGCCGGGTGGGCCGGATGAGGCGGCCGACGCCGAGCATGGCGCCGACCATGAGGACGGCTGCTCCCCCGAAGATGGCGACCGTGAGGTATTGCCGGAGGAAGGCCGACATCAACCCTCGAGTTTAGTGAACGGATTCACAGGCTGCGAAAGGCTCCTTCGCTGTTCTAGAAACGCATCAGGGTGGCGTGGCGGGCGAAGTCGAGGACGCTCGACGGCAGGATTCCGAACACCAGCGTGAAGGCCACCGCCACCCCCAGGGCGGCGCCGGCGCCGAAGGGAATGGCCGGCCGCCCGGCGGGGACGCCTTCGCCCTCGGGCGTCATGTACATCACCACGATGACCCGCAGGTAGAAGAAGGCGGCGATCACCGCCGCCAGCATGGCGATGACCGCCAGCGCGTAGGACCCGGACGCCACCGCGGCGGCGATCACCGTGAACTTGGCGAGGAACCCGGTGGTCAGGGGGACGCCCGCCTGGGCCAGCAGGAAGACGGTGAAGAGCAACGCCAGCCCCGGCCGCCGGGCCGACAGCCCGCGGTAGTCGTCGAGGCTGTGGCCTTCGTCGCCCCGCCGGGCCACGAGGGTCACCACCGCGAAGCTCCCGACGACCATGAAGGCGTAGGCCAGGAGGTAGAACAGCGACGCGGCGACGCCTTGGTCGGTGGCGGCCTGCAGGCCGACGAGCACGTAGCCGGCGTGGCTGATCGACGAGTAGGCCAGCATGCGCTTGACGTCGGTCTGCACGACCGCCAGCACCGAGCCCACGACGAGGCTCAGCACCGCCAGCGCCCAGATGATCGGCTGCCAGTCGATCTGCGAGCTCCCGAACGTCGAGTACGCCACCCGCAGGAGGGCGGCGAACCCCGCGGCCTTGGCGGCCGCGGCCATGAACCCGGTCACGGGCGTGGGCGAGCCTTGGTAGACGTCGGGTGTCCACATGTGGAAGGGGACCGCCGCCACCTTGAAGCCCAGCCCCACCGCCAGCATGGCCAGCGCGGCCAGCTCGGTGCCCGAGCTCACCACGTTCGTGCGGAGGAAGAGGGCCACGCTCGTGAGGTTGGTGGATCCCGTCACCCCGTAGGTCAGGGCGATCCCGTACAGAAGGAACGCCGAGGAGAACGACCCGAGCACGAAGTACTTGATGGCCGCTTCCAGCGATTGGTCGCGCCGGCGATGGAAGCCGGCGAGGACGTACAGCGCGATCGACAGGATCTCGATCCCGAGGAAGATCACGATCAGGTCGTTGGCCGCGGCCATCAGCGCCGCGCCCGACGCCGATAGCAGCATCAGCACGTAGAAGTCGGGCGAGCGCAGCTGTTCCCGTCTCAGGTAGCCGTCGGCGACGAGCACCGCCAGCCCCACCGACACGCAGATGACCACGATGAGAAAGAGGCTGAAGCCGTCGACGACGATGGCGTCGGCCACCTCCTGACGGGGGCCGGTCACCGCGGTGACGTCGTGCCACAGCCGCTGGGTGGCCACGAGCGCTCCGGCGACGACCGCCAGCGTGAGCACGGTGAACACCGACTGATGGAGCCGGCGCAGCAGCGCACCGGCAACCAGGATGACGATGCCGCCGACGACAAGCACCACTTCGGGGAGGATGGCGTCCCACGCGACATGGGGGAGGCTGAGCTGTTCCATCAGCGGCCTCTCGGCGCGGCGATCCGAGACGGCGTGGCCGGCTCCCTGAACGTGCTGTGGGCTTCGACGTGACGCACCAACGCCTTCACCGACGGCTCCATGCGGTCGAGCACCGGCTTGGGATACACGCCGAGAAACACGATCAGCGCGCCCACGGGAAGCATCACCGCGCCCTCCCGCCACGTCATGTCGCGGAAGCCGGCGTTGGCCTCGTCGGGCTCGCCGTGGAATACCCGCTGGTAGGCCCACAGGAGATAGACGGCCGCCAGGATCACGCCGGTGGCCGCCACCACTGCCCACCAGCGGCGGGTGACGAAGGTGCCCACGAGGATCAGGAACTCGCCGACGAACCCGTTCAGGCCCGGAAGGCCGATCGACGACAGGACCACGAAGATGAACACGCCGGCGAACACCGGCGCCGCCTTCTGCAGGCCGTTCAACTCGGCGATGGCACGCGTGTGGCGGCGCTCGTAGATCCACCCGACGAGAAGGAAGAGGGCGCCGGTGGAGAGCCCGTGGTTGACCATCTGCAGCAGCCCACCCGAAAGGCCCTGCTGCGTAAAGGCGAACGTGCCCAAAACGATGAAGCCGAGGTGGGCGACGGACGAATATGCGACGAGCCGCTTGAGGTCTTTCTGCATGGTCGCGACCAGAGCGCCGTAGATGATCCCGACGACCCCCAGAGTCAGGAACAGCGGGGCCAGGTCGACGGCCGCCTTCGGGAACAGGAACAGGCCGAAGCGGAGGAAGCCGTACGTTCCCAGCTTCAGCAGCACACCGGCGAGGATGACCGAGCCCGCAGTGGGTGCCTCGGTGTGGGCGTCGGGGAGCCACGTGTGAAGTGGGAACAGCGGAACCTTGATGGCGAACGACAGCGAGAAGGCCAGGAACAGCCATCGGGCGGTGGTCGCCGCCAGCGACTGGGTTTGGGCGAGATGGACGAGGTCGAAGCTCAGCACCCCGGTCTGGCGGGCGGTCAGAAAGACCAGCGTCAGGATGGCCACGAGCATCAACGCCGAGCCGGTCATCGTGTAGAGGAAGAACTTGAGGGCGGCGTACACCCGGCGCTCGTAGCCCCACCCGCCGATGAGGAAGTACATCGGCACGAGCACGATCTCCCAGAACACGAAGAAGAGGAAGAGGTCGAGGGCGAGGAACACGCCCATACACCCGGCTTCGAGCAGCAGCAGCCACGCGCCGTAGGCCTTGACGTCGCGATGCACGGCCGGTCCGGCGATGGCCACCGGGAAGAGGACGCCGGTAAGCACGACGAGGAAGAGGGAGATGCCGTCGATCCCCAACCGCCACGAGATGCCCCAGGCGGAGATCCACTCGTGGTGCGACTGCATCTGGAAGCCGGCAACGCCGGTGCGGAAGTGGACGAGGGTGGCAATGCTCAGGGCGGCAACGACCACACTGACGACGAGGCTGAGAACGCGGGCGATCTCCGGACGGCTGCGGGGCGCGAGCAGCACCGCGATCGCGCCGGCCGCGGGCGTCAGCACAAGGGCAGCCAGGTAGGGGAAATTCACTGCGCGACCCGGCTGATGCCGTAGCCCAGGAGGACGACGGCGCCGACGACGACCGCCAGCGCGTAGTTGCGCACGTAGCCGCTCTGGACGGCGCGCAGCCGCGACCCCGAGGCGCGCACGAGCGAGCCGACGCCGTTGACGGCCCCGTCGACCACCTTGAGGTCGAGCACATATGCCGCCCACGCCGAGAGCATGCGGCCGGGGGTCTCGATGACCGCGGAATAGAGGTCGTCGACGTACCACCCGTTGCGCAACACTGCGGGCTCGAGGGCGTCGGGACGCGCCTGGCGCCCGAGGAAGAGCCGCCCGGCGATGGCGATGCCGGCGGCCACCGCGGCGAGCGTCACGAAGAACAGTGCCCACTTCGTGCCCGAGGTGGCTGCGAGCTCGTGCACCCGGGAGCCGAAGACCGGGTGGAGCCAGCGGTGCAGGAACTCGGTCTTGTCGGAGAGCGGGAGATTGAGGCCGCCGCCGACGACCGAGAGCGCCGCCAGCACGACGAGGGGCACGGTCATCGTCCACGGCGACTCGTGGGGCGTCACCGCGTGCTCGCCCTCCCCTTCTGACTTCCAGCGGTCGCGACCGAAGAAGACGAGGAATATCTGGCGGCTCATGTAATAGGCGGTGAGCAGGGCGCCGATGAGGCCGAGCAGCCAGAGCACCGGGCTCTTGTCCCAGGCGTTGATGAGGATGTCGTCCTTGGACCAGAAGCCCGCGAAGGGAGGGACGCCGGCGATCGCCAGCCACCCGACGATGAACGTCGCCGAGGTCACCGGGAGGAACCGCCGCAGGGCGCCCATCTTCTGCATGTCCTGGGTGTCGTGCAGGCCGTGGATCACCGAGCCGGCCCCAAGGAAGAGCAGCGCCTTGAAGAAGGCGTGGGTGATCATGTGGAACACCGCGGCCACGTACGCGCCCGACCCGACGGCCAGGAACATGTAGCCGAGCTGGGAGATCGTCGAGTAGGCGAGCACCCGCTTGATGTCGTCCTGGGCGCAGGCGATCGTCGCCGCGAAGATGGCGGTGATGGCGCCGACGACGGCGATGACCGTCGTCGCCCCTCCCGCGTGGGCGAGGATCGGGTTCACCCGGACCATCAGGTAGACGCCGGCGGTCACCATGGTGGCGGCGTGGATGAGGGCCGAGACCGGCGTCGGGCCTTCCATGGCATCGGGCAACCACACGTACAGCGGCAACTGGGCCGACTTGCCCGCCGCTCCCAACAGCAACAGCAGGACGACGGCGGTGGCGGTGGCGTGGCCGAGGGCGCCGACGTGGGCGAAGACGGTGAGGTACTGCAGCGAACCGACGCTGCCGAACAGCACGAACATGGCGACCATGAAGCCGAAGTCGCCCACTCGGTTGGTGACGAACGCCTTCTTCGCCGCAGTGGCTGCCGTCGGTCGCTCGAACCAGAACGAGATCAGGAAGTAGGAGCACGCCCCCACGCCCTCCCAGCCGAGGAACGTGAGCAGGAAGCTGTCGGCGAGGACGAGCACGAGCATCGAGAACACGAAGAGGTTGAGGTAGACGAAGAACGTCGGGTAGCGCTCGTCGCCCCGCATGTAGCCGATCGAGTACAGGTGGATCAGCGAGCTCACACCGGTGACGAACAGCGCCATCGCCACCGCGAGGGGATCGATCAGCAGGCCGGCCTTGACTTGGAAGGTGCCGACCGGCACCCAGGTGAACAGCGTGTGGGTCACGGTGCGGGCGTCGTCGTGCCGGGAGAGCAACGTGGAGAACACGCCGAGCGTCACCGCGAACGACGCCGCCACCATCAGCGTGCCGAGCCATCCGGCGCCGGGATCGCCCAGTTTGCGGCCGACGAGCAGCAGGAGAACGAAGCCGGCGAGGGGAAGCGCGGGGATGAGCCAGGCGGCGTCGAGCACGATCAGCCCTTGAGCAGCGAGATGTCGTCGGCGGTGGCCTGGGTCCGCCGCCGGAAGATGGCCACGATGATGCCCAGCCCGACAACCACCTCGGCGGCAGCCACGACGAGCACGAAGAAGACGACGACTTGCCCGCCGATGTCATCGAGCATGCGGGCGAAGGTGACGAACGTGAGATTCACGGCGTTGAGCATCAGCTCGATGCACATGAACATCACCAGGACGTTGCGCCGCACGAGAACGCCGATGGCGCCAATGGTGAACAGCATCGCCGCCAGCGTCAGGTACCACGCCCCCGGAACACTCATTGGGCCGCCGCCGCCTCTTCGGCGTCGGGGGCGCGCACCTCGCCCGAGCTGAGCGGATCCGAGCGCCGGGCCAGCACGACGGCGCCGATCACCGCGATCACCAGCAAGACCGACGTGGCCTCGAACGGCAGGAGGTAGCGGGTGAAGATCGCCCGGGCAAGCTTCTCGACGTTGGAGGTCTCGCCTGAGAGCGGCCCGGTGACCGACCGGGCGCCCGACGCCCACTGAGCGCCGGCCAGCACGAGCACCTCGAACAAGACAATGCCGCCGGCCACAAGCGCCAGCGGCCGCTGACCGATGAGGGGGTCTCGCGCGATGTCCTCGTCGCGATCGACGCCCAGCAACATGATGACGAAGAGGAACAGCACGACGATGGCGCCGGCGTAGACGATGACCTGCACCGCGGCCAGGAAGTGCGCCTGCTGCTCGACGAAGAGCACGGCGACGCCGAACAGCGTGGCCACAAGCGACAGCGCGGCGTGAATCGGATTCCTCGAGATCACGACGAAGCCCGCGCCGAGGAGGATGGTGGCGCCGGCGACGAAGAAGACGAGCTTGTCCATCACGTGTCGGCGTCCGCCGTCTGGCCCTGCTCAGGCGCCCGCACCCCATAGCCCAGCTCCCCCGACCACGCCACCCGCCCCTCGTACTCGGCGACGCCGCTGGGCGCCGTCGCCCGCACCCATGCCGACGTGTGCTCGTCGTCGCCGGGCCGCCAGTCCTCCCACGGCAGCTGGCGAGGCCTGCCGTCCTCAGCGACGAGCAACTCGTCCTTCGTGTAGATGGCGTCCTGGCGGTTGGTGAAGGAGAACTCGAAGAGCTTGGACTCGGTGATCGCCTCCGTTGGGCACGCCTCCACGCACAGGTCGCAGTGGATGCAGCGGAGGTAGTTGATCTCGTAGACGAAGCCGTAGCGCTCGCCCGGCGACACCGGCGACCCCGGCGGGTTGTCGGCGCCCCGCACGTAGATGCAGCCCGCGGGGCACACGCCCGCGCACAGCTCGCAGCCGATGCACTTCTCCATGCCGTCCTCGTACTTGTTGAGGACGTGACGGCCGTGGAAACGGGGAGGCTTGGGGCGCTTGTCCTCGGGGTACTCGACGGTGACACGCGGTTTGAAGATCTGCCGGAACGTCACCTTGAACCCGTCGAGGTAGCCCATCAGATACGGGCTCCCGCGCTGCGCTCGAGCTCGTGGGCCGCGTGGGGGGACTGGCGGAGGGCGGCGCCCAGGGCCGCCCACCCGACGGCGCCGGCGCCGATGGCCACCGCCAGCACCGCGCCGACGTTCCAGCCTTCTTGTCGTCCGATCTGGAGCGCGGCCACCAGCAGCAGCCAGTAGAGCGCCAGAGGGATCAACCGCTTCCAGCCCAGGTCCATCAGCTGGTCGTAGCGGAACCGGGGCAGCGTCGCTCGGAGCCACACGTACACGAACAGGAAGGCGATCAGCTTCACGAAGAACCACACCGGCGACACCGCCCCGATGACCGGCACGCGCGGCCCGTTCGGTCCACCGAGGAACAGGGTCACCGCCACCGCCGACACGGTGATCGTGTTCATGAACTCCGCCAGATAGAAGAGGGCGAAGCGTACGCCGGCGTACTCGGTGAAGAAGCCGCCAACGAGCTCCTGTTCGGCCTCGACCAGGTCGAACGGCGGACGGTTGACCTCGGCGGTGGCGGCGATGAGATAGATCACGAACGGCACCACGCCGAGCTGCCACAGGTTCCACCGCCACGGCGCTTGCGACACCACGATGTCGTGCGTCGACAGCGAGCCCGCGGCCAGCACCGCTCCGGCGACCGCCAGGCTCATCGCCGCTTCGTACGACACCATCTGCGCCGACGCCCGCACCGAGCCCAGCAGCGGGTATTTCGAGCCCGACGACCAGCCGGCGAGCATGATCCCGTAGACGGCGATGGACGACATCGCCAGCAGGAACAGCACACCAATGGGCGGGTCGGCCAGCTGCAGCAGCGTGCGATGCCCGGCGATGGAGATCGAGCCGCCGATGGGAATGACGGAAAACGCCGCGAACGCGGGAATCGTCGAGAGGTAGGGCGCCAGCCGGTACACCCGACGGTCGGCCTTCTCCGGCAAGAGGTCCTCTTTGAAGAAGACCTTGATGCCGTCGGCCAGCGGCTGGAGGAGGCCCCAGGGCCCAGCCCGGTTCGGGCCGATGCGGCTCTGCATGTCGGCGATGACGCGGCGCTCGAACCAGATCATCAGCAGCACGCCCACGAGAAGCGCGGCGAACGTGATGAACACCTTGACGAGGACGATGAGGATGACGGCGAGGTCGACCCCGTTCTGGAACAGAGGGTCACCTGTCATGGCGTCTCCACCCGGATGTCGGTGACGACGGTGCCGGCATCGAGAAGATCAGCGGCACCCTGTTCGCCGGAGTTGAACGCCAGGAACGCCGAGCCCCGGGGCACGCCGTCATCGGATGCCACCGGGAGGAGTAGCGACCCGCGCGGTGACGTCACCCGGACTTCGCCACCCGGCGCGACGCCTAGACGGTCGAGGTCGTAGTGGTTGAGCTGCAGCGCCACCGGTCGCCGAAGGGGTCGCAGCGAGCGGCTGTGGACGACGGTGGCGCCGTCGTCGTAGAGCTGGCGCGACGACACCAGGCGCAGCGAGTAGGCGTCGGTGGCCGGGGGCGTCTCGGCGTCGGGCGGCGGCGGGGGGAGCAGGGGCGGCGGGCGGCCGTCAACCGGTTCGACGTCCGGCAGCGGCGCCACCAGGCCGTCCTTGGCCGCCGGCTGGCGCAGGCGTTCGAGCGTCAGCCCGGCATAGGCAGGCGCCACGTGCTCGACCTCCGCCCACAGGCCTTCGACGGTCTCGAAGCCGAGGTCGGTGCCGAGGCGCTGCCCCAGGTCGACGGCGATCTCCCAGTCGGGTCGGGCCGACCCGGGCACGGT
>Ga0070708_100003772_pt1 | contig 11893 bp, 14 predicted proteins | sample KBSK5503metaG_FD_65469 | JGI IMG/M metagenome (GOLD analysis project Ga0070708, IMG submission 65469) | Corn, switchgrass and miscanthus rhizosphere microbial communities from Kellogg Biological Station, Michigan, USA - KBS K5-50-3 metaG | ecosystem: Host-associated > Plants > Roots >...
CCCATCGGGTCTTCACCGGGCTGTCCCGGCGACACCTCGCCGACCTGATCGACGAGCTTGCCGACCCGTGGACCGCCGCCCACCAGGGCGCCCTGCGGCAGCGCCGAGGCCATCCGCGTCACGCCGACAGCTTCGCCGATCTCCGTGACACGCTGGCCGCCAAAGGGATACCCGCTTCCGCGGCCATCCTCGCCGGGCTGATCGAGAGCGAGGATGAGAGCCGATACGGAGTAATACTCACGCCGGGCCAGGAGTGTGTCCTGTTCGAAACTGCCCCGGGACGGTTCGCTGATCCGATGGGAGATCATCAATGAGCCTCGGACCTTGACGAATGCCTTTGAGGCGGTCCTCGTCGGGATTGCCATGGTCCGAGCCGACCAGATTCGCTAGGCCCGGGGAATGATTTTCACAAGTGAATGGCACCCAGATCAGGACGATCTGCGCGCGTCCCTCCGCCCTGACGCTCACAGCTGTCATGCACGCGTAATCGGCAGCTGAGCCACCGTGCAGTGTCCCGGGAATCCGGTCGCTCTCTGTGACTGGCCACGGCGCGCTCCTCGTGGCCGCCCGCGGGATCCCGGTAGCGGCTCACGTCGGACGCCGGACGAGGACCGGCGCAAGATCGAGCAGCCGCTGGCCGCCACTCCGGCTGCCTGGCGCGACTTTACGCTGCGGAACGCTGAACTTGCCGCCAGACTGACTCAGGAGTAGCGCTCAGTCCCGAGCGCGGCGAGGTTGCCTCAGATCAGGTGGCAGGCTGCCCGGCCTGCCACTAATTCGAGGCAGAGCAGGCCACAGGCAAGCCACACCTTCGGATCACCTGTCACGGGACAGCGATGAGTAGATCGTTGGCCATCGAGGGATCGACGCGGCAGTGCAGGCCGAGGTTCGCTGTGCGGCCGTCGAGGAGCGTCCGGGAGTGTCCTTTGCCAAACATGTTGAGGTATTGCCAGCGCGTCTGAGGCATTCGGCGGGGTTCTGCCACTGGGTTGTTGGGGTACCTGCTCCCCCGCCCGCGCGGTCATCGGTGCCAGCAACCGGCGCCGGCCCGGCCGGCGAGGGCGGGAGTCAATGGGGTCGCGGCTACAACGACGGGACGGCTGCACGAGCCGAAGACGTGCACGCTGGAGGTGCCGGGCGCCGCACTGCACTACGACGTGCGGGCGTGCGGCCCGGCGCACTCGCGCGCTCCACCTACTAGGCTGTTTCGCAGCGGACAGATGTGACAGCGTCACGGCGGAGAGGCTGAGTCGGGACCTTCCTGGTCATCACAGGCAGGTACCGACATAGCACCATATCGGCGGCGGGACTAGCGCACTACCTCGTAGGTCTGGTGAACCAGGCTCTCGCCGACCGCTTCGACCCGTGTACGCCGCAGCGTCACCTTGTCACTCAGTGAGTCGAAGATCCGCTCACCCGTCCCGGCTATCACTGGGAACACAAAGAGTCGGATCTCGTCGACCAGATCATTCTCGAACAGGGTGTGGACGAGTGGACGGCTCGCGTAGACGACGATCTCCCCGTCGATCCGATCCTTGAGGCGCTTGACCTCCTCGGCGACGTCACCCTTGATCACGGTGCCGTTGTGCCACACCGTCTCGGCCAGCGTCGAGGAGACCACGTACTTGGGCAGAGCCCGGAGCCGGGCGGCCCAATCACCCTCAGCGTCGTTCCATCGACTACCGAAGTACTCGTCCGTGCCGCGGCCCATCAGCAGCGCAGCGGCTGCTTGCGCCTCGGCGTACTCGACTGCAGCCCACGGACCGCGCTCGGCAGCAATGACGTTCTCGAACCAGCCGCCGTGCCGGAAGCCGCCTTCTCCCGTGGGGTCCTCGACGACCCCATCGAGGGTGACGTTCTGACTAAGGACGATCTTGCCCATGGCGCAACTCCTTTCGATGGTGTGCGCTGACATGGGGTATTGACACCGGCCGACAGCGAAACTTATCCGCCGTGGCCGATGAGTTTTTGGCCGCGCCGGTGTCTATATGTGGTGACCACGTAGTCGGCGAAAGGCGTGGGACATGGCAGCCAGCCTCATCGAGCGAGCCCGGGCGGGCGATGAGGACGCGTTCCGCGCCCTGACCGAGCCCCACTTTCGCGAACTGCACGCGCACTGCTACCGCATGCTTGGCTCGGTCCAAGATGCCGAGGACGCACTCCAGGACACCCTGCTCGCGGCCTGGAAAGGCCTCCCGGGGTTTGGCGAGCAGGCATCACTGCGCACCTGGCTGTATCGCATCGCTACGAACACTTGTCTGAACGCGCTGCGGTCGCAACGGCGGCGGCCTGCCAAGTCCTGGGACATTCTCGGCGTGGAGCCGCCCGCGCCGACACGCATGGGCGAGGTGCCGTGGCTGAGCCCGTACCCAAACCCACTCGACAGCGCAGTCGACCTACCGATCGGACCAGAAGCACGGTACGAGCAGACCGAATCGATCTCGCTGGCTTTTGTCACCGCCCTGCAGCTCCTCCCGCCTCGTCAGCTTGCGGTACTCGTGCTGCGCGATGTCCTCGGGTTCCGCGCCAGTGAGGTCGCTGAGATGCTGGAAGTCACCCTGGCTTCGGTCAACAACTCCCTGACGCGCGCGAGAGCCAGCCTGGCCAAGGTCGAACGATCGTCGATTGATGCACCACCCTCACCGGACTCCGCCGAGGAACGCGCCGTCGTCACTCGCTTTGTTCACGCCTATGAGTCCGCAGACGTGCCCGCTCTGGTGGCGTTGTTCACCGACGACGTCTTCCTGTCGATGCCACCCTTGCCCTTGGAGTACGAGGGGAAGGTGGCCGCGGTCGAGTTCATGCGCATGCTGCTCGCACCCGGCCGGCGCTACCGCCTCATCCCGACCCGCGCGAACGGACAGCCTGCCTTCGGCGCCTACACCTACGGTCCAGATCACGCCTGGCGTGCGTCGGGCCTCTTCGTGGCGACGCTCGCGGGCCGGCAGATCAGCCAAGTTGTTCGCTTCGAGCCCAGCAACTTCGCGGCGTTTGGGCTGCCGCCCGAACTCTCCGAGGGCTGACGCGAGGTCACAGATTCACCACTCGTTCGAGCGGTCTCCTCATGCGTCAGAACTTGACGCCGACCGGCAGCGCAGCGTACCGGCGAGGCGTGGTCTGCCTCGATGTACCTGTGGCACCTGGTGGATGTCCTGCGGATCGGGAACGAACGGCTGCTCACCCTCACCCACGATCCACGCCGCGGCATCACCTGCTGGGATGAGAACGCCCTCGCCGAGGGCCGCCGTTACCAGCAGCTTTCGCCCATTGCCGGGCTGATGGCGTTGCGCCCGGCGGCACAAGCATGGGTCGCGACCGCCACAGCGGCCCCGGATGACATCCAGGTCCGTCATCCCCAATTCGGCACCCTCGGGGGACTTGAGATCATCCGCCGTAATACCCACGAGGTCTGCCACGACCTGATGGACAACGCCCGCGCCGATGCTCCGCGATAGCACCGCTCACGCGGAGATGCCTCACATCAGCTGGCAAACCAGCGCCCGTAACCGGCCAGCGCCTTGCCATTCAAACTGAGGCATCCCAGGTCAGCAGCCAGCCAGTGTCTCAGGTCCGATGGCAGAGGACAAGGACGTTCAGGGGGCGCAGGCTGGTAGCGCTGTGCTGGGGTCGCCCTGCCCGGTGTCTGATCCGCTTCACCACCCAGCGACACGGTGGAGTCCCGAGGGCCCACAACGCACCTTGCCCGCCGACGCCACGGCGACCACGCGGATGATCTTGACCACTATCTCGCGGGCACAGCAAGGGGCCCGCCACCGCTTCCCCACGGTGACGGGCCCGCTGGCCTGGCGGATGATCTTGGTTACTCGCGCTCCTCCCGCTCAGTCTCGGTCACCAGGTAGCGGCCGTCGTCCTGGCGGCCGATTTTGTAGGCGGCCTGGGACTCCAGGGCCCGCGTGAGCGGGTTCCGGACCTCCATGACCGGCCGAGCGTGTCCGGGGATCCCGGCGCATACCGGTCGTCGGCCTCGTCAACCAGCCGCTGGGCGGTCTGGCGGTCCATCTCCTGGAAGGAGCTCCGGAGGTCGGCCTCGCCTTCCGCCATGAACGGGCCGCGCGGGGGCTCAACGTCCCGGCCCGGCGCTGGGCGGGCTTCGTCAGCCGGCGGGTTCTCCCACGTGCGGTAACCGCGCGGTGCGCCGGTCTCGGGGTCCGCCTCGTAAATGCTCATCGTGATCATTCCCCCCGCTCTGAGTCGCTCCGGGGGCCGAACGGAATCCCCAGGATCGTCCCGCCCTCCCCCGCCAGGATCCGGCCGGCCTCGGCCGTCACGTCAGGGTCGGCCAGCAGCTCGTCAAGCTCCGGCTCGGGGTCTCGCTCGTAGTCGGAGACGTGCCAGGCTGGCGGGTCGTAGGGCCTGCCCTGGTTGTCCAGGTACCGGTCACGGTCCGGATCGGGCTCGGCCTGGTGCTCGGGGGCGAGGATGCCCGCCAGGCGGACCAGGTCGCGGGGGCCATGGTGAGGGCGGCGTTGCCCTGGCGGTCGGTCGTCAGCGAGCCATCGGAGACCAGCCGGCAGATCGACCGGGCGGCCCTGGCCAGGTCCTCGTCCCCGCCGGGGATGGTCACCACGACTCGCGGGCAGGGCTGGTCGTCCCCGCCCCGGCTGTCGCGGGCCTCTGGTACTGCCATCTTGATCATTCCCTTCGGCCGGGGCCCGAAGGCCCCGGCCTGGTGGTTGGCTGGGCTAGGCGGCTTCCCGCTCGGGCTCGGCCTCGGGCTGGTCGTCCCGCTCGCCCTGGCGCTGGGGCTCGGTGATCAGGTCCACCGCGCGCTGCGCGGCAGCTGCAGCCTGGGGGACGAGCTTGGGTTCTTGCTCCAGGGCCTCGAGCCAGTCCTTGATGTAGGCGGCCGACTGCTCAAACTCGTGGTCGGTCTGCATGCCCGTCTCGGCCTGGAGCATCGCCGACCCCATCTCGGCCACTAGCTCCTCGCGGGCGTAGATCACGTCCCCCCACTTGCGATCATGGGAGAAGTCAACGGCCGCCTCCCGGGCCAGCCGGTCCTTGTGCGCGGTGCTGTGCGTGGCCTCGTGGAACGCCGTGGCGTAATAGCCCTCCGCGGTCTTGAACTGCGACCGCAACGGCATGGCGATCACGTCGGTTGCGTACGTGTAGTACGCCCGGTCCCCTCCCACGTGCCGCAGCTCGGGGCCACCGTGCTGCAGGTAGTTGTCCAGGACCTCCTGGGCGTCGCGGATCTCGTCCACGGGTTCCCCGGTCTTCGCGGGGTAGTACCGGTCGGGGAGTCCCTCGGCCTGCTCGGCGTTGAACACGTAGAACGGCCTGGCCAGCAGGACCTGGCGCTCGCGCTCCTGACCCGTGCCCGGGTCCATCTCGGTCTTGGTCGCGGTCTTCCACAGGACGATCTGGGTCCCCTGCTCGCCCTTGCGGACCCCCCGGGGCTCGCCATCGGGGGACGCCCAGTACTGGCGGCCGGTGCGCTGGTTCGTGCGGCGCTCCATGCCCGCCTGCTCAGCGATCTGGTTGTAGGTCCCCCACCACGGGCTCTGGTAGCCGCCCTCGTCGGCCGCGACGGCCAGCAAGAGCGTGTTGATCCCCTTGTAGGGCTGGCGGGTGGACATGCTCCGGGGACGGCCCCCGGTCGCGGCGCTCCACGGCTTCCGCCACGGCACGCTCCCGCGCTCCAGGGCCTTGATCATGCGGCGGGTGATGGCCTCGTAGACTTCCTGGTTGCTCATCGGACTCGGTCCCTCCGGGCTGGTGAGTGGTCGGGCCCCGGGCGGGGATGCGAGCCCCCGCCCGGGGTAAGGGGTTCAGCTCTCGGCCTGGCTGCGGGCGCCGGCCGCGTGCTGCAGCAGGGCCGCCACGGCCCCGGGGAGCGAGGCGCCACGGGCAACCTCGGTGTCAGGCGGCCTGATCTCCAGCCGGTCACTGACGGTCCAGGCGCGGAACGTGCAGGTGATCTTGTCGCCCTGACGCTTGCCGTCGCTCCGGTACAGGCGGCCGAGGATCGTACCGCCGGGGATGTAGACCTTCAGGATGTTGCCCGACCATTTCAGGAAGGCCACCACCGCGCCGTCCCGGATGGCCCGCATGGTCTGCGACCCGCCCTCGCTCACGATTGTGATCGCGGCCCGCTCGAGCTCGGGGTCCTGGTCCTCGAATGGGAAGCCCAGCGCGCCAGCGTCAGCGGCTGCCTGAAGCTCGGCACCGACCTGCTGGACAGCCGCGCGGGCCTGGTCCATCGTCCATCCGCGCTTCGGCTCGGGGTCGGCCGGGGCCTCGGGCCCGGGCCTGGGCACTGCCACCGTCCAGCGGGCCAGCTCGTTGCGCTGGATGGCCCAGTAGTCGCGCCGGCCGGTCACCCAGCCGCGCCCGTCCTCCCGCTTCTCGGTGGTCAGGAACGCGGGCGGAACGATCTTCTGGGCTAGGACCTCGGCCAGGTTCAGCACGGTGCCGGGGCATGACCAGGCGTCTCCGTGGCGGCTCTGGTAAGGGTCGATCTCGTCGATCCGGACCCGCATGCCGTGGGTCAGGACGACGTCCCCGGCCCGCAGCTGGCCGGTCGTCACGATCTCGGTGGCCACCCTCGGGGCCTCGCCCGTGCGATCGAGCCCGAGGCCGGCCGGAACCGCGCCGTAGGTCTTGACCGTGCTGTCCGCGAACGTGACCCGGGCCCGCCGGCCGGGGTGCTTGTGGCTGCCCAGCCAGCCGGTAGGCGGACATCTGGCGGGCCTCAGACGCGGGCCACTCGCTCGGGCGGATGGCCACGTTCCCGTCCGGCTCGAAGATCTCCAGCTTGATCGTCTTGGGGGTCGCAGGCTCTGTGACCGTGATCCCGAAGCCATCCGCCCCGTAGCCGACCTTGTAGCCGGCGCCGTCGCGCTCGTGCCGCTCGGCCTCGGCGACCAGGCCGGGGTTGTCGCTGATGGCGTTCCACCCGTGAGCCTCGGCGACCATGTCCCACGCCTTCGCCTGGCGGGGGCCGGCGGGCCGTCGGTCGGTGCAGCCGCTGTCCAGGGCGCTGTCGGCGACGGCCGGGGCCAGGCGCTTGGCCCTGCGGTGCAGGTCGTTGATCCGCTCGTGGACCGGCAGGGACAGGTCCGCGTAGTGGGTTTCGTGGTGCTGGTAGCTGCTGTGCATCCCGGCCTCCCTCTCACTCTTGGCTGTGATTCGATCTTACGCTTTTTAGCGTGCGCACGCTATAATTTGAGCCATGCTAGCCAAACTGTTCCGTGATTTCTTGCGACGTCAGCCGCCGAACGCTAGCGTCTGCTGAACCCCTGGCATCCCCGCCTCCATGGCCGAGCGGATGGCCCGCTCCACGTCGCGGCCCTCGGCCTGGGCCCGCAGGATCGCGGCCCTGATCGCCCGTGCCCTGCCCCCCGCTCCTCTCTTGTCGGCGAGGGGCGAAAGGGGATCCTCCCGCCGCTCGGCGTAGTCAGCTGCGTTGGCCGCGGCGTCGCCGCTCACCCAGTGACTGGGCCGGTGGCAGCTGGCGTTGTCGCAGCGATGGCGGACCACCGCTAGCCCGCTGGCGTCCAGGACCAGGACCCCGTAGACGAGCTGGTACCCGTACACGTGCGAGGCCACGACGCGGGTCCCCAGGTGCGCGGGTACCCGCAGGCGACCGTGCCCCGACGCAGACAGCGCCCCGGTCCAGAACCAGCACTCCGAGGCCCGGCAGACCCTGGCGTGGTAGCCGGCCTGCATCTGGGGATCGCCGAGGTAGCGGCGCCACTCGGCCGAGGGCAGCCGCAGCGCCCGCGCCTTCTGCCGGGGACTCGGCTGCAGCCCCGCCTTCCACGCTGCTGATCGTCGGGCGACCATGCCCCGACGCTAGCCAGCCCGCCCTGATGATCACTGCTCACGGCCCCGGGAAAATCTTGGTGTAATATCCCTGGCTCAGAATAGGGAAGTAGCGTGCGCACGCTTGGACTGGCAGTGTTGGCGTCGAAGGGCCGAGCGAGAGGGAGAGCGAGATGGGCGAGTACCTCGGATCACAGAAGGTCAGCCGGTCGGCCTACGGTCACCCGCAGCAGCTATGAGCCCAAGGCCAGGCCAGCGCCTGGCCCCCTGCCGGGCGAGGACAGTAACCCGCCTCGTCCGGAACGCACTGGAGGACAAGTCATGAGGTACCTCGTGATCGCTGACGATGACCAGGGCGCCACGGTCGCCATCGGCCCTGTCGCTGATGAGGCGGCGACCGGCAAGCTACGGCGCCAGGTCGATGACTACGGCTGGAGGGTGCGCGGCACGGTCCGGCACTGGACGCGGACCGACGTCGCCAGGGCCAGGCGCAAGGGCGCCGGGCTGACGGCGCGGCCGAAGGTCAGGGCCTGCCCCGTCTGTGATCACGTCCTGGAGCCGGCCCTGCGCGTGGCGGGGATGTGCTGCCCGCGCTGCCAGCGAGTGATCACGCCTGACGAGCTGGAGCGCGCGTCCAGGGTCAATCGCGTGGCCGAGAGCGCGATGGACGTTATCGACCGCGCCGTCACTGATGGCTACCTGCCCGGCTGAGAGGGATGATCATGACCCAGTTCCGGGGCCGGGCCGGGGGCAACCGTGGCCCCGTAGACCGCTGGCTGGAGATCACCCGCGACGACTCGGGCCGCGTCACGGTCATGATCCTCAGCGCCCGCACGGTGAGCCTGGGGGCCATGCGCATGACCAGCCTGGACGCTCGCGCGGGCCGGTGCCGGGTTGCCCGGCGCTGCCATCACGAACGACCCGCGGATGATCGTGCCCCGGGTGGCCCGGAAGGACATCACGGCCGAGCAGATGGCCGCGCTGGACGCGGTCGGCAATTTCGCAGAAAGGCGATGATCATGAACTTGACCCCTGAGCAGGTCGGCGAGCTGCAGAACGCCCTGGACGACGCGATCGAGTACTGGGGGCCGGACAACGGCTCGTGCCACGACTGCACCCCGCAGCGGATGTGTGCCGACCACCAGGGCGACAAGGAGGCCGCCGACAGCTACCGCGACCTGCGTGGCCGGCTCGCGGACCTCCTCGGCCAGAGGGAGATCGAGGCCGCATGAATATCAAGATCACCGGCGACGGCATGGCCAGCGCGAGCGGCCGGCACGCCGCTGATCTGCACCACTTCGAGGCGGGCGACGCCTGGCGGGTGTCCTGGCTGCCGGAGCGGCTGATGGACAGAAATTCAGCGATCACGGCCATGACCATCGCGGAGTACGTAGCCGAGCATGACGACCTGGCCGAGGGACACCGGCTCTGGCCGCACGTCGAAGGCTGGGCGGAGGAGCTGGGACTGACCGGCCTTGAGGCAGTGTCCCGCGTTCGCGAATTGTCTCAACAGGAAATGGGACAATAGACCATGAGCAATTCCGACGCTGAGCGCATTTCGAAACTGGCCCTCCAGTCTTTGAGGGACAGCGATACTGCCAAGTTCTTCATCCAGCTTGAGGCGATTCATAATGTCGATCCTCCAGAGCCGGTGCCGGGCATCAGCGAGGTAGAGGCACGGGCGGACGCTGAGTATCGCGCCTGGACGGCGCAGAGGGAAATCGGGGGATGAGCGAGAGTCTTTCGGCGGCACAATTCCGTGACTTATACCACGGGACGAAAGCATCGCGTGCTGAGCCAATCCGCGAGAACGGGCTGTTCCCTCAGCATGAGCCGGTCGAGCCTGAGCGCTGGTACATGGTCACCTCGCGCAAGGACGAGGCCGCGCATTTCGCCGGTGCCGATGACGGGGCTGTGATCACCTATCACGTCCCCCAGGCCCAGGCCGGAGAGTACTTGTGCCCCGGGCTGCGGGAACTATGACCGACCGGGCCCGGCAGAGGGAGGCTGGAGAATGAACGGCAAACTCGTGCGCGACAGAATCCCCGAGATCATCCGCGCCCGTGGCGATCGGGCGCTTACCCGCGTCGCTGATGATCAGGAAATACTCGGCCGTCTCGGTGACAAGCTCGTGGAGGAGGCCCAGGAGGCCCGCGACGCTGACCGCGAGCACCAAGCCGAGGAGCTGGCGGACACCCTGGAGGTGGTCTACGCCATTGCCGATGAGATCGGACTGGCCAGGGAGGACCTGGAGAAGATCCGCGCCGATAAGGCTGCCGGGCGCGGCGCGTTCCGTGCCCGGATCATCTGGCTTGGCAATGAGGAGACCGGGGAATGAGCGCGTTGCTGACGGTACTTGAGTCCCCGGCCGATAGCCTGCGCTACGTGGACATGGCCGACACGCTGAATGAGACCTGGCAGGCCATCAGGCACCAGGAGCCTGATGTCCCGCAGGCGCATGTGTCGATCGTCCACGGCTCGGGATCCCCGCACTGGCGCGAGGACCAGAGAGCTGTCCATGTCGCGGAGACGACCGTGGAGGCAGGGGCCCTGGAGATCCTCCACTTCCTGCTGCACCAGGCCGCCCATGACCTCTCGCCCGTCGCTTACCCGGGCTCCGAGGGCCGCTACCACTCCGAGGACTACAAGCGCGCGGCCGAGCGGCTGAAGCTGCGGGTCACCTACGTGGAGGGCATCGGCTGGGGGCGCACCGACCTGACGGCCGAGGTTAAGACGATCTACCGGCCCCAGATCACCAAGCTGGACGCGGCTCGGGGGGCATGGGAGGTCCCCGCGCGCCAGGCCACGCGGCGGATCACGGTCCAGTGTCAGTGCCCCCGCAAGCTGCAGGTCACGCGGTCGGTCTTCGCCAAGGGCGGCATCACGTGCGACGTCTGCGGCCAGGAGTTCCAACCCCTGTGATGAAACTTGGGGACCTCAGCCCGCGCGCGGCAGCGCCGGCGGAGCCGGCTTTGATGGCACGCCGGTGACAGGGCAGCTGTGATCAGACAGCCTGGCCGGGGGCTGTGGTAGGGGGTGCGTGGGTGCCGGGGGGCGGACGGCCGTCGCCGGGCCCGGTCAAGGTGACCTGGTAGCCGAGTCGGGCCAGGGCTTGCTGGTGGTGGCGGGCGAGGTGCTCGCGGTTGCGGTGGTCACGCTGCTTGTAGTACTGCTCGCCGGCCTCGGCGTAGTCTTCGTCGTGCTTCATGACGGCCCAGGCGATGCCCATCAGGGTGTGCGCGACGGCGAAGGCGGCCTTTTTCTCGTTGCCGCGGCCGAACCGGCGGGCCAGGCGACGGAACCGGGCACCGGGCCGGGTGGCGGTGCGGCCGACCGTCCAGGCCGATTCGATCATGGCCGTGCGCAGGTGCTGGTTGCCCTTGCGGGCGGCGGCTTTCTTCCGCTTGCCGGCCGACTCGTTGTCGCCGGGCGCCAGCCCGGCCCAGGACGCCAGCCGGGCCGCCGTGCGGAACCGGGACATGTCGCCGCCCGTCTCAGCGACGATCACCTGCGCGGTGCGCTGCCCGATCCCGGGGATGGTGACCAGCCGGGCGATCAGAGCGGCGAACGGCGCGGCCGCCTCGGCGACCAGCTGGTCCAGCTCGCCGATCTTCGCGGTGAGATGGTCGTAGGCGTCCAGGTGCAGCCGGCACATCTGCGCGTGGGACTCGGTGAACCGGCCGTCGCAGGCCATCTGCAGGTCATCGATCTTGCGGCGCAGCACACCCCTGGCCAGGTCCGCCAGCACGCCCGGATTGCGCTCACCGGTGATCAGCGCCTCGATCATGTCCCGGCCGGACTTGCCGAGCAGTTCGGAGGCGACCGAGTCGATCTTTATCCCGCCGTCCTCCAGCGTTTTGGAAAGCCGCTGGCCCTCGCTGGTGCGTTGCTCGATGAGCTTCTTGCGGTACCGGGTGCGGGCCCGTAGCGCGGCCACCTCGGCGGCCGGGATGAAACTGGGCCGCAGCAGCCCGTGCTCGTGCAGCTGCCGGGCCAGGGACGGTCTGCGGGCGCTCGGGGACGTCACCGGCGTCGCCCTGTTCACCCGCGTTGCCAGATACCAAGGCCGCGTCGTAGACGGCGCCATCGCCCCGGCCTGGTCGCG
>Ga0070708_100003773_pt1 | contig 11889 bp, 6 predicted proteins | sample KBSK5503metaG_FD_65469 | JGI IMG/M metagenome (GOLD analysis project Ga0070708, IMG submission 65469) | Corn, switchgrass and miscanthus rhizosphere microbial communities from Kellogg Biological Station, Michigan, USA - KBS K5-50-3 metaG | ecosystem: Host-associated > Plants > Roots >...
CGGGATCCACACGACTGGTTCGTCTATGGCACGAGTGACGGCGGCAGCACCTGGAAACGCCTGGCCAGTGGCACGCTGCATCTGAATGCGATCAGCTGTCCGAGCACCACCTCGTGCTTTGCCGTTGGCGGCGAGCTGACCAGCACGGGCATCATTCTCGCCAGCAAGGATGGGGGCAATACCTGGTCCACGCAGGCTTCACCTCCGGGCGACCTTTACGGCGTGGCCTGTCCGAATGCGACCACCTGCTTCGCCGTCGGCGGAGGGAACGGCTGGCCCACTCTGATCTACTCCACGAGCAATGGCGGCGCCACCTGGATTAAGCAGAGCGCCCCGGCCAACACGACCCTGTATTCCGTGGCCTGTCCCAATGCGACCACTTGTTATGCCGTCGGCTTGAATCCAACGGTAACGGGCGGTCCGACCATTATCGCCACCACGAATGGGGGTGCGAGCTGGGTATCACAGAGTTCCAACAGCCTTGCGGTAAGGCTCGACGGCATCGCCTGTACGTCGGCCACCACATGTTTTGCTGTCGGCATCGGCCCCGCCACTGTGCTCGGCACCACGAATGGTGGCAGCACCTGGTCGAGTCAGGGCCTCCCGGATAGCGCGAGGCAGGGCCTGGTTGCCGTTAGCTGCTCCAGCTCGGCGGTGTGCATGGGCGTTGGAGCCATCGGGACGATAGTCAACACATCCGACGGTGGCGGCACCTGGATGACAGAGATGTCGACGTTGCGCGTCGGGAACTCGTCTCGGTTGAGCTGTGCAAGCCCGACGCATTGCGTCGCCGCCGGTACGCACATCTACGTGACGTCAGACGCTGGTCTGACCTGGACTGAGACTAGCGACCAGACGTACAGCCCGGTGACGGCGCTTGATTGTCCCGACACCCAGACCTGCTACGCGTCTCGGCAGTACGCGTCTGGCCTCGTGTCGACGGACGGCGGGCTCACCTGGAACCCGACGACGGAAGGTGGCGGCTACGAGGACATCAGTTGCCCCAGCAGCACGGTCTGCTATAGCGTGAGCCCCGGGTCGGCTCAGCTATGTCAGATAACAGACGGCGCGACGTGGTCGTGTCCGCACGTCATGCCCACGGTCCAGCTCGCCATCAGCTGTCCGGCCATTTCCATCTGCTACGTAGTGGGATCCGGGATCTACAAGACCAGCGATGGTGGAGCGACCTGGACCCGTGCGCAGACGGGGCTCGGGACATACGACATCGATTGCCCAGCGGTTAACGTATGCTTTGCGGCTTCTGGTGGCGTCCGTTATACGACGGACGGGGTCACCTGGACAGATTTTCATTCCGACCTCTATCCGGGCTCCGTGAGCTGCGCCAGCCCCACCACCTGTTACTTTGCCGGAGCGCTGGGGAGCATCCTTGTGACGACGGACCAGGGTGCCACCTGGTCAGTCCAGCACTCTGGTGCGGCCCGAGCCGGCGGCCTCAGCTGCCCGGCCCCTGGGAGTTGTTTTGCGCTTGGAGCCGGCCTCCTCACATCGACGGTGCCGGAGACAGGGCCCGCCGCAGCTCTGCTACCGGCCGTGAGCAACGGGGCATATGGTGGATACACGACGACGACCTTCATTGAGAATCTGGGCACCGCTCCCGCGAACGTAAGTGTTCGCTACTTCGACCAGGCGGGACAGCGTGTCGGCACGGGTAACTGGAACGAGAGGCTCCTGCCTCATGCCAGCTGGACGTTTCGACAGGACGACGGCCTGGGACTGGCGCCCGGCCAGGCGGGATCTGCCATCGTCTACAGCGACCAACCGGTCGCGACCGTCGTCAAGGAAACGACGGGAACCGGAACTGACGCCACGAGCTACACCGGCGTACCCTTCGGCAGTGCAGCCACGGTCCTGTATGCGCCGGCCATCGCGAACAACGCCTACGGCGGCTACACAACGGGTATCGGGCTGCTCAACGCCGGTGCGACCTCGGCTGACGTCACCGTCACCTACCGGGACACCGCCGGTTCGGTGGTGAAAACGCAGGTCCTCAACGGTTTGGCTGCGCACGCATACCGAGGCATCTATAGCGGAGATTCGGGTCAGTTGACTGATGCCCGTCTGCCAAACGGCTTTGCCGGTACGGCAACCATCGTCGCCAGCCAGCCAGTGACGGCGGTCGTCAACGAAGTGGGACCCGGCAACCAGTTCTCGTCGTATGACGCGGTTTCGCGTGCTGACCAGGCTCTGGACGCTCCCACCGCGCTGAACAACGCCTATGGAGGCTTCTACACCGGGATTGCCGTGGAGGAGACCAGCGGTCGAGCCGGCACCGTAACCCTCACCTACTACGACAGTCAAGGAACGCCGACGGTGAAACACCTGCCCATTGCAGCCAGCGGCTACCTCGGCATCTACCAGGGAGATCCAGACTGGGGGCCAGCGCCGGGAGCCTACACCGCGACACTCTCGGCCGACGTTCCGATCGCGGCTATCGTCAACGAGGTTGCGCCTGCCGGGGTTGGTGCAGCACGACAGGCTACCTCTTACAACACCGTTCCTGGGGGGACGGCCACGGCAAACCTACCGCTGGTAGAAAGCAACGCTGCCGACGGCTCGAGCACCGGCCTAGGCATCATGAATACTGGTGCGGCCGCCACAAATGTGACGGTCGAGTATTTCGATGCGACAAGCGGAATGCCTGTGGGCACGCCGCAAACGGCGCAGTTGGCCGCGCTCGCATTTTGGGGCGTCTATCAGCCGGCTGCCGGGTTACCGTCGGGGATACGGGCGAGCGCCCGGGTTACGGCGGCGGCAGGTGGGGTAGCGGTGATTTGTAACGAGACGACTTCCGCGAGCTTTGCCAGTTACGATGGTCAGTGAAACGCCGAACGCTACCGCAATTCCGGACATGTCCCGGTCTTAGCCGCAGATCAGCTGCGCTGAGAGCGTGACGGGGGAGAACTGGCCGGCGATCGGACCGGCACCCGCATAGATGGTCGCGGCCCCCGCGGGTTTGTTGGTCTTCCAGCGGAGCTTGACCGAGTAGTTGCTGCCGGTCGTCATTGGCACCACCGCCTGGCTGAAGGCTGCGTTCGGTGAGAACGTTCCGGCGAATCCACCGCTCTCCTTCCAGGCGACGAGCGTACCGTTGACGTCGATTCCCAGGTCTTGATTGAAGCCGGCGCTGGCGGTCCAGAGGTCCGCATTGCCGGTCAGGATCGCCAGGCAGTTGCCCGGCGACGTGATGTTGAGGGCGAGCTTGGTCGCGTCGAGGTCACTCCAGGTCGTGCCGTCACTGCCGGTCAGGACGTACTGGCTGGTGCTCACCGCTGAAGACGGAACGGTGGCGGCCGCCAGCGCCTGGACCACGAGGCTGGTTGGCGAGAAACGCCCGGCGATCGGCCCCGCACCCGCGAAGATACTCGCGCCGGTTAAATGGTTGGCCTTCCATTGCAGCGTCACCCGGTAGGTCGTCGCTGCGGTAACCGGGATGACGGCCTGGACGAACGCGGCGTTGGGCGAGAAGGTGCCGGCAAATCCACCACTCTCCTTCCATGCCACCAGTTGGCCGGCGCCGTACGCCCCACCACTAACGAACAGACCGAGGTCCTGGTCGACGCCCGCAGTCGCCGTCCAGAGGTCCGCGTTCCCGCCGAGGAACGCGTTCCCACTGACGGCCGGCGTGAAGCTCGCGGTCAACGCGGTCGCATCGACGTCCGTCCAGGTCGTGCCATCGCTCGCGGCCAGCTGGTACTGCTGCGTGCTGACGACCGAGCTCAGACCGGTTGGCTGGAGCAGGGCGGTCAGTCGCGTGGGCGAAAACGCCCCGGCGATCGGACCGGCGCCCGCCACGATGGGGCCGGCGGCGGGAATATTGGTTTTCCATTTCAGCTTGACGGTGTAGGTCGTGGCCGCAGCCATGGGAACGGTTGCCTGGACGAAGGCGGCGTTGGGCGAGAAGGTGCCGGCCGAGCCGCCACTCTCTTTCCATGCGACGGCGGTATCCGGCCCACCGTTGGTGCTCACAAAAATCCCGAGGTCCTGGTTGATGCCGGGCTGGACAGTCCACAGGTCAGCATTCGCGGTGAGTAGCGCCGAGGTTGGCGCCGCCGACGACAGGGTGAGCTTGAGGTTAGTTGCATCCAGGTCGACCCACGTGCTGCCGTCGCTGTGTGACAGCTGATATTGGCTGGTGCTCACCGCCGTGAATGGATAGGCGGACGATGGTGTCACCGAGTTGGACATCTGAGACGCGGGGCTACTGCCAACGCCGTTCGTCGCCGTGACGGTGAAGCTATAGGCGGTTCCATTCAGCAGCCCGGGGACGACGACACTCGTCGAGCCTGGACCGTAGTTGATCGGGGTGCCGGCGACGCCACCGACATAGGGGGTGACAGTGTAACCGGTGAGCGCCGAGCCTCCGTCATATGGAGCCCCCCACGACAGGGCCACCGTTCCGTTTGCGGGCGACGCCACCAGAGTGGATGGCGCCGCGGGAGCCGACGCGTTGACCTTGGCGAAGATCTCGACGTACATCAGGACGCCGGTATAAGAGCTGCCACTGCCATCGGTCCAGGCGCCGGGCGCCGCCCAGGCTCCGACACCGACCTGGTTGTAGTCACCCAGGATGTTGGCACGGTGCGGCGCGCTGTTCATGAATTGTGTGTTCGCCGAGTCGACACTGGTCGTCTGCGGCGAGTAGGTGTTCCAGGCGATGTTCTCGCCGACATTCGTCCACGCGATGCCATAGCTCGTGAGGATCGGCCAGACGTAGGAGTTGCAGGGCGGGATCTGGTGCGAGAAATAGTTGCGTTCGATCATGTCCTGAGCGCGGCCATGGTAGGTGACACCGCCGCCGCACACCTGGTGCGGAGCGCCGCGCGCGATGTTGAACAGGGTCGGGTTGGCGCTCAGGGGACCGAGGCCGTTCTGGGCCCGATCCTGGTTGATCAGGTTGTACAGCTGTTGCTCAGCCGAGGATGGATCGAAGGTCGCCGCCTGCGCCGGACGGGCGCCGGCAACGACCAGCTGCAGCACGATCGCCGAGATGGCAATTGTTACGGTCGCCAGGCGGGCGACGTGGCGGCGTGGTGTCCACTCCATCCCCTTCGATTTTTGGGCCCACGCGTGGCAGTAGCCGTGAAGATCCTGCAACAGCCGCGCACATAAGAGGCAACTTGTTCACTCTGCGTAACTCGGGTAGCATTTGAGCCGGGGAATGTCCGCCATCGAGTCGACGCAATCCGGCCCGACGCTTGCGGTTATGGTCCCCGCGTTCAACGAGGCCGCCACCATCGGTCGGGTGCTGCGGCGCGTTCTCCTCCAGGACTGCGTTCAGCAAGTCGTTGTGGTGGACGATTGCTCGTCGGATCAAACCATCGAGGTGGTGCAGGCGTTCCTCAACGATCCGCGCGTCATTCTGCGTCGCCATACGCGCAATCGAGGCAAGGGCGCCGCGGTACGAACCGCCCTCGAGGCGGTCACGGCCCCGATCGTCGTCATCCAGGATGCCGACCTGGAGTACGACCCGGTGGACTATCCGAAACTGATCGGCCCGATCCTCGAGGGCCGTGCCGACGTTGTGTACGGCATCCGTGGCTTCGGTGGCCAGACCGCCTACTCATACTGGTTCGTCAAGGGCAATCAGCTGGTAACAACCGCGACCAACATCCTTTTTAACTGCTACATCCACGACATGGAGACCGGCTACAAGGCGATGCGCACGTCACTGATGCGCCGGCTCGGCCTTGCCGGAAATCGCTTCGACATAGAGCCTGAGATCAGCGGCCGCGTGCTGCGGCTTGGCTACCGGATTCACGAAGTCCCGATCGACTATTACGCGCGCAGCCGCGCCGAGGGCAAGAAGCTGACCTGGCGCGACGGGGTGAAGGCCCTGTTCACGTTAGCTCGCATCCGGCTATCGTCCCGGCGACATCTGTTCGGGGCTCACGATAGGTATCACGTCGAGCGGCTCGCCGAACTCGCGGCGGCCCCGCGCCTGCGGGAGTTGCCCGGCGAACGCGAGGTCGAAATCGTGTCGCGCGAGCGGCTCGGGACACCCAAAACCTGAAATCTCCCTCCCCCCTTGCGGGGGAGGTCGGGGTGGGGGGCCCGTCACCCCGACGCGACCGCGCATGCGCAGGCTCTTGTCGACTCCGTGTTGCCCAGACGGCAAGCGGAGGGAGGGCGGCGCCGTTGCATTCAAAGGGACACGCCCATGTGGGCAGGGAGGGACCGTGCAGGTCTTGCATCGGCGCCTCGGAAAAGGACGGCTAAAGGCGGCGGTCGTCGCTTCGCTTTCGATCCTGAGTCTGGGATCGGCGATCGTAAGCGCAACCCCGGTCGCAGCAACGTCGGGCGTCGGGGTTTATGTCGGGTACGGCGATAGCCTTCGCGCCGAGGCCACCAGCTTTCCGACCCCGTGGGCCGGATCGCCCGCGACTACGTTCGCGGGATGTGTTCCCGCCACCGCCTGCACCTATGACGGGGGCGCCATCCGGATCGTCAACAACACCGGGTCGACCTTCATCGTCAATTCGATCGCCGTCCACATCGATACCTGCACGTTCACCGGGTGGCCGCCCGCGCCGCTGGCACCCGGAGCCGACCTTATCGTCACCCAGCTGGAAAGCGGGGCCTTCGATGGCTGCTCGGGTCCGTCACCGTCGCACTTCGACACCTCGGACATCGGGCCTGGCGGAGTCGACTACTCCACCAACTGCACACCCGACGGCCTCCTACCCACGGTCGACGTCACCATCAACGGGCAGACCACCAGCTACACCGACTCCGGCCAGGTGCTCAACACCGGCGGCATCGACGCTGGTGTCTGTGTTGGCAACGAATCGACCCAATGGACCGTTATCGGACACGCGCCCTGCCGCGGCTCGGTGCTGAGCCTCGCGCCGGCCGCGCAGACGCTGGCGGTCGGCACGACCGCGACCATCAATGCGACCTTCACCAACAGCTGCGGTGAGCCGCTCTCCAACGTGGCCGTGGATTTCTCCGCCCTATCGGGACCTAACCTGGGTCGCAGCGGGACGGGGACCACTGACGCCAATGGCGTCGCGATCCTCAGCTACAGCAGTACTGCGACTGGCACCGACACGTGGCGGGCCGACGTCACAAACCTGGCGGGCACGATCCACTCAAACACGGCCACCGTGACATGGGTGCAGTTTGCGCCCGGCGGCGGAGGCTTCGTCATTAGCGATCTGACCGAACAGGCTGGTGGGACCGTCTATTGGTGGGGCGCCCAATGGTGGAAGAACGATCACCTGAGCAGCGGCCTGGCGCCGGCCAGCTTCAAGGGTTTTGAAACGGGCAACACCTCGCCCTGGTGCGGGCAGACCTGGACCACCCGGCCGGGCAACAGCCCGCATCCGCCCGCGACAGTACCAACCGAGATGGCGGTGATCGTGGCGAGCCACATCACGCAGCGCGGCCCTGTGATCTCGGGGGACATTGTCGCCGTCGTGCTTGTGCATACGAACGCGGGCTACGGACCAAATCCAGGACATCGCGGGACCGGCACGATCATTCGCCAGCTATGCTCATCCACTCAGACCGCAGGGCCCGTTAGCGCAACCAATCAGCTGGGTGGTCAGGCGGGTGGGACCAAACAGCCCCCAGCGGCTCTTCCACTTCAGCCTGACGCTGTAGGCGGTCGCGGTCACAGCGTCAACGGCCTGGACAAACGCCGCATTCGCTGAGGTCTGATTACAGCCGTACGATCACCGCGACGCTCGCCGTCGACGAAAGGCCGGCGCTGTCAACCACCGTGACGGTGACCGAGTACGAGCCGTAACCGGCGTACACGTGGGTGGCGCTGGGACTGGCTTGCGGACCGGTGGACTGGCCGTCCCCCCAGTTGAACTCGTAGCTCACGATCCCCGTCGCGTCCTTATCCCAGGAGGAACTGGCGTCCGCTGTGGCAGAAGGCGGCCGTCCGCCTGCCGAACTCGCCGTGAGGATGGCGGTGGGCGGGCTATCGATCGGCGAGGGCGCCGGAGTCGCGGATGGCGTGGGCGTTGGCCTCGCGCTACTGGTGGCCGATGGCTTCACTGATGGGATGGCTGAGGGCGATGCCGACGGGTGCGGCGCGGTTGTCGCTTGGATAGGGGCGGCCGTCGGTTCCGGCGATGCGCTCGGTGAGGGGCTCGGCGCCGGCTGCGCGTTATCGGACGGTCGGGATCCACCGTCGACCACGGTCTGAAGCAGGAACGCGCCGTGGGTCGGCTCCCTCAGGTGGACGACGAGTGCCGAGAACCCGAGCACTCCGATCACAAGGCAAGCCGAACCCAAGACCTGCCATCGATCCAACCCGTGTAGGCGTAACCAATGCCGAAAACGTCTGGCGTTCCGCGGCTGCACGGCCCGACCTCCCTTCCCTGACGTCGGAGCCCTCTTTTTACCAGAAGCGGCGAGATCCGAGCTTAACCGTCCGCTGATGTGCATTTCCTCTTGTCAAGGTCGACACCTGCGCGTAAACTCGGCACCAACCGTTCGGCTGCCAAAGGGAGGCATTGACCATATTGGCCAGACGAAAGGGGCTCGTCGCCCCCGTTAAAGCGTTCGCAGCTGCATTGGCCGCTGGCGCGTTTCGCCCGAAGCGAGGCCCAGCGGCAAATCACACGGAACAGCGGCAGCTCCAGAGGGTGAAGACCGTATTGGAGCGGCGCCAACGGTTCCAGGTCCGGCCTGTGAAGCACGCTGGGTCGTCGACTCGCCACCAATAGCGAAGGATAAGGGGTTATCTGATGAGAAGGTCAAGAAGAGCCGATCGGCCAAAGTCGCACGAGGTGGCCCGCCTGACCCAGGAGATCCGGGCATTGAGAGCGCGCCTCGAGTCGCTGGAGTCCGCCCAGAGCCCTGGCCGGAACGGCAACGAAAACGGACACGCCGACACCACGCAAAGCAGGCGCGATGTGCTCAAACTCGCGGGGGCGGCGGCGGCCGGCGCGGCCGGCTCCATCCTGCTTGGCGCAGTGCCGGCGGCAGCGACGAGCGGGCAGTCGGTGCTTCTCGGTAACGCGACAACGAATGACGCCGCAGCCACGACGGACATCTTTCCGACTGCCGCCTCGGCTCCCGCACCGCTGTTCCAGGCGACCGGCCAGGGTGTGGCGACGACGACGGTGGTGCAGCCGACCGCCTCCACAACCGCTCCGCTCTCGCAAAGTATCCCGTTGATCGGCGCGATTGGTCCAGGTGGCAGACTGCCGGCGGTTGGGAGCAGCCCGGCCGACTATCCAGGCTTTGCCCCGATCCAGGGCGTAGGAGGGGTGGCGACGGTTTCAGGGCTGGTGGTCTCGGAGGGTGTGAACGGCTATGCCGCTGGGGATACGGGCATCGGCGTCACTGGTGAATCGGACCTCGGCTATGGCGTCGTCGGTGGCAGTGGCGGCATCGACCTTGCCGCTCTGGGCAACGGCCGCATCCTTCAGCTCCCGCTAGTGAATAGCTCGTTGACCGCCCCACCAGCCGGGCCGCCCAACTATCTGCCCAACGATTTCGAGCTGGCACGCGACGGCAACGGTGTGCTGTACCTGTCCGTGCTTGGCGGCGGTTGGGTTCCAGTGCAGCCGGGTGGGCTCAACGGGGGCTTCTTTACGACATCCAGCACCCAGCAATACCGGCTCACCGGCAATAACGGGTCGACCTGGGTGGACATGGACGCAACCAAGCTGGCGATCAGCATCACGCCGCTCTTCAATTGCTACGCGATCTTCACCGCTAACGCCGACCTTTGGACCGCGGTGGCCGGCTTCAACCAGGACATCGGTGTCTTCGTCAGCGGCGGCGCCTACGGGGCGGGCCAGATCGTGGGTTGGAAGGAATCCGGCGGTCGCTCAGGAACCTTCTCCCCGAACGCGGCCTTTCTCGAGACGGTTGCTCCACTGGTTCGAGGGATCACGTACACCGTCAAGCTTCAGTGGAAGACGAACCAGCCATCCCCATCGAGTGTGACCATCTTTGCGGCCGCCGGCATCGGCCCGGTGTTCTCGCCAACCCGGCTTTCGGCCCGGCTGATCGTGAATCCTTGAAACCGGAGGGTCTCAACCGGATAACTCGTGGCCAATATGCTAAAACGGACGTGAGGCAGCTGGACCAGGTTACTTCGAGTAAGGTACGTTAGCATGGGGGTTTCCCGATGAAAAAGCTGATTCTCATCCCGACCATCGTGATGACGGGATTTCTCGCCTTCGCTTTCCTGCGTCCGGCTACAGCTGCGCAGGTTCTCAGGGTAGTCGCCCCAGCCTTGAATGTCGCCGTTCCGGCGACAGTTTCGGCAGCCGACCGCTCAGGATCAACGATTCCGACAAGGGCGGCAGGATCACGAGCTTCGGTTACAGGGTCAACCCAGGGCGGCACTCAAGGGTCAACTATGGCGCTGGACCAGCAAGCGTCTACTGGGCACAGCATCTCGACCACCAGCCATGACAACTGCGGCAGATTCGGCGATGGCTTCCACGGCGGAAAACACCTCTTTGCCTGCCCCAACCGGCCTTTCCCAGCTCCGGTTAATCACGGCTGAACGGCAGCCTAAATCGGCTGCCACGGACGACGATGCGGGCGTGGCGCAGCTTCGAAAGGAAGTCGGATGCCTGCTCGAAGGGCTCCAGCTCCACGTAAACACGACCGATCTCTCGTAGGGTGTGGGCGTCGGAGCCGGCCCCTCCGGGAACCCCGACCGCGGCGCGTAAGTCCTCGGCCTTTCGGTTCGATTCCGGCCCGGATCGGCCGTTAAAGACCTCCACGATATCGATCTGGCCGGCGATCCGCTCGATCGCGTGCTCTCGAAGGTTCCGGCGGCTAATGTCGTACGGGTGTTCCAGGTAGACGAGACCGCCCTGCTCCTTAATGGCGGCCACGGTCTCTTCCGGCGACAACCGTTTGGGAACCGCCTGCTTCAAGAAGAGGCCGATCAGCTCGCCTTCGGTTGTCAGGATCTCCTGGCCGATGACCGCTCGTTGGCCGGCCTCGAGAAGCGATTGGGCGCCGCCAATTCCCTCGTGGTCGGTCAGAAAGATGGGGGACAGCCCCAATTGGCTGCAACGTCGGGCCACCTCGAGCGGCGGCACCCGGCAGTCGAAGGAGGCCGAGCTATGCAGGTGTAGGTCCACTCGGACCCGGGGGGCCCTTGCGCCGTCGGCCACGTCGGCTACTATAGGCGGGAGGCGGGAAGGAGCCCCAGGCACGGGCTCAATTGATGAGATGCACTAATTTGGGGTGGGCAGTGCGTGGTAAAGATCGCTTAATTTTTCGCAATAAGTGGTCGCCGTGGAACTGATCCGGTATTGGCGCGTAGTCCGACGGTGGGCCTGGCTTATCATCCTCTGCCCGCTCGTGGCAGCCCTGGCGGCAGGGGTGATCAGCCTCCAGCTGCCGAAGGTTTATGAGGCCCAGGCAACGTTGCTGGTCCAACCGACCCAGCCGCTACCGGGTACTCCAGGGACGGTGGCACCCGAGACAGTAGACCAAATTCTGCGAACCTATGCGACCCTCATAACGGCGCGGCCGGTCCTGGAGAGCGTTATCTCGGACCGGGGTCTGCAGACTGATCCGGTCAGCCTGTCCCACAGGATCTCGGTGACGCCCGAGCCAACCACAACCATCCTTGACGTCGCAGTTCGTGACACCGACCCAGCGCGCGCTCAAGGAACAGCCAACCTGCTGGTCCACGATTTCCTAACCTACTTCAGAGGTTTGCCAGGTACTAGCTCGCTTAACATCCTGATACCGTTCGCACCGGCAACCCTGCCAACAGAGCCTGTGTCGCCGAGGCCGTTGCTGAACATCGGTCTCGGGATTCTGGCGGGTCTTGTTGTCGGCTTAGGGCTGGCCTTCCTCCTTGACTACCTGGACCAATCGGTTCGTAGCGACGAGATCCTGCGCGAACGCGTCGGTCTCGTCCCGCTAGGGCAC
>Ga0070708_100003774_pt1 | contig 11887 bp, 12 predicted proteins | sample KBSK5503metaG_FD_65469 | JGI IMG/M metagenome (GOLD analysis project Ga0070708, IMG submission 65469) | Corn, switchgrass and miscanthus rhizosphere microbial communities from Kellogg Biological Station, Michigan, USA - KBS K5-50-3 metaG | ecosystem: Host-associated > Plants > Roots >...
TCGCAGGTCAGGGCCTGGGCTACATACCCGGCAGCTACATGACCGGGGACGTCAAGTGGTTCTGGATCGGGTCGGCGATGGTCGTGGTCGGGCTGGTCATGGGCGTGGTCGCCTTAGTCCGGCCCGCTAAGAGGGTGTAGCTCAGCTCCGGGCCCCACCCTTGCCCTCCCCACTTCGTGGGGAGGGGCTTGGAGAACTTCAGCGAGACAGCTCTAGGCGGTTCTTCCGTTGATTCGGTCCCAGTGGCCCTGGCACTCGACGCAGCGTGTGGCGGCCGGCTGGTACCGCAGGCGCGCTTCGGGAATCCGGCGGCCGCAGCCTTCGCAGATCCCGTACGCACCTTCCCGCAGGCGTTCGAGCGCGCGCTCGACCTGTTCGCGGTTCTGGTCCAGGAGGTGCACCAGCAAGTCGCTGGTCTCCCGGTCGGACAGTGCCTGGGCGAGGTCCGTCTCCTCCGGAATCCCCGTGATCACCCCGCCTACAACGTCGTTGAGCGGGCGATGCAGGCCGGCCTCCTCGCCGCACTGCGCTGCCAGGAGCTCCAAGCGTCTCCTGTCAGCTTCGAGCCTCTCCTCTGGAGCGTTTCCGGTCTTTTTCCGAATCGCCATTGCTAAACCCCCCTTCCAAACTCATTACCGCATCCGGCGTCGTTTGGATTCCGAGAGCAGAACGCGTGCACCGGCAGGCGTACCTACTCCCGCACAATTAGTCGCCGCATGCCAACCCCGCTGCCAATCCCCCGGAAGATTCTGACCGCAGTCGCGTTGGTCGCGTTGGTCGGTTGCCAGCCGAACTCCCCGCGTCCGGTGCCGAGCGTACCTCAGATCGGAAGCAATCTCAAGTGCTCGCAGGGTGACCACGGGTACGAGGACCCGCAGGCGGGGTGGGGCTTCTGCTACCCGGGGACATGGAGGTACACAGAGCGCTCGCAGGGTAGCCAGAGCCCGCCGGGCCTGGACCTGACCTTTGACATCACCTTCGCACCACCGACGCCGACGCCGTGCCTGAGTCCGAGTCCCCTCGTTTCGCCGCCGGCAGCCAGCCCTTGCCCAGGCGACTTCGCGTTCATGATCATCTCGACCTACCAGCGCGGCGACTCCGGCGACCTGGCCGGTTGGGCGGCCGCGAACCTGAAGCCCCTACCTCAGCTCGACGCGATCTCGTGGGGCAACGCGGTGGAAGCGGCGCGCTTGTCAGACGGCAGGCGGATTGCTTTGACCCCGCACCACGTCGTGATCATGGACCTGCACTCCGGCCTGCTCAACCTGGAGGCAGAGATGTCCACCAGGTTGGGGACCTGGAAGTTCAGCTTCTAGCGAGTCCGCTCTAGTCCGGGCGCCGGAACAGCGACTGGAGCTTGATCGCCAGGCCCATATCGCCCTTGATCTTCAGCTTGCCCTGCATGAAGGCGGCGGTCCCGTCCAGCTGCCCGGTCATGATCTTGACCCAGTCGTGAGCGTCGGCCAGGAGTGTGAGGTTGGCCGGCTCGCCAGGGTCGCCCTTGCCAGACTCCGCCTTACCGTCGTGGATCCGGACCCACCACTTGCCGCCTGCATCGCCGCTAAGGTCGAACTGGATCGTGGCCTTGGTCTGGCCGGCCTTTTCCGGAATCAGGAAGTTGGGCATCGCGTCGACGATCTGATCGGGTGTCATCTGGACTTCGGACATCGGCTCCTCCCTGAAGCAATCGGTTCGTTTTTAGTACGTTCGAGTACGGTCCGCTACTCATCTTAGACGGCTCAGCGAGAATTCCGGGGTGGCGACTGAGCTCGCTTTGACCGAGGTGGCGGCGGGCGTGTTCGAGCTGCGGCTGCCGATCCCTTTTGAAGACGGCCTCGTCAACGTCTTCCTCTTCACCGACGGCAAGCACACCGACCTGCTGGACTGCGGGATGAACGCCGATGAATCCCTCGCCGCGATCAAGCGAGCGCTGGAGCACCTCGGATCGCGACGGCTGCGCCGTCTTGTGGTCACCCACATCCACCCGGACCACTACGGAGCGGCGGGCATCTTCGCCGGCCCCGGACTGGCGGATCTGTACATCCATCGCCTCGAGGTCCCGCTCGTCCATCCCCGCTACGTGGAGCTGGAGCACCTGGTCGAAGAGGTTCGCAACTACCTGCTCGTCAACGGTGTGCCCGCGGAGGAGGCCGACGTGCTCAGCAACTCGCAGCGCGCCTTGAGCGAGGTTGTCAAAACCGCGGAGCCGTCGGTCCAGCTTGACGGCGCCGAGCACATCGAGATGGGTCGACACTCGTTGCGGGTGGAGTGGACGCCGGGCCACTCGCCCGGCCACATCTGCCTCTATTCGGCAACCGAAGGACTGCTCTTCGCTGGCGATCACATCCTCCCCGAGCTCTCGCCCAACATCGGATTGCACCCGCAGAGCACGCCTGATCCGCTCCATGACTATCTCGACGGGCTGATGCGTATGGCCGCCCATCAACCCAAGGTCGTGCTTCCCGCACACGGACGTCCGTTCTCCGATGCGCCAAGCCGTGTCGATGCGCTTGTTTCACATCACCAGCGCCGGCTGGATCAGATCGTGGAGATCCTCGTCCGAAATGAAGAAAAGACCGGGTGGCAGGTGGCGCTCGACCTCTGGGGGCCGCGCGACAACCTCTACGAGAAGCGGCTTGCCTTACAGGAAGGGCTGGCGCACCTGCAGGCGCTTGCGGTCGAAGGGCGCGTGATCAAATCGGTCACGCCCGCGTCCGTGCGCTGGCAGCCGGCTTGATCCTCAGAGGAAGGATGTCCGCCGGGTAGCATCCGACCCCGACCACGCCCGGTCCCGCGTGCGCGCCGACGACTGGGCCTAGCGGTTGGATCATCAGCGTCTCCGCGATGGGCTCGAGCTCTCGCGCGACGCGCTCAGCGTCGGCCTCCGCGTCTGCGTGGCCGACGATCACGCAGACGCCGTGGCCGCGATCCACCTCGCGTGTCAGCTCGACGATTCGGTTCAAAGCCCGGTCGAAAGTCCGCACGCGCTCGAGCGGCGTGACGAGTCCGTCGCGAATGCAAAGAACGGGCTTCACCTGGAGGACCGAGCCAAGCAAAGCGGAGGCGCGCCCGATGCGCCCCCCGCGGCGTAGGAATTCGAGGGTCGCCACGGAGAAATATGTCTGCACCTGCTCGCGCATGGCGGTGATTCGCTGCGCGACGGACTCCGCGTCCGCGCCCTGCCCAGCCATCTCCGTTGCAGCGAGGGTCAGCAGGCCAAGCGACATCGAGGCGAGCTGGGAGTCGATCACGCGCACGCGCTTGGCGTCCGTCATCTCCGCGCCCTGCAGAGCAGACGCATACGTGCCGCTCAACTTTTCCGAGATGTGGATAGAAACGACCTCTTCGTGATCAGTCAAAAGCTGCCCGTAGGCTTCCGCAAACTTGCCCGGCGCCGGCTGCGAGGTGGTCGGGTGAGTGGTGACGTTGGGGAGCTTGCGGTAGAACTCAGACGGCCTGATGTCGACGCCATCGAGCAGGGAACGGCCCTCGAAATGCAACGTCAGCGGTACGACGGTGATCGCTCGGGCCTTGACGAGCTGCGGCGGTAGGTCCGCGGTCGAGTCGGTGACGATCGCGACCTTGCGACCGCTCATTCCGAGACGTCGGTCGGATGCGGGTCGGTGATCCGCCTGTTTCTGCGGTTGCGGATGAAGCGCTCTTCGACGGGCTTGATGGAGATGAGTGTCAGGATGACCAGGACACCGGAGAAGATCGCGACCGCGTAGAAGCCGAAGCCGACCGCCATGCCCAGCGAGGCGACGACCCAGATCATCGCTGCTGTGGTCAGGCCCCTGACGTCCTCGCCGAGGCGGAGGATGCTGCCCGCACCGAGAAAGCCGACGCCTGTCACGATCTGCGCGGCGATTCGCGTCGGGTCGACCGTCTTGCCGAAGAACGGGATCAAGCCGAGGCCTGTGAACATGCACGAGCCCGCCGCGATCAGGGCCATCGTCCTCATCCCCGCCGCGTGGCCGCGAAGCTCGCGCTCGGTCCCGATCGCGAGGCCGATCAGGAGGGCGACGAAAACACGGAAAGCGAGGTCGAGCTCGCCGTTTACCCCGCCGGAGAGGGGCGTGCTCTAGCCCCGGCCGGGTCTTCCCCCGGGTCTGTCCTGAGCGCCGGGTTCGTCCTTGGCACCGGGCTCATCGGGAAGCTCCGGGAGGTCCAGACTGTTCACGAAGTCGCGGAAGACTGCGAGACGCTCTTCGTCGACGACGGTGGTCTCGCCCTTTTCCTTGTCGCCGTCGATCTCGTCTGCCTCGGGGATGATGCCAGCCGTGTCCATGACCTCGGTCGCGACGAAAATCGGACACTCGACGCGGACCGCGAGCGCGATGGCGTCTGACGGCCGCGCGTCGAAGTCGAGGTCACGCCCGTTCTGCTTCACGTAAAGGCGCGCGTAGAAGACCTGGTCGGCAAGCCGTGTGACCACGATGCGCTTGATGCTGATCCCGAGGTCGCCGAACGCGGTGGCCATCAGGTCGTGCGTGAGCGGACGGCCAAGCGTGTTGCCCGAGATCTTGGTCGCGATGGCCTGCGCCTCGAAGGAGCCGATCCAGATCGGCAGGTAGCGGTCTGCTTCCTTCTCTTTGAGGATCACGAGGTGCTGAGCGGTCGGCATGTGGATGCGAATGCTGTCCACGGACACCTCGATGAGGTTTTTCATCCTCGCATCCATTCTAGTCTGCGGTCCTCCACATCCCTCCTATTGAACGCGCACGCCCCCTCTGGGGTGTCACCCGCGGCTACGTAAGATTCGAACGTGGCGAAGGGGAGACGCGGCCGGCTGATTCTGATCGATGCCCACAGCCTCATCTACCGTGCGTTTTTCGCGCTGCCCCCGATGAGCACGTCGGACGGCCGGGTGACCAACGCCGTCTACGGCTTCACTTCGATGCTGGCCATCGTCCTCGCCTCGCGGCCGGAGTACGCGATCGCCGCCTTCGACCTTGGGAAACCCACATTCCGGTCCCTGGAATACGAGGAGTACAAGGCAGGGCGCCGCGCCATGCCGGACGACCTGCGGCCGCAGATGGACATGGTCCGCGAGGTGCTGGAAGCGTTTTCCATCCCGATCTACGGGGTCGAGGGTTTCGAGGCGGACGACGTCATCGGCACCCTGGCGCGCATCGCTGAGGAGCGCGGCCACGCCGTCACCATCGTCTCGGGCGACCTCGACTGCCTCCAGCTCGTCTCCGAGTCGGTGGAAGCGCTCGTGCCACGGCGCGGCATCACGGACACCTTCGTCTACGGCCCCGAGCAGGTCCGGCAGCGCTACGGCTTCGAGCCCCCGCAGCTGGTTGACTTCAAGGCCCTGCGCGGGGATACGTCGGACAACATCCCCGGCGTGCCGGGCGTGGGGGACAAGACGGCGGCCAAGCTGGTCCAGGACTTCGTCAGCGTCGAGGCCCTCCTCGAGCGAGTCGACGAGCTGCCCGAGGGCCGGCTCAAAACCGCGCTCCAAGCCCATGCCGACAAGATCCGGCTCGGCAAGCGGATGGTAACGATCGTCCGCGACGTGCCGATCGAGCTGGAGCTCGAGAGGGCGCGCTGGACCCGCTACGACTACGACAAGGCGCGCCGCGTCTTCGACCATCTCGAGTTTCGCCAGCTGCTTACCCGCTTCCCGCCGCCCGACCAGGTGCCGGTCCAGCCCAGCCTCACCTTCGAGCCTGCCCCTCAAGCCGCGGGTCTCAGGATCGTGGAAGACCCGACCGAGGCCGCCAGCCTGCTCGACGGAGCCGGGGACGTAGCCGTCTTCACGTTCACCGAAGGGACCGGCCGTGCGACCCGGATCTGTGGCCTGGGTGTGTCGACCGGCGCCAATACCTTTTATGTGGCGCGACCCGAAGCGATGGACGCGGTCGCCGCCACGCTGTCCGGACGCCCGATCTCCGGCCACGACGCCAAAGAGACGGAGCTGGCCTTGCGTTCACTCGGCGGTGGTAAGCGTGACTGGGCATTCAGCACGTTTCTCGCCGCCTATTTGCTCGGCGCCGGTTCGCGGGATCCGCGGCTCGAAGACCTGGCGCGCGAGTTCCTCAGCGTGGAGCTGGTGAGCACCGAGCAGCTCCTGGGCACCGGTCGCGCGGCGCGCAAGCCATCGGCGATCGCGGAGAACGAGGCCGCTGAATTTGTGGCGCGGCGCGCGGAATCGATTCTCAACCTGCGTCCGCGACTCGAGGCTGAGATGCGCAATCTTGGAGTCGACTATCTCTTCCACGAGATCGAGCTGCCGCTCGCCGGCGTGCTCGCCGATATGGAGAGTGAGGGGGTCGCCATCGACGTGCCCTACCTCAAGCAGATGCAGGACGAGCTTGGTGCGCAGCTCGCTGCGATCGAGAAGGAAGTCGAAGATGTCGCGGGGCAGAAGTTCAACCTGAACGCGCCGCAGCAGCTCGCGAAGGTTCTCTTCGAGGACCTGCGGCTGCCGGTCGGCAAGCGCACGAAGACCGGTTACTCGACTGACGCGGACACGCTGGAAACTCTGCGTGAGAAGCATCCCATCGTCGGACTGATCCTCGAGCATCGCCAGCTGTCCAAGCTCAAGTCGACGTACGTCGACGCGCTGCCCCAGCTCGTCGATCCGATGAGCGGACGCGTCCATACGTCGTTCGGCCAGGCGAGCACCGCTACCGGCCGGCTGTCCTCGTCGAACCCGAACCTCATGAACATCCCGATCCGCACCGAGCTCGGACAGCGAATCCGGCGCGCGTTCAAGGCGGGACGGCCGGACCACGTGATGGTCTCGGCCGACTACTCGCAGATCGAGCTGCGGATCGCTGCGCACCTGAGCGGCGACCCGAAGCTCCTGGGCGCTTTCGCGGCAGGTCAGGACATCCACACCGCGACGGCGGCGGCGGTGTTCAAGATCTCGCTCGAGGAGGTGACTCCGGACCAGCGCCGCCTCGCCAAGGTTGCGAACTTCGGCTCCATCTACGGCCAGGGCGAGTACGGCCTGTCGCAGCAGCTGGGGATCACGGGCGATGTGGCGCGCGAGTTTCTCGGCCAGTACTGGTCGACCTACGCCCGGCTTCGCGAGTACCTCGACGACGTCAGGCGCAAGGCACGCGAGGAAGGGCTGGTGGTCAGCGCCACCGGTCGCCGCCGCGCCATCCCCGACTTGCGCTCGCCGAACTTTCAGCTGCGCGGCGCAGCCGAGCGCATGGCGATCAACTTTCCGATGCAGTCGCTCGCGGCCGACATCATCAAGATCGCGATGGTGCGGCTGCACCGGGAGATCGACGCCGACGAGATCGAGGGACGCATGCTGCTGCAGGTCCACGACGAGCTTCTATTCGAGGTGCCGCGCTCGGAGCTCGACCAGTTCGCCGAGAAGGTGCCACGCATCATGACGGGCGCGTACGAGCTCGAGACGGGCATCGAGGTCGAGACGAAGGTCGGCCCCAACTGGGCCGATATGAAGAAGCTCGCGGTCGTCCGTGCCTGAGCTGCCAGAGGTCGAGACCATCGTCACCGACCTAAGGCCGCACCTCGTCGGCCGCACGATCGAACGCTGCGAGCTGAGCTTTCCGACCATCGTTCGCCATCCGGAGCCGGAGCAGTTCGTGGACGCGGTGAGCGGCATGCGCATCGAGTCGATGAGCAGGCGCGGCAAGTACATCCTGGTCGGGCTTGCGCGCCCCTCCGGCGCTGCGCGCCACCTCCCCATGAATGGGGAGGAGTTGCCACCTCCCCATGAATGGGGAGGAGCTCACCCATTCCTCGTCGTGCATCTCGGCATGACGGGCCAGCTCCGACTCATCGATGCGGTGACGCCGCTCGAGAAACACACACATGCGGTGTTCTTCCTCGACGACGGGCGCCAGCTTCGTTATCGCGACCCGCGCCGCTTCGGCCGCCTGCTGCTGGGCACCGAAGAAGCCTTGCTCTCCTCGAAGAAGATGCCGGTGCTCGGTCCAGAGCCGATCGATCCGGACTTCGCTGCCGACGAGCTGTACCGCCGCCTGCGCAAGCGCAGGAGCGCGCTCAAAGCAGTGCTCCTCGACCAGGGCGCGATCGCCGGTGTGGGCAACATCTACGCGGACGAGGCGCTCTACCGCGCGCGACTGCGCCCAAGTCGGATCGCCAACACGGTCAGCAAGCGATCCGCCCGCAGGCTTCACGAATCCCTGCGCGAGTCGCTCGAGCTCGCGATCGCCAATCGCGGCAGCTCGGTGGACACATTTCGCGACGCGTGGGGCGAGGCCGGCGCGCAACAGGAGAAGCTGCTCGTCTACGGTCGCGCGGGCGAACCGTGCTTCACGTGCGGGCGGCCGCTGAGCGTGATCCGGATCGCCGGCCGGACGACAGTTTTCTGCCGGCGTTGCCAGCGCTAGTCCCACGCCTCGTCGCAATCGCGATCCTCGGCGCCGGCTTCATCGCGCTGACCATCGCGATCGCCGCGGGTGCGTTCACGAGCCTCGACATGCAGGTCGCGCAGGGGATGCACGACGCGTGGCAGCCGTCCTTGCATCTTCTCTTCCAGGCGATCGCCGAGCTGGGCAGCATCGAGGTGACCACGGTATTGATGCTCGGGTTGACGATCTATCTCTGGCGCAGCGGCTTCGGGTCTGACGCCCTCGTCTTCATCGTCTTCGTCGCCGCCCAGGCGTTCGAGCTGTATTACAAGTGGAATCTTTATCACCCGCAACCACCGCGATCGCTGGCGGAGTCTGATGGTCCGAGCATCTCGATGCTCTTTTCGGGCACAGGTGCCGGCAACAGCTTTCCCAGCGGCCACGTGCTCCGGGCGGTGATCGTCTATGGACTGCTCGCCTTCGTGATCCGTCGCCTCGCGGTGTCGCAGCGCACCCGCGCGCTCGCTGCTGCGCTAGCCGTCGCGGTGATCGCGCTCGTCTCGATCGATCGCCTCTACCTGGACGTGCATTGGGAATCCGACGTCGTCGGCGGTTTGATCCTGGGTGCGATCGCGTTGGTGGCGGGCACCGTCTGGCTCGACCGGCCGCGGAAAGCTGACAATTGACGGGATGGGGGAGAAAGCCGTCCTGATCATGGTCACCACCGGCGCACGCGACGATGCGGAGCGGCTGGGCGAGGCGCTCGTCGTCGAGCATCTCGCAGCCTGCTGCTCGGTCGTGCCGACGGTCCGCTCCTTCTATTACGAGGACGATCAGCTGCAGCGGGAGCACGAAGCGCTCCTGCTGGTCAAGACCCTGGAGTCGAGTGCGGCCGCCGTGCAGGAATACGTCAGAACCCACCACGAGTACGTGCTCCCGGAGATCCTGCAGATCCCGATCGAGGGAGGGTCGTCGGCTTACCTGAACTGGCTCGAGAGGCAAGTAGCAAAACCGGGCCACTGACCGTCAAGTAAGCCGGGCGTCAACACTTAGACTGCGGGGAAAAAGGAGGGCCGGGGTGGCCACTCTCGTTACCGGTCCCGGTGAGTCGGGCGGCTCCAGGCGCCGCCGCCGCCGCGCGCGGGAGCGCCTGTATGCTGCCGCCCAGACCCACAACGGCAACAACGGCAACTCTGAAGAGGAGAACGGCTCTCCGCACCAGGCCGCAACCGCCCTTGTAACCGTCGCCGAGCCCCCCGCGCCCGCCGTCGAGACTGAGCCGCCGCCGCCCCAGCAGGGTCCGGCTGCGCCCCCGCAGCCCGACGAGTTCCGCGATCTTCTCGGCCAGGCTGTCGGTCTTCGCCTGGACGCGGTCTCGCGTGAGTTCGGCGGGCGCGACGAGATGCATGTGACGGCGCTGCGCAACGTCACGATCGACGTCGGTCCGGGCGAGTTCGTCGCGATCGTGGGCCCGTCCGGCTGTGGGAAGAGCACCCTGCTCTCGCTCATGGGAGGTCTCGACCGACCGACCTCCGGCCATGTATACGGCGCCGGTCTGCCCCTCGGCGAGCTTTCCGATCGCGACATCTCGGACTACCGCCTGCAGCGCGTGAGCACGATCTTCCAGACCTTCAACCTCATCCCCTCAATGACGGTCGAGGACAACGTCGCATTGCCCCTGACCCTCGCCGGGGTCGAGATCGAGGAGCGCCGCAAGCGCGCCCGCCACCTGCTGGCGCTCGTCGGCCTTGAAGAACGCCGCCGGACGCGAGCCGGTCGCCTCTCGGGTGGCGAGCAGCAAAAAGTCGCGGTCGCGCGTGCGCTGGCGAATCGCCCCGGCCTGCTCCTTGCCGACGAGCCGACGGGGAGCCTGGACTCGACGGCGGGCGAGAGTGTGCTCAGCCTGCTCCAGGATCTGAACCGCCGCGGCGCCACCGTCGTGCTCGTCACTCATGACCCGGAGGTCGCCCGCCACGCACGGCGCGTGGTCCGCATGATCGACGGTCGGGCGATCGAGCTGGAGGCGGGAAAACCGACCGTGCGCAGCCAGGAGCCGGTCGATCCACCGGCCCGCATGCAGTGGCGGGACACCCTCAAGGTCGGCCTCGGCAGCGCCGGCAGGCGCCCTCTCCGGACGGCGCTCACCACCACCGGCGTCGCCATCGGCATCGCCGCGCTGAGCCTGATCGTCGCGCTCGCCGGGGGCCTGCAGGACGCGCTTGCCGCTCCCGCCCTGGTCACGAGCCAGGTGCACCAGGTCGCGGTCTACCCGGTCGCCGACGCGGCGACGCCGGCCTTTGACGCCGAGACCCTGGCCACGCTCTCGCGCGTACCACACGTCCGCGCGGCGTGGGGCCAGATCGGCATGTCCGGGACGTTTGCGTCGGGACCGGGCCCTGGCGGCTCAACGCCGGCGGCCACGCCTCCGGGCGAGCTGGTCTCCCTGCCGCCGCTCGCGAGCTCCAGCGTGCGTCCGTCGCTGTCTGCCGGCAGGATGCCCAGCTCAGACGCATCCTCGGAGATCCTGCTCACCGACAGCGAGGCCGCGGCCCTGGGCTACAAGTCGCCCGCCGGGGCCGTCGGCAAGCGGGTGAAATTCAGCGCAGCCTACGGCAGCATCGTGCCGACCCTGGTGCGCAACCAGGTCTCCAAGCCGATCGTCATCAACGCCCTCGTCGTCGGCGTCGTGTCGGGCAACTACATGCCGGCCGGGGCACCCGGTGCGCTCGCCCCATACGGGCTGATGCGCACTTACTGGAGCACGCTCGCCGGGCTGAACAACTGGAAGGGAGCCGAGTTCACAAGCATCACGTTGCTGGCGGACTCGGGCCTGTCTGTCGAGGGTCTCCGGCAGCGCGTCGAGGCGCTGGGCTTCCAGTCGCAGACGTTCGGCGACCAGTTCCGCAACTTCGAGGATCTGCTCGGCAAGCTGCGCGTCGCCCTGCTCGGCCTCGCGCTGGTCGCGCTGTTGCTTGCGTGTCTGGGGATCGCGAACACGATGTACACGGCGGTGCTCGAGCGCACCAAAGAGATCGGCGTGCTCAAGGCGTTGGGGGCGCGATCACGTGATGTGCTTTTGCTTTTCATTGCGGAGGCTGTGGTTCTTGGATTGGCGGGCGGCATCGTCGGCGCGCTGGTCGCCGTCGGTCTGGGTCGCCTCGGCAACGAGGCCGTGGATCGCTTGACCCAGTCGGTCACGGGCACCGGGTTTGATGTCTTTCGCACCGATGTACCGGTCGTCCTCGTCGCGATCCTCCTCGCCGCCTTGCTGAGCGCCGTCAGCGGCCTGCTGCCCGCTCTGCGCGCCGCGCTACAGGACCCCTCGCGTGCCTTGCGATACGAGTAAGCCAGCTCCTTGCCCCCATCCGGCCCGGCGCCGCGCGCAGGGCCACCTTCCCCGGCGAGCGGGGAAGGGAAGCGGGGCCACCTTCCCCAGCGGGTGGGGAAGGTGAGGGTTTCGGCTTATCCGCTGATCGACGCCGACGAGGCCGCGTTGCTCGTCCTTGAGCACACCCCCATGCTTGGCACAGAGCGCGTCCAGCTCGCCGACGCGATCGGTCGGGTGCTCGCCGAGGACCTGATAG
>Ga0070708_100003775_pt1 | contig 11884 bp, 8 predicted proteins | sample KBSK5503metaG_FD_65469 | JGI IMG/M metagenome (GOLD analysis project Ga0070708, IMG submission 65469) | Corn, switchgrass and miscanthus rhizosphere microbial communities from Kellogg Biological Station, Michigan, USA - KBS K5-50-3 metaG | ecosystem: Host-associated > Plants > Roots >...
CACCGCGGCATCGACATCGACCTCGACCACATCCCGCTGGATGACGCCAGGACGTTCGAGCTGCTGAGCACGGGCGAGACCACCGGCATCTTCCAGCTCGAGTCGGCGGGCATGCGGCGCTACGTCCGCGAGCTCCGCCCGACCTCGGTCTTCGACCTCGCCGCCATGGTCGCGCTCTACCGGCCCGGCCCGATGGACAACATCCCGGCCTACATCCGGCGCAAGCACGGCCAGGAGGCGGTGACGTACCTGCACCCGCTGCTGGAGCCATTCCTGGAGCGGACGTACGGCATCTTCGTGTACCAGGAAGACATCATGGCCGCGGCGATCGCCCTGGGCGGCTTCACGGGTCCCGAGGCGGACACGCTCGGCTACGCGATCCGCAAGAAGAAGTCGAGCGTCCTCCGGGCCCAGAAGGAGAAGTTCGTCACCCGCGCCGCGGAGCGGGGCGTGCCGCCCACAGTGATCGACCAGGTCTTCGCCGCGTTCCAGCCGTTCGAGCGGTATGGCTTCAACAAGGCCCACGCCACCTGCTACGGGCTGATCGCATACCAGACCGCGTACCTGAAGGCGAACTTCACCGTCGACTACATGGCCAGCGTCCTGTCGGCGTTCCGGGACAACGAGGAGAAGGTCGCTGCCGCAGTGGCCGAGTGCCGCCGGATTGGCATCGAGGTCAAGCCGCCGGACGTCCTGCGCAGCCAGGTCGAGTTCATGGTGGAGAACGAGGGGATCCGGTTCGGCTTGCTGGCGGTCAAGAACGTCGGGCAGGGCGCGATCGAGTCGATCATCGATGCGCGCGAGAAGGAGGGGCCGTTCAAGTCGCTGGGCGACCTGTGCCGGCGGATCGACCTGCGGCTCGCCAACCGGAAGGTGCTCGAGTCGCTGGCGAAGGTCGGCGCACTCAACGCGTTCGGCCATCCGGCGCAGATCCTCGATGGCCTGGACGACGCGATCGCCGCCGGGGCCGCTACGCAGCGCGACCTCGCCACGGGCCAGACCTCGTTGTTCGACATGGGTGCGGCCGAGTCGATGGTCATGGAGCGGGCCCTCCCGAGCGTCCCGGAGGCGCCCGTCCGCGAGCGGCTGCGCTGGGAGAAGGAGCTGCTCGGGCTGTACCTCTCCGAACACCCGATGGGCGAGGTCGCCGATCGCGTCGGGGACTTCGTCACGGCCTACTCGGGCGACCTCAAGGACGAGTCGCTCGACGGGCAGCGGCTGGTCGTGGGGGGGATCGTCGTCGGCTCGCGCACGGTCATCACCCGGACGCGCTCGACGATGGCCGTCGTGACCCTCGAGGACCTGCAGGGCTCCATCGAAGTCGTCGTCTTCCCGCGGCTCTACGAGCAGACCGGCCGGACCTGGCAGGACGGCTCAATCCTGCTGGTCGCGGGGCGGGTCGACCATCGCGGCGAGGAGGTCTCCTTGCTCGCCGACGTCGTGGTCCCGTGGGACGACGCAGTTGCACGCGGGGCCGAGGCATTCGCCCGCGAGGTCGCGGCTGGGGATCGGGGAGCGCCGCGGCGCCGACAGCCGGTGGCGGTCGGCCCGGGCGGCACTGGGGCTTCGGGGCAGGCTCCGGGATTCGCACCTGGCGCGACGACGCCGGTCGTCGCGCGGCCGCTGGCCCCGAACGGCAATGGCAACGGCAACGGCAATGGCGCACACGGTGGACCGCCGCTCGACCTGCGAACGGCAGGTCTCGGCCGGCGCCCCGATGTCGAGTACGTCTCACCACTCCGTGGCGGTGTCACGCCGGAGAGAGGTCCGTTGGAGCGGCCCGGAGCGGTCGCGGTCTCGACGCTGCCGCGGATTGCGCCGGCAGAGCCCGTGGCGACCTACGTTGAGCCGTTGGGTGATCCCGAGCTCGGCGATCACGACATCGAGCCGGCACTCCCCGATGAGGCCCGGTCCCGTGCGGCCGCGGAGGCCGCTGCGTCCACGACCCCGGTCGAGACGCCGCCGGTCGGAAGCATCCTCCACGTCCGGTTCGGTGGCGCGCCCGCGAGCCAGCTCGTGAGCGCAATGGAGACCTTCCGGCAGCTGGCCCGCGAGCGACCCGGCGATACGCGCGTGGTCGTGCACGTACCGGCGCAGGGCGGCTCGGCGCTGCCGATGGAGCTCCGCAGCGGTGTCGCCTACGACGCGGAGCTCCTCGCGGAAGTCCGCAGGCGCCTCGGCGAGCCGATCGTCCAGCTGTCGGTCGAGCCTCCGGCTACCTGACACCTATTGTCAGGTAGCGACGTCATGTTCGCCTGATGAAGGCAGCACCGATCATCCTGGTTCCCGGCTTCTGGCTCGGCGCATGGGCGTGGGACGAGGTCGTCGAGATCCTGCGGGAGGGTGGCCACGACGTCACCGCGATGACGCTGCCCGGCCTCGAGTCGGTCGCGACCGACCGCTCCGCCGTCCACGCCGCCGACCACGTCGATGCGATCGTGAGCGCCGTGCGCGCAGCCTCGGATCCGGTCGTCCTCGCCGTTCACAGCGCCTCCGCATTTCCCGGGTACGCGGCGAGCGATCGCGTGCCGGGGCTGATCGCCGCGATGGTCTACGTCGACACGGCGCCCGGGAAGGGCGCGCTCGACCCGGGCTTCGCCGACGCGGAGAAGCCCCTCAACTGGGAGGAGCTCACTGCGGAGGAGAACCTCGACGGCCTCTCGCAGGAACAGCTCGCGACCTTCCGCGAGCGAGCGGTGCCGGTGCCCGGCAACCTGCTTCGCGAGGGCATCGAGCTCACGGACGATGCCAGGCTCGACATCCCGAGCACGATCATCGCGACCGGCTTTCCGTCCGAGAGCTACAGGAAGTACGCCGCCGAGAACGATTGGCCGTGGCTGGCCGGGATCGGCGAGCTCCGAGACCTGAGCTGGGTCGACCTGCCGACCAGCCACTGGCCGATGTGGTCCCGCCCCGCCGACCTCGCGGGGATCATCGGCGACATCGCGAAGGCGGCTGGCTAGGTCTCCTCGCTACCAGCGACCGAAGGCGGGGTGTCCTGGCTTCACCGCGACGAACGTCGCTCGACCCTTGGCGGTCTGCTTGTCGTCGACCTCGACGGTCGTCTCGACCGTCACCCGGTCGTCACGGACGTCGACCGCTCGCCCGATCAGGCGGAGCGGCCGATCCGACGGTGTCGGCTTCTGGAACTGCACCGACAGCTCCGACGTGACCGTCGAGGGGGCCTCGCTCGCGCTCGATCTCGCGAGGAGGGCGGCGATTGCGGTCCAGTTCGAGTGGCAATCGATCAGCGTGCCCAGGATGCCGCCGTTGACGAAACCATCGAAGGCCTCGTGCTCTTTCCGTGGCTGCCACGTGGCCACGACCGTGCCATCGCCGCCGATGTAGCTCCGAATGCGGAGGCCATCCATGTTCGCGGGTCCGCAGCCGAAGCACCGACTTTCCGGCGCATACCGCAACTGGAGCGATTGCAGGTCCACTGAACCACCGTTCGGGTTTGGTACCGGGGGAGGGATTCGAACCCTCATGGGGTTGCCCCCAATCGATTTTGAATCGATCGCGTAAACCGTTCCGCCACCCCGGCAGGAGGGGCAATCCTACCCGGCTTGCGCGCGCCCCTCAGGCCACCCGGCCCGTGGCAGTCGCTATCGTCGGCGCAATGTCCGACCAGATCATGACCGTGCTCGGGCCGATTGCGCCCGACGAGCTCGGACTGACGCTCGCGCACGAGCACGTGTTCTTCGACCTGCGCTGCCTGTGGGAACAGCCGCGACCGGAACGCGCCCACCTGGTTGACGCCGAGCCCACGCCCGAGAACCGCGCCGAGCTCGCCCGCGACCTGTACGACTCGCGGGTCAATCTCCATCACGAGGACCCTGACCTCGCGAGCCGGGAAGTCGTTCGCTTCGGGGAGGCCGGGGGCACGTCGATCGTCGACCTGACGACCATCGGCCTGGCGCCACAACCGGCCATGCTGCGCGATGTCGCGCTCGCGACGGGCCTCAACATCGTCGCCGGCGCCGGCTATTACCGCGAGAGGTGCCTGTCTCCCCACGTCCTCGACAAGACAGTCGACGAGCTCGCGGACGAGCTCGAGCGATGGGTCGTCGAGGGCATGGACGGCACGGACGTGCGCGCCGGAATCCTCGGCGAGCTCGGCACGATGTCGCCGATCCGGGCATTCGAGGAGCGCCAACTGCGCGCGGCCGCGCGCGTGCAGCGGGCAACGGGTGTGGCCATCAATGTGCACCCGAGCATCTGGGCGCACGAGCACCTCCGGATCATCGACATCCTCGAGGAGGCAGGAGCGAATCTAAGTCGCGTCGCGATCAGCCACTGCGACCAGCTGGTCGAGCCCGACTGGCATGCCCAGATCGCCGCCCGGGGCGTGCTGCTGTGCTTCGACACCTTCGGCGCCGAGTTCGAGTACGACAGAGACCGGAGCCGTGAGCCGACGGACACCGAACGCATCGACTGCCTCATGCGGCTTCTCGACGCCGGCCGCGCCACGCAGCTGCTGCTGTCCCATGACATCTGCAGCCGGATCCAGCTTCACCACTACGGCGGACCGGGCTTCGACCACGTCCCGACCACCATCGCGGGGCGCCTCCGAGAGGCGGGCGTCTCGAACGACGACCTCGACCGGATGCTGATCTCGAACCCGCGGCGGCTGCTGTCGATGCCCGCCTGAGCGGGAGGAACCGCCCGTCGGAGGCGTCCGTCTGGCGCCGGACCGATGCTAGACTCGCCCTCGCTCCAAATCGCCGTCCGGAGGGCACCCCCGACCGTGGAGGACCTTCGCGCGTCGACGGTCACTGACGACCCCGTCCAGCGCCGAGACCTGATCCTGCTCGACCGCGCACGTGAGGGCGATCTCGACGCCTTCAACGATCTGGTCGTGTGCTACCAGGACATGCTCTTCGCGCTCGTCGTGCGCATGGTCCCCGATCGCGACCAGGCCTCCGATGCCGTCCAGGAGGCGTTCTTCAGCGCCTATCGGAACCTGGCGGGGTTCCGCGGCGGGAGCGTGAAGTCGTGGCTGAGTCGCATCGCGGTGAATGCGGCGATGGACGCGCAGCGGCTCAAGAAGCGCCGGCCTGCCGATCCCTACCCGGAGCTGGAGGACGACACCTGGCAGCCGCCTGCCGATGCGTCCGCCGACCCGGTGACCACGGCGCTCGCCGCGGAGCGACACCGGGCACTGAACCGGGCACTGGCCCAGATCACCGACGACCAGCGCGTGGCGATCGTCCTGTACGACGTCGAGGGCTACGACTACGCCGAGATCGCGGAGCTCACCGGCGTCTCGCTGGGAACCGTCAAATCCCGGATTCACCGCGGCCGGCTCTCGCTTCGTGGCCTCCTCCTCGACCGGATGGACCTGTTCCGTGGCTGATCTCGAGTCCGGATCGGACGACGCAGCGCTCGCCGCCATCGCCCGTCATGCGCTCCACGACGAGGAGCTCGTCGCGGCCTTCGCCGCCGGCGACGTCGAGGATGCCGCCGACGAGGCGCGCGCCCGGACGTTCCTGGAGCGTTGCGCGACGTGTCGCGACTTGCACCGCGACCTCATCGGGATCCGCGCCGCGATTCGTGCCTCCGGAACCGCCGAGCAGCGCGCCGCGACGATGATGGCGCCGCGCGACTTCCGCCTCTCGGTCGAGGACGCCGCTCGGCTGCGGCCAGGCACCCCGATCGAGCGACTCGCGACGAAGCTGGGGTTCCGGGCTCGGCTCGGCCTCGGGATCGCGACATTCGGGAGACCGGTCGGTGCGGCCATGGCCACGTTCGGCCTGGTCGGGCTGCTCGTCGGCTCCGTGACGCTCAACGGTGGGGTTCTGTTCGGGGGCGCCTCCGCCGGTGCTCCGGCGAGCGCCCCTGGCATCGATCAGACCGGACCGGCGCCGGAGGCGACGACAGACCTGGGCGCCTTCGGGCCGTTGGCGACCAGCCTCGACAGCAAGGGCGGCGGCGCGGAAACGGCCAATCGTGACCTGCTCGCAGGACAGTTCCCGTCGGTCGTGCTCCTCGGCGGCTCTGCCGCGCTGCTGGTGCTCGGTCTCGCGCTGATCGTTGCTGCACGGCGCAGCCTGGCACCGGCGCAGGACCGTTGAGGGAACCGATCCACGCCTGATCCCGTCCGAGGCGACGAGATGCACGTTCCAACTCCCGCCGAGCACGCCCAGCACGACCTCGACCTCATCGCCGCCCACCTCGCCGGCGACCTCACAGACACCGAGCGCATCCGCGCCGACAGCCTCCTCCGGTCCTGCAGCTCCTGCGCCGACCTCCGGCGCGACCTCCTCGCCATCGCCACCGCGACACGCGCCCTTCCCCGAGCAGGTCGCGCGCCGCGCGACTTCCGCATCGATGCCGCCCAGGCCGAGCGCCTGCGCGGCGGCGGCTGGCTCCGGTCCCTGCTCCGCCCGTTCCGGGCCTCGCATTCGGCTGTCCGCCCGATTGCCGCGGCGTTTACGACGCTCGGGCTCGCTGGCTTGCTCGTGGCCAACGTCCTGCCCAGCCTCTTCGGCGGCGCGGGCTCCGCAGCACCCTTGCGGGACCAGAGCCAGGCGGCGGTCGCGACGGCCGCGGCAGCACCGGCCGCCTCCGAAGCGCCGGCACTCCGCCCGGTTTCGGGCGGCGGCGGTGGACCGGTGGCGACAGGCGACGTACAGTTCGGAAACCTCGACGCGCCGACCCCGGTGGCCGACACCACGGAGCTCAGGTCGAATGGCGGCCAAACCGCCGCTCCGGTCGCAAAGGCTCCGAGACCCGTCCAATCGGCTTCGGCACAGGAGCGCCTGAGCGCGGACGCGAATGCCGGGACCGTCGCGGAGCCGGCGCCCGTGAACCCGCTCGTCATCGGCTCGGTCGTCCTCGTGGCGCTCGGGTTGGCCCTGTTCGGCCTCCGATTCGCGGCCCGTCGGCTCGGCTGACGCCCGATCCGTTCCGGCCGTCGGGAGTGGCCCGCCGGTACACTTGAGGCTGAACGTCCAGCCCGCGTCGAGTCCAGTCGACGGACCCGGCACCACCCCGACGAGGCGCCCAATGGAACGCCTGATGCTGCTCGACGGCTTCGGGCTCGTGTACCGCGGCTACTACGCCCTACCACCGCTCACGACGTCCAAGGGCGAGCTCGTCAACGGTGTCTTCGGCTTCTGCAGCATCGTCCTGCGCGGTTTCGCCGACCTCAAGCCCGACTACGTCGCGGTCTGCTTCGACCTCTCCGGTCCCACCTTCCGCCACGAGCAGTACGCGGAGTACAAGGCGACCCGCACCCGAATGCCCGACGACCTCGCCGCCCAGTTCCCGAAGGTTCGCGAGGTGGTCAAGGCGCTGCGGATCCCGGTCTACGAGCAGCAGGGCTATGAGGCCGATGACGTCATCGGTGCGCTGACGGTGCAGGCCGAGGCGGCCGGCGTCGAAACCACGATCGTCACGGTCGATCTCGACATGCTCCAGCTCGTCACCGATCGAACTCGGCTGATGACCACCCGCTCGGGGGTGGAGAACACCGTCATCTACGACCCGGCGCGGATCTGGGAGCGGTACGGGCTCCGTCCGGACCAGATGATCGACTACAAGGCCCTCAAGGGCGATCCCACCGACAACATCCCGGGCGTCCCGGGTGTGGGCGAGAAGACTGCGGCGAAGCTGGTGGCGCAGTTCGGCGACCTGGACACGCTGTACGCGCGCATCGACGAGGTGAAGCCGGAGAAGCTGCGGGACAAGCTCGTCGAGCACCGCGAGGCGGTTTATCGCGGTCGGGATCTGACGACGATCGTCCGCGAGCTCCCGGTGACGCTCGACCTGGCCGCGGCCCGCCTCGGTGACTACGACCGCGACACCGTGATCCGGCTCTTCCGCGAGTACGAGTTCCGGACGCTGATCGAGCGGCTGCCCGCGATGTCCGGCGAGGACCCCGCTGCCAAGATCCAGGCACTGCGCGAGGTGGCGACGAGCGGCACCGTTCCGGCGGCGAGGGTCGGCACGGAGCGACCCGCCGGGTGGGGTTCCGGGCGGCCCATTCGCGCCGGCTCGCTCGGCGGCGAAGGCCTCCAGCTCTCGCTCGATTTCGACACGGTCTCGCGCCCGACCCGGGATGCGGCGGCCGGCGGCGGGCCATCGAACGAGGGGCCAGGAGCGGCCAGCTTCGACGATCTGCCCTCGGCGCTGGGGGCGACGATCTCCGATCCGGGCCGAATCGAGATTCTCGACGTGGGGGACGTGCCCGGCCTGGAGGGTTGGCTCGCGGGCCAGGCATCGGTCGGGGCGTCGATCGTCTTCGATGACCCTCGGCCACGGCGGGGCGCAGCGCTCGCGTTCGCCCTGGCAGGCGCCGATGGCCGGGTGGTGGCCGGTCTCGGCACGGAAGCGGCGACTGCGCTCCGCCAGGCCGTCGAGACGCGGGACCTGCCGATCGTCGCGCACGAGGCGAAGCCGATCCTCGTCGCGAGGTTCGCCGCGGACTCCGGGGCGCCGGCGACCCAGGTCGAGTTCGACACCCAGATCGCGGCGTACATCCTCAACGCCGCCCTTCGCTCGCAGTCGATTGCCGATGTGGTCGCCGAGCGACTCGATCTCGTGCTGCCGCCGCCGAAGGAGCTCGAGCCTGTCCACCGCGCGGGCCTCGAGGCCCTGTCGGCGCTCGCGGTGCGGGACACACTCGCGCGGGCGCTGCAGGAGGAGGGGCTGGAGCGGTTGTTTCGGGAGATCGAGCTGCCGTTGGTTCCGGTGCTGGCGCGCATGGAGGCCGATGGCATCGCCGTCGACCTCGAGGCACTCGCGCTGCTCGAGCGAGAGTTCGCCACCGAGATCACCCGGCTCGAGGAGGAGATCTACGCCGCCGTCGGGCACCAGTTCACGATCGGCTCCCCGAAGCAGCTCGGCGAGATCCTGTTCGAGGAGCTGCGGCTGCCCAAGGGCCGGCGGACGAAGACCGGCTACTCGACCGACGCGTCGGTGCTCGAGGAGCTCACCGGCGTGCATCCGGTGATCCAGCCGATCCTCGACTGGCGGATCTACACGAAGCTGCGGTCGACCTATGTCGAGGCGCTTCCGACCCTGATCGCCGACGACGGCCGGCTGCACACGACGTTCCACCAGGCCGTGGCCTCGACGGGCAGGCTGTCGTCCTCCGATCCGAACCTGCAGAACATCCCGATCCGGACACCCCTCGGGCGCCGCATCCGGCGCGCATTCGTGGCCGGCTCACCGGAGACGACATTGATCGCGGCGGACTATTCGCAGATCGAGCTCCGGATCCTCGCCCACGTCTCGGGCGACGAGCACCTCAAGGAGGCGTTCGCCAAGGGGGCCGACATCCATCGCGAGACGGCCGCTCGCGTCCTCCACAAGTCGCCCGACGAGATCACCGCAGATGAGCGCTCGATGGCGAAGATGGTCAACTTCGGGCTCGCCTACGGGATGAGCGACTTCGGGCTGTCGTCACGCGCCGGCATCAGCCGCCAGGAGGCGCAGGACTTCATCAACTCGTACTTCGCCGCGTACTCCGGGATCAGCTACTACATGCTCCACATCAAGGAGACCGCCCGGCGGCAGGGCCACGTCACGACGCTGCTCGGGCGAAAGCGCCAGATCCCCGAGCTGCACGCGGCCAACGCTGCCCTGCGTGGGGCAGGGGAGCGGATGGCGATCAACATGCCCATCCAGGGCACGGCGGCCGACATCCAGAAAATCGCGATGATCCGGGTCGCGGATCGGCTCGCCTCCGAGGACTTCGCGGGACGGTTGCTCCTGTCTGTCCACGACGAACTCCTGCTCGAAGTGCCGCGCGACGAGGTCGATCGGCTGATCCCGGTGCTCCGCGAGACGATGGAGGGCGCGCTGCCGCTCGACGTCCCGCTCACGGTCGACATCAAGGTCGGCAACGATTGGGAGTCGATGACCCCGGCCTCGCGTCGCGACGCGATCCTTGCCGAGGCGGACGAGGTGCCGGTCGACGCCATCGCGGGCGGATGAGGTCGCGTCTCGTTTCCGTGCTGCCGCGACGCCAGCTCGAGAGCGTCGACCTCGCTACGGACCACGCGGGCCTCCCGCCCTCACTCATTGCGGCAATCGAGGCCGAGGGTGGATTGTGGCGGGCCAGCGACGGCTATACGACGCCGACCGAGATCGTCGAGCGGGCTCTGGAGGTGGGCGCGGTCGCCCTCCGTCTCGATGTCCGAGACCTGTCCTTCCTTTCCGACCTCCCCGGGATTCGCTATCTGCATCTCCGCTCGGACGGGCGGCCACCGCTCGATCCGATCGGGTCGCTGCGCGACCTCCGAGCCTTGATCCTCGAGGTCGGGGCGGTCCGCGGGTCACTCGACCCGCTCGCGTTCCCGGAGCTCCGTTGGCTCCGGATCAAACTCGGCGGAAAGGGCGGGGCCGCCGCATTCGCGTCGCTCCAACGTGGACATCCGGGTCTACGGTGGCTCGCCGTGGGCGAGACGCGGATCCGCTCCGTCGAGGCGCTCGTTTCGGGCTTGCCCAGCCTGACCAATGTCTCGATCCACTTCGCGGATTTCCTGCGCGAGCTCGGCGACCTCGCCAGCGTCACGCCAGAGCTGGAAGCCATCCGGCTGGACTTCACCGGGATCCGGTCGCTCGCCGGGCTCGAGGCCCTGCAACGGTTGACGATCGTCGACCTGACGGGCGGTGACGTCACCGATCTGGGCCCCGTCGGTCGATCTCAGGGCCTGCGCTACGCGAGGCTCCTGGCGCCCGACGCCTCCTCGATCGAGACGCTCCGCCGTCATCCGAACCTTCGGATGCTCGGCCTGCAGCTCGACCGCCAGCCCCCGCTCGACGTCATCGATTCGATGCCCGAGCTCGTCGCCGTCTGGCGGGGCCACCACTTCGAAGGTCCGATCCACCAGGTCGACCTCAGCGAGGTGCCGCTCGAGCACCCCCTTCGCCGGGAGTGGCACGAGGCCATGCGCCAGTAGTCTCCGGGCGCGGCGGAAGCGGCGGCGCTGCGTCGCGTGCCCTATCGTCTCGACCGCCATGCCGGAGCTGCCCGAGGTCGAAACCGTCGCCCGCGACCTGCGGGGGCTGGTCGTCGGCGCGCGGATCGTGGGCGTGCGGGTCAGGTGGCTGCGCACGCTACGGTCGCAGGACGTAGCGGCATTCGAACGAGCCGTCGTCGGGCGGGAGATCGTGGGCACGTCGCGGCGCGCAAAGCTGGTCGTGCTCGACCTCGATGACGCGAGCGCCATCACGATCCACCTCAAGATGACCGGCCAGCTGTTCGTGGTCCGTGGCGGTGTCCAGGAGGACCCGTATATCCGCCTCGTCCTGGAGTTCGAAGACGGCCGCGAGCTGTGGTTCCGGGACATCCGCAAGTTCGGCCGAGTGGGTGTCGCGGTGCGCAACCCCGTGACCGGTGACCTCGAGGGTGAGCTCGGTGGGGCGAAGGGCTTCAAGGGCTTCGGGCCGGAGCCGCTCGACCCGCTGTTTACGGTCCGCGAGTTCCGTCGTCGGCTCCGCGGGCGGAAGGGCCGATTGAAGCCGCTCCTGCTGGACCAGGGCTTCATCGCGGGCGTTGGCAACATCTACGCCGACGAGGCGCTCTGGGCGGCGCGCCTGCATCCCCTTCGATCGGCGGGGTCGTTGCGGCTCGCCGACGAGGGTCGCCTGTATCGGGCCGTCCGGCGGATTCTGGCGGAGGCGGTGGAGCGGCGCGGATCGTCGGTCGACGACTACACCGCGCCCGATGGCGACGGCTCGATGCAGGATGAGCTGCTCGTCTACCAGCGCGCCGGCGAGCCGTGTGCGCGCTGCGGAAGGCCGATCCGGCGGATCGTCATCGGCGCGCGGTCGACGCATTTCTGCTCGTGGTGCCAGCGACTGCCGGCGCGTGAGCGGCCCGGCGCGGCGGCGATCCTGCGGGGGATGGAGCCGCGGCCGGGACGGCGCGAGC
>Ga0070708_100003777_pt1 | contig 11883 bp, 10 predicted proteins | sample KBSK5503metaG_FD_65469 | JGI IMG/M metagenome (GOLD analysis project Ga0070708, IMG submission 65469) | Corn, switchgrass and miscanthus rhizosphere microbial communities from Kellogg Biological Station, Michigan, USA - KBS K5-50-3 metaG | ecosystem: Host-associated > Plants > Roots >...
ATTGGTAGGCGGGGGGAGGATTGAACTCCCGACCCCGGCCTTGTAAGGGCCGTGCTCTCCCAGCTGAGCTACCCGCCTATGTCGGAATATCCGAGGCTTGCAGAGACGATTCTAGCGCGCACGAATTGATTGTGCCCGGAATTGTGCCCACTACGAGCGCGCGACTATCAAGGTGTCCACGAAACAATGGTTCTGGTCAAATCCCGGAGCGCGGCAACCCAAACGGTTTTCTCCCACCAGCTCTTCGAGTACGGCACTCACCCTCGCTGTCGCGGACGCCTCGAGAACCTCGCCGTCGCGGCCTGCAAGTCACTCGGGCTCACGATGGCGTAGCGCTTGTACACGCTCGCGGTCTTGTGGCCGGTCAACCGCCGATGCCGGCGCTAGGAGCTGGGCCTGGCTGAATCGACAGCCGCCACGGTGCCGCACCGAGGACAGTGCTGCCAACTCGGATCGAGGGGCGCCTCGCACGAGGCGCACTTCGTGGCGGACGCCGGAGCCGCCAGGGTCCCGGCTGCCTTGACCGGTTCCTCCTCCGTCGCGTCCGACACGCCCTTCTTGAACTCCTTCATGGACTTGCCGATCGACCCGGCCAGCTCAGGGAGCTTCTTTGCTCCAAAGAGGACCAGCACAATGACGAGACCCACCATTAGGTCTTGGCTACCAATCATCGCGTTCCCTCCAAAGCGGGCGTGCCTGGTTTCCCGCTCTCACGGCGTTTCCCCAGATACATGACTGGACCTTACCCACCAGCGTACTCCTGTAGCGTGCGTCGGGAAACCCGAGACGCCCGCACAGGTGACACGTTCAGGACCCACAGGTCCAAGCGAACCAGACGTGCTCGTCAAGCGCGCGTGAGGTTCCTTCTACCGTAGCCGTTATGCCGCGGTACGCCTTGCAGAGCCGAACTGGCGAGACGTACCCTCTAGTCGCCCCACCCCGGCCTTTCGGGTTGACGCACGTGGCGTCGAGACCCCGGTGTTTTGGCTTTGAGCCTCGGCCCTTCACCGGGAGTGTCAACGATGAGCGACGCTACTGTGCGCCGGGTTGTGCGGGACAAGATCGCGGATGGCCGGTTACCCGGAGATCGGACCGGCTCAGTCTCGGTAACGAACGGGACTGACGAAATATGTAACGTGTGCTCCGAGCCAGTCTCGCTTGAAGAAGTGCTGTATAGGCTTGTCCACGAGCGCTCGGGCCGATTCGTTTTTCACACCACGTGTTTTGCCGTCTGGCGAGACGAGCGGAACAAGATGGCCGCGGCACGGGCGGCCACAAACTAGCGATGGCCCACAGCGCGAGGATACTGGCCTTGATCCAGAAGATTGACGCCGCAGACGCTGCGCACTTCGCCGAGCTCCGGGAGAAGGGCAAGGCGCAGGCAGACGCCCTAGCGAAGGCCCGAGAGAAGACATTGGAGAAGAAGCGGGCAAATCTCCGCGTGGCCCGAGCGGTGAACGCCGCGGCAAGGAAGAAGGCGAAGAACCAACGGCCCGCGCCGGGAGAGGCGAGATGATGGCCGGCGTCCGAAAGGCCCTGAGTGGGCCGCGCTATGAGAAAGTACGCTGCCGCTCGCCTGCACGCGGCCCACTCTGGAGCACTTCACCAGCCAGCCCGCCATTGCTCGCCATGATACCGTGCGGGTGCCGCTGGCGGAGGCCACCCAGCGGCGGAGTGGCCGCAGATGGAGTTCGATCCCGCGATCGTGTTGCTCGGCGCGGTGGTCGTCTTGCTCGTCGCGACCTTCATTGGAGTGCTCTGCGCCACGCGGGACCGGCGGACGCAGGTCAGCGCGGAGGCCTTCGACGAGCTCCACCGCCGACTCGAAGCAATCGCCCCCGAAATCGAAGTGCTAGCCGCCCAGATCCGTCATCTCGAGGAGGTCGAAGGCCTTCAGCGCGAGATCACACACCTCCGCGAGGAGAATCAGCGGCTTCAGCATGAGTGGAGAAAGTTGCTCGACGAGGTCGCTCGTATCGCGGTACTGTTTGGGCGACAGTCGCCTTAGGGTTGCGCCTGGCCTACTCGATCACCTGATCCACCCGCTGCAGCAGCGAGGGCCGGATCGTCAGACCGAACGCACGCCGGTCCATCACTCGATCACCCAATCCGCCCGCCGCGGCAGCGAGCGCGGGATCGTCAGACCGAGGGCCCTGGCGGTCTTGAGGTTGATGACGAGCTCGAACTTCGTCGGCTGCTCGACGGGAAGATCGGCCGGCTTCGCGCTATTGCCGCCAGCTAGGCTTGACGACGCACGGCGGCCACCGGAAGCTCACGAACGGATAGACCGCCATCGTGCGCAGCAGCTCGTGTCCCATCAGGCTGATCAGGACCACCCGCGGCTTCCAGCCCCGGACGTTCCGCCGACATCGCAGATAGGTCTGATCGAGCCCGTAGCCGTCCACCCCGAAGTTGAGGACTGGCACCGCGGGGCCGAGCTGGCGCTCCAGGTGGTGGCCGTCCGGGGTCGTCCTCGCCGCGATCCGGACCGCGCCCTCGAGCAACACGAGCGCGACGAGGCCGATCGAGAGATTCGTGGCCAGCGCGCGCGAGAATGCCCTTCCGCCCTGCGGGCCGCCGATCTGTCGCCCCAGGAGCCATCCGGAGGCCACCAGACCCAGGGCGCCCGCGACGAGCACGACGCGGGTGCTCGCGGAGAGGAGCGCCCAATGAAGGCGCAGGCGAAGATGCGCGAGGCGCCGGCCCGCCTCACGAGGGCGAGAAGCGGATGGACCCGATGAGCGATTCCGCGCGCGAGTGCGTGTCGTTGGAGTCGATGGAGAGCGTGATCGCGCCCGGATCGGGCGGCTCCTCCCCGTAGATGGCGCGGTAGTCCGCGCGGACGTCGCGGCGCTCCTCGAGCCAGCGCCCCAGCTCGGCGGGGCCGGAGCGCAGGATGATGTAGGTGACGGTGCCGGTCTTCTCGCTCCGGAACGTGCTGCCGGCCGGCGCGGTGGTGTCCCACGCGTAGCCGATGATGCGCGAGCGCAGCAGCGCGGGCGGGCGCGGCCAGGTCACGTAGACCTGCGCGGCCTGGTCGGCGGTCTCGCGCCGTCGCGCGTCGCCGCCGGTGGGCAGCACGATGACCTTCCACCGCCAGCGCAGGATCGGCGTCCGCGCCAGCGAGACGCTGCCGCGCAGGTCGCGCGTGATGGTGGCGCGATCGTTCCGGCTCTCGAGGCGAAGGACCCGCTGGCCGTCGTCGACCACCACGCTGAGGGCAAACCCCGAAGCCTTGCCCCAGGCCTGGCCCTCCCAGCCCGGCGGGATGCCCACCTGACCCGGGACACCGGCCCGCCAGTCGTCCACCACGACGTCTGGCGCGGGAGCCGCCGTGGACTGGGCGGCGGGCCCGCGCCCGCCCGCGAGGAGCGCACCCACGAGCCCCGCCCCCATCGCCACGAGCACCGAAGCCACCCTGATCCTCATCGACATCGCCTCCTGGTTTCGGCAGCAGAGCAATCCATGTGCCGGTCCAGACCGGGCGCCGTGGCCGCCGCGTACTCTCTCACCGGGTAGAGTTTACGTGGAACTCTCTTCCCGATCGCGCGCAGGAAACGGGCCGGCCCGCCGGCTTCTCGCCCTCGTCTCCCCGATGCGGCACGGCACGTGGCTTGCTCCCACGTGCAGGGTCCGGGTCCGGACGACGAGGATCGGATCCCTCGGCGCATCCGGCGGGGTGAGAGCCGCGGGTCGGGCGCCGACCGTCGCGGCTCCCGCGGTGGCTATTTCCGGTGGCTGCTCGAGAGCGCCGCGGCCACGCCGAGGCTGATGTAGAGACCACCGGTGATCCAGCGCTCGCCGGTCAGAAAGCGCGGCTGGCCGCGCAGCCACCGGGCGGCGGAGCCCGCGGTCATCGCGTAGAGCGAGTCGGTGATCGCGCCGAGCAGCACGAATACCACCCCGAGCGCGATGACCTGCTCGCCCACGTGCCCCCGGGCCTCCGTGACGAACTGGGGCAGGAACGCGAGGAAGAAGAGCCCCGTCTTCGGGTTGAGCACGTTGACGATGACCCCGTCGAGGAACGCGCGGCGCAGCTCCTTGGGCTTGCCCGCCTCCGGCGCGACGATGCTCGAGCGGTCGCCCAGCCGGCGCACGCCGATGTAGATCAGGTAGGCCGCTCCGAGGTACTTCACCGCGCTGAACGCGGTGGCGGAGGCGGCGAGGAGAGCGGAGAGCCCGGCCGCCGCCGCGAAGATGTGGGCCAGGGTGCCCACGTGCACGCCCACCACCGAGACCAGCCCGGCGCGCTTTCCCTGGTCGATGGACCGCGTGACGATGTAGAGGACGGCCGGGCCCGGGGTCAGCAACAGCACCAGGGCCGCCACCGCGAACAATCCCAGGCTCGACCATTCCGGCAGGATCATCGCGCTCTCCCCTGGCCGCTCAGCAGCAGCCGCCGCGGATCGGCCCCCCCGCGGGCAGCGCCCGGTCGGGCTCCCAGCCCCACGACCGCGGACCCCAGTCCGGCGTGAACACGCGTCCCTTCTTGACGGTCACGAACGGGACCACCGCGCGATCCACCCGCAACCCGGCGCCCAGGACATCATAGACCATCCAGTCGCCCGGCCGGACGTCGAGCACCGAGATGTCGGCCTGCCGGCCCACCGCGAGGCTGCCCAGGCGCTCCGCGACGCCGGCCGCCTGCGCCGGGTTCGCGGTGCACATGGTCACCACCTGCGGCAGCGTGAAGCCGAGGCCGAGGAAGCGCGTCATCATCTCGGTCATGCTGTGCACGGTCATGATACGGCCCGGCACGGTGAGGTCGGTGCTGATGCAGTGTGGCAGCACGCCCTGCTCGATCACTCGGCGGCCCACGTCGAAACTGAAGTTCATGCGCCCGTGCGCGGTGTCGAACCACACCCCGCGGTCGGCCGCCTCGCGCACCTCGGGCACCAGCTTGCCGTTGCCGTCGAGCACGCCGCCGGGATTGGCGGTGAAGTAGTGGGTCAGGATGTCCCCCCGCTCGAGCAGCGGCAGCAGCGAGCGGATCACCTTCGGGTCGTAGCGCTTCTCGGTGTCGCCGATGTGCACCATCAGCTTCACCCCGCTCTCCTTGGCCGCGCGCTTGGCCAGGCGCGGCATCTCCATGCCCATGATCTCGAGCGCGGGCGAGACCATGCGCGCCTTGATGCCGCGGATCAGCCCCCGGTGCTGGTCCACCACCTTCAGGGTGTCGTCGAGGTTGACGCTCGACTCCGCGATGATGTCGGGCAGCGTCGCGAGCCCGGTCGAGCAGATGTGCAGGAACGGGATGACCTCGGTGTGGCAGTGGGGCAGGATGTGGCGGGGGAAGCCCCCGAACGTGGCCGACCCCGCGCTGCCCGCGTCCACGATGGTGGTGACGCCCGCGTAGACGCCGCCCAGGTCGGGGTTCACCCCGGTGCGGTTGAAGCCCTCGAACACGTGCGCGTGCGGGTCGATCAGCCCCGGGGTCACCGTCTTGCCCCGCACGTCGATGGTGCGCGCGGCCTCCGTCTCCGCGATCTGCGGCGCGATGCGCGCGATCGCGCCCTTCTCCACCGCCACGTCCATCGCCCCGTCGAGCCGGGAGGAAGGATCCAGCACGGTGCCGCCCTTGAGCAGGAGATCGTACATGGGAGGTCTCCGATCGATCAGCGGGTGAAGTGGTCCCAGAGGCGGCCGCCGGCGGCCACCGAGAGCGGGACGTCGTCTTCCAGGAGGTAGCCGTCGCGGGCGAGCGCGCGCGCCGCCTCGCGGACCCGGTCGAGATAGGCCTCGCGCGAGGCGTAGCGCTCCGCGATCGACGGCCGCGGGTCGCCGGAGGTCTCGCGCTCGGCGCGGGTCCGGGCGAACGGGATGGTCGCCCCCGCGAAGACCAGGAGCTGCTCGGCGCCCCCGATGTCGGGATGCCGCAGGTTCCAGCCGCTATGCGCGGCGAGCGGTACCGCCAGCTCGGGCAGGATGATGCCGCCGACCTCGTTCCCGTCGCCGTCCACCGCGGAGACGAGCGAGCCGAAGGCGCGGCCCGGGGTGGGCGGCAGCGTCGCCCAGTCGAGCCGCCGCGGCCGCGGATTGTGGCGCGGGTACCGCGCGGCCGGGATGCGCCCGAAGGCGGCGGCGAGGCGATCGGGTGGCACCGCGGTGCCGTCGGCCAGGCGCGGGTGACGGCTCGGCGGCGGCTCGATCCCCTCGACCACCCAGCGATCGAGGCTCATCAGGCAGGCGCGCAGCAGCGGCGAGTAGTCCACCACGCCGCGGAGGTTCTGCGAGCGCTCCACCGGACCGGTCGGATCGGCGGGCGCGGTCTGGCTATCGCTCGGCGGCCAGATGCCGAGGCCGTGCTCGGTGCCCCCGAAATGATAGACGCGGGTGTACGGGCCGAGAACCGCGTCGCGCTGGCCGTCGGGATCGGTGTGGATCAGCGAGGCGTCGCCGCGGTGGTACTCGGCCGAGGTGTTGGTGTAGCAGACGCGCAGCCGGCTGCCGCGGGCGTCGAGGCGCGCGTGCAGCGCGTCCTTGGCGCCGGTCTCCGGATCCACCGCGGGCTGGTCGGTGAACGGGAAGAGATGCGCCATCATGTTGTTGCGGTCCTTCGAGTGCTGGCCGAAGCGCTGGTTGAACTCGCCCCGCATGCCGCCGGGCACGTTGGCGATGACGCCGTCGAGGGCTTCGCGCCCCTGCTCGTCCAGGTTCAGGTCCTCGTAGATCAGCGTGCGCAGCAGCCGCCCGGTCTGCGAGCGGCCGTAGGCATAGGCCCACCGCAGGCGGCCGGGCGCCGGGTTGCCCCCGGCCGCGCCGCCGTGCTTGAGCCAGGCGACCGCGTCGCGGAGCGCGGCCATCGCGAGGCCTTGCACCGGCGCGCCCTCCGCGGTGTACGTCACCTGGTAGAGCCGGCCCTTCTCGAAGCCGCCCTCGAGATGGATGTGGCCGGCGTCCGGGACGATGCGACCGCCCTCGCTCCGGGCGAAGCGCCAGCGCCCGCGCGGGATCGTGGTGGCCGGGCCATCGGGCTGATCGCGCACGGTGAGAAGCGCGCCCGGCTCCGCGAGGTCCGCGGCCGGATACGGCACGTGGCCGCGATCGGAGAGCAAGAAGTCGGCCACCGGTCCGGTGGACTGCACCTGGGTGTAGATGCGGCCACGCAGCGGACGGCCCTGCGCGTCCCGCGCCTCCGGCGTGCGCATGCCGATGAGGCCGGGTACGCGCGGCAGGTCCCCCTGCCAGCCGCACGAGATGACGACCCAGCCGCGCCTCATCAGGAAGCCGTCGCCCACGTCGACCGCCGGGTTCGGGTCCGATCCGGAGGTGAAGGTGGGGCGCGTCGCGCGGTTGAAGTTGGGCACCGCCACCGTGTTGCCGCGGTTGACGACATCCAGCAGGACACGCCCCGAGCACTCGGCGCGATCCACCGGCAGCAGGATCGACACGTCCGAATCCCACGTGACCCGCCCGGCCGCGTCGCGCGGGGCCAGCGCCACGTCGGTGATGCGGAGGTTCGACGCGTGGAGCGGATCGATCGCGAAGTGCAGCCGCCCCTTCAGCTCCTCGTAGCCCGGAAAGCCGGCCAGCGGGCGGCGCAGCGTGACGTCGAAGCGGGTGACCGGCATGGTAGGCCCCTAGACGGCTAGAGATCGAGGGCGGCGAGGCGGCCGGGCGTCGGCACGCCGTCCGCGTCCCAGCCCCGGAGCGCGTAGTAGCGGTCGAGCATCCCGTCCAGCTCCTCCGGGGGGCAGTAGGCGCCGGCCGAAGGGCCGTCGGGAATGGGCTCGTGCATGACCCGCCAGGGCAGCGCGTCGTCGCCCCGGCGCACGCCCTCGCGCACGTTGAAGAGGCGCTCCAGGTTGATCACGCGCTCGCCGACGCGCTCCAGCTCCTCGACCGTCGTGTCCCAGCCGGTGATCGCCCGGACCATCCGGGCGTAGGGCTCCTCGACGTAGAGGCCGAAGCCGCGCTCGGAGGTGAACCGGCAGAGCACGAGCGAGTCGTCCACCGCGGTGAAGTGCTGGCTCCGCACCGCGAACTCGGGCTTGCCGTCGGGGTTGCGCCGGTCGAAGTTCTGGGCGTACTGCGGGGTGGGCCGCGTGTCGTGGTGGCTGCCGCCGCGGGTGGCGGTGGCGTAGCCGATCGACATGCCCTTGAGCGCCCGCGCGGAGTGGGCGGGCAGCTCGAGCCGCTTGACCGCGTAGACCAGCCGCGTGCCCTCCGGGTGCACCGACTCCGCGAGCCGCCACGCGCCCTCGGCCAGGCGGTCGCCGAAGCCCTCGCGCATCGCGGTCATCTCGACCAGGCGCAGCATACCACGCCAGTCGCCCCAGCCGAACGGCACCCCCAGCTCGTCCGGGGTGAGCCAGCCGCGCTCGACCGCCTCGCAGACGAAGGCGAGCGTCACCCCCATGCTGATGGTGTCGAGCCCGAGCAGGTCGCAGAGATCGTTCGCCCGGGCGAGCGAGCCCGCGTGCGCGTTGCCGAGCATGGAGCCGAAGGCGAAGATCGTCTCGTACTCGGGCATCTTGGCCTTGAGGCCGGCCAGCTCGCCTTCCCGCACTTCATACTGCTTGCCGCAGGCCACCGGGCACTTGAGACAGGTGGTGTCCTTGTCGTGGAAGTGGGCGTGCATCTCCTCGCCCGAGATCGCGACCGCGTCCGCGAAGACCTCCTGCCGCAGGTTGTAGGAGCCGAGCGCGCCCAGGGTGTTGATCGGCTTGACCAGGAACGGGGTGCCGTACGTGGAGAGCGCCTTGGTGCCGGTCTTGAGCGGCTCGCGCTGCTGCTCGACCAGCGCCTTGAGGGCGGCGGGGTCGGCCACCTCGGTCTTCCGCGCGCCCGCCACCACCACCGCCTTGACCCGCTTGCTGCCAAGCACCGAGGCCAGGCCGCCGCGTCCCGCGAAGGCCTCCCGGTTCTTCCAGTACGTGCCCATCGCCGAGAAGCGCACCAGGCGCTCGCCGCCCGGCCCGATGGCCATCACGTCGGTGTCGCCCCCCTCGACCGCGTGGATCGCCTGCACCGTGTCGCGAGTGGTCTGGCCCCAGAGCGAGCGTGCGGGCCGCAACTCCGCGCCCGTCTCGGTGACCTTCACGTAGACCGGCTCGGCCGCGCACCCGGTGATCACGATGGCGTCGAAGCCGGTGCGCTTCATGGTGGCCGGGAAGCGCCCGCCGAAGGTGGAGTCGAAGAAGAGGCCGGTCAGGGGCGACTTGCCGGCCACGCAGGCGCGGCTGTTGCCCGGCACCGTGGTGTCGGTGACCGGGCCCACCGCGAAGATCACCGCGTTCGCGGGGTCATAGGCGTTGACGCCGGCCGGCACGTGGTCGAGCAGCAGCCGCGCCGCGAAACCGTTGCCGCCAAGCAGGCTCCGGGCCAGGTCCTCCGGAACCGGCTCGATGTGGCTCGCGCCGGTGGTGACGTCGACGAAGAGCACCCGCCCGCCGTATCCCCGCATGGCGCGGCCCATTTTAGTGAGAATGCAAGCCGGTTACAATGCATCGCATGGACGATCTGCTCGCCGCCGCGCTGGCCCAGGTCACGGTGCAGGACGAGACCGGCGCGGCGGTCTCCTTCAAGGGGCTCTGGGCCGAGCGCCCGGTGGTGCTGGCCTGCGTCCGCCACCTGGGCTGCATCTTCTGCCGCCAGCAGGTGGCCGGCCTGATGACGCGCCTGCCCGAGATCGAGCGGCGCGGGGCCACGCTCGTGGTGGTGGCGCCCGCGAAGCCCGAGCACATCGGGCCTTTCCGGCAGGCCACCGGCTACGCGGGCGCGCTCTACGTCGACCGGTCGGGGCGCGCGTTCCGGACCGCCGGGCTCGTGCGCGGGTGGGGCAGCACCTATCACCTCCGCGCGGTGCTGAAGGGCGTGGTGGCGTTCGCGAAGGGCTTCCGTCAGGCCGGGCGGCAGGGCGACGTGGTCCAGCAGGGCGGAACCTTCGTGCTCGGGCCGGGCGACCGGGTGCGCTACGAGTGGCGCGACCGCTTCGCGGGTGACAACGCGAATCTCGACGCGGTGGTGGGGGCGATTCCGACGGCGGCCGCGGTGAAGTAAGTCAGGGGAGAGGGAGAGCTAGGAGGCGCCGAGGGCGCGGAGGCCGCGGCGCGCGGCCTCGGCCAGGTCGGCCTCGACCCCGTTCATCGCGAGCAGCTTCCGGTACACGATCACCGCGGCGTCGTTCTGCTTGAGCGCGGCGAAGGCCTGGCCGGCCCCCACGAGCGCGCGGCGCGCCCAGGGCGAATCGCTCGTGAGGTAGGCCGCGGTCAGGTACATGTCGGCCGCGTCCTGCGGCTTGCCGGTGGAGCGGTAACCCTCGCCCAGGCGATACGCCGCCTCCGCGGCCACCGCGCCCTCGCCCGCGTCGAGCGCCTGCTCGAGCCGGCCGCGCGCCTCGTCCCACTTGCCGTCGGCGGCGAGGAGCCGCCCCTGTCCCAGCAGCCCCGACGCCTTCTCCTTCCCGGTGCCCGCGGCGGCCACGCGCGTGTAGGTCTCGAGCGCGGCGGCCCGATCGCCGGTGGCCTCCTGCGCCTCGGCGAGCAGCATCGAGGCGCGGACGGAGGGCGACTGACCCGCGCTCGATGTGGCGCCGGCCTCGAGCGTGCGGCGGGCCTCGGCGGCCCCGCCGGTACGCAACAGCGCTTCCGCGTAGTCGAGCCGGTTGCCCGCGCTGGCCGGGCTGCCCGGGAAGCGCTCGCTGAGCTTGGCGTACATGTCCCGCGAGAGCGCCCACTGCTCGCTCTGCCCGGCCGCGGTCGCGAGCTGCGACAGCGCCGGCTGCGTGCCCTCGTAGCGGGGAAACTGGTCGGCCAGGCGGAGGGTGAGGGTCCGCGCGTCGCTCCAGCGCTTCTCCTCGACCGCGACCGCGGCGAGGGCGTGCACGAGGCGCGGAGTGGTGGCCGGATCGACCGGCCCCGCCACCATCGGCGTGGCCACCTGCTTGAACTCGTCGATCTTCCGCTGATTGAAGAGCACGGCGGCGAGGCCGTAGCCCGCCGCGTCCGCCACCGGGCCCGTGCCCGCATCCCGCGCCTCCGCGAACAGGCGCGCCGCCTGATCCCACTGCCCACGCGCGAAGCTCGCGCTCCCCAGCCCGAGCTGGGCGACTCCGGTCTCGCCCTGGCCGAGGGCGGCCTGGAAGTCGCGCTCGGCCTCGGCCGGCTTGCCGGTGGCGAGGAGCGCGGCGCCGCGCGCGGCCCGGGCCCGGCCCACGTACGGCGAGACCACGCCGCGGTTCACGAGGCGGCCCAGCTCCGGAAGGGTGTCGGCGGCCCGGCCGCCGCGCACCGCGAGGATCGCCCGGTTGAGCATCGCGACCTCGACGTACTCGCTGTTGGGATAGCGGTCCACCACCTGGTCGAGCAGGCTCTGGGCCCCGGCCCAGTCCCCGGCGCGCCCGGCCAGCTCCGCGGCCAGGACGAGCGCCTCCGGCGCGCGCGGATCGGCCTGCGCCTGCTGGGCGAACCGCGCCCAGCGCTGGCGGGCCGCGGCGGGCTTGCCGCCACGGAGCTCGGCCCAGCCGAGCGCCAGGCTCACCATCGGCGCCTCCGGCTGCGCCGGATAGCTCGACAGGAACCCGCCGTAGAGCGTGGCGGCCTGCGCGTAGTCGCCCGCCCAGTAGGCCGCCTCGCCGCCCAGCACCTGCGCGGCCGCGCGCGCCTCGGCGGGGGCCGCGGTGTCGGCCACGAGCTTGCGGGCGCCGTCACGGGCGCGCGCGAACTCCCGCGTGTCGAAGTCCATCTGGGCCAGGCGAAGCGCGGCGTACGCGGCCAGGGCCGGCGAGCCGGGGGCGGTCCGCACCAGCTGGAAGCGGTCGCGCGCCTCGTCGAGCTGGCGGTTGAGCCGGCTCGTCTCCGCGCTGAGCGTGAGCACGTAGGAGCGGGTGGCGGGGTCGAGGGTGCGCGCCAGCAGGTCGTCGTTGATCTCGCGGGCCTCGTC
>Ga0070708_100003779_pt1 | contig 11880 bp, 13 predicted proteins | sample KBSK5503metaG_FD_65469 | JGI IMG/M metagenome (GOLD analysis project Ga0070708, IMG submission 65469) | Corn, switchgrass and miscanthus rhizosphere microbial communities from Kellogg Biological Station, Michigan, USA - KBS K5-50-3 metaG | ecosystem: Host-associated > Plants > Roots >...
GGAGCCCAGCCCCACTGCCAATCGCTCTCGTAGGACCAGCCGTAGTCCGTGTGCACCCAATGCCCGCCGGGGCCATACGGCCGGAAGCCGGCTCCCACCACCGCCGGGCTCGGCCTCCAGCCCGGCCGTAGCTGCCGACGGAGACCCACTCCCCGTAGGGAGCGAGCGTGGTGTAGAAGACATCGGTCGAAACAGGGTCACCGCCGGTGGCCACCACGGTCGTGCGCGACGAAGTTGCGCAGCCGACCAGACAGCTCCACCACAGCAGCAACGCATACTGCAGGGCACGCATCCGCATCGTTCGGGTTCCTTGGGGGGAATGTTTCAGGGCAATTAGACACCAAAAGCGCGCGACCGTCTCTCCGGCCCCTGTCGCCGGCGGTCACACCCGCTTACAGACAGGGAGCGACGCTGCCCGCCCTCGGGCGACCGCGAGACGGCGACCCCGAGGATCTTGAAAAGTTGCGCCGAATGTCGATCGCCAAGCGCTTTGCCGGATACATCGTCGCGGACCTCGCCGTCCGCGGGGCGTACTTCGTCCTGCGCAAGGGGTCACCGACCCATCGGAGCTGAACACCGAGCCGCGACCGGCTGGGCTTTCCGTGGCGCGAGCAGTCGATGGTCCCGCGGCGGCCTGCTCGCCGGTCACCGGCCGGCCGAAGCTTTCGGGGCGAGGACCGTCCGCTTCGCTCAGGTGCGAGCGCGGAAGCTCTTCCGCTTTGGGGAGGCTACCCCGATCCAGACCGAGGTCTCCTCGTCCCGGTGACGAAGCGCGACTCGATGGGGTCATCGCGGCGGCGAGTCGTAGGAGCGGCGGTCCAGCACGAGCGACGAACTTGTCTTCGCCCGTCCGGCGATCCTACAAATGGGTAGGATCGGCACAATCAGCCACGCCCCGTCCCGAGCGCGATGGCCCCCAAACCAAGCCCACCGACCGACGGCGGCTGGCGACGAATTTGTAGGATTCTGGTCTAAATCCCACAACAGCGTTCAATGTGGCCGTCGCCCGGCTTGCGGTTCCAAGGCTCGGGACCGCTTTTCTCCTCGGTAACTCCGGCGCTGCCCGATCGGCCTGCCTGGTCTCGCTCTTGCACTGGCCAACCATCGTCCCCAGCTGGCCCGGAGGTCTGCTTGAAGGAGAACGAGGCGTCGACGCAGGAAGCGCCGCCGGTAGATGCCGAATCGGCGATCGAGCGCCTCGTCGAAACCGCGGTCCTGCGCAGCGCGTTTCCTCTCGGAACTACCCGGCGCGAGCTTTTGCGCAGCCTCGGGGCGGGGGCGGTGCTGTCCTCGCTGTCGAGCGTATTTCCCCTCGGCGCTGCCAAGGCGCTGGCGGCGGAGAGCGCCGGCCCGCTGGAGAAAAAGGAATTGGCGATCGGCTTCGTTCCGATCACCTGCGCGACCCCGATCATCATGGCCGACCCGATGGGCTTCTACTCGCGCGAAGGCCTCAAAGTCTCGCTGGTGAAGACCGCGGGGTGGGCGCTGATCCGGGACAAGCTGCTCAACCGCGAATACGACGCTTCACACATGCTTTCGCCGATGCCGCTGGCGATCAGCCTAGGCGTCGGCTCGCGCCAGGATCCGACCTACGTCGCGGCGATCGAGAACATCAACGGCCAGGCGATCACCCTGCACATAAAGCACAAGGACAAGCGCGACCCCAAGCGGTGGAAGGGAATGAAGTTCGCCGTCCCCTTCGACTACTCGATGCACAATCTATTGTTGCGCTACTACGTCGCGGAGCAGGGGCTCGATCCGGACCGGGACATCGAGATCCGCGTCGTCCCGCCGCCAGAGATGGTGGCGAATCTGCGCGCCGGGAACATCGACGGGTATCTCGGTCCTGAGCCGTTCAATCAGCGCGCGGTCTTCGAAGAGGTCGGCTTCATCCACCTGCTCTCCAAGGAGATCTGGGACGGACATCCTTGCTGTGCCTTCGGGGTGCGCAAGGAGTTCATCAAGCAGAACCCGAACACCTTCGCCGCGTTGTTCCGCGCAATTGCCCGGGCGACTGACTACGCCCACAAGGAGGAAAACCGAGAGCAGATCGCCCAGGCGATCGCGCCGGCGAACTACCTCAATCAGCCCGTACCGGTCCTCGAGCAGGTGCTGACCGGGCGGTTCGCGGACGGTCTAGGGCAGATCCGCACCGTGGTGGGGCGGGCGGACTTCGACGCTTTTCCGTGGCAATCGATGGCGGTGTGGATCCTCACCCAGCTCAAGCGCTGGGGCTACGTGAAAGGAGATCTCGACTATCGCCAGGTGGCGGAGAAGGTCTTTCTCGCCACCGACGCGCGCAAGCGCATGGTCGACCTCGGCATCATCGCGCCAAAAGAAAACTACGCGCGCCACACGATCATGGGAAAGACCTTCGACCCCCAGCGGCCTGACGCCTACCTGTCGAGCTTCTCCATCCGTAGGAGCTGACGATGAGGTCGGCGCAAGGGCCTCTCAGCGTTTTCGCCTCGCTGTTGCTGCTCGCGATCGTGCTCGGCTTCTGGCAGGTCGTCACCTTCCAGAGGAAGGCCCCGGTCACCGGCGACGCGGAGTACCAGGCGATGGTCGGTGCTCAGAAGTCCGGCCTTCCCACCCCACTGCAGATCGCGACGACCAGCTGGCAACATCTGCGACACCCATTCCACGACGGCGGGGCGAACGACAAGGGGATCGGAATCCAGCTCGCCTTTTCGATCGGCCGGGTCGTGATCGGATTCGCCCTGGCGATGCTGATCGCAGTTCCCGTCGGCTTTCTGGTGGGAACCTCTCCGCTCCTGAACCGGGCGCTCAACCCGTATATCCAGATTCTCAAGCCGATCTCGCCCCTGGCCTGGATGCCGCTGGCCCTCTACACCATCCGCGACTCCTCGCTCTCGTCGATTTTCGTGATCACCATCTGCTCGATCTGGCCGATGTTGATCAACACCGCGCACGGGGTGGCGTCGGTCAAGCGCGAGTGGCTGAACGTGGCGCGCACCCACGAGGTCTACGGCCTGCGCCTGGCCTTCCACGTCGTGCTCCCGGCGGCGGCACCGACGATCCTCACCGGGATGCGGATCTCGATGGGGATCGCCTGGCTGGTGATCGTCGCCGCCGAGATGCTGGTCGGCGGGACGGGAATCGGCACCTTCGTCTGGAACGAGTGGAACAACCTGTCGCTCTCCAACGTGGTCTTCGCCCTGCTGCTGATCGGGGTAGTCGGGATGCTGCTCGACCTCGCCTTCGGCTCCCTCACCCGGCTCGTCTCGTACCAGGAGTAGCGCGTGCCCAGGAGCTTCCTCATCGCGGTCGAGGGTTTGAGCAAGGCGTTCCCCGGCCCGCGCGGCTCCGAGCCGGTGCCCGTCTTCGAGCGGGTGGATTTCACCTTAGACAAGGGGGAATTCGTCTGCTTGATCGGCCATTCCGGCTGCGGCAAGTCGACCATCCTCAATGTGCTCGCCGGTCTGGAGACGCCGACCTCCGGGCGGGTGCTGATGGACGGGCTACCGATCGCTGGGCCGAGCCTCGATCGCGGCGTCGTCTTCCAGAGCCATGCGCTGCTGCCCTGGCTGAGCGCGGAGCGGAACGTCGCTTTCGCGGTCCGGTCGCGGTGGCCCTCCTGGGACGCGGGGGCGGTCGCGCGCCACTGCCAGGAGTACATCGATCTGGTGCACCTCACCGGCTCGGAGCACAAGAAGCCCTCGGAGCTTTCCGGAGGGATGAAGCAACGGGTGGGAATCGCCCGCGCCTTCGCCATCCAGCCCAAGGTCCTGCTCCTCGACGAGCCCTTCGGAGCGCTCGATGCGCTCACCCGGGGCCTGATCCAAGACGAGCTGCTGCAGATCTGGGCCGCCACCCAGCAGACCATCTTCCTCATCACCCACGACGTCGACGAGGCCATCCTCCTCGCCGATCGGATTCTGCTGATGAGCAATGGACCGCGAGCCCGAATCGCCGAGGCGGTGGAAAACCCGCTTCCACGCGATCGGACTCGCCACTCGATGTATCACGACCCGCGCTACTACGAAGTCCGCAATCACCTGCTCGATTTTCTGATCAGCCGCTCCGGGCGCCCTCAGAAGACTTCGAGCAACGGCGGCAATCGCCTGGTGGGCAGGTCATTTCACGAAGGAAGGTTGCAATGACGCGAGCCGAGTTGACCGAAAAGATCACCATCCTCAAGCGGAAGAAGGGGCTGACCTGGGCCCAATTGGCAAAGGCGGTCGGACGCAGTCCGGTCTGGACGACCGCGGCTCTGCTCGGCCAGATGCCGATGAGCAAGGAGGAGGCGCAGAAAGCGGCCAACGCGCTGGACCTCCAGGAAGACGAAATGGCCCTCCTCCAAGTAATTCCGATGCGCGGCTCCCTCGACCAGTCGCCGCCCGTCGACCCCACCATCTACCGCTTCTACGAGCTGATTCAGGTCTACGGGAGGACCTGGAAGGAGCTGATCCACGAGGAGTTCGGCGACGGGATCATGAGCGCGATCGACTTCGAGATGAGCCTCGAGCGCCTGCCCGACCCCAAGGGCGACCGGGTGAAGGTGACGATGCACGGCAAGTTCTTGCCGTACCGCAAATACTGACCGGTTTTCGCCGCCTGGCCCGGGGTCCTCCCGGGCTGCGCTCGCGAATCGGCAAAGCTCGCCCGCGGCCACGGATATCGCGGTCGTACGCCCGCTCCCACGCCTGCGGTTGTTTTTTCCGGCCGATGGTGCCTACGGTCCCGGCCTTGGGGGGAAAGACGGTCGAGACCACGGCGCGAGGGTGAGCTGATGCGAAAGTATCCTTGGCGTTTGATGTTGATCGGAATCCTTTGCGGTTGCGGCGTGACGAAAGAACCCCGTCCCGAAGCGGCGACTCGAGAGGAGGCGGCCTGCTGTCCACAAAAGGGCGACCCCTGCGAGATTGAAGATCCGTACGGAAAAGCGTTCGATACCTGCCTGCCCGACCAAACGGATCTGCACTGCTGCCTGGTGGGACCGGGCTACTACGGCTTCTGTGGATCCGCGGATGTCTGTCTTTAAACGCGAGTAGTCGTTCGCCGCATACATCGCCCGCCTCCGTCGCTCATCCGCTCCCCGGAACACCCGTCGATCCGATGTCGGGACTTCGGGGCTTTGGCTGATCTTTTCGAAAAAACCGCTACGCTGACGGGCGTTTCTTCGCCGGCGCAACCTCTGCTCGCTCGCCGGGTTCGTTGAAGCACCAGCCCGGTCGGCTGATTCTGAAACAATCAAAACAAGGAGACCCATCGTGAAACAAATAATCGCAAGAATCGCAATCATTCTTCCCCTCGCCTATGCGATGCCCGCAAGGTCGGAGGACGCCAAGCAAGACTTCCAGAAGGCGCGGGCCGATCGCCAGGAGGCGAGCGAGTCTTTCAAGAAAGCCCGCGAGGAGTCCGCCGAGGCCAAGCGGGACACGCTGAAATCCCGCGAAGAGGCGCGGGACGCTCGCCAGGAAATGCGGAAGGCTCGCGAGGACGCCAAGGAGGGCGACGTCGCCGGCGCCCGGGCGGACATGGCGAAGGCCTCCGAGGAGATGAAGGACAGCGCCCAGCTTTCGAAGAAGGCCTCCCAGGAGCGCGGCGAAGCCCGCAAGGCGCGAGACGAGGGACGCGAGGAGCTCAAAGAGGCGAAGAAGGCACATCGCGAGGGCGTGCAGGACCGCCGGGAAGCCCGCCGCGACGCACGTGAGGACCGCCGCGAGAGGAAGAACCACAAGTAGATCGATTCGCCCGCGGTTCATCGGGGATCGGGCTTGAGCCCGGTCCCCGTTTTTTTTCCGCCTCCGTTTCACCCGCGCGGCAGAATCGCCTGGCCGGTCGTGCGAAGCCGCTCTCGCAGTTCCCGGCATCTTCCGTCGCGCGCCCACAGCGGCGGCCGTCATCACCACACCTCTCTGATTGTGCGACACGCGGCTTCACCCGGGCGAGATGCCCTGCTCGGGCGGCCTGGTTCTCGTCCTAAGATTGCCGGCTGCGGCGCGCCTCGATTCGCCCCGGTATGGCGGGCCGCAACTTTACCGACGGAAGAGGGTTGGAACACTCGTGGACGCCGACGCGGATGCCGAGCTCATGCTGAAGGTAGCGGCCGGCGAGAAGGAGGCCTTCGCAGCCCTCTTCGATCGCTACCAGGCCAGCGTGGCCCGGTTCGCCTACCGCTTCGTCGGCGACAGGGCGCGGGCGGAGGAGTTGGCGCAGGAGGTTTTCTTCCGGCTCTACCGGAGCGCGAAGCGGTACCGGCCGAGCGCGAAGTTCAAGACGTTTCTCTTTCGGGTGGCGACCAATTGCTGCCTCAACGAGGTGCGTCGGTGGGAGTATCAGGTGTCGCGCAGCGTGACAGAACCAGGTGAACCCAGCGAAATCGAATCCCTGGCCGCGGACAGCCCGCGCCCGGATCAGGCCTTCGACGGCCGCGAGTTGGAAGCCGCCGTCGCGACCGCCCTGGGCGAGATGAGCCCGAGGGAACGCGCCGCGTTTGTGATGTGCCGCTTCGAGGGAATGCCCTACCGGGAAATCGCTCTCGCGCTTCCGGCGACCGAGGCGGCAGTGAAGAGCCTCATTCACCGGGCGACGCTCGCCGTCGCCCGCCGGATCGAGACATTGGAAATGGGGACAGAACCAGAAAGGAGTCCGGCATGAGCTGCACGATCTCAAGCGAGTTGACCGCATATCTCGATGGCGAGCTACCCATCTTCCAGATCAGGCGGATCGAGGGACACCTTGCGAATTGCCGCGAATGCCGCGGCACCTTGCAGCTCTTGCGAAGGACGGTGGCTCAAGTCGCCGCGCTGCCGGCCTTTGAGCTTCCGACCGCCATCCGGCGCGCCGTGCTCAGCCGGATCGACGAGCAGGCGAGCCATTCGTTCGGCTCGAGGCTGAGAGCGCTGTGGCAGCCGCAAGTCGTGCTTCCGTCTCTGGGTCTGGTGACGGCGGCGGTCATCGCCCTGGCGATGCCCCGCGGGAGCGGGTTGCCGCTGCGCGACGCCGCGCTCTTCGAGGTGGGAGCAAACCTCGAGCTCGCCGAGGACTACGAGGTCGTCGGCCTGAGCAGCCCCGACGATCTGGAGGTTGTTCAACACCTGCATGAGCTGGAGGTCTCGCCATGACCGGAGAGTGGATGGTGCGGTCGCTCGTCGCGCTGGCGCTGTGCACGGTCTGCCTCGGCCGGCCGGCGGCGGCGTCCGAGCCCAGCGCGGAGAGCGCCGCGCGGGAGCGCTTCGAAAACCTTCCCGAGGCCCAGCGGGAGGAGCTGCGGCGCAAGCTGCGCGAGTTCAAGGCGCTCCCCCCGGAAGAGCGCGAGCGGATCCGCCAGAACCTGAGCCGGTGGCGTCAATTGCCTCCGGAAGAGAAACAGCGGGTGAGCGAGAACATGAGGCAGTTTGCGCAACTGTCGCCGGTGGAGAAACAAAATCTGCGAAAGCAGTTTGAGGAGTTCCGCTCCTTGAGCCCCGAGCGGCAAGCAGAAATGCGGACCAAGATGCGCGATTATCTCCGGTCCAACCCTGAAAAACGCGAGCAGCTCCTCGAGAACGTTCGGCGCTGGCGAAGCATGAGCGAGGAACGGCGGGAGAGAGCGCGCGAGCGGATGCGGGAGAAGCACCACAAGTGATCGCCCGGATCCTCGCCGCATCGGCGGCGCTCTGGACGTTGCTCGGGATACCGCTGTCGTCCGCCGCCCCCCAAGCAGGCGCGGCCGACGCAGGCATCGCCCGTCCGCTCCGAAGCTCCGGCGAGCGCCTCGAGCGAGGGACCGCGCGGCTGACGGACGAGGATCGCGAGGTCCTGGAGAACCTCGAGCTGCTTCAACAGCTCGATGACTGGAAGGATCTCGACCTGTTGATCGAGGTCTCGAAGTCCTAGCACGCACGCGAGGGTGGCCCCGAGCGGAATCCACGGCCGGGCATTTCGCCCGAGACCAAGCGCCCTTGAGCCAGGCGAGAGGCAAATTCAAGACGCTTTTCGTCCTTAAACTGCCGCTCGGTATCTGGCCTTGCTCGCGACGTCTTCAACACCCTGGGCCTGAGGCCTTCACCGGTTCGATACGATTCGCGACCACATGGTGATCAGGTTTCGAACCACCGGTCCGCTCGGCGTTCCCGCGGCGGGCGGAATGTCGACGTTGATGCCGTACTGGGCGAGACGGGTGAAGGGGTTTTGCGAGTCCGCGGTCTTGAGCGGGATGGACGGATCCGCGGGCCGGAATCCGTAGCGCAGCGCTTGTTCTTGTTGCGGGCGGCCGCGCAGATAGGCGAGGTACTTGCGCCCGGCCTTTCGCTGCGCCTCGGTGACCCACGATCCCTCGAGCAGCGCCGCCGGGTGATCGCTCCAGATCGTCGTCGCCGGATAATAGACTTTCAGATTGCCCCACCGACCTTGCGCATTCTCGAGCTGCGCGATCGCCAGATTCTCATACACCCAGGCGATATCGAATTTCGAGGGGCCGAAGCGGATCATGTCCTGCATGAAGGTGCCCGTGGATGCTTCGAACTGGGTCACACCTTTTTCAATCTGTTTGACGAACGCCTGATACTCCGGCTTGAGCAGCTGCCCGACCTCCAGGCCGCTCGTTTGTTTGTAGAATTCAATCGTCATCGACAGCAGCGCGCAGACGCCGGAGTTCGAGCGCGTCGGGTCGGTGTGGCCGAGCTTCACGAAGCCCCAGTCGGGCTTGCCCCCGACCGCCGGCCAGCCCTGGTTCGAGGCAATCGCATCGTGGATCGTCCTCCAGCCGATCTGCCCCTTGCCCGCTTTTTGCAGCACTTCGGCCCGGTCTTCCCAGATCACGAACACCAGCGGGGTGATCACCAGCGCCTGCGGCGCATCCTCGGTCCCCTCCGCGGCGATGAGGCGCGACCCGTTCTTCGTCTCCCAGTCCGACTCCGCGAGGTTGAGCGCCAGTGAATCGGCGGGGCTCCAGAGCACCGGCTTATCCCGACCGTCGATCAGGGCCTGGGCGGCGTCGATCGAGCCCTTGCCGATCAGCTTGACCGCGATGTTCGGGTTGTCTCTCTGGAAAGCCTGGGTCGCGAACTCCACCCACTCCTTTTTTTCGGTGCTGTAGAGGAAGGTCAATTCCACCGAGGCGGCACTCGGCGCGGCGGTGGCGGCGGGGCGATCCGGTTGGACGCCGGTGCGGCGCCAGGTGACGAAGACGATTGCGCCCAACGCAATCAGAAAGCCGATCACGATGATCGCTCGAGAATTCACGCGCGCACCTCCGGTGGAGTCACTTTCAGCGTCTCCTCAAAAGCAGCCATCTCGTGATTCATCCGATCCAGCTCCTTGTTGACGTCGCCGGACATCGCGTCCACCGCCTGCGCGTCGAGCGCGCGCATATGCACGACCCGGCCGGGCAGGCCCTGATACGTCGCGACCAGGCGGGCCAGATTCGCCAGAAGCCGATCGCGCGCGTCCACCAATTGCTTCACCGTGGTCAACTGCTGCTCCCGGGCGGCGCGGGCGTTTTCAAACTCGTTCTTCGCGTCCCGGTCTGCCGTTCTTTGGGCCTGCCCCTCGAGGGATCGAATCTCCGCCTGGATGGCCTGGGTGTTCGCGCCGGCGAGGAAACGGGAAATATCGTCGAGCCGCGTCAACAGCCGCGCGGCGCGATCCTCCATCTCCGCGAGCGTTCCCAGCGCCAGGCCGAGGAAGTGATTGACCTGGTCTGGATTCTTCTTCAGCACCGCCTCGAGCTCGCGCTTGGCGGCAAGCAGGTCTCGCGCCGCCCGCCGCGCGTCGGGATCAAGCATCGAATCGGGATTGGGCAGCTGGGCGGATGCCCGCTCGCCTCGAATCGCCCGCCTCCAGGTCTCCGGATTGAGCATGTCCCAGGCGATCAGCGCGGCATAGGCCATCGCTCCGGCCGCCAGGATGGGCACGGATTGGATCGCCGCCGCGCCGACGGCGCTCGCCCCGGCGACCAGCAGGCTCGTCGGCCGCGAAGCGGCATTGACCAACACCCGGCCCCAGGGCAGCTTGACGCGGGTCTTCTTCTCCTCGTCCGCCACGCGCGCTCCGTCAAAAGAAGGCTGCCATGTCTTGATACACCTGGACGATCGTCTCGGCGGTGCCTTTGGCGCTCGTTCCCTTGGAGGCATCCGCGATTCGCTGAAGTATCCGGGTGTCGGCGGAGTCGCCATAGGCGATGGTGAAGACTTTCACCGGCGCGTCTTCGGACGAGAGCTGTTGGAGGACTTGGTCGAGCTTCATCCGGCTGTTTTCGTCCCTTCCATCGGTCATCAGCACCACCGCGTGGATGCGCGCCGGATCTTTGCGCGCCCGCTCGAGCGCGTCGCGATAGGTCTGGGCCGCGACGTCGTAGAGCGCCGTCCCTCCCGCGGCGGACACTCCGTCGATCCGCGCGAGCAGATCCGCCCGCGACTGGCCGAGCAGTCGCGGACCGATCGGCGGATACAGCTCGCTGTCGAAGAAGACGAGCGTCACCTGATCCGAATCTTGGAGGCTTTCGAGGAAGGCCTTGGCTCCCGCCTTCGCCTGCGCCATCGGCTTGCCCCGCATGCTTCCGGACTTGTCGAACACCACCGTCACGTCGGTGCTTCGCTTCACCGTCTTCCAGACGTCGAGGAGCTTGCGGAGCACTTCCCCGCTGGGAATTTCGAGCAGGGTCTGGGGCTGCTTCGGATCGACGCCGTGCTGGGGATCGACCGGCGCGCCGACGTGGACGCCGGGATCCGCGGGCCGGAAGCCGAGCGCGAGCGCCCGCTCCTGGGCCGAGCGCCCCTTCAAGAACGCGAGGAACGCGTTTGCCGCCTCGCGCTCGTCCGCGCCGACCCACTCCGCGTCGAGCACGGCGTAGGGGTGATCCGACCAGAAGGTTCCCTCGACCGGATAGATCGCCACCACCGGAGTGCCGGAGGAGTTCTTCGCGTACGACTCGATGACCAGGTTCTCGTAGAGCACCGCGGCGGAGAGATAGGAGGGTCCCCGCTCGAGCATCTTGTCGGCGAAGAACCCGGTCGACTTGCCGTAGTGGACGATGGTCTGCTCCACCGCGCGAATGAAATTCTGCGTCCGCTTCGTGTCGAGGTCCTCGGCGCTCAGGCCGCGGGTCTTCTTGGCGCCGGCGTAGGCCTCCGCCAGCACCGAGAGCAGTCCCGAGTTCGAGAACTCGGGGTGGGTGTGGCCGAGCTTGAACGTTCCCCATTCCGCGCGATCGAACGCGCCCCACCCCTTGGGGTTGGCGTTCACCGCCAGCAGATCCGACCAGCCGAGCGGTTTGTTCGGCCAGCCCAGCGCTTCCGCCATCGGTTTCCACATCGCGATCACCAGCGGCGAGAGCACCACTGGCTCGCCCGGGGGACAGAGCTGCCGGGTGTGGCCCGCGGTCGACTGCCATCGCTCGTTGAGCACCGTGATGTACGCGCCCGAGGCTGGGCTGAAGACGTGCGGCTTGATCGTCCCGGCGAGAATGTCCTGAACCGTTTCGCCGGAGCCCATCGCCTGTCCGCGGATCTGGATCGGCCTGCCCGACGCGGTCTTCGGATGCCCAGCGGCGAACGCGGAGATCTGCTCCTCGAGCCAGGTCTTCTTCTCGCTCCCGTAGGCGACCAGGACGCTGACCGGCGGCGATGCCTTGGCCACCGTTCGCGTCGGGGGCGGCGAGGGCTCCGAACACTTGCAGCCGGCGACGGTTACCAGGAACAGAAGAGAAAGCGCTCTCTGCATTCACTCATCCCGCAGGGGAGAAAGCGGCAGCTTAGTGGAAAGAGCGTCGCCTCGACACAGTTTCGGCGCGATTAGCCGCTCGACGCGCCAGCCGCCTTTTCCGCTCGATAGCGCCCAGGCAGTCTCAAGCCCCAGCGCCGGCGATAGCGCGTCCACGCCCACGCGAGGGGCTGGCCCCGAACGGAATTCACGGCCGCGCATTCGGCCCGC
>Ga0070708_100003780_pt1 | contig 11879 bp, 11 predicted proteins | sample KBSK5503metaG_FD_65469 | JGI IMG/M metagenome (GOLD analysis project Ga0070708, IMG submission 65469) | Corn, switchgrass and miscanthus rhizosphere microbial communities from Kellogg Biological Station, Michigan, USA - KBS K5-50-3 metaG | ecosystem: Host-associated > Plants > Roots >...
GGCGTCTTCACCCGCAATCGCGCCCAGGCCGCGCCCGTGCTCGTCTCGCGCGAGCACCTCGCCGACGGCCGCGCCCGCGCCGTCGTCATCAACGCCGGCTGCGCCAATGCGGCCACCGGCGCGACCGGCCTCCGCGACGCGCGCGAAACCGCGCGCCTGGTCGCGGACGCGATCGAATGCCGGCCCCACGAAGTGGTCGTGGCCTCCACCGGCGTCATCGGCGTCGAGCTCCCCATGGCCGCCCTCCGCAGCGGAGTCCCGCGCGCGGCCGCGGAGCTGGCCCGAGAGGGCGGCGCCATCGCCGCCCGCGCGATCATGACCACGGACACCCGCCCCAAGGAGGTCGTCGTCGAGTTCCCGCTCGGCGGCCAGACCGCACGGGTGGGCGGAATGGCCAAGGGCGCGGGCATGATCGCGCCCAGCATGGCCACGATGCTCTGCGTCCTCACGACGGACGCCGGCGTCGCCGCTCCGCTGCTGGCCAGCGCGCTGCGCGAGGCGGTCGGCGAGAGCCTCAATCGCATCACCGTCGACGGCGACACCTCGACCAACGACATGGCGGTGGTGCTGGCCAGCGGTGCGGCGCCCGTCGCGCCCATCCTCGGGGCGGGGCCCGAGTACGACGCCTTCCGTGATGCGCTCACCCGCGCCGCCCGCGACCTCGCCGAGAAGATCGTCCGGGACGGGGAAGGCGCCTCGCGCCTGGCGGAAGTGCGCGTGGAGGGCGCCGCGTCGCCGGCGGACGCCGACCGTGTCGCGCGCACGATCGCGGAGTCTGCGCTGGTCAAGACGGCGCTGCATGGCGGCGATCCCAACTGGGGCCGCATACTCGCCGCGGTCGGCCGCTCCGGCGTCCCCGTCGACATCGACCGCGTGGACATCCACCTGGGACCGGTGTGGGTGGCGGAGGGCGGCCGCGCCCGCGCGTACGACGAGGGCGAGGCCCACGGCGCGATGACGGCGGACCCCGTGCGCATCCGCGTGGACCTGCATGCGGGCAAGGCCAGCGGCTGGATGTGGACCTGCGACCTCACGCGCGCGTACGTCGACATCAACGCGCACTACCGGTCATGAAGCTCTGGGGCGGCAACTACGAGGGCGAGCCGGACCGCGAGTTCTGGGAGTTCAACCGGTCGCTGTCCTTCGACCGGCGGCTCGTACGCGAGGAGATCGCGGCCTCCCGGGCCTATGTCATGGCGCTCGCGCGAGCGAGCGCCATCTCCGTTGCGGATGCCTCCGCGCTGGATGCCGGTCTGGCCGCCGTTCTGGACGAGGCCACTCCCGAGGCTCTCGCGGGCGCGCAGGAGGAGGACGTCCATAGCTGGGTCGAAGCCCGCCTCACCGAGACGATCGGCGACCTCGCGGGCCAGGCCCACCTGGGCCGCAGCCGCAACGAGCAGACGGTCACCGCGCTGCGCCTGTGGATCCGCGGCGCGATCGACTCCCTGCGCGCGGACACGGCCGGCCTGGTGCGGGCGCTGGCCGAGAAGGGCACGAGCGGCGCGGACGCGGTCATGCCCGGCTTCACGCACACGCGCCGGGCGGAGCCCATCACGCTGGGCCACTTCATGGCCGCGCACGCCTGGGGGCTGGTGCGCGACCACCAGCGGCTGGGGGACGCGCGGCGCCGCGTGAACGTGCTGCCCCTCGGCTCGGGAGCGCTGGCGGGGACGGCGGTTCCCCTCGATCGGGAGGCCCTCGCGCGCGACCTCGGCTTCGAGGCCATCTCGCCCAGCGCGCTGGACGCGGTCATGGACCGCGACTTCGCGGCGGAGTTCGTGTTCGCGGCCGCGCAGCTGCAGACGCATCTCTCGCGGATGGCCGAGGACCTCATCTGGCTGTCGTCACCGGAGTTCAGCTTCTTCCTCTTGCCCGAGGCCTTCACCACCGGCTCGAGCCTCATGCCGCAGAAGCAGAACCCCGACGCCCTCGAGCTGGTGCGCGGCAAGGCTGCGCGCGCCCAGGCCGGCGTCATCCGCCTGCTCGCGCTCATGAAATCGCTGCCCGCGGGCTACCAGAAGGACCTCCAGGAGGACAAGGAGGCGGTCTTCGACGTGGCGGATACGGTGGCGGTGTCGGTGCGCGTGATGGGTGGGGTCGTGGCCGGCCTGGACTTCGATCGCAGGAAGATGCGGGCCGCGGCCGGCCAGGAAGAGATGATGGCCGCGGGGCTGGCGGTGGCGCTGGCGCGCGATGGCCTCCCCTTCCGCAAGGCCCACCGCATGGTCGCCGGACTGGTGGCGGAAGCGCGGAAGACGGGCGCTGCGCTGCGCGAGACGGCGCGGCGTGCGCTGGCCAAGGACCATCCGCGGGTGGCCGCGGACGTGGACGCGCTCTTCGATCCCGAGCGCGCGGTGCGCACGCGATGCCTGCCGGGGGGCACCGATCCCGACGCCGTGCGCGCCAGCCTTCGCCAGGCGGTGGAACGGGTGGAGTGAGGCCGGGGCCGCTTACGGGACCCGGCTCGTGTGCAGCGCCACCGCCTTCCAGACGCCGTCCTTGTTGACGAACGTCGTCGTGTAGAAGGACCTGTACGGCCGGGCGTCGCCGCCGGGCCCGGAGCCCGGAAACGACGAGCGCTGGCGCTGCGAATCCCCGCGCGCCACCGCCGTATCGCCGTACACCGAGACGGCCACGCTGCTGGTTTCCAGCTTCGAGAAGCGGAGAGTCCCCGCCGCCAGGTCGGCGAGGAGCTCGCGACGCGTGCCCTTCTCTCCGCTGGGATGCGTCCAGACGAAGCTCTCGTCGAGCAGGGGCGCGAGGGCCTTGACGTCGGCGGCCAGGATGGATCGATCGATGGCGGCCTGCGCCGCCGCGACCTCGCTCCGGGCTTGCTCCTCCGATCGTGGCGCCTTCGTCGCTTGCCAGCTCACAGCCTGCCACGTGCCCTTGCGCCGGAGGAACGTCCCCGTGTTCAGGTAGCGGGTGACCTGCGTCCTCCCACCGCTGTCGTTCGTTCCCACCAGGCGGAAGGCCACGATGGCCGTGTCCCCGTATTGCTGGATGCGGATGTCCTCGGCGGTGTAGGCCGTGGCCGATTCGGCCGGATGCGGGCCCTGGGGCGCGCGCACGTCGGCCAGGATGTCGGCCTTGCCGATCCGCTTCCCCGACGATCCCGTATAGATCAGGTCCTCGGCCCAGAAGCGCTCGTGCGCCGCGACATCGTTGCGCGAGGCCCCGGCCAGGAACTCACGGAGCAGCCGCGTCAACTCCGCTTCGTCCGCGGCCGGGCCCGCCTCCAGGACTCCGGCGAGGGCGAGCACCGCGATCGGGACGAGGCGCCCACCGCTCCTCACGATGCCGGCGTTCCCGCGCCCTTGAGGTGCGTGTCGAGGAACTGCAGGATGCCGCGGTAGCCGCGGATCTGGTTCTCGCGCTTCGTGAAGCCGTGGCCCTCGTCGGGGAATACGACGTATTCCACGGGCACGCCATTCTTCTTGACCGCGGCCACGATGTCGTCCGACTCCACCTTGATGACGCGAGGGTCGTTGGCGCCCTGCAGGACCATCAGCGGCCGCTTGACCTGGTCCGCGTGGAAGAGGGGCGAGACGGCCAGGAGCATCTCCTTGTCTTTCACCGGGTCGCCGATCTCCTTGTAGAGCGCGAGGCGCTGCGCCTCCCACCACGGCGGCATGCTTTCCAGCGTGCGCACCCAGTTGGAGATGCCGAACAAGTCCACTCCCACCGCGAACTCCTCGGGCTTGAGGGTGAGGGCGGCCAGCACCATGTACCCGCCGTAGCTGCCGCCGATGATGCCGATGCGGCCTCGGTCGACGTAGGGGAGCGAGGCCAGGTACTTCTTCGCCTCGACGCAGTCCCACAGCGGCTCGTGCCCGTGCTTGAGGTCGTCCGCGGTGAAGAACGTGCGGCCGTAGCCGGAGCTGCCGCGGTTGTTGATGCCGAGCACCACGTAGCCGTGGTTCACCAGGTACTGGATGAGCGCGCTGTAGCCCTTGCGCGTCTGGCCGCCCGGCCCTCCGTGCACCCACACGAGGGCCGGGGCCTTGCTCTCCGGCGTGGCCTGGTGCGGCTTGAACAGGATGTTCGGGATGGCCATGGAGTCGAACGACTTGAACCGCACCACGGAGGCCTCGACGAGGTCCTCGGCGTCGATCTCCTTGCTGAGGCTGTCGGTCAGCCGGCGGGCGTCCTTCTCGCCGAACGTGTAGACGTAGAGGTTGCTCGGGGAACGGTCGCCGCTCGCGTAGAAGGCCATGCGCGCTTCGCTGGGGGAGATCACGACGGACGTGATGTCGCCCGCGGGCAGCGAGGGCAGGGCGACGGGCTTCCCCGTGCGCGTGTCGTACAGCTTGACGACCGTACGCGCGTCCTCGTTGATGCGGGTGACGCGGTAGCGCCCGCGCCGCGAGAACGCGGTGGACATCACGTCCCAGTCGGCCCTCTCCACGTCCTCGTGCGTTCCCGCGGCCAGGTCGTAGCGCCGCACGCGGGCGAACTCCGCGCCCTCGTTGCTCAGGTAGTAGAGGTGGGTCGAGTCGGCATCGAAGTCCTCCGGGGAGAAGTCGGCGGGGACGCCCTCCGCGGAGAGGCGCTTCATCTCCGACTTCCGGCCGTCCCAGAGAAACAGGTCCCCCTCCGACTGCGTGCGCGGCTTGTGGAAGGCGAGCCACCGTCCGTCCGGCGAGATGGCGCCGAGCTCGTAGCCCACCTCGTCCTTGAAGACGAGCGTGCGGTCGCACGTCGTCGCGTCGTAGCGATAGAGGTCGAAGAACCTCGGGTCACGCTCGTTGGTGGCGACGTAGAAGGCGTCCCCGGCCGGCGTCCATCCCTGGAAGGCCGCCTTGAGCCTGGCGCCCGGCGTGAGGTCGCGCTCGGTCCCGTCCTTCTCGCGGACGTAGAGATGGTTCAGCTCGTTGCCGCCCTGGTCACGCGTGAAGAGGATCCGGTCGTCGCCGCGGAAGTAGGAGACGGCGGTGGTCGTGTCCTTCGAAGACGTCATCGGCGTCGGAGGCCCGCCCGCCACGGGCACGCTGTAGACGTTGTAGACACCGGTCGCGTTCGACGAGAAGAGGATCCGGCTCTCGTCGGCGGAGAAGGAGGCTCCCGTCACCGCGGTCGTGCTCATGAACTGCTCGATGGTGTAGGACCGCGGCGCCCGGTGCGCCGCGGGAGCGGGGGCGGCCAGGACAGGGAGGGACCAGCCGACGGCGGCGGCGAGCGCGGCCACGAGGCTCGCGCGGGTATTCAGTCTCATGGATGCCTCTCGAAGGGACCGGCGGCACGCCGGCGAGGAAGGATGCTCTCGCAACGGCGAGGGCACCGCAACCCGGACCTCAGCGGGCGCCCAGGGTGAGGGTGGGGGCGCGCACCCAGGAGGGAGGCGGGCCTTGGGGCCAGACGAGAGCGAGGCGGTCGAGCAGGCAAGGCTCGTCCCAGAGGCGTCCGATGCGGTCGAGGATCAAGTCCTTCGTGGCCGGCGCGAAGTCGCCGTAGAGAAGGCTCAGGTGCGGCATATACTCCGCCGGCGGCGTCATCCCCAGGGCGGCGGCGGCGCGGCCGTGGACGCCGTGGAGACCGCCTCCCTCCACCTCGAGGAACAGCGCCTTGAAGAATTCCGGACGCTGGCGGGCGCGGGCGAGGACCACGCCCGCCGGCGCCAGGCCACGGGCGAGGGCACGCACGCGGCCGATCAGGTCTTCGCCTTCGACCGTGATGCCGGAGAGCAGCGTCACGTGAGGCTCGAAGAGCGGCCCTCCCTCCGCCTGCGCGAGGTCCGCGATCAGCGCGGAGAGGCGCGTGAAGGCGCGCGCCTCGGGCAGGAGCCAGAGCGCGTGACCGTGGATCATCGTGTTAGCTTAAGGCGCGACCCACCTGAGCGCGATGCACGTCCTCACCGGCACCAGCGGATACAGCTACAAGGAATGGAAGGGACGGTTCTACCCGGAGAAGATGAAGGAGGCGGAAATGCTCGCCTTCTACGCCGGGCGCTTCCCCACCGTCGAGATCAACAACACGTTCTACCGCATGCCCGCCCCCGACCTGCTGCGCAAGTGGGCGGAGCAGACCCCGGAAGCGTTCACGTTCGTGCTCAAGGCGCCGCAGCGCATCACCCATCACCGGCGGCTCGTCGACGTGTCGGGCGACGTCTCGTACTTCTTCCAGACGGCGGGCGCGCTGGGCGGAAAGCTCGGGCCCATCCTCTTCCAGCTCCCGCCCTACATGAAGAAGGACCTCGAGCGGCTGAAGGCGTTCCTGGATCTGTTGCCCGCCGCGCCGCGGGCCGCCTTCGAGTTCCGGCACGCCTCCTGGTTCGACGAGGAGGTGCGCGGCGCCCTGCGTGACAAGGGCGCCGCCCTCTGCCTGGCGGATACGGACGAAGAGCCGCTGACGGACGTCGCGGTCACTGCGGACTGGGGCTACCTGCGGCTGCGCCGTACGACCTACACGGAGGCGGACGTGACGGCATGGGCGGAGCGCGTGCGTGCCCAGCCGTGGCAGCGCGCGTTCGTCTTCTTCAAGCACGAGGACGAGGCGCGGGGCCCGGAGTTCGCGGCCACGTTCGCGAGGATCGTGGCCGAGTAGGAGCGCGACAGCAGTATTCCTAGCCGCGCGCGCTCAGGACGCGCCCGGTGATGGCGCCGACGATCGCTTCCCCGTGGAAGCGGCCGTTCTCGATGAAGATGCGGCCCGTCTGCTTGCCCGACACCAGCGCTCCGGCCAGGAAGAGGCCGGGCACGTTCGTCTCCAGCGTCGCCGCGTCGTGCTCGGGCACGAGCGTCTTCTCGTCGATGCGCACGCCGGCCTTATGGAGCAGGCTCGTGTCCGGGTGGTAGCCGGTGAGGAGGAAGACCTGCTCGGCGGGGATCTCTTCGCTTCCGCGCGCGGAGCCGAGCACGACCGAGTGCGCGCGGATCTCCGTCACACAGGTGTCGAGGAGGGCGGGGATCGCACCCTCCTTGATGCGGTTCTCGATGTCGGGACGAATCCAGTACTTGATCGAGTCGCTGAGCTGGGCGCGCCGGTGCACGAGCGTGACCTCGGCCCCCGCCCGGTAGAGCTCGAGGGCGGCGATGGCGGCCGAGTTCTTGCCGCCCACCACGACCACGGGCTGGCGGTAGTAGCCGTGCGGCTCCGTGTAGTAGTGGGACACGTGGGCGAGATCTTCGCCGGGAATGCCGAGCCGGTTCGGATGGTCGTAGTACCCCGTGGCAAAAACCACGTTGCGCGCGGGCCGGTGCGTCGTCTCTCCGTCCGCGCCACGCGTGTCCACCACGAAGCGCGCCGCCTCCCCGGACGCGTCCAGGCGACGGAGGCCCACGACCTCCTGCCCGAGGGTGACGTGCAGGCCGTACGCGTCGGTGACCTTGCGGTAGTACTTGAGGCCCTCGACCTGGGTGGGCTTCTCGTACGGCGTGACGAAGGGCAGGCCGCCGATCTCCAGCAGCTCCGCGGTGGTGAAGAAGGTCATGTGGCGCGGGAAGTGGAAGATGGAGTTGACGAGCGCGCCCTTCTCCACGACTTCGTACAGGAGCCCCGCCTGGTGGGCGGCGATGGCGGTGGCCAGGCCGCTGGGCCCGGCGCCGACGATGAGCAGATCGAGGGGCGGGGTCACCCCTCCATCCTACACAGGGCGAGGCGGGTCATCCCCGCGGGACGTGCTCTCCACGGCCAGGATGAAGTCGGGACCGAAGGCGCGGCCGGGTGTCTGGAAGCCCGCGGCCACGCCACCGGCCACCACGCGCTGGACGGCCAGGAGGGCCGTCCGTGAGGTGAGCTCGTAACCCTCGAGCGTGTCCAGGCGCGAGACGGCGACCTGAGTTGCGTCGCGGGCCTCGCCCCAGAGACGGCTGCGCGCGCGGGCGCGGTGCGCGGCGCTGGGGCCCGGCGGGCCGGACTGGATCCGGCGCTTCAGGAACGACTGCACGGGCCGGGTCCCCAACAGCGGGGCGATCGGCCGTGCCATCTTCAAGAAGACGCGCATGGCGCGCGGGGCCGCCAGGTACACCTCGACGTTCGGAATCCCGGTCGTGTGGTACGCGGTCGCGACGTCGCCCCAGGGAATCGTGATGGCAGGGACGGGCCCGGCCCCGAAATCGATGACCCGCGTCTTCCAGGCCGCGGGCACGGGCACGATCCGCCCGTCCCGCCGCACGGCGCCGCCGCGGTGCAGGTTCTCGGCCATCGTGGTGGCGGTGCCGCGCGAGAGGCGCGCCGATCCCTGGAACCCCAGCGCGAGATGGGTCGCGGACGGAAGGCGCCGGTGGAGATGGGCGGCCAGGCCGTCGGACGGCACCACGTCGAAGCCCACGCCGGGCAGGAGGGTGACGCCCGCGCGCAGCGCCGCCTCGTGGCGGGCGGCCATCCCCTCGAACACCTCGATCTCGCCCGTGATGTCGAGGTAATGGATGCGCGCGCGCAGGCAGCCGTCGGCCATCGGGGCCGCCGTGCGCGAGAAGGGGCCGGCGCAGTGCAGGACGGCCTTCATCCCGCCCAGGCCGCGGCCGACGGCGGCGGGATCGTCGAGCGCGAACACCCGCACGTCCAGGCCCAGCTCCGCGGCCAGGCGACCGACCGCCTCCGCGCGGCGTCCGGCCAGCACCGGCCGCTCCCCCGCCGCCACCGCGCGCCGCGCGACGAGCTCGCCCGTGTAGCCGTTCGCGCCGTAGAGGAGCCAGGAGTCCGCCATGCCCGGAGCATACCCTCGGGGCGGGCTTGACTCCGATTCCATGTTTCCAGTATTCTGGAACTATGGAACAAGGCCACGCGGTGGACGCCCTGGGCGCGCTGGCCCAGCCCTCGCGGCTTGAGCTGTTCCGCGTGCTCGTGCGCCGCGGGCCCTCCGGCCTGCCCGCGGGCGACCTCGCGGAGAGGCTCGCCATCCCCTCCACCACGCTCTCGTTCCACCTGTCGCAGCTCACCCGGGCCGGCCTGCTCACCGCGCGGCGCGCGGGCCGCTCGATCGTCTACGCCGCCGACTACGGCCGCATGCGCGCCCTGATGGCCTACCTCACCGAGAACTGCTGTGAGGAAGGCGGCTGCGCGCCGGCGGCGCCGCGCCCCCGAGAAAGGAAGAGCCATGGATCCCGATCGCGTGACCCTCGCCGCGGGCGCGGAGGCCGAGCGGATGGTCGAGAAGGTGCGTGAGCGCTACGGGCGCATCGCGCAGGGTGAGGAAGCCGGCTGCTGCGGCCCCAAGGGCGTGTGCGGCTCGCCGGAGGGAACGATCGCGCTCGGCCTGGGCTATCGGCCGGACGAGCTCGCGGAGGTGCCGGCGGAGACGAACCTGGGCCTGGGGTGCGGCGCGCCCCTGACCTTCCTGGCCCTCGAGCCCGGAGAGACGGTGCTCGACCTGGGCTCCGGCCCCGGGCTGGATGCGCTGCTGGCCGCGCGCCAGGTCGGTCCCGGTGGCCGCGTGATCGGCGTGGACATGACGCCGGCCATGATCGACAAGGCCCGGGGAGCCGCGGCCCGCCTGGGGCTCGCGCACGTCGAGTTCCGGCCCGGCCGCCTCGAGTCCCTGCCCGTCGAGGATGCCTCGGTCGACGCGGTCACGAGCAACTGCGTGATCAACCTCGTGCCCGACAAGGGCGCCGTGTTCGCGGAGGCGGCCCGCGTGCTGCGCCCGGGGGGCCGCCTCGTGGTGTCGGACATCGTGCTCGACGGGGCGTTGCCCCCGGAGGTCGAGAAGGACGTAATGGCATACGTCGGGTGCATCTCGGGCGCGGCCCTGCGCGCGGATTACTTCCGGCTGGTGCGCGAGGCCGGCCTCGGCGCGATCGAGATCCTGCGCGACGTGGACTACGTGGCCGCGATGCAGCAGGTGGCGCCGGATGAAGTGAAGGCGCTTCTCGATCGGGCGGGTGCGCGGCTCGAGGACGTCGCCGGGAAGGTCCGATCCGTGACCTTCCGCGCGGTCAAGGCCTAACCGCCCGCGCAACAACATCTTGGGCCGACACGCAATTAGTTGAATCTAATCAAGTTGCATCCTCATGTTATGATGGAGGCCATGGTCGCCCGGTCGATGTCCACGGCCACGATCTCTTTCGGGCTCGTCACCGTGCCCATCCGTCTCTACGCCGCCAGCGAGTCGCAGGCGGCCGTCTCCTTCAACCTCCTCCACGAGAAGTGCAAGTCGCGCCTGAAGCAGCAGTACATCTGCCCCAAGGACGAGGAGATCGTCACCCGCGACCAGATGGTCAAGGGCTACGAGTTCGCCAAGGACCAGTACGTCGTCTTCACCGAAGACGAGATCAAGTCCATGGCGGAAGAGGCGAGCAAGACGATCGAGATCACCGAGTTCGTCCCGCTGGCCAAGGTCGACCCGATCTACTTCGAAGGGGCGTACTACCTCGGCCCGGACAAGGGTGGCGACAAGGCCTATCGCCTGCTTTCCGAAGCCATGCGTCAGACCGGTCGCTGCGCCCTGGCCAAGTGGGCCGCGCGCGGCAAGCAGTATCTCGTCCTCATGCGCCCCATCGACAACGGGCTCATCATGCAGGTGCTCCACTACGCGGACGAGGTGCGGCCCTTCTCGGAGATCCCGGTCGGAGAGGCCGTCGTGAAGGAACCCGAGCTCAAGCTGGCCGTGCAGCTCATCGAGCAGATCGCGACGGACGAGTTCCGCCCCGAGACCTACGTCGACGAGGTCCGCGCGCGCTATCACGAAGCCATCCAGCGCAAGGTCGAGGGACAGGAAGTCACGGCGCCCGCCACCCCCGAAGCGCCGAAGGGCCAGGTCATCGATCTCATGGAGGCGCTCAAGGCGAGCCTGGCCCAGAAGGGACCGCGGGCCGTCCCCGCCGCGGCCTCGGCCCCGGCCACGTCCGATCGCAAGCCCGCCAAGCGCGCGGCGGCCGCGCGCACGGCGGAGGCGCGGACGCTGCGCGCACCCAAGGCGGCGGCGGGCGGCAAGCGGCGCTGACCCTCGCGGTAGGCGACCCTCCGGCGCGCGATAGCCTCGCCCGGGTGACGCGCGACGTGGTCGCGTGCGAGCGCTGCCCGCGCCTGCGCGCCTGGTGCCGCGAGGTCGCGCGGGTGAAGGTGCGGCGGTTCCAGGAAGAGGAGTATTGGGGTCGGCCCGTTCCCGGTTGGGGCGATCCGGCCGCCCGTCTCCTGATCGTGGGCCTCGCGCCCGCCGCCCACGGCGGCAACCGTACCGGCCGCATCTTCACCGGCGACCGCTCCGGCGACTTCCTCTTCGCCGCTCTGCACCGCGCGGGCTTCGCGAGCCAGCCCACCTCCGTCGCGCGCGGCGACGGCCTCCGCCTCGTCGACTGCTACGTGGCGGCCGCCGCCCGCTGCGCGCCGCCCGCGAACCGGCCGCTGCCGGAGGAGATCGGCCGCTGCCGCGAATACCTGGCCCGCGAATGGCGCCTCCTGCGCCGCGTGCGCGCGGTCCTGGCCCTGGGCAAGGTGAGCCAGGACGCTTTCGTCGCGCTCCTGCGCGCGCTCGGACGCGTGCCCGCACGCCCGGCGTTCGCTTTCGGCCATGGCGTGCGCCGTGACCTCGGCCATGGGCTCACGCTCTTCGCCTCCTTCCATCCGTCGCAGCAGAACACGTTCACGGGCAAGCTCACGGCGGCGGGGATGGACATGGTGCTCACCGACATCAATCGTCACCTCGGCCGGCGAGCGCCCAAGGCCAACCGGAGGACATCCTGAAGATGCGAAGGATCGCCATCGCGGCCCTGGCCGCGGCCCTGACGGGCGTGACCCCGCTGCGGGCGGAGGTGCGGACGACGACCCTGCACTCGGCCGCCCTGGGGAGAGACGTGCCCTGCGCCGTGCACCTTCCTCCGTCCTACGCCGAGGGGTCGAAGACGTACCCGGTGGTCTACGTGCTGCACGGGTTGTTCGAGACCCATCAGTTCTGGGAGCGGCGCGGGCTGGCCGCGATCGTCGACGACCTGTGGGCGCGC
>Ga0070708_100003783_pt1 | contig 11872 bp, 7 predicted proteins | sample KBSK5503metaG_FD_65469 | JGI IMG/M metagenome (GOLD analysis project Ga0070708, IMG submission 65469) | Corn, switchgrass and miscanthus rhizosphere microbial communities from Kellogg Biological Station, Michigan, USA - KBS K5-50-3 metaG | ecosystem: Host-associated > Plants > Roots >...
CGGACGAGATAGCAGGGACGTTCCGCCTCCATGAACTGAATATCAAGAGTGTGGCGCGCGCCGGCCGCCTGAATACATTGGCCGTCGAAGTATTTCCGCAACAGCCCGACGATCTCGCCTGGACCTTCGTAGATTGGAATCCCATGCCTCCCGACAAGAACATGGGGATCTTTCGCGACGTTTACCTGACAAGTAGTGGACCAGTTGCGTTGCGATATCCACAGGTGGTCACACATTTCGATCTGCCATCGCTGGAGACCGCGCGCTTAACTGTTAACGCCGAGTTGCATAACTCCTCAGAAGTCCCAGTCGAAGGCACCTTGCGTGCTCGTATTGAGGGACTGCAGCTCTCGCAGAAAGTGAAGCTTGAACCAAAGGAAACGAAGGCGGTCACATTCACACCAGATCTTTATCCGCAACTCAACGTCAAACACCCGCGGGTCTGGTGGCCTGTGAATCTGGGTGCCGCGAATTTGTATGAACTGGAAATGGAATTTATAACAGGCGCCAAACGTTCTGATCGACAAAACGCACGCTTCGGCATCCGGGAAGTTACGTCGGAACTGGATGCTCAGAATCACCGGGTCTTCAAGGTCAATGGCCACAACATTCTCATCCGGGGCGGGGGCTGGGCTTCCGATATGTTTCTGAGGTTCGTGCCTGAGCGAATAAGAGCGGAGTTCCAGTACGTGAAGGACATGAACCTGAACGCGATTCGGCTGGAAGGACAACTACAGCCGGATTACTTCTTTGATCTCGCTGACGAGTCGGGAATTCTGATCATGGCGGGTTGGTGTTGTTGTTCTCATTGGGAACACTGGAAGCACACCTCCGAATATAAAGAAGGTCCGACGTGGGAGAAAAAGGATTACGAAATCTCCGCGAAATCGCAGTCAGATCAAATCAGACGCTTGCGTAATCATCCGAGTTTATTGGTTTGGCTTAACGGCAGTGATAACCCGCCGCCTCCAGATGTCGAACAGATGTACATCGACATCCTGAAAAAGTATGACTGGCCCAATCCGTTCCTGTCATCCGCCACAGCGAAGACGACAACAGTCACTGGCGTTTCAGGTGTCAAGATGGAAGGGCCTTACGAATGGGTGCCGGCTTCATATTGGTTACTCGATAAGAACAAGGGTGGTGCACATGGCTTTGCGACCGAGATTAGTCCGGGACCCGCGGTTCCTCCTGTGGAGAGCTTGCGGCAGATGCTACCCAAAGAACACATGTGGCCCATTGACGAATATTGGAATTACCATGCGGGAGGCGGACAGTTCAAGAACCTGAAAGTCTTTACTGCCGCCCTTGAGGCGCGCTATGGACCAGCCAAAGATGTGCACGACTATGCTATGAAGTCTCAATTAATGAGTTATGAAGGTCAACGCGCAATGTTTGAGGCATATGGGGGAAGCCGTTACAAGTCAACGGGAGTGATTCAGTGGATGCTGAATAACGCCTGGCCTTCGATGATCTGGCACCTTTACGACTATTACCTGATGCCTGGTGGTGGATACTTTGGGACCAAGAAAGCATGCGAGCCGGTTCACGCTCAGTACTCTTACGACGACAAGTCGATAGTTGTGCTCAATACGACCCACCAGAGTTTGCCGAATCTGAAATTGACGACGCAGCTATACGACATCGATCTGAAAGAAAAGTTTTCCAAAGTATCCAATCTTGATCTTAGTGCAGATGGCAACGTCAAAGCTTTTGCACTTCCCCAGATCTCGGACCTCTCTTCTACTTACTTTCTTCGTCTTACACTGCAGGACGAGCGCGGGGCAACATTGAGCGGAAACTTTTACTGGCTGTCGACCAGGGATGATGTGCTTGATTGGAAAAACCCTAGGTGGTGGTACACGCCTACAACCTCCTACGCAGATATGACCCAACTGCAAAAACTACAGCCGGCAAAATTGACAGTATCAGCGAATGCAGTCCGCCGCGGCACAGACGAGCACGCACGTGTAACCGTTTCAAATCCCGGTCGTAATTTGGCGTTCTTTATTCGCTTGCAGATCAAACAGGGACCGAACGATCGAAACGTCTTGCCTGTCATCTGGCAGGACAACTATTTCTCATTGCTGCCGGGCGAGAGCAGGGAAGTAACTGGAATTTTTAGAATCAAGGACTCGCCAGGTCCTGCATCAGTTGCCGTTGAAAGCTGGAACGGTCCGCCGCTCGTGGTCCCATTGAGCAGGAAGCGCTAATCTAAAGATGGAGGCCACTCAATATTGTAGTAAGCACACAAGCTAAGAGAATTTGCAGGTTGGGAAGGTGGACCCTGTCCCCGCCAAAGTTGCAATGCCACTCTACCTTGAATTGTGCTGCAACTTTGGCGGGAACAGGGCCCACCTTCCCAACCTGCAAATTTGCGGAGCTTGAGAAATGTTAGTTGAAGATGTTCACTTCGTTCGGAGAGCCGCGGCCAAGTTGAGCTTACTGCGGAGTTCGATCTGTTCGCTCGAGCGTCCGACAAGAACATCGAAGACACCCGGCTCGGCTACCCATTGCTTTCCGTTGGCGTCGTAGTACGACAACGCACGACTGTCCAAGGACACAGTTACTCTTTTAGTTTCGCCTGGCCGAAGGTCTATTTTGGAGAATCCTTTCAACTCTTTCGCCGGCCGCGGTACCTTGGCATGATGATCGCCCACATATACTTGTGCGACTTCCGCTCCCTCGCGCGCTCCCGTGTTAGTCACGTCGAACGAAACTTTCCAACCCGTGGGCTCCCCAACAGACTGTGCGACATGTAAGTTGCTATACCTGAAGGTTGTGTAAGAGAGCCCGTGTCCGAAAGGGAACAAAGGTTTCGTCCCATTGCGCTCGTAGCCTCGATAGCCGACGAACACGCCTTCCTTGTACAGCACACGTTTCGTGCCGGCCTCTTGGTAATAGCTATCGTGAACAGGGTTGTCTTCCCAGCGACGCTCGAATGAAATCGGCAGACGACCCGAAGGGTTCACTTCGCCAAAAAGAACTTTGGCGAGAGCTTCTCCTCCTTCTTGACCCGAATACCACCCTTCGACAACAGCGGGAACGCTGCTTAGCCATGCGGTTGTGTCCACGCTCCCGCCGGAAGTGAGAATCACAATGGTGTTTTTGTTGGCCTTCGTCATTTCCTGAATCAGTTCGTCCTGTCCTGGTGGCAAACGAAAAGTTCGGTCAGCACCTTCACTCTCGCTGTTCGGATCAAAGCCCGCCGCGACTACCACTACATCGGCGCTCGAGGCAAGCTTCTTAGCTTCAGCCGTTACGGCGCTGCCGCTTTTCACAATCCCCAATCTGAGTCGCGCACCCAGCCATGCAGATCTGCCGCGCTGTTCCAGCACGACTTTGTGCGGGGCGGTTCCCAGCGAGAGCGTAGTTTGATCCAAAAGCGCTTTCGCTGTGGTCCAATCGTCGAATATGAGTTTGTCATCAACATAAAGCCGGAAATAGCCGCCATCCTCTCCGGTTGATTCGACGAAGATCTCATACGGGCCGGAACTCGAAGGCGTGTAGTAGCCAGTCCAACGCGACGAAGAGGTGTTTGGCGGCAAATGGAATGATCCGGGACCGAAGTTGACATGCAGATCGGTGCGGGAGATAGCCGGCTGCCCTTGCAGCTCACCATTGCTGAAAAACTCAGCGCGTAATCCTGCCTGGCCGTTATTCTCCGCCGTAGTAAAACTGGTCGTCTGCGCCAGCTCGCTTGTAGAGGGTAAGCCCCGCGCATAGCGGACTTGGGCGGTAGTGCCGAGGTAATTACTCAAGCCCACGAGGTAGCTGGTTGCCGCGAATGGTTCCACTCTTGCGCTGCCTCCCCCTACTGGCACCGCAGGGTAGGCGTCGGGACCGATAACCGCAATAGACTTGATTAGGCTCTTTTTTAATGGTAACAAGTTGCCCTCGTTTTTCAGGAGGACCATGCCTTCCGTGGCTGCGTCGAGCGCTACCTGGCGTCCCTGTTGATTGTAGCGTGGAACAGAGAGATCGGTTTGATCGCGGTCGAGCCAGCCGAATTGAATTGCGGTGCGCAATATGCGGCGCACTTTGTCATCGATTGTGGCGACAGAAACTTTGCCCTGCTGAACGGCCGGCAGAAGAGTCTTTCGGTTCATGAAAGCACCGGCGGGCATTTCCAAATCCAATCCGCCGTTTGCTGCAGCTACCCCGTCGTAGGTCGCAAGCCAATCAGACATCATGATGCCGTTAAAGCCCCACTCCCTCTTTGCCACCTCAGTATTCAGATAGCCGTTCTGCGTAAGGTGCACTCCGTTGGTAAGATTATATGAATCCATGATTGCACCGACGCGCGCTTCTTTAACGGCCGCCTCGAATACTGGCAAGTAGATCTCGCGCATCGTGCGTTCGTCAATGATAGAGTCCGTATTGTGCCGATCAAATTCGGAATTGTTTCCCATGAAGTGTTTGATGGTTGCGCTGACGCCCTGGCTCTGCACGCCCTTGATATACTCAACCGCAATTCGCGAAGCGAGAAAGGGATCTTCACCGAGATACTCGAAATTTCGTCCGTTCATCGGCGCCCGATAAATATTCACACCCGGTCCCAGCAGGAAGTGTACCCCCTTTGCGCGGGCGTCCCGGCCGAGTTCGGCGCCTACACGCTGGGCCAGTAATGGATTCCAGGTTGCTGCCAGGGCAATACCGCCCGCCATGGCTGTTGCTGGTCCATAGTTGCGAACACCGATTGGACCGTCGGCCATCTTCAATCGAGGCAGACCCAGGCGCGGGATACCACGGACAAAGAAGTCATCAACGCCTCCGATCATGTCGACCTTCTCCTCGAGGGTCATTTTGCTTAGAAGAGATTCGACCCGTTGTTCGACTGCCGCTGAGTTCGAAGAAGGCGCTCTGGTTGGGCCCTGGCCAAACCCAGAACTGAGACTCACTAAGAGAATGGTAAAGAGAGCAGCGACTAGAGAATGGTTTCGCATGGCGTTTCACAGTAGACCGCCACGATCCCTTGAGACCGGGTCGCAGCAATGTAGACAGTCCCCTTCGTTTGCGAATTGAACATCAAAATTGCTTCTTATGCGGATTGAAGAAATTGTATGATGAGGGCTTGTTTTTGGTCAATTTTTATTATCCGGGTTCGAATCGCCGCAGCACGATATAGTGTGATTCCAACGCCGTTCACCTGAGTTTTCACTCTGTCTCTAAGCGGACTGCATAAAAGATGAAACCGCTGAAAATTGGCATCACAGGGGTACGTGGCGTCGTCGGTGAAACGTTTACACCGGAAGTGGTGGTCGCATTTTCGCAGGCGTTCGGTACTTACCTCGATCGGGGACGCATCCTGGTTTGTCGTGATACGCGGCCATCCGGACCCATGGTGCGCGCCGCAGTGTTTGCGGGTTTGCTTGCCGCCGGCTGCGAAGTGATCGATCTCGGCGTTTGCCCCACACCTAGTCTGCAACTGGCAATTACGCGACTCAATGCGGATGGTGGCATCGCGATCACCGCTGGTCACAATCCATCGCAGTGGAATGCGCTGAAGTTTGTACGGAGCGATGGACTCTATCTTAATCAGATGCAGGGCGAGGAACTGTTGGACGTCTTCCATCAGGGAGAGTTTGCCAAGGCGACCTGGGACGAAATCAAACGAGCAATTCAATATGAAGATCCTATCGAACATCATTTGGAAGTGCTGAGAAGAGCGTTTGATGTCGCAATGATCAGGACGCGCCAGTTCAAGGTAGCGGTCGATTGCTGTAACGGCGCGTGCTCACGACTTATTCCGCGTTGGCTCGAGGAACTCGGTTGCGAAGTTCTCGCTGTAAATGACGATCCCAGCGCAGCATTCCCTCACAGGCCCGAACCTACGCCTGAGACTATGGCCCAACTAAAGGCGGTAGTAAAAGCGGGACATGCCGATATAGGGTTTGCTCACGATGCTGATGGTGAGCGACTGGGAATCGCCACTGAATCGGGTGAACCGCTTTCAGAAGAGTTGACGCTTGCCTTCGCCTCTTGGATTCGTTTCAAAGAAAAACCCGGCATTGTAGTAACCAATGTTTCAACCACAAGCACCGTCGATTTAATTGCCGCGCGTTATGGCGGAAGCGTGGTGCGCACGCCGGTTGGACAAGCGTACATATCCGAGGCAATGAGCGAACAAAATGCGATTCTTGGTGGTGAAGGGAGCGGTGGTGTGACTGTGCCTGAAGTACACCTTACGCACGATAGTGCGGCGGCCGTTGGCCTGATTCTGGAAGGACTGGCGCGTACGGGCGAGCGAGCATCGGCCGTAGCTAAGCAACTACCGCAATTGTGGATGTTGAAGCACAACGTGCCGGTGGAACCCAATCGCCTCTATTCCGTGCTGCAAAACTTCCGCGGCGCGATCGAACGCGAGCATCTGGAACACGATTTGACTGATGGCATCAAAGTAATCCTGCCGGAGGGTTGGATACACGTGCGCGCTTCGAATACCGAATCAATGATTCGCGTTATTGTCGAAGCCGAAGAAGCTGCAACAGCACGAGACCTGCTGGATTGGGCGCGCGATAGATTGAAGAAATGACTAAGGACCAATGCGAGCGATACCAACTCTCAAGATAAGTATTTCGGGTGTGCGCGGTGTAATCGGTGAGTCGCTTACACCCACATTGTTGACCCGTTTCGCGCAGGCTTTCGGTACCTATGTCGGTTCCGGAGCGATTGTTATCGGTCGCGATCCTCGCACCTCGGGAGAGATGGTCAAGCAAGCCGTCGTTGCCGGTTTGCTGTCAACGGGATGTCGCGTTATTGATATCGGTATGTGTCCGGTGCCGACAGTTCAACTGCTTGTTCGTCATCGTGGCGCCCAGGGCGGCATCGCGATTACCGCTAGTCATAATCCGGCAGAGTGGAACGCGCTGAAGTTTGTTGGTCCTGATGGCTTGTTTCTCGATGCTGGCCAGGCGCGCGAGCTGCTGGATATCTATCATCAGGGCCAGTATACAAGGGTCACAGACGCAGACATGAGAGGAGTGGAAGAGACCTCCGGTGCTACTGACCTGCATATTCGAGCCATCCTGGAAGCGTTAGGTCCACTGCCGCATCGAGACAAGCGGCTACGCGTTGTAATCGACGCGTGTAATGGTGCGGGTTCATTGGTGGGGCCAAAATTACTTGCGGCTCTGGGTGCCGAAGTTATAGCTATCAATGCGACTCCAAACGGATTGTTTCCGCGTCCGGCAGAACCATTGGCTGAAAATCTTGGGGACCTTTGCGCCGCAGTCAGCGAACATCAAGCGGACGTTGGGTTCGCGCAAGACATGGACGCAGACCGCCTGGCAATTGTTTCGGAGCGGGGCGTGCCAATCGGTGAAGACCAGACCCTGGTTCTCGCGACCACCTATGTTCTTGGCAAACAACCCGGTCCGGTGGTGGCGAATCTCGCCACCACCTCGGCGCTCGAATATGTCGCCAAACGCTTCGCGTGTTCCCTCTTTCTCTCGAAGATTGGCGAAGTCAACGTTACCGAAATAATGCAGCGAGAAAACGCAGTGATTGGCGGCGAAGGCAATGGCGGAGTTATCTATCCGCGTGTCAACTTCGCGCGTGACAGCCTGGTTGGTATGGCGCTCGTTCTGCATCACCTTTCACAGAGTGGGCAAACGATCACCGAGTGCGTGAATAGTTTTCCTCGATTCAGCATGATTAAAGAGAAGCTGGCATGCCCGTCTGACAAAATCGCAGTAGTACTGAGAATGATTAGCAGGGAGTATGCAAACTATCCGATTGATGCGCGTGATGGGATAAAGGTGATTCTCCCCGAAGGCTGGTTTCTCGTAAGAGGCTCAAATACGGAACCGATCATCCGCGTCGTGGCCGAATCAGAAGAAGAAGCCAAGGCGAGAGACATAGTTGCGAATGTTTATGCACGCGTACAGGCGTGTATTAATTCTTGATTCGGGCACAGTCCTTGTCGTGCTCTTCGTGGGGGCCTCAGTGCGGTAAGCACTGTATGGCCCTACTTTCAAAGGCAAGAATCCGGGGGTTTTATGCAGTTTCGGGGGTATATGTGTGGTAACACACAGACGGTCGTTCCAGGTCTGTGTAAAGATTCGGCTCTTGAAAATGAGACTGCGACGGTCCTCCCCCGACTGTGCCGTCGTTACTTCATGACCCGACTAAACAAGAGCTTTCCCGATGCAATCTGTGAAGCCGGTTGAAAGCAGGCGACTCGACGCACTGCCCAAAAAGACCAACAACCTCACCGAGCCTAGTCCTACGCTCGATGGGATGCGCACTTCGGAAATCCGTTACCGGCGGCTCTTCGAGGCCGCACGCGACGGGATCCTCATCCTTAATGCCACCACTCTAAAGATCACTGACGCGAATCCATTTATGACCGAGTTGTTGGCCTACTCGCTCGATCAGTTTTTGGGGAAAGAGCTTTGGGAAATCGGTATGTTCAGTGATAAGGAGGCGAGCCAGGCTGTATTTCGAGAGTTGCAGCTGACAGGCTACATACGTTACGAGGACTTACCACTACAAACAAGAGACGGGTTTCGTCGCGAGGTGGAGTTTGTCAGCAACGTCTATGACGAAGATGGCCATCACGTTATTCAGTGCAACATCCGCGACATCACCGAACGCAGGCGACGAGAGGAAGAACGTGAACTGCTTCTGAAGGATGCGCTGGCTTTGCGCACTGAGGCTGACACCGCGCGCGCGGAGGCTGATATCGCTAACAGCATTAAAGATGAGTTTCTCGCCGTCTTGTCACATGAACTGCGTACTCCACTAACTTCGATTCTCGGCTGGTCAAATCTGCTGGCGACTGGAAATCTCGAGGAGCAGGCAGCAAACCGTGCTGTTGAGACAATTGTCCGCTGCGCGCGAGCGCAAAAACAACTGATTGACGATCTACTCGACATGTCGCGCATCGTCACGGGCAAGCTTCGCCTCAATGTGCGCACCGTCGAACTTGCGCCGATAATCGAAGCAGTCGTTGATAGCGTGCGCCCATCGGCGGATTCCAGAGAGATCCGTCTGAAGACAGCACTTGAGTCTCTAATGAGCCCGGTCTCCGGCGACCCTGACAGAATCCAACAAATTATTTGGAATCTCTTGTCCAACGCGATCAAGTTCACACCCAAAGGCGGCCAAATAGACGTTCGGCTCGAGCGCGTTCACTCCCACATCGAGATCACCATTAGCGACACGGGGCAGGGCATCGCCCCGGAGTTTTTGGAGCACATCTTCGAACGTTTCCGCCAGTCTGACTCATCGAGCACAAGACAGCACGGCGGTCTTGGACTCGGACTCTCAATTGTTAGGCAGCTGGTTGAGTTGCACGGCGGCACGGTAACGGCTCAGAGTCCGGGTGAAGGATTTGGCACAATAATCAGGGTACTACTGCCATTATTGAGCATTCATCAAGAACTGAGCGACATAGATATGACCCCCAACCTGATCGGAAGTAAAACTCCGACCTTCTGGCAGCCATCGCTTAATGATCTGCGGGTGCTCATCGTTGAAGATGAACCGGACGCCCGCGAGCTTATCGCTGCAGTGCTGACGGCGCGCGGCGCCGAAGTAGCTTCTGTCGGTTCCGCCGGTGAAGCGCTGGAAGAAATGGAGCGCCAACAATTCGACGTGCTGGTCTCGGACATCGGCATGCCGTCAATGGATGGCTATGCACTGATTGAAAGAGTACGCCAGCTTCCGGCAGAGCGCGGCGGAAGAATCCCTGCAGCGGCTTTAACGGCTTACGCCGGAGTCCAAGACCGGATGCGCGTACTCTCGAGCGGCTACCAGATGCACATCCCAAAGCCGGTTGAGCCAGCCGAGTTGACGACCGTTGTAGCAAATCTTGCCCGGCGATACGCGACACCTGAGTTACCTAATTGAAGTTGAGGGGCATCGAGCAGGCTCTTTTGAGGTATTTGTCACTTGGTCCGTGTCAAGTACCGCCTGCGGGTAGCGGGTGGGTTCTCCTGATGCCGCCCGCTACCGCAGTGACCTTAGCCGCAAACAATTGATCAGCATGAGAAGGATAAAACGGAAGAATAGCCCGAGTCTTCACAAAACCCTGCCTCCGCGTGTCTTATAAGTGGGTTACAGCACAGACAAGAACTTTCGCGCGGGTTATGTTAGCAATCCCAGCCAATTTACACCCAAAAAGTCCTCCAATTGAAAGCCTTGCAACAGATCAGGAGATTTGATATGAGAATAAGACGGTTAGTCTACAAGAGCGCAGGAATAACTTTAGGATTCACTTTGCTGTTAGTAGTCGGCGCCGTTTCAAGCCAAACAGGCAATGCGCAGAATGGTAACGGAAACGGTGATCAAAATCGTCGCGACCGCAACTGGGATCGGTATGACAACTACGGTGGCTCAGCTGAGCTGCGCCAAACCGCTCTGAACGCGGGCTACAACGAAGGTATCAGGGAAGGCAGCAATGATCGCCAGAACGGCAGGAACTCTAACTACCAGGACTCTAGTGCCTACCGGAGCGCCACCAAAGACTATAGTTCTCGTCTTGGCGACCGCGAACTGTACCGACGATACTTCCGGCAAGCGTTTGAGAATGGATATAGCGCCGCAGGTGATGGCCAGGGCAGTACCGGTCGCGATGATCGCAATAGAAACCGTGACCGCAACGATAACGGTAACCGAAGTCGCCGCGGTCGCAACTGGGATGGTTACGGCAACTACGGCGCCTCTCCCCAGCTGCGCCAAACCGCTCTGAACGCGGGATTCAACGAAGGCACAAAGCAAGGCCGCAAAGACCGCAATAAGCGCAGCGGCAATAGCTACGAGGACCAGAGTGCCTACCAGAAAGCCACAAAAGACTACAGTTCTCGTCTCGGCGATCGCGAAGTGTACCGGCGGTACTTCCGTGAGGCGTACGAGCACGGTTACAACGACGGCGTCAACGGCTATTAAGTATTCAAATTGGAGGAACAACATTGAAAAAGTTTCTTGTCGTAATTTTGATGTTCGTGATTTTGGGATTCGCGGTGCCGAGCGCGTCGGGGCAACGGCGCTACCGCCGCCACCGTCACAGCCGCAGTTTCTGGCAGAAGCACAGAGATAAGTTGACGGTAGCCGGAACAACTGCGGGCGGTGCCGGCATTGGGGCCCTCGCAGGCGGAAAGAAAGGCGCTCTGATAGGTGGCGCGGCAGGTGCAGGAAGCGGAGCACTCTACACCTACAAGATTCGCAAGCGTCATCGCCGACGTTACTAGTCTTCAGCGCCAAAGAAGAGATAAGGAAGTCACTCACAACCCTTCGACGTTGAGAGGGGCAAAGCCTCGCTTGATCTGAAACCATAGCACTTGAGGATTTGCCACACTGAAGAACGGCGTCCTTCAGTAGTGACTCTCGGTTGCCCTACTCAAGCTCTTCACTGGAACCTGGGGGGCGGCGGTCCGCTCCGAGCATGCGGACTCTCTGTGTCAATCCTTATTCACAAGGCTTCGGCATACGGGAACCGGAGCTCACCCGAGGCGAAGTCCGGGGGCGACACCACAATTTGCCTTGCGCCAGTCTGGAACTGGTCAACCCCATGGCCAGTTATTCCCTGGAATTGGACCTGCAAGACCCGTGGTTCCGCCCATTCACCGTTCACGCCGAACTTGACCGCGCCCATGACGGTGTCAAAGGTCGTGCTTCGTGTGTGTGCCCCAAGGCGGGCTTCGTCGAATCCCCCTGTCGCTTCGACCGCTTGAGCAACCACCTGCATCTGGGCATAGGCGAGCGGCGCCATGTAGTGCCCCAAGGGATCGATCTTCGCGTCATTGGCGCGTGCCTGGTAAGTATTCAGGAATTGCTGAACACCGGGAAACATCATCTTCGGAACCGGCTGCCAATATTCGTAGTTCACGAAGCCGTTGAGCAGCCCGCCGAGCGCGGTTTTGACCGC
>Ga0070708_100003784_pt1 | contig 11872 bp, 14 predicted proteins | sample KBSK5503metaG_FD_65469 | JGI IMG/M metagenome (GOLD analysis project Ga0070708, IMG submission 65469) | Corn, switchgrass and miscanthus rhizosphere microbial communities from Kellogg Biological Station, Michigan, USA - KBS K5-50-3 metaG | ecosystem: Host-associated > Plants > Roots >...
TAGGCGTCGTCCTCACCTCGCTGTGCTCGATCCCGAGTGCGTCGAAGTGCGCCGCCCATGACTCGAGCTCCGCTCGCGACGCGACGCCGAACGAGAAGTGGTCGAGGCCCGTTCGGAACTCGGTGGACGGCGAGCCATCGTTCGAACCGTGCACGGAGAGCCCGAGGATCGTGCGCGACTCCCCGTGCGCGAGCACGCGCTTGTAGCCTCGTCCATGTTCATCCGGAAGTTCGAGCACGCGGACGAAGCCGAATACGCTCGAGTAGAACTCCTCGCTCCTCGCCGCGTCTGTCACGGTCAGCGCAATGTGATGGAACCCGGTGATCGTCGGCATGATTTCCTCCTCGCACCCAGCGCGGAAACGTACCGTATCGTTCGAGATCCGCGGAAGGTAGCGTGGGATGCACAACGACGCTCCGTCACACCGAATCGAGAGTCCGCGCTCCAGCGCCGATACGATCGTCTTGTGTCCGACTTCAAAGCCGCCTTGCGCGTCTCCCAGATCTCTGTGGCCTGGACGCTCGTCGCGAGCGCGGCTGCCGTCGTCGCCGGTGTGGCCGCCGGTAGCCTCGTTCTCGTTGCGTTCGGCGTGACGGGACTGCTGGACGCGGCGGGTTCCTACGCGCTGATCGTGAGCTTCCGACACGCGCTGCGCCACGACGGGGTCGATCCGCGACGCGAGCGGATCGCGCTCCGGATCATCGGCATCGGGTTGATCGTCGTCGGTGCGTTGACCACCATCGAGAGTGTCCGCCGCCTCATGACGGGTTCGAACGCCGAGAGGTCCGCCGTCGGCGTGGCGATCGCGAGCGCTTCGGTGTTCATGCTCGCGGCCCTGACCTTCCGGAAGATGCAGCTCGCGGAGCGCCTCGCCAGTCGAGGGCTTCGAGCGGACGGATGGTTGTCGGCGACGGGCGCGCTGCTGGCCGTCATCACGGTCGTAGGCACCCTGCTCGCCGGCCGCGCAGACTGGGCCGACCCGGTTGCCGCGCTCGCCGTCGCGATCGGCGCCGCGGGGCTGGGCGTCGAATCGCTCCGCGCGGAGCCGGAAGCGGCGTGAGATCGAACCATGGGTAGGTAGAGTCGGCGAAACGAAACGTCGCCAAGGAGGTCCCATCAATGACGATCGAGCGCAACGCAAGCGCCACATGGCAAGGCAGTCTCGCCGAGGGTTCCGGGACGTTCAGCCTTCGGTCGAGCGGACTCGTCACCGACGCACCGATCAGCTGGCCGGCTCGAACCGAGCAGCCGGGAGGCAAGACGAGTCCCGAGGAGCTGATCGCCGGCGCGCACGCCTCCTGCTACGCGATGGCGTTCTCCGGATATCTGGGGCGCACAGCGTCGCCGCCCGAGCGGCTCGACGTCGACTGCACGGTGACCTTCGAGAAGAAGCCCGAGGGCGGCTTCAAAGTCGCCACGTCTACGCTGCGCGTCCGCGGGCGGGTGGCGGGGATGGATCAGGCCGCGTTCGAGGAGGCCGCGAAAGCCGGCGAAGCGGGTTGCCCGGTCTCCAATGCGCTGCGGGGAAACGTCGAGATCCGCGTCGAGGCGACACTCGAGAACTGACCCGCTAGCCTGCCTTAAGTTGTTCGATCGACCACGGAGCTGAGCTATGGGAGAACGCGTCTATTCGGTCGTCATCGGCGCCGCGCTCGGGATGGTTCGCGGCATGTCCTGGCCCGTCACGGTTTTCGGAGAAGAGAACATCCCGGCGACCGGCCCGGCGGTGCTCGCATCGAATCACGTCGGCCATCTCGACTTCGTCTTCTCGGGATACGCCGCGCGGCTGCGCGGGCGGCGGGTGCGCTTCCTCGCCAAGAAGGAGGTCTTCGACAAGGGAGGCGTCGGCTGGTTGATGCGTCAGATGGGACACATCCCCGTCGATCGTGAGGGCTCGGCCGGTGAAAGCATGTCGGCCGCCATCGCCGAGCTCCAGCGCGGCGAGGTTATCGGGATGTTCCCCGAGGCCACGATCAGCCCGTCGTTCATCCCGCGACCCGGCAAGACGGGGACCGTCCGGCTCGCGCAGAAGACCGAGGCTCCGCTCGTCCCGGTCGCTTTGTGGGGGACGCAGCGGATCCTCACGAAGTGGCGTCCGAGGAACTTCCGTCGCGGGATTCCGATCCTAGTGAACGTTGGTGCGCCGATGGCCCTATCGCCGGACGAGGATCCGGAGGAGGCGACGAGGCGCCTGATGGAGCGGGTGAACGAATTGCTCACCGAAGCACAGGCGCGTTACCCGGCGGAACCCAAGGGCGACGACGATCGTTGGTGGCTCCCGGCTCATCTCGGTGGGACGGCTCCGACGTTCGACGACGCCGAGCGGCGCCTGACCGAGGAGCGGGAACGGCGTCGCGAACGACGCTGACGTCAGGCTTTGCTCCGCAGATATTCGTTCAGGGTCTTGTGCGCCCGCTGCCGGACCTTCTTGCGCAAGAACGGCGTGCGACCGAGGAGCTTGCCCGGCGTGCCGAGGGCCTGACCCGCCCAACGCGGGAAGCTGAACGAATCCTTGTGACGCCTGATCAAACCGTCTTCGAACTCGAAGCGCGCCTGGATCACGTTGTGAACGGGACGACCGCTGGCGGCGAACGTGTACCACGCGTCCCATCTCGCCGAGCCGGTGCGATCGTCGGCGCGGACGTCGCTCACCTCGACGCGGAGATCTGTCGCGTTCTCACAGAACATCCGCCACATGCCGGTCGCTTCGTTGCTCGTGAGATCGCCGAACGCGTCATCGGAGAACTCAACATTGGGGTGGTAGCACGCCACCATCGCATCGCCGTCGTGCCGTCCGAAAGCAAGGTAGAACCGTTCGATCAGCGCGGCGTTCGGGTGCTCTTGTGTCATCGGACGCGAGTCTATCCTGACCGGCTCAGCGCGGAGCCGTCAAGGAACGGCACGGACGGATCCCATCCCGCGCGCAGGATCTCGACGAGCGACGCCGGCGTGATCAGCGGAACCCGTTCGCTCGCCGGTCGCGGCTCGTGCGTGTCGTAACCTGCGGGCGTCCAACGAAGCAGTTCGGCGCCGACCACGAGACGCGGCTCGCCCTTCCACAGGACGAACGCGCCGTCGGGAAGCTCGTCGAGTGACGATTCGAGGTGGCGCTGCCGGCGTCCGTCGGTCGTGAGACGCTCCGCGTGGAGTCGCGTGTCGATCGCGTCGGCTCCGTTTCGGCCTTCGTGAAGCTCGTTCCAGATCCCAGCGAAGCGAGAGTAGTCCTCGCGACGGCACAGCGCGCACGGACGATGCCCGGCTGCGAAGGCGGTCGCCTCGTCGAGGAAGAAGAGCTCCGTGAAGCGGCCGGGCTGCATCAGCGGATGGCGACGCCACCCTTTGAACTGGAGCCGGCACGCGATCCAGCGCTTCCCGTTGTAGCGACGGCGGATCTTCCCCGCGCCGTCGTGGAGGCAGCCTCTGTTGCCGTACACCAGGCCGCGCGCGGGGCTTGCGATGAGCTCGCTCAGGGGCGTGACCCGGTTCTGCAGCGCCATCGAACCAACCCTAGCCCGCGGCCGCCTGCGAAGGCCGTTCATGCACAAATCATTGCTTTGTGATCCTGCGTGGGCGTAGCCTCCGGGCACCATCAGAACTGAGGGAGACGGTCGATGACTCCACGACTCGAGGATCCGTGGGGCCCGCCGGACTTCGATCCGGCCCGGCCGCCGCTGTCCGATCCGTCCGGGGAGCCGCCTCCTCCGCCGCCGGGCGTGGCGCCACCTCCGCTCCCGCCGTTGCACCCCGACGCCATGCCGGCGCCGATCCCGTCGCTCGGCGGCCCGGCTCCGCGGCTGTACCCGATGCGCGTGGGGGAACTGCTCGACACGTCGATCAAGCTCTACCGCCAGAACTGGAAGCTCTTCATGGGGATCGTGGCGTACGTGTTCGTTCCGCTTCAGTTCCTCCAAAGCTTCCTCACCCGGAACCTGCTCGCGTCGCCGTTCGCGAGCCCCGACCAGTTCCCGACCCAATCGGAGGCCGATACGGGCCTCATCTTCACAGCCATCTTCGGGTTGGTGACGTTCCTGTTCGTCCTGCCGTTCCTCACCGCCGCGATCGCTCGCGCAACATCGGAGGTGTACCTCGGCAGCGCTCCGACGGTCGGCGACATCTACCGGTTCGCGCTCTCGCTGACGGCGTCGGTCCTTTGGGCGACCTTCCTGGTGTTCCTCATCGTCGTCCTGGGTTTCATCGCCGTCATCATCCCCGGCATCATCTTCGCCATCCGGTACTCGTTCACGCCGTCCATCGTCGCGATCGAAGGGAAGCGGGGAACGAGGGCCATGAAACGCTCGTGGGAACTGGCGAAAGGGTTCTTCTGGAAGATCCTCGGAACGCTCCTGCTCGCCACCGTGCTCACCGGGATCGTCGGGGCCGTCCTGCAGCTCCCCCTATCGGCCATAGCCGCCCAGATCGGTCCGGGGGGATGGGTACTCAATGCGATCGGCGGAAGCGCCGCGTCGATCATCACGCGTCCGTTCAGCGGGATCGTTATCGTTCTCCTCTACTTCGACATGCGCATCCGCAAGGAGGGGTTCGATCTCGCGCTCATGGCTCAGGAGATCGCCGGTCCGCAACAACCGTAATCGCGTGAGACGGATCGCCCTCCTCGTCGTCGCGGCGCTTCTCGCGACACCTGCTGCCATCGCCGCGCCCGCGCGGATCTCCGCCAACGAGTTCGCAGCGCGGCTCTCCACCGCAGAGAGACTCGCCTTGATCGGGAAGGCCGCGCCGTCGACGGCGGCGATGGAGGCGGTGCGCGAGGCTCTCGCGCTCCCGATCACCGTCGAGTTCCCGGAGGGCGACGTGATCGTCGTCGCGCTCGATGACTTCCTCGCGAGTCTCACCGGTCGCCATGCGAGCCATTTCGACCGCGCCGCGCAGCACATCGATGCGATGCGCGTCGCCTTCCAGCGGGCTAGGACGGCCGCGCCTCCCGATCGTGCCCACGTTCGGGCCGTGCTGGCGCGCGCGTACGTCGGGGTGTCGGCCAAGCCCGGCGTGATCCAGCGGATCCGCCGCGCGATCTCGTCCGCGATCGCCTCGTTCCTCGAACGCCTGCTCTCCAACACCGGCCTGGGAACGTTCGCCGCTTGGGCGATCGTTGCCGTGCTCCTCGTCGCGGGGATCTGGGGGCTGACTCGCTTGGCCGTCCCCGAACGTCGCGTCGGAAAACGCGCCTCGATCGAAGAGGAAGTCGTGGACTGGCGGCAACGCGCTCTCGAAGCGCTCGCACGCGGGGATGAGCCCGAGGCCGTGCGCGCGCGGTATCGGCTTCTACTCCAGGCGCTCGCGAGCCGGGGCATCGTCCGGGACTCGCCGAGCCTCACCGCCGGCGAGACCCGGCGATCGGTGCGCCGCAGCGAGCGGCCGACATTGGTCCCTCCGGTCGACGAAGCCACCGCGGTTTTCGAGCGGGTCGCGTACGGCGAGCAGCCGCTTCGCCCCGGCGACCTCGAGACCATGCAGCGAGCCGAGGAGGAGGTGCTTTCCCGATAGCCCGGTCGCGGCGTTCCGTCATCCTGCTCGCCGGGTTCGGCGTTCTCTTCGTCGCGACCGCGGTGCTGACAAGTCCCAGAGATCGGAGCGAGACCGGGCCGGAAGGAACACTCGCTCTCCGGCGCCTGCTCGCCGCGTCGGGTCGCGACGTGAGCGAAGGAGAGACGCTGCCGGGCCCGCCGGGAACCTTCGTTCTGCTCTCCGATTTCCGCGACGAACGACGAGTGTCTCCGATCGCCGATTGGGTGCGGAGTGGAGGACGGCTCTTCCTCGCCGATCCCGGCTCGATCATCGTGGAGGCGCTCGGGATCGAAGCCGTTGAGGTGACCGAAGCCAGACGCGTCCACCCGGGGTGCGCCGCCGCGGAGACGCGCGGTGTACGCACCGTGGATTCCGGCGGCGGAGCCGGCTTCGTCGTGCACGATCCCGCAGGGATCGCATGTTTCGCGCACGATGGACTCGCGATGGTCGTGACCAGAGAAGTCGGACGTGGACGCGTTGTCGTGCTCGGCGACCGAACGGTCATCACGAACGAGTTCCTTCGCGAGGAAGACAACGCGATCTTCGTGCTGCAGGCGATCCCCGCCGACGGGCCGGTCGTATTCGGGCCTCCCGTTCCGATCGGGGCTGCGACGCCAGGCCAGGGCGTGTGGAAGTCGCTCCCCACCGCGGCGCGCGTCTGCATCATCGAGCTCGGGATCGCGTTGATCGCGTTCGCCGTCTGGCGCGGACGGAGGCTCGGCCGTCCGGTGCCGGAGGATCCGCTCGTGCCGATCCCAGCCGGCGAGCTCGTTCGCGCGACCGGACGCTTGCTCCGCACCGCGCGCGCGACACCGTACGCGGGAGGCGAGCTTCGACGGGCTATGATCGGGCGCTTTTCGCGCCGGGCCGGGACGCCGGCGGCGTCCGCGCAAGAACTCGCGATGGTGCTCGCCCGGGCCGGCGCGGGAACGGAAGAAGAGCTCGCGCGAGTGCTCGCCGGGCCCGAGCCGCAGACCGACGACGACCTCATCGCGCTCGGCCGAGAGATAGAACAACTGCGACGGCGCGCGGACCACGTGGACGAGGGAGGCAGATGAAGGACCCGAGGAATGGGCTGGATCTGATCCGCACCGAGGTGGGCAAAGCCGTGCGCGGTCAGCAAGAAACGATCTCGGGGTTGCTCGCGGCGCTCCTCGTCCGCGGGCACGTGATCCTCGAGGGCGTCCCGGGGGTCGCGAAGACGCTGATGGTGAAGGCGTTGTCGCACGCGCTCAATCTCGAGTTCGGGCGCATCCAGTTCACGCCCGACCTCATGCCGTCCGACGTGACCGGCAACGTCGTCTACGAGGCCCGCACGAAGACGTTCCGCTTCCGGCCGGGCCCGATCTTCACCAACCTGGTTCTCGCCGACGAAGTGAACCGGACGCCGCCGAAGACACAAGCCTCGCTGCTCGAAGCGATGGAGGAGCGGCAGGTTTCGATCGAGGGTGAAACGCACGCGCTCCCGGATCCGTTCCTCGTCGTCGCGACTCAGAACCCGATCGAGTACGAGGGCACCTATCCGCTCCCCGAGGCGCAGCTCGACCGGTTCCTGTTCAAGTTGCGCGTCGGCTACCCGGAGCCGTCAGAGGAGAAGGAAGTCTTGTTGATGCACCACGCCGGTCGCGATCCGCACGACCTGAAAGCGCTGGGGCTCAAGAAGGTCGCCGGGGCGGCCGATCTGGCCGCTGCGTCCCGCGCCGTCGTCGACGTCACGGTCGCGGATGAGGTCGTCGACTACGTGATGGCGCTCGCAGCCGAGACGCGCCGGAGCCCATCACTCACGCTCGGCGTCAGTCCCCGCGGCGCGGCGATGATGCTCGTCGCGTCGAAAGCCCGCGCGTACCTCGCGCGCAGCGAGTTCGTCACCCCGGACGACGTGAAAGCTGTTCTCAAGCCCGCGTGGCGGCACCGCATCGTGCTGCGCGCGGAGGTGGAGCTCGAAGGCGCAACCGCCGACTCGCTCCTCGACCAGATCGTCGCGCGCGTCCCCGTGCCCAGGTAGCTCGTGTACGTCGCCCGCCGGCTGCCGATCGCTCTCGTGGCCGTCGCCGCGGTCGCTGCGCTCGCACGCGGAGCGTCGGTGCCCCTCGCGATCTCGCTCGACGCGGTCCTGATCGTGCTGGCCGTCGTGGACGTTGTCTCGGCGCCTCACCCGGCGTCGCTCGGTGTCATTCGCGAAATCCCCGGCGTCCTCGGCGTCGGCCGGAGCGACACCGTCACGATCACGTGCCACAACCCCACCGGACGCCGGCTCCCGGTTTCGATCCGCGACGCCTCGCCTCCGTCGCTGAACCGTGAGCCTTTGCGGCACGCGTTCGTCATGGACGGCGGCGCGTGGTTGCGCGCGACCGCGTCGATCACCCCGGCACGGCGAGGGATCGCAACCCTCGGTCCCGTCACGATTCGAACGGCCGGCCGGTTCCGCCTCGCAGGACGGCAGCGCGCGCTTCCGATCGTCGAGCGGGTGAAGGTCTACCCCGCGCTGCCGGGCCGTGCGGAGGTCGAGCTCCGCCTCACGCGCGCGCGGCTGCTCCTGGCTGGGGAACGCTCGACCGCCGTCCGCGGGGGCACCGGCGAGTTCGATTCGCTTCGCGAGTACCACCCCGACGACGAGTTCCGTCGCATCAATTGGGCGGCGACCGCGCGGGCCGACAAGCCCATCTCGAACACCTACCGGCAGGAGCGCAATCAGCAGGTCGTCCTGCTGCTCGACGCCGGACGGCTCATGGCGACGACGCTCGACGGCGTCACCCTCTTCGAGCACGCCATCGACGCGGCGATGGCCGTGGCCGAGCTCGGCGCGCGAATCGGAGATCACGTCGGAGCCGCGGCGTTCTCGAGCCGGGTTCTCGCGATGATCGGACCGCGCGGGGGCCGGGCGCAGCCGCGGCGGATCCTGGACGCGCTCTATGCGGTCGCGCCGACGCTCGACGCTCCGAACTACCGAGAGGCGTTCGCGACGCTGCTCGCGAGGTATCGTCGCCGCTCGCTTCTCGTGCTGCTCACGGAACTGACGGACGAAGCCGCGCTGGACTCGCTCTTCGGCGCGCTACCCGTGTTGTTGCGGCGCCACCTGGTCGTGGTCGGCTGCGCGCGCGACCCGTCGACCGAGGCGCTCGCCGGGAGCCTGCCGTCGTCGTCCGACGAGGTGTACGCGAAAGTGGCGGCGGTGCAGGCGCTCGACGCTCGTGAGCGCGCCGCGGCGAGACTCCGTGCGATGGGCGTCGACGTGGTCGACCGTCCGGCCGGTGAGCTCGCCGGCGCGATCGCCGATCGCTACCTCCGCGCGAAAGCAACCGGTCGCTTGTGACGCCGCCGCCCGGCCAGTAGCGCGATGTAGCCCGCCGCGACGACGACGCCGAGCGCGATCTCGGCCGCGGGAACCCCCGTACGGCCGGTGACGAACCCTTCGATGAGCGCGGCGACGCCGAACGCGGGGATCACGCCGACGACGACCATGACGGAGTCTCGCGCGGCTTCGGCAAGCGAAACCGACCTCGACCGGTCGCCAGGATCGACGAGGCTCCATCCCAAACGCAATCCGGCGCCCGACGCGATGCACACGGCCGTCATCTCGAGCAGGCCGTGTGGAAGGACGAGCGGCCAGAAGATCCCAGCCTTCCCCGCGGCGGTGTACCCACCCGCGATCGCGCCGAGAAGAGACGCGTTCTGGGCGAGGACGTAGAGAGTGCCGATCCCGAAACCTATGCCGGTCGCGAACGCCAGGAACGCCACCTGCACGTTGTTCACCAGGATGAGCGTCGACAGCGAGGACGGGGGAACACCGATGTCCGGGCGGTGACCGCCTGCGCGCTCGATCGCCTCGCGGGCGAACGATGGGAGCAGGCCCGCCTGAGCTTCCCGCGACGACCCGACCCACAGCGTCATCGCAACCGTGATGATCAGGAGGAACGCCGCCGCGATGAAGATGTAGCGCCCCGTTCTGCGGACGGCGTCGCGGTACCGGCCGCCCACGGCGGCGGCGAGGCCTTTGAAGCTCTTCGGCTCCGCCCCGTACAGCGCGCCGTGGGCTTGGGAGACGACCAGGTTCAGGTACGCGTCGAGCTGCGGGTCGCCGTACGTGGTCCTCGCCTCAGCGAGGTGCGCCGACGCCCGAAGGTAGAGTCGCCGGGCCTCCGCGATCCCCTCGCCGCCGCTTTTCGCGAGTCCCCGCGGCCCTCGCGCGCTCGCCGTTTCCAGCCGCTGCCACTCGGGGCGATACTTTGCGATGAAAGAATCCAGGTCCATCGAACCGAGTGTAACCCGGAGGCTCGCCAGTGGATCAGCGCGACACGGTCGTAACGCCCGAGGCGGTGGCTCTTTTCGTCGACACGGCCGGACTCGGCTCGCGGATGATCGCGCTCATAGTCGATTCGCTCATCCAGTCAGCGGCCGTGATCGCGCTGTTCATCATCATCGCAAGCATCGGCCCAGGGACGATCGAAGGTGTCTTCTTCATCATCGCCGTCTTCGCGATCGCGTGGGGCTACTTCCCCGCGTTCGAGATCTTGTGGAGCGGACGCACGCCGGGGAAGCGCACCCAGCGACTCCGCGTCGTCCGGACGGACGGACAGCCGGCGGGAGCGGGACCGATCCTCGTTCGGAACATCATCCGCATCGCCGACTACCTGCCCGGCTTCTACGCGGTCGGCGCGATCTCGATATTGCTCTCGCGCCGGAACCAGCGGCTCGGCGATCTCGCCGCCGGAACGATGGTTGTTCGCGAGCGGGCGGCGCCCGAACCCGCACCGCTCGAGGTGCCGCTCCCGGCCGATCGGCTCGTCGACACGGCGGGGCTGACGCAACGCGACTACGTCGTCGTCAGAGACTTCCTCCAGCGCCGCGCCTCGTTCGAGCCGTCGGCCCGCGCGGCACTCGCCCGCGACATCGCCACCGCTCTTCGCGAAAAGGTGAGCGACGACTATTCGACCCACGACGAGGCCTTCCTCGAAACGCTCGCCGCCTCGTTCCGCGCGCGGTTCTCCGGGGAACCCTCCTGACACGGAATGCAAGGCCTCATGGAAGCGTTGGCCATGGGGACCGAAGGAGAACCGATGCCGGGACCGAACGACTTCAACACCCCGATAATCGAGGAATTCCGTACCAACGACGGAAGGGTCGGAGGTCCGTTCGAGGGCCTGCCGTTGCTGCTCCTGCACCACAAGGGCGCCAGGACAGGAACCGAGCGCTGCAACCCGCTCGCCTACCAGGAACTCGATAACGGCTCGTGGGCGATCTTCGCCTCGAAGGGCGGCGCGCCGACGAACCCAGACTGGTACCACAACCTGCTCGCCAACCCCGAAGCGATGGTCGAGATCGGTTCGAGGAACTACACCGTCAAGGCACGCGAGGCGGAGGGCGAGGAGCGCGAGCGGATCTGGAGCAAGCAGAAGATCGACCGCCCCGGATTCGCAGACTACGAGCAGAGGACGTCGCGCCAGATCCCGGTCATCATCCTCGAGAAGAACTAGCCCGCATCGCGGAGCGCTCGCAGCGCGTCTTCGTACATGCGTTCTTTGATGGCTCCGAGCGCCGCGCCCGGCTTTCCGGCCAGCGGGGCCGCCATCTCGAGCGCTACCTTGAGCACGTCGTTCTCGGCCGCCACCGCGTCAACGATGCGCGCCTCGAGAGCGTCGGTTCCGCCGTAGCGGCGACCGGTCGTCATCGCCGCGTGCGCGGTTGGCTGCGGCAAACGAGCCATGATGAGGGCGTTCATGCCGGGCGTGAACGGCAACCCGAGGTCGACCTCCGGCAAGCAGAAGAAGCCACGGTCGGCACGCATGACCCGGAAATCGTGCGCCAGAGCGATCATCGCGCCCGCAGCGAAGCAATGTCCTTGCACCGCGGCCACCGTGGGCACGGGGAACACAAGCACTCTCGCGAACAGTCCATGGACTGAGGCGTAGTAGGCGCCGGCTTGGTCCCCATTCGCGGTAAGCCAGTCCAGATCGAGTCCGTTCGACCAGAACTTCCCCGTGGCCTTCGTGACCACCGCCTTCGAGCCTTCGCTCTTCTCCACTTGATCGAGGGCGTCGTTGAACCCCGCGATCCAGTCCGGGTGGAAACGGTTCTCGTCGCTTCCGATGTCGATCACGAACACGTCGCCTTCGCGGCTTAGCTCCGGCACGGACCCTCCTTCGACGTCTTGGGCTGATTATCTCAGCCCGGCGGCGGGTGCACCCACCCTCTCGAGAAACTGTCAGACAATGTGACGTCACATATGACGTCATGGCTCTCACCGGTATTCCGGTCGAGCGCCGCTTCAGCGCGGGGTGGGTCTGGTCAGCGGGGCGATGGTGCGGCCGGCTGAGGAGTCGGCGATAAGCCGGTCCAGCCTCCTGGCGCG
>Ga0070708_100003785_pt1 | contig 11872 bp, 11 predicted proteins | sample KBSK5503metaG_FD_65469 | JGI IMG/M metagenome (GOLD analysis project Ga0070708, IMG submission 65469) | Corn, switchgrass and miscanthus rhizosphere microbial communities from Kellogg Biological Station, Michigan, USA - KBS K5-50-3 metaG | ecosystem: Host-associated > Plants > Roots >...
GGACGTCCTGAGTCGAGGGCGTCGCCTTGGACGAATCGCGCCAAAGGGTCACGCCATCGGGGCTCCCTTGGAGGTCGGTGAAGCTGAAATCGGAGTCCCCTCCAACCTGCGCGAAGTCGACACGAACCGCGCTCAGTTTGGTCGTGAGCGGCGGAGACGAGGTCAGGTCGATCCCGAAGACGGTCAGATCCTCGTTCAGGCGGATCATCTGAGACGATGAAGTGAGGTTGGCGCCCGTGGTAGCAGCGGCGGCCGGGAGCGCGCTCATCGACAGAGCGGCCAGAGCGACCGCAGCGACGAGGCTTGCACGGATGATCTTCTTCACTCGTTCCCCCGGTTAGGAAGGTTCATCCCCTTCAACGCCTGAGCACGCGGGCGGTTGCGCGCTTCTGGAGCGGGGAGACGAAGGGCCCGGGCGTTCCGCCCCCTCCGGCCCGCTTCGCCCAGTTCGCCCCCGAGCTCGTCGGGCGTCGAGCGCTTAGCGCTCGGCGAACCGCCGGAACATGCCCTCGCCCCCGGCGATCCGGGACTCGAGCTCGGCGTCTGAGGAGAGAACGATCTGCGTGGGTGGAGTCCCCCAGCGTTCGAGTTCCTCGTACAGCTCGATGAGCGGGTTGGGGTCGTCGCTCCGCGGGCGGATGTAGACGAAGAGCTGTCCGGAGTCCTTCCCGTCTACGAGCTCGACCTGCCAGTTGACCGCCCGGGGTGCGGCCGACACAGCCGCGAACCGGAAGTCGAATCGGACGGCGCGTCCGTCGAGGCGCACGCGGCGCTGCCAGGCGCCCTTGCGGACGCTCGGCCCGACGCGTGGGATGCTGCGACCGCAGTTCGGGCACGGGTGGGTCGTCACGCCTCCGAGCGCGAGATCGCCCGACCGCCAGCGCGGCACCCCTCCGCCGCGGAACCCGAGGGGCGTCACCGTGATCTCGCCGGGCGTCTGCTCGCCGAGCGGCTCGCCTGTTTCCGGGGAGAGCACCTCGACGATCTCGAGATCGGGTGAGGTGTGGAAGCCGAACGTCTCGGTCTTGCCGGCGGGCACGGCGCACTCTGCCCAGAGCGTGCGGCCTTCCGCGACGCCGTAGGCCGACGCGATACGAGCGTCCTGCGCGTTGGACGCGGCGAGCTCAGCGCCTATCTGCTCGCGTTCGCTGACGGTGAGCGAACGTCCGACGGCGATCAAGGCGGAAAGCTCCGACAGGTCCAGTGCCGCTTCGCGCGCGGACGCGGGGAACGCGACGGCCTCGTCGGCCGGAAGGGCGACGGCCGTCGGTCGTGTCGACTCGAACGCCCAGAGGGCGCGGTTCAGATCTCCGCCCTCGGGACGCGAATGGACGGCGCTCATACCGACGCCGTGCGCCATGTAGAAGATGCCCCAGAAGTCGAGCGACGGCGCGAACGGGATCAGGTTGAGAAGCCGGTCGGTGCGCTCCAGACCAACAATCTTCGCCATGCGGGCCCCGGAGCGCGCGAGCAGGTCGAGGTCGTCGCGCGTGTAAGCGACCGGGATGGGACCGCCGGGGCCGGGCGCCAGGTTGATGTGCAACGGCCGCGTCGCCGCCTCGATCGCGAGCTGCTGCACCTCTTCGCCGCCGAACAGCCGCGCCCGTGCGACGCGATAGAGCACGCTCCGAGAGCTGAAGCGTCGCACGCCTTCGGAGGTTCCTTCGAGGACGAGGCCGCGGCCGAGGTGCGGGTTGCGAACCGGGTCGAGCACCTCGACGCGGGTGGCGGTCGGGATCAAGGACAGCTGTTCGAGCCCCTCGAAGCGGCGGGCGTCGATCCCCGCGCTCTCGAGCCGGGCCTTCGCCGTGGGGATATGCCCGTAGAACATCTGAAGCAGCGACTGGCGCAGGAGTTGATCCTGAACGCGTCGCGTTTCGTTGGCAGAACGCTGATCCCAGGGGCGAGCCACGGCGCACATTGTACGTGTCGGTCCGGGCCCCGCTCGGTGCCCAGCCGGGGGCCCACGACCAGCGGTTCTCGGGGGTCGCCAATGGCTCTGCTTCGAGCACCGCGGCTACGATGCGCCGCCATGGAAGCCGAACGGAATGCTGCTCCCAATGCGCTCCAGCTCACCGGCGAGCGAACCATGCCGGGCATCGCCGGCGAGAACTATTGGTTCCAGCGCCACGTGATCGCCTACCGGTTCGCCGCCGCGCTCGTCGCCGGGGGCGAGGTTCTCGACGCGGGCTGTGGCGAGGGCTACGGCGCGTCGATGCTGGCCGAGCGAGCGACCAAAGTGGTCGGGCTCGACCTCGAAGCCGACGTCGTCGAGCACGCGCAAGCGACCTATCCGAGCGTTCGGTTCCAGACCGGTGACCTGCTCTCGCTCCCCTTCCCGGACGGGAGCTTCGACGGCGTCGTGACGCTGCAGGTGATCGAGCATCTGCAGCGCCCCCGCGAGTTCGTGTCGGAGTGCGCGCGGGTCTTGCGCGAGAGCGGGGTTTTGATCCTGTCCACTCCCAACCGGCTCACCTTCTCCCCGCAAGGGATACGCAATCCTTTCCACACGGTCGAGTTCTCGGCCGCCGATCTCCGGTCGGTGCTCGCACCGAAGTTCACGGTCGAGCGAATGGCCGGCACCTTCCACGGGCCGCGCATCGCGATGATCGAGCGGATCATCCGCAACTCGTTCGCCGAGCGACAGATCGAACAGCCCGTTCCGGACTGGCCCGGCTGGCTCCGCCGCGCGGTCGAGCGGGTCAGGCCCGACGACTTCCGGATCCGCGACGCGAAGATCGACCGCTCGCTCGACCTGATCGCCGTCGCACGCAGGTAGCGTGGGCGTCTTCTCGCTCGTCCTTCACACGCACCTGCCTTACGTGCGCCGGAACGGCGTCTGGCCGTCGGGCGAAGACTTCTTCCACCAGGCGGCGACCGAGAGCTACCTGCCGCTCCTGGAAACGCTCGAGCGCCTCGCGGATGGTTCCTCGCGCGAGCCGTTCCTCACGGTGGGCGTGACGCCGCTGATCGGCCACCAGCTCGAGGACCCGTACATGCTTCGCGAGCTCGCGCTGTACCTCGGCAGCTGGGACCTGCGCGCCCTGTGGCAGGTCGCGAACTACGAGGGTGTCTACCGCGACGAGTTCAAGGACATCGCCGCCTTCTACGCGCTGCACGCGCGGCGGCAGCTCGCGCGACTCGACTCGCTTGCGGGAGGGATCGCGCGCGGGTTCGGTGCGCTTGAGGACGCCGGCGCGATCGAGATCATCGGAGGGCCCGCGTCGCATCCGGTGCTCCCCGAGATCGGGGAAGAGGCCCTGTTGCGTGCGCAGGTGCTGCACGGTGCCGCCGAGCACGAGCGTCTGTTCGGACGACGGCCGCGCGGCATGTGGCTGCCGGAGTGCGCGTACACGCCGGACGCGGGGATCGAGGAGATCCTCGCGGAAGCCGGGGTGTCGCACTTCGTCGTCGACGGCCCGACGATGATCCGCTCCGACGGTCGCGGCTCGACGTTCGCGCCGCGGCTCGTCCGCGAATCGGGCGTCGCCGCGTTCGGCCGCAACCTCGACGTCACATACCGCGTGTGGTCGCCGACCGGCGGATACCCGACGAACAAGTGGTACCGCGAGTACTTCGCGTACGACATGACCGCCGGCTTCAAGAACTGGCGGGTAACGTCGATCCGCACCCCGATCGCCGGCAAGAAACCGTACGACCCTGCCCGTGCGATCGAACGCGCGCACAAAGATGCCGAGGATTTCGTCGGTCTGCTCGACGTCTGGCTCTCAGACTACGAGGAGCGCGCAGGCTCAGAAGGGCTCGTCGTCGCGTGTTACGACACCGAGCTGTTCGGCCACTGGTGGTTCGAGGGGCCGGCGTGGCTCGAGCGGGTGTTCACGCTCCTCGAGGGACATCCGAGGGTGCGTGCGATGTCGCTCGAGCGCGCGCTCGAACGCGTGCCGCCGCGGCGGAAGGTCGATCTGGTCGAGGGGTCTTGGGGCTTCCGCAAGGATCTCCGCTCCTGGATCGCGCCGGAGACCGACGAGATGTGGCGGCTGCTGACGGAGACCGAATCCGAGACGTTGCGCCTCGTGCGCAAGTTCGCCGGCGACGAGTCGCCAGGACGCACCGCGGCTCTCGCGCAACTGTCCCGCGAGCTGTTCCTTCTGCAGTCGAGCGACTGGCCGTTCATGGTCCTCCGCGGGCGGAACCCCGGCTACGCAAGGGAGCGATTCGACTCGCATCGCGCGCGCTGGGGTCGCATCGCCGAAGCGCTCCTGCGGCGGACGCCCGACGACGCGCTCGGGAGGCTCGCGGCGGAACTGTTCGAGATCGACAACGCGTTCCCGGACCTGAAAGCGAGCGCGTTGCTTTGACGAGCGGCTAGTCGAGCGATCGCTTCTCGTACGCGAGCGGCCACGCGTTCGGCTTGCAGGTGTTCCCGCCGGTCGATAGGCCCTTCGACTGTTGCATCATCACCGGGGCCGGATTGCCATCCTTCGGGCAGCTGCGGTGGTGCTGACCGAGCGCGTGCCCCACTTCGTGGTTGACGAGCATCGCCCGGTAGACGGCCACCGAACCCGGCCAGTACCGGGAACCGCCGAACCAGCGGTCCGCGTTCAGCACGACCTCGGACCGCGTCGCGCACGAGTAGTAGTGGTTCACCGACAGATGGATGAGCGCCATGCAGCGCTCTTCGGTCGAGTCGGCAGTCCGTAGTCCGATCAGCAGCGGGCCGTTGGGGTCGTAGCGGAACCGGACCTCGCCGCTCCCGATCCATGAGCGTTCGTCGCACAGCACCTTGCGGAGGCCTGCTACGAACGCCGCCGGCGTCGTCGGCAGGCCGCGCTCGACGAGGACGCGGAAGCGCACGACTCGCGCGCCCGGCGTGCCGCACGTGGGGCTCGGTTGAGCCGGGCCGAAGAGATAGGACGAGACGTCGGAGTGCGTTGACTTCTTGGACGCGGCCGGCGGCTTGGGCGCGGCCGGCGCCGGCGTCCGGGGCGACACCGATGTTGGAGCGGGCTCCATCGGAGGGGTTGGAGTCTCGGACGACGCGGCCGAGCTCGCGGCGGCGGGCGGTTCGACGATCAACCCCGCGCCTGCGCCGCCGGCGAATCCCAGGAGCAAGCCGAGCAACCCTCCGATCAGGAAGGGATGTCGCCCGGTTCGAAATCTGCTCACTCGGTCTCCCCCGGAATCGTTGCGCGCACAGGATACGGGTGGCCACCGGGGCGAGCGAGTGGGTCGGAAACGCCGAGCGTTTTGCCCGGCCACCTGCGCGCATGACAGGATGCCGCGACTTCAAGGGGGCTCGTTCATTGCGGATCCTTCTCCTTTCCTGGGAATTCCCGCCGCGCATCGTCGGTGGACTCGGAAAACACGTGCATCGTCTTTCGACGGCGCTCGCCGACGCCGGGCACACGGTTCACGTCGTTACCCGCGATCACCCCGACGCCCCCCCTGAAGAGGAGATCGACGGCGTGCACGTCGTGCGCGTCGGCGAATACCCGCCGGTCGTGCCCTTCGAAGAGCTCATCCCCTGGGTCATGCAGTTCAACGTCGGCGTGCTGGAGCGTGCCACGAAGATCCTGCTGGAAGAAGAGGTCGACCTCGTCCACGCGCACGACTGGCTCGTCGCGTACGCGGCGGCCGGGGTCAAGAACCTGTTCGACCTTCCGCTCGTGTCGACTATCCACGCGACCGAGTTCGGACGGCACCAGGGCTACCTGCCGGGCCCGATGAACAAGCTGATCCATCAGATCGAGTGGTGGCTGACCTACGAGTCCCGCCGCACCATCACCTGCTCTCACTACATGCACGAGCAGATCCGTGAGATCTTCGGGCTGCCGGAGGCGAAGCTCGACGTGATCCCGAACGGCGTCGACCTGGAAACGGTCGGCCGCCCGGAAGGCGTCGAGGAGTTCCGGCGGGGTCGTGTCGGGCTGGCTCCCGGGGAGAAGATGATCTTCTTCGCCGGGCGCCTCGAGTACGAGAAGGGCGTTCAGACCGTGCTCGACGCGCTGCCGCTCGTGCTCGAGCGGGTACCGGTGCGGTTCATCGTCGCCGGCATCGGAACCCACGAAGACGCGCTTCGGGAGCACACCCGCCGGGACGGGCTCGACGCGCAGGTCGAGTTCACCGGCTTCGTCTCCGACGACGACCTGCGGATGTACTACGCGGCCGCGGACCTGGCGGTCGTTCCCTCGCTCTACGAGCCGTTCGGCATGGTGGCGCTCGAGACGATGGCGGCGGGCACGCCGTGCATCGCCGCCGATACCGGCGGCTTGCGCGAGCTCGTCGTGCACGACGCGACGGGACTGCGGTTCTCGCCCGGTGACCCTGCGTCGCTCGCCACGGCGATCCTCCGGCTGCTCACCGACTCGCGACTCGACCGGCGGCTGACCCTCGACGCGCGCCGCTGGCTGAACGAAGGCTTCTCGTGGGAGTCGATCGCCTCGCGGACGGTCGACGTGTACGCGCGCGCGATCCGCGAAGAGCGCGAGCTTCGGCGCACACAGCGCCGGGACGAGCGCCCCCCGCTGCGGGCGATCCTGCGATCCTCGGACCTGCTCGGGCTTGCGTCCGAACCCGCCGGCTAGGCCCGGGATTCGGGACTCCCGCCTCCTCGCGTGAGGCCTGCTCTTGTGCGACCATCGCCGTATGACCGCGTTCCTGGCCGGGATCTGCATAAAAACGGACACGAACATCTGTGCGCCGGGAAGTTTTCAGATCAAAGCTATCTGGGCCCTGGGCGGAGCGTTCGTGTTCGTTGCGATAATCGGGCTCGCTTGGCTCGGCAACAGCGCCAAACGCCGCTAGGCGCGAATCACGTGCCGCGCTGAACCGCCTGACCGCGGCGCTTCAGGACCTTCCCCGGCACGCCGCCGACGATCGACAGCGGAGGGATGTCGCGGTTCACGAGCGCGTGCGACGCGATGACCGAACCCTCTCCCACCGTCACACCGCGAAGGATCGTCGACTTCTCTCCGATCCAGCAGTCGCGCCCGATCCGCACCGGCGACTTCACGATCCCCTGCTTCTTGATCGTCGTGGTGAGGTCGTCGAACTTGTGGTCGAAGTCGCAGATATAGATCCAGTCGGCGAAGAGGCAATCGTCCCCGATCTCGATGTCGAGGTAGGTGTTGATCGTGTTCTTGGCGCCGAACACGACCTTGTCGCCGATGCGCAAGTTACCCTCGTGGCAGCGGATCGCGTTACCTTTGCCGATCCAGCACCAGCGTCCGATCGTCATCCGCGCGTATCCCCGCCGCGCGTAGACGTCGACCTTCGGGCCGAGGAAGATGAACCCCTCGGTCTTGATGTGCGAATGGGTGATCTTGAACTTGAGGAATCGCACGGCGAGGATCCAGTAGCGCCACGTATAGAGCCGGTGCGTCCAGATGAACCGGATCGTCCGGCCGACGCGCCGCCAGAACGACTTCGGGATCGGCGGTGGAGGTGGGACCGGCGCGAGACGCGCCCCCTGCTCGATGACCTCGGCGGCCTCGGGGACGACCGGCTTCGGCGGATTCTCCTCGGCGACCGGCGGCGGGACCGGAGCCTTAGTGCGCGGGCTTCTCGGCATGGAAGAGCAGATTGTAGAAGAGCGGGGAGGGGACGATGCGTCGTGTGATCGCGTCGTCGAGTCGGTAGAGACGGAGGTAGTTGCGGTACGCCCACCACGCCCACTTCTCCCCCAGAAGGCCCGGCGCCGCAAGCGCCTCGATCGTCCGGACGCTCCAGCCGAAGAAGCCGGACACGAACTCCTCGGTGCGGATGCGGATCGGATCGAACCCAGTTTCGCGCAGCCACGCGCGGACCATGTGCGGATGGAACTCGTGGAGATCGACGTGTCGCTCCAGAGCGGCCGCCGGGTCGGCGTCCTTGCGGATCTCGCCTTCGCGCACGAGCCCCGGCCGCACGCGATCGATCGCCTTGAACGTCGTCGCCGTCGCGCGGCGCGCGAGCTTGTTGACGGCGTGGCCGACGCGCGTCGGCTCGCCGGCGATCACCAGCGCGCCGCCGGGCTTCAGGACGCGGTAACACTCCGCGAGGGCTGCGGGAACGTCGGGCAGGTGGTGCAGCACGGCATGTCCGACGACGAGGTCGAACATCCCGGTCTTGTACGGCAGGTGCTCGGCGTCGGCGGCCTTCCCTTCGAGGTTCTTCAGGCCGACGTTGCGCGCGTTGCGCTCACACACCTCGACCATGCCGGGAGAGATGTCGGTCGCGAACGCCTGTCGAACGAGCCCCGCCTGCCAAAGATTGACGATGAAAAACCCTGTACCGCAGCCGATCTCGAGGACCTTGCCGTACTTGTGCACGGGCGCGACCTTCGAGAATTTCTCCTTCGCGTACGAGATGCATCGTTCGTCGAAGGAGATCGACCACTTGTCGTCGTACTGGGTCGCTTCCCAGTCGTGGTAGATGATGTTGCGCTGCTTCGCATCGAGGACGGCGGGGTCGAACAGCTGGGGTGCCTCCACCTCCAGCGGCGCGCGGGATCCGTTCTCGATGACCTTCATGGGGTCCACACGATAGCGGGAGCGACCCGGCGTCTCGAAATCGGGACGCACGCTGACGACCTCCGTCTTTTGGGACCGCCCTCTATAGTTCGGGGAGTTCGGGGAACGCGGTAGGGCCGGCGGAGAGGTGTCACGTGATCGGCGGATACGTCAGTAGCGCGATCTTGGCCGTTTCCGGAGCGGCGGGGATCCTGGTTCCCGACCAGATCGCGACGGCACTCGACACGACGTTCACGTCGGCCCGGGGAAGAGCCGAGTTGAGGATCGTGTACGGCGCTCTCGCGGTGATGGGGGTCTGGGCTCTGGTCACCGCCGAACGTGAGGTCTTCATCGCCGTCGGGGTCTTCTGGCTCGGCGCTGCGGGGGTTCGACTTTTCGCTCTTGCGGTCGATCGCCCGCGCAAGGTCTGGACCTACTGGGCCTACCTGGCGCTCGAGATCGTCGTCGGCCTCGCCGGTGTGCTCGGCTCCGGCTGACGCCGATCAGCCCGAGCCGATCCGCTTCCGCGCGAAGTCCACGAAGTCGCCCTCCACGAGACCGCTAGTGCCCGACGAACTTTGCCTTGCCGGGGCCTTCCTTCAGGAAAGAACCCATCCCGATCCGTTGGTCCTCGGTCGAGAACAGGTTCACGAACAGCTCTCGCTCGATCAGCATGCCGTTCTGCATGTCCGTCTCGAGCCCATGGTTGATCGCGATCTTCGCTGCGCGCAGCGCGACGAGCGGACCCGTGGCGTACCGCGCGGCCATCTCGGTCGCTTTCGCGTACACCTGGTCGGCGGGGACGACGACGTCGACGAGACCGATCGCGAGTGCCTCGTTACAGTCGAGGAAGCGGCCCGAGAAGATGATGTCCTTCGACCGAGCGGGTCCGACGAGCCGTGACAGTCGCTGGGTACCGCCGGCGCCGGGGATGATGCCGAGCAGGATCTCGGGCTGACCGATCTTCGCGTTGTCGGCGAGCACGCGGAAGTCGCACGCGAGCGACAGCTCGCATCCGCCGCCGAGCGCGAACCCGTTGATCGCGGCGATCACGACCTTGGGGATCTCTTGAACCTCGGTGAAGACCGCTTGCAGTCCACCCATCCGCGTCATCATGTCGATCGGCCGAGCCTCGGCCATCTCCTTGATGTCCGCGCCGGCGGCGAAGATCTTGTCGCCGCCGTAGACGACGACGGCCTTCACACGGCCGTCGCTCCCCGCCGCGCGCGCCGCGATCTCGAGCTCGGTCACGACCTGTTCGTTGATCGCGTTCATGGGGGGCCGGTCGAGCCGGATCGTGCCGACGCCCGTCGCTTCGTCGATCTCGAGATTGACGTACTCGCCCACCGCGCACCTCGCTCGCTCTCGCCAGAACGTGTTGGATCCGGAAAAGGCGCCGGATTCTAGCGCGCGGCCAGCCAGGCCCGGAATTCCTGGCGCAGCCCTTCGCCGCCTCGTGGCGGCTCCTTCTCGTCGAGCCACGACTTGCGCTTCGCCTGGTCGTCGAGAACCACCCACTCGTAGCCGTAGGTTCGGGGCCCGGCCCAGAACGGTTCCGGCAGCCACCGCTCTTGCACGAGGGTGGCGATCGCCGCGTATCCGATCCGCGGCCGTCCGGCCCAGAAGTCATCGACGTCGTGGATCGGCGACCCCTCGGTGCGCCGGCGGATCTCGTCGATACGGGAGTACTCCCCTATCCAGCTGATCCGCACCGATGCGCGGGCGACGAAGAGGCCGCCGTGGAGCTGAACGTGAACGACATCGGATTCGAAGGCACCGGATTTGTGCGCGGGACCCTTGCGGTCGCGGGTCTCGACGGCGTACCCGAGGTGGGGATTGGACTCGGAGCCGGTCAGGTGTTCCAGCTTCCTGACGACCACATGGTCCATGTTGTTCCCTCCGCGTCACCGCCCAAATCGTGACGGTCGTAGCGGCCGGGCATCCTACCAATCGAGCTCCGATAGGATGCCCGCCGTGAAGCTCCCCGGCCGTCTCGGACGCCGTCGCACCGTCGGAAAGGCCGGCGAGCTGCGGCGTACCGGCGACGCCGCCGGCGCCGTCGAATTGCTCGCGCCGGTGCTGCTCGCCGACGCCGAGGACGCCGCCGCGAACGTCGAGATGGCTCGAGCGCTGCACGTCCTTGGAGACCTCGACGGCGCGGAGGAACACTACCGCCGGGCGCTGCGCGAGGAACTCGACTACAAGCTCGTCGTCGAGCTTGCCGGGGTCGTCGGCTCCGCCGGCCGGGTGAAAGAGGCAGAGGAGTTGCTCGGCGCCGCGCTGCAGATGACGGAAGCGGTCGAGGGACTCGACCCGGGAGAGGCCCTGCTGGTGAGCGCAACCCTCGCAGCCGGACAGGGGCGTAACGACGACGCGCGAGCGATCCTCGACGAGATCGACGGGGGCTCGTCGGGTCCCGAGCTGCGCGAGTACGCGCGCCGCCTGCGCGAGCGGCTCTAACCCTTCAGGTTTGGGCGTCTGCCACGCGGTTACTCGACGATATCGCCGATCTCGTACCAAAGACCTCCGCGGTGAAGGCAACTCACGCGCATCGGATGAGACGGCTCCGTGTCGACGATGACGTACGCGATCGATGGGTCGTAGCTGTACTCGAGACGGATCACGCGAGCCCCGGCCGACTCGGGAAAGGAAGCGATGGCCGCCTCCTCCGGCGTTGGGAACCCGCGGCCAAGCGCCTCGACAGAGACGTCTTCACTCACACGGGGAGTTTCCGTCCCAGGTCCTTCAAGTGCTTCGTCAAGCCGAATGAGCCTGAGGCCGAACTGTGCCACAGCTCCTGCCGGTTCGGCGACGGCGTCGCGGCGATAAAGGTCGACCAGTTCCGACGGGGGTCGCGACAAGATCCTCAATCGCGAGCCTACTCGCGCCCCGAGCTCCCCAAGCGTCACGACTTCTGGTCCACCGAGATCCCACGCTCCGCGCAATTCCTCGTCGCGGGTGTCCCCGGCGAGCAACGCGGTCGCGACATCTTCGACCGCGATGGGGTTCAGTCGAGCGGCTTGAATGCGAGAAGGGACCCCGCGCGCAATCATTGATACAAGAGCGCTCCCCGCCCCCAGGATCGGAGCGCATCGAAAGATCGCGTGCTCCAGCTTCGATGCCGCGATCGCCCGCTCGGCCTCGCCTTTCGCCGCGAGATAGGGGTTGTCCGACGCCGGGTCTGCGCCCACCGGCGACAAGAAGAGTACGCGGCGAACCTCCGCGTTCTCGGCCGCGCGCAGCGCGACCTGGGTCGTCTCGAGGTTCAACCAGCCGACGTCCACGTCCCGCTCGGGCATCGGGCCGCCGACGAGGTGGATGAGCGTGTGTACCTGCTCGAGGGCGGACTCCAGCCGACCTTCGTGATCGGCGTCGCCGATCGCCACCTTCACGCCGAGCGCGCGGTACTCGGGGACGTCGCG